>WNFA01000010.1_pt1 | contig 160103 bp, 127 predicted proteins | sample 5400481 | NCBI WGS metagenome assembly WNFA01 (sample SAMN13153340, study PRJNA577476) | soil metagenome | isolation source: 120 cm saprolite under Douglas fir tree site 2 hole 1 replicate 2 | place: USA:California | collected 2015-04-18 | reverse complement strand
CATCTGGATTGGTGCAGAACATGTCGGCAAGATCGCGACGCACTTTGCGCTTGTCCACTACGCGCGTAAGTCCGCCGGTTCCCGGCAGCACACCAAGCAACGGAGTTTCCGGCAAGCTCACGGCGCTGGAGCGATCGTCGATCAGCAGAATTTCATCGCAGGCGAGAGCCAGCTCGTAGCCTCCACCTGCGGTTGTGCCGTTCAGCGCGGCGAGAAATTTCAGGCGGTCGTTGCGGCTGGAATCTTCCATCCCATTGCGGGTTTCGTTGGTAAATTTGCAGAAATTTACTTTCCAGGCGTGAGAGGAGCTAGCCAGCATATAAATGTTTGCGCCGGCGCAAAACATTCTTTCTTTGGCGCTAGTAATGATTACGCAGGCAACTTCCGGATGTTCGAATCGAATTCGTTGCAGCGCGTTGTGCAGTTCGATGTCCACGCCGAGGTCGTAAGAATTTAATTTGAGTTTGTAGCCAGGGCGCAGGCCGCCCTCTTCGTCAACGTTCATGGCGAGCGTGGCGATGCGGCCGTCGACTTTTAGATTCCAGTGCCGGAATTCTCGGCTCTGCACGTTGAAGAGAACCAGTTCTTTGGTTGCGGTACTTTCCATTGCCAAACCTCAGATTACGAACGGTACGATTCGCTGCTACGTGTAAATTATAGTCCCGGGGAGAATTTGAAATAGGAACTATAGTTCCTATTTTGTGGCGAGGGTCAGAATGGCCGCATGGCGGGTTTTTGCGAACTTAGTGCTTTCGGAAAAGCGGCAGCTGGGCCTGCCCGGGGGAGGCAGGCCGCTGCACTCCAGGGGCAGGAGCGTGGAACGCATTCGACCATAACGAGTTAGAGGCGATTGGGATGGGAGGGGATAGCGCTTCCGCGAGGGCGCGGGAAGGACGCTGTTTTCAGGGCTTAGGGCGCACGGCTAGGGCTAGAGCCTGCAGAGATTGCTTCACGGTTTGGCCCGTGGTTTCGACTACCGTATCTGCCTGGCGATACAGGGCTTCGCGACTCCAGAGGATGCGGTGGAGGTCGCGCATGGCCTGGCGATTGTGGGCCATAGGGCGACGATCACCCTGGGCGAGGACTCTGGCCATATGCTCTTCGGGCTTGGCGCGAAGCCAGATGGTGAAACATTCGCCGAGCAAACGATTGAAGTTGGCGGGATCAGAGACGATGCCGCCGCCGGTGGCCAGTACGAAACGAGGATGTTTGGCGAGAATGGATTCAAGGGCTTCGCGTTCCATGCGGCGATAACCGCTTGGGCCGTAGAGGTCGAAAATGATGGTCAGCGTCACGCCGGAATCGCGCTCGACCTGTTTATCGAGCTCGATGAAGGGAACGCCGAGTTGCTGCGCGAACAACGAACCGAGAGTGGACTTGCCGGCGCCGCGAAGACCGATGAGAGCGATACGGGAGCGACGCACGCTGGCGTCAACGTTGGCGAACTTTTCCAGGAGCAGCTTGTGAGCGTCGCGCAACTGGCCGGGCGGAAGTTTTTTCAGAAATTCAGTGGACTGGTTGAAGGTGGGGGACGTGGGTTGGGCATCGGCGGCAAGCATTTCGATGGGAACTTCCATGGCGTGGGCAATGGTATTGAGGCGGCCGACAGAAATGTTGCCGCGGCCGAGTTCGACGGTGGTGAGGAAGCGCGCGGAAAGCGCGGATGCGCGGGCGAGTTGATGAATGGTCATACCGCGGCGGGCGCGGACGGCGCGAATATTTTCGCCGAGTTGTAATAAGTACGAGTTCATGGAGGATTTCCTGGAGTTAGAGCGTGGTACTGCGCTGGCTCTGCGAAAAGCCGATTGCGAAGACTTTTTCTTTTTTTGGGATGAGGAACGGCGAGACATTCCCTGTCAACAAGTGTAGCGCGAATTGAATTGGCGGAAGAAGAAAAAACTGTCGGAGCGAAAGAGTAACACATTGCGCGGCAGCGATTCGAACGGGCATGAAAGGACGAGCGATGAAAGCCACGGAGTGTCGCGTTCGAGAAGAAAAAAGGGCTGGCGCTTTCGCGCCAGCCCGGTGAAGAGCTGAACGGAGCGGGATGCTCCGATCAGGTTAGAAGGTAAAACGGAAACCGAATTCACTCCAGACAGAACGAGGAGTGGTGGTGCTGCTGGGGTTGATGAAGCCAATTGGATGACCAAAGGTTGTCGGGTCACCGATGTTGCGTCCGAAATTGTTGCCGTAGTTGGCGCGATTGGTGAGGTTAAAGGCTTGTGCAACGATCTGCAGGTTATAGCGTTCGCGGAACTTGAAGTTCTTCGCCAAACGCATATCGAGCTCGACGAACGGATCACCGCGCAACGGATCGAACTTGGCGATGGTGCAAGCCTGGGTAACGCCGTTGATGCCATAGAAGCAGTTCTGCGCTCCGGTGTTGTCGCCGGAAAACGCAAGATAGTTTGTTGGATCGTTCGTCGGGACGACCACGGCGGGTTGTGTGCCACCGCCGGTGTTCAGGGTGCTGGCGGAGTTGGTCAAGGTGTAGGGACGTGCCGAGCCGAATTGCAGAATCGGTGAAAGCTGCAGTCCGAGCGGCAGTTCCCAGATGCCGCTAACGGTGACGTGATGACGCTCGTCATTAGGCGAAGGACCCCACGCAAAGCTGGCGAATGGATCATTAGCGAGCACCGGGTAGTCACGGAACGAGCTGCTGCCGCCGCCGAAGGAGTAGGCCCAAGCGAGGGTGTAGTTCGCGTTTACCGAGAAATGATGGGTCAGGCGTTGCCGATAGCTGAAATTATAGCCGTTGTATTGTGACCGTCCGATCGACTGTTCATCGCGGACGCTGGCCAACTCCGGTTGTGTCGAGCCAGCGAAAGCCGGGTCGAGTGGCCGATAGCAGCACTGGCGGGCACTGGACAGATCGACGGAACGGTCACGGATAAATCAGGCGGAGCGATTGCCGGAGCAACAGTCACTCTGACAGATACGCAGACAAACGTCGCCCGAACGGCAACTACCAACGATTCGGGACGATATATTTTTTCCAGCGTGGCGCCCGAGGTCTACAACCTAACCATAAGTAAGACTTATCCGGACATGGGCTCGGCCTTTTTTGGCCCAAGCATGTTCCAGAACCCAGAAGCGGTCTATAACTGCTTTCGGAATCCGATCCTGGCATTGACAAGAGTGACGGTGGTGGCGCCGGGGTACTGCGCGGCCAGGCTTATTGGAACGTGGATCTTGGCATCCGGAACGACATCGCGGTCACCAAGCGCATCCATCTACAATTCGACGCCAACTTCACCAACGTCTTCAATCATCCGTACTTGAGCGATCCTTACAATGTGCTTGGGGATACGGCCGATTGGGGTGCACTGGTCAGCCTTACTGGCGAAGTGATCACGGGAGCGGTGCAGGCGAACGCTCCGCGAACAATACAGACGGGGTTGCGTCTCAGCTTCTAACAACTTCCGGCGAGAAGAATAACTCGCTGCAAAAAAAGGGGAGGGCCAAAAGTCTCTCCCCTTTTCGTTGTTAAGACCAAAACGAATGGCTGAAAGAGCTGGCATTCGATGTTCTTGACATGCTGCCGCTTACGCGATATGTACGCGTGCACCAGATAGCTCTAGTTCTGAAGACTTGGCGTGTGTCGCTGCTGCGCCGTACAGGTAGTCGGGAGCGACTGGCGCGGATTGCGGTACGACATCGTTCTTGGATCGCTTTGGGTTTGCTGCTGAGGCCTTGTTTGCCTGAACGGCGGCACCCTATTGAGGAGGAAGCATGGCAAGCCGCACGGCGGAGATGGTGGTGGACGGTAGCAGCGAGCAAGGGCTGTGGCGGGTGATACTGGCCTCGGCCGTGGGTACAATGATCGAGTGGTATGACTTCTATATTTTTGGAAGCCTCGCGGCAGTCCTCTCTTTAAAGTTCTACCCTGCTGGCAACGATACGTTCGCGTATGTTGCGTATTTGGCGACGTTTGCGGTGGGATTTTTGGTGCGTCCGTTTGGAGCGCTGTTTTTCGGGCGAATCGGCGATCTGGTCGGGCGCAAGTATGCGTTCATCGTGACGCTTTCGATCATGGGCGGAGCGACCGCACTGATCGGATTGTTGCCAACTTTTCAGACAGCCGGCTGGTTTTCGCCGATTACGCTGATTTTGATTCGCGTGTTGCAAGGGCTGGCGCTGGGCGGCGAGTACGGCGGAGCGGCGGTGTATGTCGCGGAACATGTGCCGGACAGGAAGCGCGGCTTCTATACCAGCTTCATCCAGATCACGGCGACGCTGGGCTTGTTCGTTTCACTGATTGTGATTGTGCTGACGCAGCAGACCATGAGCAAGGAAGCATTCAGTGCCTGGGGCTGGCGAATTCCCTTCCTGGCGTCGATTCTGCTGGTTTCCGTTTCGCTCTACGTGCGGCTGAAGATGAAGGAATCACCGATCTTCACGCAAATCAAGAGCGCGGGAATGGCGTCTACGCAACCGCTGACCGACGCGTTCACGAAGTGGGACAACTTGAAGCGGGTGCTGATTTCGTTGTTTGGAGCGACTGCGGGACAAGGCGTGGTGTGGTACACCGGGCAATTTTATGCACTGTTCTATTTGCAGACGATTCTGAAAATTAACGTGAAGCAGGCAAATATTATTGTGGCGATTGCGTTGCTTTGCGCGATGCCGTTTTTTACAGTGTTTGGGGCGCTGTCCGACAGAATTGGCCGCAAATGGCTAATGATGGCGGCTTGCCTGCTTGCGGTCGTGACTTACATTCCTATTTATAAGTCCATGCAGAATGCCGCGGGAAACAACATTATAACGGTAACATCTGCGAAAGATAAGGTTACTGGCGCGACGAAACTCACCGCGATGACTACAGATGCAAAAACAGGTGCGCTGGTGCCCGCTAAAGAGGCCAGCGCGCCAAACCAGCCCATGCTGGTATTCCTGGTGTTCATCCAAGTTATTTACGTTTGCATGATTTATGGACCGATTGCTGCGTACCTGGTGGAAGCGTTTCCTGCGAAGATCCGCTATACGTCGCTTTCGCTTCCATATCACATCGGGAACGGCGTGTTTGGCGGCCTATTGCCGCTGATTGGTTTATGGAGTTGCGCCGCTACCGGAAATATTTATGCCGGGCTGTATTATCCGATGATTGTGGCCGCACTGACGTTTGTTGTAGGAAGCCTGTTGCTGAAGGAAACGCATGGGACGAAGATTTGGGATGAGGTCAAGACATAGGCGCGTGTTTCGCGTTAGATGTAACGCAAAAAAATTGGGCAAAAAACCGTAAATTCATATGTACGGGCTAGCTGGGCGCAGCATCGCTGCGCCCCCAAGGCGAATGTAATCCGACGCAGCGTCACTGAATAATCTGGTGCCGACTCGCGATTGACTCGGTTCGCCGCGCAGTAGCATTATTTTTGTGGAGCCTGCGAGAGCGGGAACTGGAGGTACTGAGTGCCGAAAGCCCCTTAAGCGCCAAAAACACCGACCTGAAGGTCGGCCACTACGAAAGAAAGAGCGACTGCCTGCAGGCCGCCGCCAGATTGAATGTTGGAAAGGAAAACGTCCGTGGTGGCTAAATCTCGTGCGAACAAAGTGAAGAAGTCGAATGTAGCCCAGAAGGCGAGCGCGAAACCGCAGGCAAGCAACCCGGCCCCTGCAAAGGTCGCTCCGGAGCAGAAAACAAACGAAGCGCAGATTGCGGTGCATTGGAAGGAAGAGGATTCGCTGCGGGCACCGGCAAGTTTTGTGGCGCAGGCGAATCTGGTCGATGCGGCTTTTGTGAATGAATTTCGCGAAGAAAAATTTCCGGATTGCTTTCGGCATTACGCGGAGCTTCTCAATTGGGATAAGTACTGGCACACCACGCTCGATACCGAACACCCGCCATTTTGGAAATGGTTTGTCGGCGGGAAGCTGAACGTTTGCTACAACTGCGTGGACCGGCATCTAGCCTCGCACAAAAATAAAGCAGCCTTCATTTTTGTGGGGGAGCCGGAACACGAATCGCCGCAGGTGCTGACCTACCGCGAACTCTATGTACGCGTGAACGAAACTGCAGCATTGCTGCGGGATTTTGCCGGGCTAAAAGCTGGCGACCGCGTCACAATTCACATGCCAATGATTCCAGAGCTGCCGATCACTATGCTGGCGTGCGCGCGGCTGGGCGTTGTGCATTCGGTGGTCTTTGGCGGCTTCAGCGGCGAGGCTTGCGGAACGCGCGCGGCGGATTCCGGCAGCCGGGTGTTGATCTACGCAGATGGGTACTGGCGCAACGGAAAATGGATTGACCACAAGGGCAACGCGGATCTGGCCATCGAGACCGCGAAAAAAGAGGGCCAGGAAATTGACAAGGTACTGGTGTGGCGGCGGTACGCAGGGAAAACTTCTTCGGAAGCGCCGATGGTGATCGGACGCGATTTTTTTGTGGATGAAGTCTTGAAGGATTATGCCGGAAAAACTGTGGAGCCGGTTTCGCAGGATGCCGAGGCGCCGCTGTTTTTGATGTACACGAGCGGAACGACTGGCAAACCAAAAGGGTGCCAGCATCGTACCGGCGGATATCTGGCGTATGCGGCGGGAACTTCGAAATATTACCAGGACATTCATCCAGGTGATGTGTACTGGTGCATGGCGGACATCGGCTGGATCACGGGACATTCCTACATTGTGTATGGACCGCTGGCGCTGGCGGCGACCAGCGTTTTGTATGAAGGCGTGCCGCAATTTCCTGATGCCGGGCGGCCGTGGCGCATCGCGGAACGGCTGGACGTCAACATTTTTCATACTTCGCCGACGGCGATTCGCATGCTGCGCAAGTCCGGCCCCGACGAACCGGCGAAATACAACTACAAATTCAAGCATATGACGACGGTGGGTGAACCAATCGAGCCGGAAGTGTGGCGCTGGTATTACGACGTGGTAGGAAAAGGAAACGCGGCGATTGTGGACACGTGGTGGCAGACCGAGACTGGGGGATTTTTGTGCAGCACGAAGCCGGCGCTGGATGCCATGAAGCCAGGAAGCGCCGGGCCCGCGGTACTGGGAATTTATCCGGTGATCTGGGATGAAAACCGGAATGAGGTCAGGGCCGGGCAGAACGCGGCGGGAAATATTTGCATTCGCAATCCTTGGCCGGGAATTATGCAGACAATTTGGGGCGATCCGGAGCGGTTCACGAAACAGTACTACACAAAGTATTGCAAGAATCCGCTGAGCACGGACTGGCGGGATTGGCCTTATTTTGCTGGTGATGGAGCGATGATTTCAGCGGACGGGTATTACCGGATTTTGGGGCGCGTGGACGACGTGATCAATGTGGCGGGGCACCGGCTCGGCACCAAGGAAATTGAATCGGCGTGCTTGACGGTGCCGGAAATTGCTGAGGCTGCGGTCGTTCCGGTGGTCGATGAAATCAAAGGCCGGGTGCCGGAAGTTTATATTTCGATTAAGCCTGGGCTGAAGACGAATAAGCAGATCATCGACAAAGTTACGCAGACAATCGAAACAATGATCGGCAAAATTGCGCGGCCGAAGCGCATTCACGTGGTGCCGGATATGCCGAAGACGCGTTCAGGGAAGATTATGCGGCGGGTGCTGGCGGCAATTTCAAATCGCATGCATACCGGAGACACCACGACGCTGGCGAACCCGGATATCGTCGAACAGATTCGCGAGCTGGTGCAGGGGCGGGAGGCAACAGAGCTTCGTGAAGGGCCGGCGGATATTAAGTTGTTTGGTGAGGAGCAGTAGCACAGATTTCTTCTTGCAGCGGAATTCTTATCCGTTAGTGGTTGTCAAAGTTTGAACGGGTTGTGATCACTCGCACCCCGCCGTACATCTGTCCATGATTCAGATCTTCGGTGTATAGAGTCTGTGCGGCGGACTCTTGCGCTGCATACAGGATTAGCGCATCCCAAAAGGAAGTTTTATAATCGGCCTTCGATCTCGAGCGAATGCAACACCGATTTAGAATTGTTTACAAAAACTTCCCACTCGTCCATGTTCTCCAATGGGCGTGCGACCGTGCGGCGGAGGCAAATCACCAGCTCCTGAAGTACTTGCGTGCTGATTATCGCAGCGCCTGACTGCACCACTTCCTTCAGCAAAGAGAGCGCGATGGCGTGCTTTGGACCCGCGCAGTCATCGTAGGCATACACCAGGACGTTGGTGTCCACAAAGAACCTATCGTTCATGGAGTTCGTCGCGGGACTTGGGCGGCGCGAAGCCCAAATTGTAGCCTTTGCGCATTCTGGCGATGACGCGGTTCCTGGCTCGATCGTAGCCACCGCGGCTCCTCACGATTTCCTGGAGGTGTACGGTCAGAAGGGCGCTGATAGAGGTATCTTTTTCTGCCGCCAGGACGCGCACTTCGCGAAGAAGATCCCGATCCAACTTTAACGTGATGTTAGATTTTTGCCTGGCTGTGTTTTCTTTGGTCTTCATGGTCGCCTCACTGCCGGACTCACTGTGCTGCACGCGTTCCCGTGCTGCACACATTCATGTGCAGCACCAGTTTACGTGCTAGATGTGAGCCAGGCAAGAGCGCGTTCGCCAGCGTCGCCAGCGGCAGCTTTGGAAAAAGGGCGTGTTCTGCTTATTTTGCGCCGCAGAGAGTCTGCACGGCTTGCAGGACGTCGGGATCGAATTGGGCGGTGCTCCAACCGTGCGAGGAGCAAACCTGCGCGGCGGTTAGGCCGAGAGCGCCGCGAAAATCGGCGCCGTCAAGTTGAGCGCCATCGATGGGCGCGTCACGCAAAACTGCGCCGGGGAAGGCAGCCCCGCGCAGATCAGTGTTGCGGAGATCTGCGCCCAGCAGGATCGTGCCCTTGAATTGCGCGCCGCCGAACTGAGCTCCGGCGAGTTTTGCGCCCGAAAAATCCGTGAGCTCGAGATTGGCCAACGGCAGTCCCGCCTCCTGCATTTGTGTGTCGCGCATGTCGCTGCGCGCGAGGTCGGCGCGCAGCCAGTTGCTGTGCTTTAGGTTTGCGCCATAGAGCGAGGCGCCGCCGAGCTTGGCGCCGGCAAAACTGGCGTTTTCAAAAATGGCGTACGTCATGTCGCTGCCGCGCAAATCGGCGCCAGTGAGATTGGCATTGGTTCCATCGGCGGAGATGAGCAACACGTGATCGGCTCGTGCGTGGTCCAGCACTGCATCGCGCAAATGCGCTTCACGCAGATTGGCGTTTCGCAAATCAGCTTCGGTCAGGTATGCGCCATCGAGATCGGCACGCCATAAGCGCGCCCCGCCGAGCACCGCACGATAGCCGCGTGCATAACGCAGGCTGTTTTCATTCAATTTCGCGCCGAAGCCTTCGCCCGGCGCGTCGTTCGCGCTTGCGAAGGGCGCGCTGGCCGAGGGTGCATTTGCTGTGGAGGCGGCTGGCGCGCGCGAGTGCGCGGGGACCAATGTCGCTTCGATCAGATCCGCATACGGCCGGTAGCCCACCATGCGAAACGCTTCAGCGGCCCAGCGTCTGGGGCTGGCACTGAAATATTTTCGCGAAGCGTCGGAATCCGCGGGAATGCCGAGGATCACGCCGCAGGAGAGCAAGAGCAGAATCAGACCAAAGGCAATCGGAGCGCGCAACGTCAAAAAGGCAAGGCGAGCCACACTACGCGGGCTGTGGCGGCGGACTTCACCGCTGCGAATCACGCGGCTGACCACCGAAGGCAGACCCGTGGCCACGCTAACACTGAGCACGAAAAACAAAACATGCAAGGCGGTGCCGCGCATATCCTGGCGCACCAGATAGCGCATCCAGAGGGCTGCAATGGTGGCTGGCACGGCCCAGTAAGCAAGCAAGGTGGCAATTGCGTTTTCCAGCCAGGACACGGGAGTCTTGGTTTCGCGCAGCCAACGGAAATGGCGGCGCACTAGTCCCATCAAGTACCAGGGACCGCCGTGCTCGACGGTCTGGCCATCCGGGAAAACGGCGGGCAAAGCGGCCATGCTGCTCCAAACCCGCAAAAGCAGAAATTGGAATCGAACGAACATGACCACGAGAAATATTGGAGCGATCAAGTAGAACGCATTGATGGGCAGAATATTGCCGAGACGCGCGATGGGAATTGTCTGGCCGTCCAGAATCAGGCGCGGATCGCTGGTGGTGGCGACACAGAGCACGCACAGCGAGCAAATGGTAAGCATCAGAAAATAAAACCAGCGCGCGCTGCGAGTGGCTTCCCAAACAGCCTTCGAGCCATCGATGGAAGAGATGGTTTCCGGCAACATGGCGTCGTATAGATTCGCGCCACCCAGGCGGCCAAGCCAGAGGCCCTCGACTCCATATAAGGTTGCGCCCATCAAGTTTGCGCCGCGCAGTTCGGCTCCCAGCAGATTTGCATTGCACAGGTCGGCCTGAACTAGCGACGCGTGGCGCAAATTCGCCATGGAAAGATCGGCACCGCGCAGATTCGCGCGCTGTAGAAATGCGCCCTGCAGATTTGCACCGGTGAGGTCGGCATTTTCGAGATTTGCGCCGCATAAATCGGCCTTGGTACCGGCTTCGCCGCCCGATTCCACCCAGATGCGATGCTGATCGAGAATCACAGCAAATTCCAGCATCCAACTGCCGGCCATGCCTGCGGCATTCTCTGCGGCAGGCGTTGCAACGTCCTCAGTAATTTCGCTGGCGGCGGATGCAGTCTCGGGCTCGGTTGCGACTTTCGCTAGTTCTGCGGGTGGCAGTTCGACTTTGCTCGCGGAGTTGTTTACAGCCGCGATTTCGACATTCGCGCTTACGGCCAGAGCGGATTCCAACTCAGGCCCGGCAACTTGCGTGGCAATCTCCGCAGCGATGAAGCTGTCTTCTTTCGACGAATACTCGGTTTTCGCAAGCTCCACCAAAGCGCTCTCAACTTCTGCAATGCGTTTGAGCGCGTACAACTCTTCCGGTGTAGCCATGCGTTCTGTCTGGTTCCGGGCAGAGTTTTCTACGGGCGACAATAAGTCTTGGGCCGGCACTTCCGGCATACGCTTTCCCCCAGATCGGCGCGATTCTCGAAGCAGAGGTCATAATCGCCGACTGGTTGGGAAATGTCTCCTGACCTGAAGGTCAGGCGGCGCAAATGTAACATCGTCGGCCGCCATAGTGAGGATGGAATGCGGTTTTAGGCAGGAAATGTGCGGGCGGAGACAGTTGGAAACAACAAGAAAAATGCCGGGGCGCTTCGCTGAGGGGCCAAGGAGCCCCGGCTTTATCCTGCCCGCCTCCGCAGTGAGCGAGCAAGAAAACTGTGGCGGTTGCAAAAACCGCAAAATCAAATCAGAGAAACCGACTACTTTTCTTCGTCGCCGCGCAGAAATTCGTAGCGTTCAATGGCGGCAACCACTCCGACGGACGTTTCGTCGCGGGATTCCGTGCGCTGTACGCGGCCGAGGCAGCGAACGCGGACGGGGCCTGCGAGAGTGATCTCGTTGGGAAGCGTTAGAAGGATTTCAACGGGCGAACCTTCTTTCACATCTTTTCCGAGGTAGAAGTAAACCCCACGCGAACTGACGTCGCGGGATTCTGTACTGGTCTCCCCAACGGCTGCTCCGGTGGTCCAACGGACCGTGAGAGGGAGCCGCATGGTAAAGCGTTGGGTGGTACGGCGTTCTGAGCCCGACAAGGCAGAACCTCCTCGAATGAAGGATGAGTGTAGCTGTAGCGGGTACAGGGAACAATAGGCCAAGAGGTACAAAATCTGTTCGGTAGCGGACGGTACGAAGGTACTAGAACAATTGAGAAAAGTGGAGCAAAAGGGCTATCGGGCTGATTTTTGGCGTGAACAATTTCCACAGGTTGGTAGGTTTGCCTGGCTCTTTCAAAAGAATGCGTGCTGACGAGGAACACTGGCGCAAGGGATGCGGCTTTGTGTCGAGATGCGTGGCTTATGATGAGAGAAAAGAGAGAGCAGCGACATAAAGCTTGCCTGCGCCAAGCAGGCCGCTGCTACACAAACGTTCGAACGAACTTTGAGTGAGGTCGATTAGCCGGATGGAGCATGCTTCGGAGCGTCGGGACGAGACTGCTGCGCACGTCGGGGATGGAAAGTTTCGTATGCCGGTTTGGATGTCGGCTGCGCTGCTTGCCGTGGCTACGCTGGCGGTGTATTACCCGGCGATTCGAAATGGATTCGTTGATTTTGACGACCCCCTATACGTCACACAGAACCAACATGTGCAGGCGGGACTGAGTTGGCGGAACGTTGAGTGGGCGTTTCGAAGTATTGATGCAGCGAACTGGCATCCGCTGACGTGGATTTCACACATGGCGGATTGGCAATTTTTTGGATTGAACCCAACCGGGCATCACGCTGTGAGCGTACTGCTACATGCGATCAATGCGGTGCTGTTATTTCTGCTGCTTAATAAAGCGACTGGTTTTCGGTGGCGAAGTTTATGCGTGGCTGGACTGTTCGCGCTACATCCCTTGAATGTGGAAACAGTTGCGTGGATCTCTGAGCGCAAAAGTTTGTTGAGCATGCTGTTTTCGCTGATCGCTGTGGCCTATTACGGATCGTATGTACGCGCGCCGGAGCCGGCACGCGCAGAGAGGTGGCGACGTTACTTGGCGGTGGTGTTTTTCTTTGCGCTGGCATTGCTTTCGAAGCCAATGGCCGTGACGCTGCCGTTAGTGCTGCTGATTTTGGATTACTGGCCCTTGGAACGATTGCCAGTTCCCTTCTCAACGAACGACGTAGGCCTCGTTTTTAAGCGGCTGGGCAAGCTGCTGGTCGAGAAAATTCCGCTGTTCGTGATGAGCATTGCAAGTTCGTGGATTACCGTTGTGGCGCAGCGTCGCGGACAGGCAATGACCAGCAACGCTGTGCTAACGCTAAAAGAACGGGTGGAAAATGCGATCGTTTCCTACGCAAAATACATTGGCAAAATGTTTTGGCCGAGCGGCCTTTCGTATTATTACCCGCACCCGGGAAGCCGGCTGACATTGTGGACGATTTTGCCAGCAGTGACATTGCTGCTTGCGATCACTGCAACGGTATGGCGGTATCGCGACCGGCGGCACCTGGTCTTCGGCTGGAAGTTGTTTGTGGTAACGCCGCTACCGGTGATTGGAATTGTGCAGGTCGGGTTGCAAGCGATGGCCGACCGCTACGCATACATTCCGCTGATCGGATTGTTCGTGATGATTGTTTGGGAGGCGAGCGAGGCGGCGCAACGCTGGCGCGTTCCCGTGGCCGCGCAGGCCGGCATCGCGTCGCTGGTGGCGGGTGCGTTCGCGGTGGTAACAGTGATCAACATCGGCTACTGGCATGACAGCGTGACGCTGTGCACGCACGCGCGCGAAGTCATCCCGTTTGCGAATACTCGAATTGAAACGAATCTTGGGGCCGCATTGCTGGACAGCGGACGAGCGGCCGAAGGGATTGAGCATCTCAAAATTGCGGAATCGCTGGCACCAAACATGTTCATTCCACATTTCAATATTGGATATGCATTGGCGCAGACGGGTGACAACTCACACGCGGTGCCTGAACTGCAAGAAGCACTGCGTAGCGCATCGAGTGCGGAAGAGAAAGCACGAGCATTGAACAGTATTGCAGTGGCGTACCTGGATCTGGGCGCAAACGAGCAGGCGGCGCAAGCGTTTTCCCAATTGCTGGAGTTGCAGCCGAGCTCCCTTGCCGGACGCGCGGGGCGTGGGCAGGCGTTTTTTAATATGCGCCGCTTTGCAGAGGCTGGCGCCGATTTCGTGGCTGCCACGGAATTGCGGCCCGCACCACAATTGTTCTTGATGGCAGGAAAATCGCTGGAAGCGGATGGAAAATTGCGTGAGGCGGAAGAGCAGTATCGAAATGCTCTGGCCGGAAATGCGGGCCTAACGGAAGCGCGCGAGCGGTTGGACACTATTGAGAAGAAACTAGCCGGGAAAGCGCCACGGTAGAAGCCTGAGGTTCATGAAACCTCTTTCCGCCCTGGTTTGTTTCACTGACTTACTCGTAGCGGAGGGCGACCATGGGATCAACTCGGGTGGCGCGGCGGGCGGGTATGAGACACGCGAGGATACCCACGAAGATGGCGAGGAACGCTACGGCGGCGAAAGTGGACGGGTCGGTTGCGGAGACGCCCCAGATCTGGCTGGAGAGGAGACGCGTTAGGAAATAGCTGGCGAAAAGGCCGATGGCGGTGCCGGCTAAGACTAGCCGCGTGCCTTTTTTTACAACCAGGCCGAGGACCTGCGCGGCCTGGGCCCCCAAGGCCATGCGGATACCGATTTCGTGGGTCTGTGCAGCGACGGTGTAGGAGATGACACTGAAGACGCCAGCAGCGACGAGAAGGAGAGCGATCGCCGCGAAGGTGCAGAGAGTGATGAGGAGGAAGCGGGACCGAGCGTAGTAATAATGCTCGAGACGGGTCGCAATGGTTCCGGCTTCGCCGATCGCAACATGGGGATCGACCGCGGAAATTTCGGTGCGAATTCGCGGGAGAATCGCTTGCGGGTTGCCGGAGGTGCTGACCATGATGCCGCTCGTCGGAGCGTCGGCCAACGTGCTGGGAAGATAGATTTCGGGTCTGGGCGGCGACTGTAAGCCGCTATTTTTGGCGTCGGCGACGACGCCAATGATCTTGAAATAAGGGTCGTGAGGCCAATCAGGCCAAGTTTCATAGTCGCTGAACCTGACTTGCTGGCCGATGGGGTTTTCTTCGCCAAAACGATCACGAACGAATGCCCGATTGACGATGACCGCGTGATGGACTGAATCGACGTCATTTTGAGAAAAAAGAGTTCCGCGAAGCAGGGGCAAGCCTAGAGTTTGGAAGTAGCCCTCGGTACAGAAGATCGCTGCGGTGTTTCTGTTTAGAGGAGGCGTTTTTCCGCTGATGACGACTGTTGTCCAACCAAACGTGTAGGGCGGGAAAAACGTAGTTTCGGTGGCGGCCAAGACGCCGGGGAATTGAGTAACGCGATCCAGAACCTGGCGGAAGAGAAAATGCTTTTGCTGCGCGGTCTCGTATTGGCCCTCGGGAAATGAAATGTCCACATAAACAACCTTGGAAGGATTGAAACCAAGATTCACATTTTGGAGCGCAAAGAGGCTGCGCATGATCAGGCCGGAACAGATTGACAGAACGACTGCGAGAGCGACCTCTGCGACGACCAGCGAGTAACGAAGTCTCCCCTGGCGTGAGTCGGTACTCACTCCCTTTCCGGCACTCGTCAGCGCGATTTGGGAGTCGGCACGAAGGGCATAAAGGGCAGGGGCTAATCCGCAGATTACAGCGGTCACGATTGTCGCGCAGAGGGAAAAGAGCAAAACGGCCGGGCTGAGAGTGATGACGGCCTCGGGCGGGATTGTATCCGGAGGGATCACGGCAACCATTGCTTTCAATCCGAGATAAGCGAACAAGCAACCGAGAGCGCAACTGGCAAGCGCCAGGGAGAAACTCTCAACCAACAATTGACGCACCAGGCGAAGATGACTTGCGCCCAAAGCGGAGCGAATGCCGAATTCTCTTTCTCGCGTCGTGGCTCGCTCCAGGAGGAGGTTCGCGACATTGCTGCACGCGATGAGGAGCAATATCGTGACCCCGGCCAGTAACGCGAAGAGGCCGAACTTGAAGTCACCGCCGACAGACTGGCTGTTGAAGGTGTTGACTACAATTTTGAAGTGAGGGGGAAAATAGATAGGATCGGCTTTTTGAAGCGGCTCAGCGATGAGTTGGAGGTCGGCAGCAGCGGTTCCGGCGATGACGCCGGGCTTGAGGTGACCAACAGTCCAGATTTCGTTTGACACAATTCCAGCGCCTGGCACAAAAGTATCTTTGGTGATATCCAGAGGCAGCCAAAGATCGAAACCGCCGATTTGAAAACGCGGAGGCATGATGCCGACTAAGGTCATGCGAGTGTCATTGAGGGTGTGGGTGCTGCCGAGGATGTTCCGGTCGCGGTGGAAGAGGTTGGTCCATAGTTTGTAACTAATCACGAAAACGGGAGGGGCACCGGGCTTGGCGTCTTCGTCGGTGAGTGACCGTCCCAGGAGGGGCGGTATGCCTAGCGATTCGAAGGTGCCGGGTGTGACCGAGGCGCCGGTGAATTCCTCCGTGGCATTTCCGCGGGTGAAATGGATCTTGCGGTAGACCAGGCCGAACATGTCGTCGAAGGTGTGATTCTGTTCCTTGAAATCGACGAAGGCCGCGGCGGGAAAGCGCCATGCTCTGAATTGTTCGGCAGAAAAAACGACGAAGGTAGCGAGGCGTTCAGAATTTTTGTAGGGATAGGGATTAAGGAGAAGGCCGTCGATGATGCTGAAGATGACTGTGGTGGAGCCGATGCCTAGGGCGAGGGTGAGTACGGCGACGGCGGTGAAGCCAGGATTCTTGCGGAGTTGGCGTAGGGCCAAGCGAAAGTCGAGGAAGATGGACTCTAAGCGCGAAAACGAGCGAGTGTCGCGGACAGATTCCTTTATTTGTTCGATACCTCCAAGTTTTATCAGAGCGACGCGACGAGCTTCTTCCGGCGTCATGCCCCTGCGTAGATTGTCCCCGACGTACATCTCGAGGTGGCTCGCCAACTCCGCGTCGAGTTCTTGATCGAGCCGTTCTTTGCGGAACAGATTGCGGAAGCGTTGGAGCCACACTCTTAGAGCACCCATTGCGATTTCACTCACTCGTAGCGCAGGGCGACCATGGGATCGACGCGGGTGGCGCGGCGTGCGGGGAGGTAGCACGCGAGCAAGCCGACCACGACAACAACAACGGCAACGAGTCCATATGTCCAGGGATCAGAAACCGAGATGCCTGAGATTTCGCTAGTCAGGAACCGAGAGAATCCGTAGCTGGCCAACAAGCCGATGACCACACCGCTGGCAATGATCCGCAGGCTATTGGTGAAGACCATACCCAGAATATCGGTTCGCTGCGCGCCGAGTGCTATGCGAATCCCGAGCTCGTGTGTCTGTCGTGAGACTGTGTAGGCAACGACGCTGAAGATTCCGATCACGACCAGCAGCAAACCGATGAGGGCGAAGCTTCCCAGGGTGAAGAGTTCAAATTGTGGGCGCCGGTAAAACTCGTTCAAAGAACCCTCGAGTGTTCCAGAAGCTGCAATCTCAACATTGGGATCAATCGCGCGCACTTCTTGCTCAATGTTTTTGAGAAGCACCGCGGGATTGGTGACAGTTCTTGCCATGTAAGTGCGCCAGCTGAATCCCTGGACGCTATAAGGTATGAAAACTTGCGGAAAAGCCCGCCACGACCTGTTTTGGTCGTCAATCGCCTTGTAGTCGCGAACGATCCCAACGATCTCGAAATAGGTATTGTGCGGCACATCCAGGAACGGACGATCGAGCACCTGCAGCTTGACCTGATGGCCAATGGGATCCTCGCCGGGAAAATATTGCCGAGAGAATGTTTCATTCACAACCATGACGTGGCGCTGCGCGTTCATGTCGTCTTCGGAGAGGAGCCTACCGTGAAGAAGTGGAAGCCCGAGTATCTGGAAATAACCTTCACTGCAGATTTCAAAGCGAGTCTCCCAGCGCTCGGTGTGAGGTTTGCCAGGAATGATAGTGTCGCTCCAGTCGTACTGTAACGGTGGCGGAAGCATCGATTCGGAAACGGAGGTGACGCCAGGAAGCGATTGCATTCGATCGAGGAGCTGACGAGTCAGGGCATTTTTCTTTTGTCTGGTGACGTCAATATCAGTGTTGTATTCCTTGGGAAGTGACAGACGAAAATGCAGAACGTTTTGCGGATTAAATCCCAAGTCCACACGCGTGAGGATGAGAAAGCTACGCATCATCAGGCCAGCGCCGATCAACAACACGATAGACAGCGCTACCTCACCGACGACAAGTCCGGCCCGGAGCCGCCCATGCTGAAAATGTCCTTCGACATTTCTTCCTGCACCAATGAGCCGAGACTGTAGGTCTGTTCCCAAAACATGTAGAACTGGAGCGACACCACAGAGCATTGTCGTTACGAGCGTGAGCCCCAAAGCCGCGAAAAGGACGGGCACACTCATGCGAATCACAACTTCTTCGGGCAGGGCACCCGCCGGAATCAGCGCAACCACGACTTTCAGAAGAAGATTTGCCAAGGCGCAGCCGAGGATCGAGGCGGCCAGAGCAAGCACGAGGCTTTCCGCAAACAGCTGTCGTACCAGCCGAATGCGGCTTGCACCCAGCGTTGCGCGCATGGCCATCTCCCGCTCGCGTGTGGTGGCGCGCAGCAATAAAAGATTTGCCACGTTGCTGCAGGCGATCAAGAGCAGCAGCAGGACAGCGGCAAGCAAGGCATAGAGCGTCTTTCTGAATCCCCCGATAATGCTGTCAAGCAATGTTTGGGGCACGATCGCGAATTTGTCCGGGAGCATTTCACTTCGGTATGTCTTCTGGAGTGCGTGGGCAATGGGGTCGAGGTCGGCCCCGGCGGTTTGGACGCTCACGCCCGGTTTGAGCCGTCCCACCAGAAAGCCGCCGGCTTGAGAGTCGCTCATTGGGAGCCAGAAACTCGCGCCAAAAAAATTGAATCTCCGCGGCATAATTCCGATAAGAATTCTGGGCTTTCCGTCGAGGATGAAAACTGTGTTGAGGATCTTCGGGTCAGCTGCGAATTTATCCTGCCAGAGACGGTAGTTCATGATGAACACGGGCGGAGCGGCCGGGCGGCCATCTTCTTCTGAAAATGTGCGACCGAGGAGTGGAGGTACGCCCAGGAATTCAAACGTGTTGGTCGTTACCTCCTCGCCTCGCGGCCAACGGCGAATAGATTTGCCGTTGTCGTACAAGAGGAAGTAACCGTTGCGGACGATGACGTCTTCAAACACATGATTTTGTTCACGAAAAGCGCGAATCTCCTCTGCGCTGAAAAAGTTACGGCCCTTCCAACCGCCAACGCTGGCCAGATTTTGGATTGCAAAGACCACGTAACGGTTGAAGTTCTTGTACGGCAACGGATCAAAGAAAACATTGTAGACAACGCTGAACATGACCGTCGTGGCGCCAATGCCCAATGCAAGCGCGAAGATGGAGACGAAAGAGAGACCTCTGTTCCTTGCGAGCGAGCGCAGGGCGAAGCGCAAATCCTGCTGCAGACCTTCTAATAGCGGGATGCCACGGGAGTAACGATGGCTCTCTTTTGTTTGTTCGAGGCCGCCAAGTTTGATGAATGCGACACGACGAGCTTCTTCCGGCATAAAGCCCGCGCGGAGATTGTCCTCGATGTGCATCTCAAGGTGGCTCGCCAGCTCCGCGTCGAGTTCTCGATCGAGCCGTTCTTTGCGGAACAAGTTGCAGAAGCGATGGAACCACGCTCGTAGAACGCTCATCGATTTCCACTCACTCGTAGCGCAGCGCGACCAGGGGATCAACGCGGGTGGCTCGGCGGGCCGGCAGATAGCAGGCCAGGAGGCCGGCGGCGAGCAGTGCCAGAGGAGCCAAGACGAACGCTCCGGGATCGAATGCCGAAACGCCCCAGAGCTGCGACTGCAAAATGCGTACGGAAAGAAATGCAACCAACAGGCCGAGGAAGAGGCCATTGCCGACCAGCAAAACTCCCTTGCGAAGTACCAGCGTGAGAATGTCGCTGCGTTGGGCTCCCAGAGCCATGCGTACGCCAAGCTCCTGCGTCTGCAGGGCAACGGAATAGGACATGACGCCGAACAAACCGATCAGAGCGAGGCCGAGGCCGATGCCCGCGCAGGTGCCAAAGGAAATCAGGCGAAATTTAGGTTTCACATACTCATGAGTGTGCAGCAATCCTTCCAGCGTATCGGGGTGGGAAAGAATTGGATTGGGGTCCACATCAGCAAGTACTTGCCGGAAAGTATTGACGAACAAGTTTGGATTAGCTGCCGTGCGTACAAGGATATTGCGATCGCCGAAACCGCTGAAAGTATAGGGAACAAAGGCTTCCGGCTGGACGGATTGTTGCAAACCGACATTCCTGAAATCACTGACGATGCCCACGATTTCAAAATAGGCATCGTGAGGAGTTCCGGGAATTTGATCGAGAACATTGAATTTAATTTGCTGGCCGATGGGATTCTGGTTCGGGAAATATTGATCGGACAGCGTCTGATTGACTACGGCGATGCGGCGCGCCGGGGCCACATCGGACGAAGAGATCAGTCTTCCACGCAACAAGCGCGAGCCCAGGGTCTGGAAATATCCTTCACTGCAGGCTTCAAAACTAGTAGTCCAATGCTTGTCGTGAGGTTTGCCCGGAATGGTGACATCCTCAGTCCGCGGTCCGCCTTCTATCGGCCAGCCGAGAGCGGTTGCGGCGCTCACAACACCGGGAATCGCGGAAATGCGAGCGAGCGCCTGCTCAAAATACGCGCGCTTACTTTCCGCTGAATCGTACTGGTGACCTGGAAAATGAATGTCGGCGACGAACATATTTTTCGTGCTGATGCCGGGATCGAAGTTGGTGATGGCAATAAAGCTGCGAATGACGAGTCCTGCAAAGACCAGCAAGAGCACGGAAAGTGCCACCTGGCCGACGACCAGACCGGCGCGAATTCTGCCGCCGCGTTGCGAAGAATTTGCATTCACGCCGGAGCTCTGCAGGTTTTCGCGCAGGTCCTTCCTTACGGCGAAGAATGCCGGCGAGAGGCCAAAGAGCAACGCGGTCAACAAAGACACGGCAACGGCAAAGAGAAGTACTTGCCAGTTCAAACTGATGTCGGATTCGCCGGGAATTTGCAGCGCGGCGTCCAACGTCTTGGCGGCCTTCAGCCCCCCGTAAGCGAGGAAACTGCCCGCAAGACACCCGACGGCGCCAAGAACGAAACTCTCCAAGAGCAATTGGCGGATCAAACACCCGCGGCTAGCTCCAAGCGCGCTGCGCAAGGCAATTTCTTTTGCGCGTGCGCTGTGGTGCGTGAGCAAGAGGCTCGCGACGTTGCTGGACGAGATGAGGAGCAAAAGCGCGACCGCGCCAATCAGAAAGAACATCGTTTGCTTAAAATCGCCAACGATGGCGTCGCTGAAGCCGCGAGTGTTGATATGGAATTTTTCAGGATAATCGTCTTTATGCAGAGGCACAAGACGCTGCGCGATCGCGAACAGGTCGGCGTTCGCTGTGTCCCGGCTGATGCCTTTTTTGAGAATTCCATTGGGGAAGAAAAAGTAAGGCGCGTTGTTCGCCATGGCGTCGGCCATGGAGGGTTCGGTCCGGTCCCAGGAGATTAGAGCGTAGAAGTCGGCGCCGAAAAGGTAGAACCGGGGCGGCATTACGCCAATGACTGTGCGCGCCTGGTTATCGATAATCATCGTCTTGCCGACAACGGACTTGTCCTGCTGAAATTCCTTTTTCCAATATTCGTAACCGAGAAGCACGACTGGGTCGGCGCCCGGCTGCGCATCGCGTTCCATCAGGCCACGCCCGAGCATTGGAGGCACGCCGTAGAATTCCGTGGCGTTTGGCGTCATCACGCAACCGTGCACCAGCCCAGTAACGCCATTGCGAGCGTAGAGCACGTCCCAACTGGAGACGCCAACGATGTCTTCAAAGGTGTGATTCTGTTTGCGAAACGCGACTATCTCATCGAGATGAAACACCGGGCGAAACTGCTTGGTGGCATCGCGGTCGTCCATGACACTGATGGCCCTCAGTCGATTTGCATCCCGATAGGGAAACGGGTTCAGGACGCCGTTGTAGAAAATGCTGAAGACGATTGAGGAGAATCCTATTCCAAGGGCCAGAGCGAGAATCGCTACTACGCAGAAGCCGGAACTTTTACGCAGCATGCGTAACGCAAAACGCAGATCACGAAACAGCGTTTCGAGCCACGCGATGCCTCGATGATCGCGGTAATTTTCCTTGGTCTGTGCAATGCCACCTAATTGAATCAGGGCTTGTCTGCGCGCCTCTTCAGCTGACATGCCGTTCTCGCGATTTTCGTCAATGGCCAAATCCAGGTGCACCGCCACCTCCGCGTCGAGTTCCTGATCCAGCCGTGCACGGCGGAAGAGAGGCAAGAACCGCTGAAGCGATTGGCGCAACCGGTCGATCACGGTTCGACCTCCTCTCCCGGCAGCGCGAGCACGCGATCCATCACGGTTGAGAGTCTCTGCCAGTACGCCGCGTCCTCGGTCAGCTGTTTGCGGCCGCGTTTGGTGATCGAATAAAACTTGGCTTTGCGATTGTTGTCGGAGGTTCCCCATTCGGCGGAAATCCATCCACGTTGCTGCAGCCTGACGAGGGAAGCATAGATGGTGCCCTGGTTGAGCAATACTTCGTCGCCGCTGGCTTGCTCAATACGCCGGGCGATTCCGTAGCCGTGGAGCGGGCCCATGGAGGCGAGAGTTTGCAGGACCATCAGATCCAGGGTGCCCTGCAGTAGGTCGAGTTTGGTATGGCCCACAAGAACTCCTGAGCTGCAGCCACAGGAAAGTAGCAAATCCTCTGTGGGAATGCCACAGGAAAAATGGAATCGCTAAATCCCTGTGGGCTGGAGACGTGCTGCAAACGCGGGCGCATGATGCTACCTTGTGCTGACAGCACGATAAACAGAACGCGGGTAAGGTCAAGGGAGGCTGGCATGTCGATACGGCCGGTGAAGAGACTGATTAAGGCTAAGCCTACGATGGAGGGCGCGGGAGTGCACTTGCGGCGTGCGTTTGGATTTGGGAATACCACGGAGTTTGATCCGTTTTTGCTGCTAGACGATTTTCGCAACGATGTGCCGGAAGATTATCTGGCGGGATTTCCCTGGCATCCGCACCGTGGAATCGAAACGATTACGTATGTGCTGGCGGGAACGGTGGATCACGCCGACAGCATCGGGAACAAGGGCGCGATTTCGCCGGGCGATGTGCAATGGATGACGGCGGGGAGCGGCATCATTCACCAGGAGATGCCGAAGGGTGATGCCGCTGGACGAATGCATGGATTTCAGTTGTGGGCGAATTTGCCGGCTTCGCTGAAGATGACGGCGCCCCGGTATCAGGAAGTGAAATCGCTGGAAATTCCGGTGATTACGGACGACGACGGGACGCATGTACGAGTGATCTGCGGAAGTTTCTGGGGCAAGAGTGGGCCGGTGGATGGAATCGCGGCTGATCCTGTGTATCTGGATGTATCGATCGCGCCGGGGCGGAGAAAATCGCTGCCAGTGGGAACTACGCGGCATGCATTTGCTTACGTGTTTGCCGGCGGCGGTAAATTTTGCAATGCGTCGGATCCGCTGGCGGTGCCGACGGAACCGGTGGGCTGGCTGGATACTACACCGCCATTGGAAGCGGATAACCGTTCGCTGGTTTTGTTTGATCGCGGCGATGAAGTCGTAGTGCAGGCTGGCGAAGAAGGCATTCGGTTCTTGCTGGTGTCAGGCAAACCCCTGGAAGAACCCGTTGCATGGTATGGGCCGATCGTGATGAATACACAGGAACAGTTGCAGCAGGCGTTTCGCGAGCTGGACAAGGGGACGTTTTTGAAGGGCGGGAAGAAGTAGGAAACAGAGACTAGAGTTTGAGGGAGCGGAGGCGGAGGGCGTTGGCGATTACGGAGACGGAGCTGAAGCTCATGGCGGCGCTGGCGATCATTGGGCTGAGGAGCCAGCCGAAGACGGGATAGAGCGCACCGGCGGCAATGGGGATGCCGAGCGCATTGTAGAGAAAAGCGAAAAGCAAATTCTGTTTGATGTTGCGGATAGTGGCGCGGCTGAGTTTTCTTGCGCGTAAGATGCCGCGCAGATCGCCTTTGAGTAGGGTGATGCCGGCGCTCTCGATGGCAACGTCAGTGCCGGTACCCATAGCGATACCGACATCAGCGGCGGCGAGGGCGGGTGCGTCGTTCACACCGTCGCCGGCCATCGCGACGACTCGGCCTGCCTTTTTCAGGTCGGCGATGATCTCCGCTTTTTGCTTTGGCAGTACTTCCGCATGCACTTCTTCTAATTGCAGGTCCTTCGCAATGGCCTCTGCAGTGAGTTTTCGATCGCCGGTCAGCATTACAATGCGGATACCCTGGGCGCGCAGTTCAGTGATTGCTTGCGGCGTGGTTTCTTTGACGGGGTCGGCAAGCACGATGATGCCCGCCGTTTTGTTGTTGACAGCCACCAGTACGAACGTGACGGAGAAAGGATGACTCGAGCCAAACCCCGTCTTAAGGTTTTGCGCTTGCTGAGGTTCCTGCACGTTTTTGGATTTAAGAAATTCCGGCGTGCCTACGATAACGCGGACCCCGGAAATGTCCGCCTCCACGCCGCCACCGAACGTCGCGGAAAAATCGTTAGCTTCGGCAAGGTGCAGGTCCTTCTCTCCCGCCGCGCGAACGATAGCGCGCGCCAGAGGATGTTCGCTGGGACGCTCCACGCTCGCCGCCAATTGCAAAAGATCATCTTCAGTGAGGCCACTTTCCTTCGCCACCGCGGTCGAAACGACTGTGGGCTTGCCTTGGGTGAGGGTACCGGTTTTGTCAACTACGAGGGTGTCGATGGCGGCGAGTTTTTCCAGAGCTTCGGCGTTGCGAATTAGGACGCCGACGTGAGCGCCCTTGCCAACGGCTACCATGATCGACATTGGCGTGGCCAGGCCGAGTGCACAGGGGCAGGCAATGATGAGGACGGCGACGGCGTTTACCATAGCGTGCGCTAGGCGCGGTTGTGGTCCGATGACGGACCACGCGATAAATGTGAGAATTGCGGCGGCGACGACTGCGGGGACGAAAATGGCGGCGACTCTGTCAGCGAGGCGCTGCATCGGGGCGCGGCTGCGTTGCGCCTCGCTCACCAGTTTTACTATTTGCGCTAGCGTGGTTTCGCTGCCGATGCGTTCGGCGCGCATGACGAAGCTGCCGCTGGCGTTGAGCGTGCCGCCGGTAAGTTGATCGCCGACGGATTTTTCTACTGGCATGGGTTCGCCGGTGACCATCGATTCGTCTACGGCGCTTGCGCCTTCGAGGAGCGCGCCATCTACGGGGATCCGTTCGCCGGGACGGACGCGAAGGCGATCGCCTTTTTGGACGAGATCGAGTGCAATGTCCTGTTCGGCGTTGCCGTCGCCAAGCCGATGCGCGGTTTGCGGGGCAAGTTTCAGTAGCGCGCGAATGGCGGAAGAAGTCTTTGCCCGCGCACGCAATTCTAGAACCTGCCCAAGCAAAACCAATGTAGTGATGACTGCGGCAGCCTCGAAATAAACGGGAACGTTGCCGTCCATTTCGCGGAAAGAGGCCGGGAAGAGTTGCGGAAAGATTGTTGCGGCAACGCTGTCGAGGAACGCAGCGCCTGTGCCGAGGCCGATGAGCGTGAACATATTGAGACTGCGATTGACGAGCGATGACCAGAAACGTTCGAAGAACGGCCGACCTCCCCAGAGGACAACCGGAGTTGCGAGCAGCAACTCGATCCAGTTGCGTAGCGCGCCGGATAAGTGCAATCCCAGTTTTGCGCCAAACATTCCGAGTACAAGAACAGGAACGCTCAGGATCGCGCTAAAGAAAAACCGCTTGCGCATCGAAATGTATTCGGCGTCCGGAGTTTCGTCGGCGACGATGTCCATGGGCTCGAGCGCCATTCCGCACTTTGGACACGAGCCGGGACCGAGCTGAACAATTTCGGGATGCATTGGGCAGGTGTAACGGGTCTGCTGTCCTGGCGCTGCTGCCCGAGGAGCAGCAGGCCGTATCGAAGCGAGCGTTGCGATTGCGCTGGACGGTGCGGCGGTTGGGGAAGGGTTCAGATAGCGCTCGGGGTCGGCGGAGAATTTCTGGGCACAGCCCTTCGCGCAGAAAAAGTAGGTTTCGCCGCGATGCTCGAAATGAGCTGCAGCTTTCGCCGGATCAACGGTCATTCCACAAACAGGATCACGTGCCATTCATTCCTCACAAATCTTTGGTCAGCTAAAAAGCTAGCGCAAGCGCGCATTAGCGTAGGTGCGTATAGATCAAACCGAGCAGTTCGTCGTACATGGCGTTGGCTTCTTCTTTTTTGGCGGAACGCAGAGCTCTTGCGGCGCAATGATGAAGGTGATTCTTCATGAGATTGCGGGCTACGCCACGCAGTGCTTCCTGCACCGAAGCGATTTGCGCGATGATGTCCGCGCAGTAGCGATCGTCTGCCACCATTTTTTGCAGGCCGCGCACCTGGCCTTCAATGCGGCGGAGACGCTTCTGATTGCTGTCTTTGAGCGCTGGATCGACGGCAATGGCCTTATGGCCCGGGCCGACGAGGCAGGCACATTCCGCGGAGTGCGCGTGACTGGCTATTTTGGGTAGCATTTTCTCTCAGATACCCCCTGAGGGTATTTATACCCCTACCCCCTATTTGATGTCAAGTTGGGTTTTGTGCGGACGCGCGAGGAAACGCAGCGGACTGGCCGAGGCTGGTATAATGCCGGACATGACGCTCATGGAAATCAAATATGCTTTGGCCTCACCGCTGACGATCGAGCAGTTGAGCCGGTTGGGCGAATTTGCGAATACTTATGGATTGCGGAAGTTCCACCTGAACGACGCGAAAACGGAATTGTCGTTTGAGTATGACGCTTCGCGGTTGCGGGAGACGCAGGTGGAGCACGTGTTGGGTCAGGCGAAGATTGCGGTGGCGAAGAAGTTGAATTGAGGCAGGTGTGCCGAAGGCCACTAGTTTCTGCGGTTGCGACCAACGGATAAAATCGCGAAGCAGATTCCTCGATTACACTTCGCTCCGCTCGGAATGACAACCTTTTAGCGTGACAGTCTTGCAGAATGACAGTCGTCTTGTGGCCGGTCGTCAACGTGCCTGGTGCGTCGGCAAAAAAATGGGGCTCCAGCTTGGGACCGGGAGCCCCGAAAGCACGTTTCCTATCCGGCGTCGTTTTCACACCGGATGCGTGGGGTCATCCATCCTAGCTTCCCTCTCAGAGGCAGGTGGCAACGGCCTTTGAATTTCGCCAAGCAAGCCCCTTCCCCCTCACTTGGCATCATCCTTAGACCTTGATCTGAAATCCGCCCATACGGTTACTGATGCAATGGGTAATTATTGCCTGCAACTCATTGAATTAAAGAAACTTGATGATTTTGTCTTCCGCTGGCGAGTTCCCCCTCGGCAACCCAACCTAACCACATTTTAACGACGACTACACGGTTTCGGGGATGTGAGCCGTTTCTGACCGAGTGAGCTAGTTCTAGCACTCTGGTAACAAAATTATTTAGCTGGGCGGTCCATCGGTTTTTTGCTGACTCGACATAACAATGCTTTCATGTTCGGCAGAATCACCTTGGCCGCATCAGCTCCCTTCTTGCGCCGTTGCGCGCTGACGTTGGGACTGGCATTCACCTTGGTGATAAACTCGGCCGCGAATGCGCCGGAGATGCTGCGGCGATCAGTTCCTACGGCGTGCCGGTGTGGCTGCAGCGAGTCGCAGGCGAATGGTGGATGCATAAAAATGTGCCAGGCCTCGCGTCGTGCATTGCGCTGGGCGGCAAATACTTGTGCCAAGCCACGGATCAAAATACCGGCGGAAACGCCCGGGGCCGGACCACGCTTCCCCCGCTCAGACCGAGCTGAACGCGCCAGCCGGTAGATTCCGATCGCAGTCTTAAATTCTGTTTTGGTATTCCTATCTGGCGGTTTTCTGCAAACTTGGCGACGCGCTTTCCGGCACGAGAGTTTTCTGCAGCTGAGTGGCTAGAAAATCCGCAATTTCGAAGACGGCGCGATTTTGCAGGGATTTAACATTACGTTGCAGAGCTGCTAGCTTTCCCGGCTCGAGCAGCGAGCGCACTGCAGGGACCGCGTTTTTCAGGGTCTTCACCACAACACCTACATTTTTCTCCACAACCCATTCAGTGTTATAGCGCTCCTGCGGCAAGGTGCTGGAATTGCATTCGACCAGGACGGGCAAGCCGGAAATCATGGCTTCGGCGATGCTCCCGGGACCGGGTTTTCCGATCAGAAAATCCGCGGCGTGCATCAGGCGATTGACCTCGCGCGTAAATCCCACAATGTGCAGTGGAAGATTCCATTTTGCCGCGCGGAGACGAGCAGCAAGTTTTTCATTTTTCCCGCAGACCAGAATCATCTGCAGCGGCAGCCGTGCTGCATCAATCTGCTGAACGATGTCGTAAATCACATTCGAACCATAGCCGCCGAATAGAACAATGGCGGTAGGCAACTTTGCTTCGAGGCCGAGCTCGGTGCGGATTGCCGCCGGCGATTCTTTCTGCTCGGCGTAAAACTCCGGACGAAGAATCATTCCGGAAGCGCAAAACAAATTTCTTTCGGTTTTGCCAAAATCGCGGGCTTGCTGCTGGGCGCGTTCGCAACCAACGACTACAATCTGTTCCGAGATTGGTTCAATCCAGAAACGCGGCGGAAAGTCAGCCAAATCGGTAATGATGGTGACAAAGGGGCGGCCCGGATAGATGGATTGCCAGCTTTCTGCGATTTCGCGGTTGAAGTGTGGAATGACCGATACCAGCAAATCGGCGGGGTGTTCGCGCCAGTAATTCGCTAACAGCTTTGCTAACGGTTTGTGGAACACTCGGATCGTAAGTTGAAGAACCCGCAAGAGATAGACGCTACCCCAGGTCCAACCGTTGCGCAGCAGGATGTTGTACTGGTCCTGAATACGAATTCCGGTAAGGCGGCGAAGGACGTCCAGGTGGTCGGTAAGATCCTGGAATTGAACGAGATTGATTTCCCAAGGACGGGTTTGCTGGTCGCAGACGGCTTTGAGCGCGACTGCGGCATTGCGGTGGCCGCCACCTGCGTCGTGGAATAAGACATGAATTTTCCTGTTTGCCGACATCACAGCAGTGTCACACGAGGAGCACGAACTGAAACAAGAGCACGGGCCATGCCATGTGGATAACTCCAGAAGTCATTTGTGCTCAATAGTTTCCAAGAGCACATTCACCTAGTTTTCTTTGCCTCTTTATAGGCTGTTCATATCTACAGATTAAAAAGAGAGCATGCGATGCGACCTTCACATCCACTCGACCGCCTCAGGAATGTGCAACACTCCCTTGCTCGAGCGTCTTTGTAAGGAGTCCTACAATCGCCCTGGCGAGGTCTATGCCCGTTGCAAGGAATTGGGCATGTCCATCGTCACTTTGACCGACCATGACTCGATAGACGCTGCCGAAGAGCTGCGGGGTTATCCCGACTTTTTCGTGAGCGAAGAAGTGACCTGCCGGATGCCCAGCGGGTCGGAAGTGCACATTGGGGTTTACAACCTGCGCGAACGTGACCATCTGGAGATCCAGCGTCGTCGCGCGGACTTCGTTTCCCTGGTGATGTACCTCACCGAACAGAAACTTTTCTTCAGCGTGAATCATGTTTTTTCCGGACTGACCGGCAGGCGTAATGAAGATGATTTTCATTGGTTCGCGTCCTACGTTCCGGCGTTCGAAATACGTAACGGACAAATGTGGCAGAAAGCGAACCGGCACGCGCAAGCGTTGGCAAAAAGATTGGGGAAGATCGCCATTGGTGGCAGTGATTCGCACGCCATGCGGGGAGTGGGATTGACCTACACGGAAGTGCCGGGAGCAAAAACAGTGGTGGAATTTTTCGCTGGATTGCGCGCCAAGCGCGGCAAAGTGCGCGGAGCGGACGGAAGTTTTGCCGGGTTGACGGCGGACGTTCTTTCGATCACCAAAGCATTGTTTCAGGAGCGTCCGGCGACGCTGGCGCTTTCTCCGCTTGCTGCCTTGATTCCAGTGATTACCGCGGGCCACTGGATGAATGAAATTTTGTTCTGTCGCAGGTGGGCGGCGCATTTTCAGGAAGAAGCGAAAGCGCCGCGAATGCTGTGGGACCTGAATGCGGGGACTGAGCAGATTTGAAGTTGGTGTAAGGAACGGGTGAGCGATATGACCGTCGCACGCCAAGTATGGGGATTCATCGAACGACGCGACCACCGCTTAATGCGGCGGCTGAATCGCTGGCGCGCTCCGCGATGGATTCGCTACTGGATGATTGCGGCGACCCGATTGGGTGACGGATGGTTGTGGTATTCGCTGGCGGCGATCTTGTTGGTCTACGGAGGGCCGCAGCGGTTTGCAGCAGTAAGCGCGGCGACATTGGCTGCGACCGTGGGCGTCGGCGTCTTCAAGCTGCTGAAAAAATTGAGTCATCGGCAGCGGCCCTGCCAGCTGGAACCGCATTGCTGGTCGAAAGTCCTGCCTCCTGACAGGTTTTCTTTTCCATCCGGTCACACCATGACGGCGTTTTCTATCGCGCTGGTGATCAGTTACTTTTATCGCGGCGTGGAATTGCCGGTGTACTTTTTTGCGTGCAGCATTGCGATTTCGCGCATTGTGCTGGGCATGCACTTTTTGAGTGATGTGCTGGCTGGCGCGGTCTTGGGAATCGGATTGGGCTGCTGTGCGCTGACTGCGTTTGCTGCGATGGGGTTGATTTAGTATTTCCTAGAACCGGCAATCCTGCCTGTTCGGTTCGATTCAGGGATGGCTGACACGGCACCCAGGCAGGATTGCCTAGGCTACTAAATACTTGCAATTAATGCTCTATAGCACTATTCTCTCGCATCCGGACGAGACATAGAGTGGAAGTCTGTCCGGCTCCATCGATTCGACGAGAGGGCTATGCCGCTTACCACAACGGACTGGGTGGTCATCGTTGGATACTTGCTAATCAATCTTCTAATCGGAATTTATTACCGGCGACGAGCAAGTGGAAATACGGCGGAATTTTTTATTTCCGGGCGCGATGTGTCGTGGTGGCTGGCCGGAACGAGCATGGTGGCCACGACTTTTGCCGCCGACACCCCGCTGCTGGTGACGGGCCTGGTTGCCACGCAAGGCATTGCAGGAAACTGGCTGTGGTGGAATCAGTGCCTAACAGGAATGCTGACGGTGTTTTTCTTCGCGCGATATTGGCGCCGCGCGGAAATTATGACCGACGTGGAGCTTACCGAATTGCGTTATTCCGGAAAGCCCGCGGCGTTTTTGCGCGGATTGAAATCCATTTATCTCGGCTTGCTGATGAACTGCTTCATCCTGGGCTGGGTAACGCGCGCGATGGTGGACATCATCGCAGTGCTGCTGGGTCCGGCGATCGCGGCTGGAAAAGTGTGGCAGATTACTCTTGGTAATCACCTGCTTGTGCATTACACGCTAGGCGAGCCGCGACATACCGCGCTGATGATTTGTGTGTTTGTGCTGATTCCCTTCACCGGAATTTATACGTTTATTGGCGGGCTTTGGGGGGTGCTGGTCACGGACCTGTTTCAGTTCGTACTGAAAATGAGCATGGTGACGGTGCTGGCGTGGGTTGCAGTGAGCAAGCTAGGCGGAATCAACGCGCTGACTTTGCGCTTGCAGGCTGTTCGCGAGGCGACGGCCAGTACTGGTGTACAGACAGCAAATCCGCTGAAATTTTTCCCTGATTTTCATTTGGGAATGACCACGAATGCGATGTGGACGATTCCGCTGGTGTCGTTTGTTTTATTTTTGGGCGTGCAGTGGTGGAGTTCCTGGTATCCCGGAGCGGAGCCGGGCGGCGGCGGCTACGTGGCGCAAAGAATGTTCAGCGCAAAGGACGAAAAAAACTCGCTGGCTGCGACTTTATGGTTCAACCTGGCCAATTACGCTCTGCGGCCATGGCCATGGATTGTGACCGGACTGGTGGCGCTGGCGTTGTTTTCGCCGAACGGCGGACTGACGCCAAGCGCGGACTTTGCGGCAAGTCCCCAACAAGGCTACGTGATGGTGCTACGCGATTTTCTGCCGCCGGCATTGCGTGGACTGATGGTCGCGGCATTTCTTGCGGCGTTCATGTCCACGATCGGCACCCAGCTCAATTGGGGAACTTCGTACCTGGTGAATGATTTTTACCGGCGATTTCTGGTGCGCGATGCAGGTGAGCACCACTATGTGAACATCGGAAAAGTATTCACGGTGCTGCTGGTGCTGGCCGGTGGCTACGTTGCCAGCCAACTGGCTTCCATCTCCGAAGGTTGGCAAATCGTGCTGGGAATCGGAGCCGGCACCGGAGCGGTTTTGATTTTGCGCTGGTATTGGTGGCGGATCAATGCGTGGAGCGAAATCAGCGCAACGGTTACTGCGGCGGTACTGACCTTTGCGCTGGCCAAGATTAAATTTGAAGGCAGCGATGCGGTGGTGATTGCAAAAACCACGCTGATTACCGCAGGCGTAACTACGATTGCATGGATTATCGGTACGTTCGTAACCAAGCCGGAGCCGACCGAAAAATTGGTTTCGTTCTACCGTCGCGTTCATCCGAGCATTTACGGATGGCAACCAATTGCGAAATTGTGTCCGGAGCTTTCACAAGTACGCGATTTTGCGGCGAACGCGGCGAATTGGGTAGCAGGTTGTTTGATGGTTTATGCGGCGATGTTTGGCATCGGCATGCTGGTATTTCGGCATTGGTTGTCCAGCGTTTTGTTGCTCGGGGTGAGCGCAATCGCCGGCTGGCTGATTTTCTGGAATCTTTCCCGGCAAGGGTGGGGGACCCTTTCGGGAGCGTTGGAGGCCAAGTCCGCCAAGGATTAGCGCCGCATCCCCTATGAAGAATCGTCCCCTACTGGAAATTTGTGTCGAGACGCTTGCGGCTGCGCTGGCCGCGGAGCGCGGCGGAGCTGACCGCATCGAGCTCTGCGAAGACTTATCAGTGGGCGGAGTGACGCCGAGTGTAGAGCTGATGCGCGCCGCACGCGCGCAAATTCACATTCCGATCTTTGCTATGATCCGGTCGCGCGGTGGAGATTTTTTCTATTCGGAGGGAGAGTTCGGTGCAATGATTCGCGCGCTCGCGACCGTGAAAGAATCGGGGATGGACGGCGCGGTCTTTGGACTTCTCGACGCGGATCAGCGGGTCGACGTTGGGCGCACGCGGACACTTGTTGAGATGGCGCGACCGCTGCCGGTAACTTTTCATCGCGCATTTGATGAAACGGCAAATTTAATGCAGGCGCTAGGAGAGGTGATCGGTACGGGCGCCTCAAGGATTCTAACGTCGGGCGGAGAAGCTAGCGTGGAGGAAGGCATCGCCACGATCGCAGAATTGGTTGACGCGAGCCGCGGCAGAATTGCAATCATGCCGGGTGGCGGGATCAGCGCTGGAAATATTGAACGGGTCCTGCGGATGACTGGCGCGCGCGAGTTCCATTCCGGTTTGAGTACGGTACTGCCCTCCCCGGTAACGGACTTTGTGGCATTCCAGAGCGAGGTGTGCAAGCTTGCGGAGCTGTCGAGGAAAGGCTCACTGGTTTAGCCCGTAATATACAGCGAACGAATTCTGATCAAATCCGTAGGTTCCGGTGGACAGCGCTTACGCAGGCGCTGCCCCAGCGTCAAAACGAAAGCAGCCGAGGGACTGCTCGTATCCACGTATCCACTGGAGGACTTATGAAGAAAATTACGGGGCTTTCACTGATGGCCCTGACGCTGGTGGCGTTTCCAGCCGTGGTCTGTGCGCAAATAGCGGAAGTCGGAGAGGCAAATGTGCAACCTACTCCGGAGATCAAGAAGTTGTTCGAAGCGTTCGCGGGCGATTGGGATACCAGCGAGAAGAGAGAGCGAACGCAATTTTTCCCGAACGGAGGCGAGCGCAAAGGAAGATCGCACATACGGCTGGGAGCCGGCGGCGCCGTGCTGGTGATGGAAGGCCACTCCGACGGCACAGCCGGAGCGCTGAGCTACGTCATCGTGGTCTGGTGGGATAAGGACGCAAGCCTTTACGGCTTTTTCACCTGTTTCAAAGATACGGGAAGCGGCTGTGAAGTTCGCGGCACGGCCCATTGGGATGGGGACAAGTTCGTAAACGATTACGAAGAAGTTGTCGACGGCAAGAAGCTAAGGTTTCGCGATACTTTTCAAGATATTACAGCAAACTCGCACACGCTGGTTTTCGCGTGGATCAAAGATGATGGTTCGATGGAACCCGTGATCATCAGCAAGGCCGTGCGGCGTTCAAAACATTAGGAACACTTCTTTCCCGCGCTGCAAAAAGTGGGCTGGACCTTCTCACCACACTTACTATGCTTTTTGCGCCTGCCGACGCAGGAATGTGGGAACGTCGAGATCATCGCCAGGCACTTCGCGCGCGACATCGCGAACGTTCTGTTGGACTTGATGGACGACGGTTTGCTGTTCGTTAGAAGTCGTCGAGCTGGAGCTAGAGCTGGAACTGGAGCCAGCACCTGCCGCTGCTGCAACAGCAACTTCGGGAAGTTCCCTGCCGGCTTTCCAGGTCTTCGGCAAAAATTCCGGGCGCTTCGAAACATTTTTCTTGTTGGCTTCCTTGAAGCCGGCGGCGATGACAGTAATCTTCACCGAATCCTTCATGGTCTCGTCCTGCACCGCGCCAAAGATAATGTTGGCGTTTTCGTGCGCGGCTTTCTGAATGATCGACGAAGCTTCGTGGACCTCATGCAAAGTCAAACTCGGGCTGCCACAGATATTAATCAGGATACCTTGTGCGCCTTCGATGGAATTGTCTTCGAGTAGCGGGCTGGCAATGGCGCGGTTGGCGGCATCCACGGCGCGATTCGCGCCGGTGGCGACTGCCGTGCCCATAACGGCGTAACCCTGGCCGCTCATGATGGCTTTCACGTCCGCAAAATCGCGGTTGATGATGCCGGGCACGGTGATGATGTCTGAAATGCCCTGCACGGCTTGGCGAAGAATGTCGTCGGCGATGCGGAACGCGTCGAAAAAACTGGTGCCGCGTTCAACAGTTTCCATCAAGCGCTCGTTCGGAATGACGATGACGGTGTCAACCGCGCCGATCAAATCCTGTAGAGCTTGTTCGGCCTGCAGCATGCGGCGTTTGCCTTCGAAGGCAAACGGTTTGGTGACCACCGCAACGGTCAATGCGCCGAGTTCGCTGGCCAGCGAAGCAACGACAGGAGCTGCTCCAGAGCCGGTGCCTCCACCAAGACCGGACGTGATGAAAATCATGTCTGAGCCTTCGAGCGCTTCGATGATTTTGTCGGTGTCTTCGAGCGCGGCTTTGCGGCCAACTTCGGGATTGGCTCCCGCGCCGAGACCTTTGGTAAGTTTTGCGCCGAGCTGCAACTTGAGTGGCGCCTGGCAGAGCTTGAGCGCCTGCAAATCCGTGTTGGCCGCGATGAATTCGATGCCTTCCACCTTGGCACGAATCATGCGATTGACGGCGTTGCACCCGCCGCCTCCGACACCAATCACTTTTATCTTCGCGGGCGACAACTCCTCGCTGAAACTCATGCGAATTGCCGTGTCCTTTGCCGTCATGTATTCCCCCTATTCCCCCCAATTTTCGGCTGGTAAGTGCCTTTAGCGAAGCTGGGCTTCGCGTAAACTTTTTGCCAACGACGGCCGGGATCACCCGGCGCTACAAAAACAAAATCGAAACCCTCACCAAAAGACGGCTGCGTAAAGCCGCCGCTACCCAAGCTAGCTACGCTCCGGCGAACATGGCCTTGAGTTTGGCAACAAAATTTGTCGAGCGCAGCGCGTGCGTGCGCCGCGCTTTCGCTCCATACAACACCAGGCCGACGACCGTAGCGTACTCAGGCTGCTCAACCTGCTCTGGCATGTCCACGAGTCCGCGCGGCTCCGCCACGCGAACAGGCAGATGAAAAGCCTGCTCCATCATTTCGACAAGACCAGTAAGACGCGCGCCGCCGCCAGAAAGTACGAATCCAGCGGGAATTTGCGAATCAAGCCCGGCGCGGCGCATTTCATCGCGAATCAGAGCCAAAAACTCTTGGGCGCGCGGCTCGATAATATCTGTCAACATGCGCGCAAAGATGGTGCGCGGCGGGCGATCGCCGACACTGGCAATTTCGATCGCGGCATCTTCGTGAAGTAGCGCGGCGGCCGCGCAACCGTGATGACGTTTAATGCGTTCGGCTTCCGGGATTGGCGTGCGCAAACCGACCGCGAGATCGTTGGTGAAATGGTCTCCGCCGACTGGCACAGCACCGGTGTGACGCACGACCCCACCGCCGTAGACGACCAGTTCGGTGGTGCCGCCGCCGATGTCGAGCAGACAAGTACCGAGGTCGCGTTCATCCTGAGTAAGGCAAGCCTCCGCGGAGGCCAAGGGCTCGACAACGGTGTCGCTGATCAAGATTCCGGCGCGATTCGCGGCGGTAACGAGATTTTGCGTCGCAGTCACCGACGATGTGACGACGTGTACGTTAGCTTCGAGGCGCTGGCCCACCATGCCGATGGCGTCACGGATTCCATTGTGAGAGTCCACAGAAAATTCGTGAGGCAGTACGTGCAGAACTTCGCGGTCCTCGGGAAGAGAGATGTTGCGGGCGGCATCAACCGCGCGGCGAACATCTTCGCGTTCGATATCGCGCGGACGATTGCCAAGCGTGACGCCGCCGCGGCTGTTCAATCCGCGCACGTGGCTGCCGGCGACACCAATCAGCGCCGATTCAACCGGGATGCCGGAAACGCCTTCGGCTTCTTCGACGGCACGCCGAATGGAGCTGACAGTAGCATCCAGATTGACGATGGAGCCTTTACGCAAACCTTTCGATTCGGCAGCGCCCAACGCCAGAAATTTCAACTGGTCGTCGGCAAGTTCCGCGATCAGGACGCAGGTCTTGGAGCTGCCGATATCCAGACCGACGAGATATTTATCCTTTTTCGACAATCGCCGCCCCCGCCGCTATCCTACTTTTTCTTCTGCATCGACACGTGCTCACCGCAGCCGCTCGAATCCGGATTCAAGACGACCTGGCGCGCATACTGCAAATCCACGGACTGTACGCAGCCAGCATTGGATTGCCACTGCGCAAAATTGTCGACCAGCATTCGGTATTTTCCGGCGAATTCACTGGAGCCGAAATGAATCGTGACCGCCTGGGTCGCGTTGGCTCCCGGAAAACCTGCCATAACCACACGGAGGTCGCGTGGATTGCCGAGATCGATTTCGCTAACGTGATCGGACGAGCCCGGGCGAACCAGGTCGGCATCCTTCAGGAATTCCTGGAAGGTTTGCACGCGTTTCTGACGATCGGCATCACTCATGGTGTCCGCAAGTCCGGTGACAATCGGGAAATGGAAATCCTCGCCGCGCGGCCGATCGAGAATTTTTCCGAATTCGTCAATCAGGGCGATCTCGCTGCCATTACGCACAAACGCTACGGGCGTGCGCTCCGAAATGTCGATGCGAATGCGGTTCGGCAGAATACGCTGAACGCTGGCGCTTTGTACCCAGGAGATTTTCTCGACATCGGCGCGGCGCGTATCGAGCGGAATGCGCAGCACGCTGTGCCCGCGGTCCTTGTAGAACGGTGCAAGCACCGCTTCACGCGAGACGATGTGATTGCCGGTCACTTCCACTTGCTCCGGCTTGAGCAGCAGAACTTTCGGCGAATGCAGCAGAAAATTTCCGGCGACGTAAGTAACAGCACCACAACCTGCGGAAATCAAAACGATGTTGAAGATGGTGCGATAACGGGCAAGATTTTTGCCGCCGAATTTCTTGCGGCGAATTTCAACGGGCTTCTGGCGACGCAAATAGCGCGGCTCGTCGTTTTCGACAAGCTCCGGCCGGTACGCTTCAGCGTCGGCAACGGTGGCATTTTTTCGTATGGCTTTCACGCGTCCCACACCACGACCTCGTGTTCAAGCTTGACCCCAAAAGCGTTTTCAACGCGCCCGCGAACGTCGGCGATCAGAGTGAGCATGTCTTTCGCCGAAGCTTCACCCGCGTTGACGAAAAAATTGGCATGGCGGTCGCTCACTTTGGCATCGCCGACGCTCAGCCCCTTGAGTCCGAGCTCATCAATCATGCGTCCGGCAGATGCTCCAGGAGGGTTTTTGAAGATGCAACCGGCACTTTTCTGCCCAAGCGGCTGGCTCGAACGCCGCTTCTCATTACAGATACGAATCCCTTGCAGAATTTCTTTGAACGGTTTGGAGGGAAGTTCCAGCGTCACTGCGAGCATCATATCATCAGGCGCAAACGAAGTGTGACGGTATTCAAATGAAATTTGCGTGCCCCTGAGGATTTCTATGCTGCGTTTGGCGGCGCGATAGAGCTTAGCCTCGCGAACGTAGCTGCCGATTTGCATGCCGTAAGCACCGGCGTTCATGCGAAGAGCGCCACCGATAGTGCCAGGGACACCGATGAGACCTTCCATGCCTCCCAAGTCATGTTTTGCACAGAAGGTGACAGTGCGGCCGAGGTCGGCGGCGGCGTCCACGTGAGCTAGATTGCCTTCGATTACGATTTCCGGGTCAGGTTTGGCGAGTTGCAGGATGAGCCAAGGGAGTTCGCCGTCGCCGATGAGAAGGTTGGAACCTCCGCCCAGGAATTTGTAGGGAATCTGGTGGCGCTCGAGGAGCAAGATCAGTTCGGGGATGGACTCGTGCTTGGTGATGCGAAGCAGGTTGGTGGTTCCTCCAATGCCGAGCGACGTCAGTTCAGCCAGGCAAGCGCCGGAACGGATGTCGACACCGAGGTCCGAGAGTTCGGCTTTTAGCTTCGGATCTTCAACGCGCATAGTGACTCGGATGTTCCGTGCCGAGCAAAATCATCAGTTCGTTGCTGGCTCGGCTGACGTTTCCGGCGCCGACCGTAAGTATGGCGTCGCCGGGCCTGGCGCTCTTCAACAAAAATTCGATGGATTCGTGCATGGAACGTATGTAATGGACGTTCTTGTGGCCAGCGTCGCGGATAGCGGCAGCCAGAGCCTCACTCGTAATACCAGGTATTGGCGGTTCACTGGCAGCATAAATATCGATGAGCACCAGCAGGTCGGCCCGATTGAAGGCGACGCGGAAGTCATCCCAGAGATGTTGCGTACGCGAGTAGCGATGGGGCTGGAAAAGCACCAGCAAGCGGTTGAAATCGCAGCCGCGAGCGGCTTCGAGCGTGGCGCGAATTTCCGCTGGGTGATGACCATAGTCGTCGATGACCGTGATGTCGTTCACACTGCCCTTTACGTCAAAGCGACGCCCAACGCCGCCAAAATTGGCGAGGCCTTGGCGGATCAGTTCAGAAGGTACATTCAGATAAAGGGCAACCGCGGCGGCCGCAGCGGCGTTGCGCACGTTGTGAATTCCAGGCGGATGCGGCAAGCGAAAGACACCCAGGTCTTCGCCTTTATACCTGACGCGGAATTCGCTGACTAGTCCCTGAAGCTGAATGTCGCTGATAACCAGGTCAGCCTGGCTTGAGACGCCGTAAGTAAGAATGGGCCGCTTCACGTTGGGAATAATGGCTTGAACGTTGGGCTCGTCGAGGCAGAGGATGGCCGCACCATAAAACGGGACGCGATTCACGAACTGTACGAAGGCATCCTGAATGTCTTCGAGCGAGCTGTATTGATCGAGATGTTCGCGATCGATGGTAGTCACCACGGCTACGACGGGAGCGAAGAGCAGAAAGCTGCGATCGCTTTCGTCGGCTTCGACGACAAAATAATCGCCACGGCCAAGACGCGCCGTGGTTCCTGCTTGATTGACTCTGCCGCCGATAACAAAAGTGGGATCGAGATGAGCTGCGGTAAGTATCGATGCGACAAGCGAAGTGGTGGTGGTTTTGCCGTGCGTTCCGCCTACCGCAATGCCGTATTTCAGGCGCATCAATTCAGCCAGCATTTCGGCGCGCGGAATTACAGGAATCTTAAGTTTATGGGCCTCGGCAACTTCCGAATTGCCAGATTGAATGGCTGATGACGTGACGACCACATGCGCGCCTTCGACATTACTTGCTTTGTGGCCTTCATAAACCACGGCGCCAAGATTTTGCAAGCGTTCGGTGACGGTAGAAGGCCTGGTGTCTGAACCGGAAACCGAATAGCCGAGTGTCAGCAGCACTTCGGCGATGCCGCTCATGCCGATGCCGCCAATACCGACAAGATGTATGCGCTGAAAATTACGGAAGGAAACCATCATGACGTTGCTCCCAGGTGATTTGTGTGCACGCCTGCAGCCGTTTCCACTAGGTCCACAATGTCGCGTGCGGCATTCGGCTTGCCGAGTGCGCGCGCACGCGATGACAGCTGTTCGATCTCTTGTGGCTGGTCGAGGAGAGAGAAAATTCCTTTCGCGAGACTCTCGGCGGTAAGCTCTGGCTCTGCGATTAACCTGGCTGCGTTCGCTTTCACCATCTCCTGCGCGTTGCGAAGCTGATGGCTGTCCGTTGCTCGTCCGAATGGAATAAAAATTGCCGCCCGTCCCGCTGCGGCGATTTCAGCTGCGGTGATGGCGCCAGCGCGGCAGACGATCAAGTCCGCCCACGCAAAGCGTTCAGCCATGTTGCTGAGAAACGGCACAACCTCGGCGTTGAATTCGCGGCGTGCGTATGCGGTTCGAACCGCGTTGTAGTCACGTTCGCCGGTCTGATGTACCACGCTTAATTCGTTCTTGCGTGCGGCCAGCAGGTCCATGGCATCTACAAAAGCGCGATTGATGGGGAGCGCGCCCTGGCTGCCTCCGGTGATCAGTAGGCGAAACGGTTTTTGTGGTTTGCACGGCTGAATCGCAAAAAATTCTACGCGCACTGGATTGCCGGTCACCGATGCTTTCTTTCCGAGCGCGCGCGCTGTGACGTCATAGCCAGTGGCGATACGCTGGGATAATTTCACAAGCACCTTATTCGTGAAGCCGGGTTCCGCGTTCGGTTCAAAAATTACATTCGGGATGCCGCGCATCCACGTGGCGAGCAGCATTGGCCCTGCCGCGTAACCACCGACGCCAAACGCTGCGACCGGCTGGTGCTTGCGCAGAATTGTGAACGCGTCGAGCATGCCGGGCGCGAGCGTGGCGAAATTTCTCGCGAGCGTCAGCCCGCCTTTGCCTTTGAGGCCTGCGGCGCGCAATGTTTCGAGAGGCAGCCCGGCCTGCGGCACCAGCTTCATTTCAATCCCGCGTTGTGTTCCTACCAGCACTACTTCCCTTTCTTTGCCGCGCGACAGCCACTCCCGTGCAATAGCAATGGCCGGAAATACGTGGCCACCTGTGCCACCGCCCGCGATGAGCAGTTTCATCGCACCGATCCGGGCGTCGATCGAGGAATGTTGCGCGCCATCATTTCGCCGTCGCTTGCTGCGAAATATTCAGCAGCACTCCCGTGGCCAGCAACATCACCAGTAAACTCGATCCGCCATAACTGATGAACGGCAACGGAATGCCTTTTGTCGGCACCATTCCAAGCACCACGGCAAAATTAATCAGCGCCTGAAAAATAACCATTGCAGTGATTCCCAGCGCCAGCAAACGGCCAAAATTGTCCGGCGCGGAAAATGCCGCGCGCATACCGCGCCACCCATAAATTGCAAAGAGCGCGATTACTATCATGGCTCCGATAAACCCCAGTTCCTCGCAAATCACAGCGTAAATAAAATCCGTGTGCGCTTCCGGCAAATAGAACAATTTCTGTTTGCTCTCCATCAAACCAACGCCAGTGAAGCCACCGGAACCGATGGCGATCAGCGATTGCAATAGTTGAAAACCCGCTCCTTGCGGATCAACGTCCGGGTTGAGGAACGCCATGAAACGAGCCTGGCGATAAGCCACGTGTGATATCAAGAGATAGAGCGCCGGAATCGAAGCCGCAACCCCCGCGGCAACCCATTTCCAGGAAAGGCCAGCGACATAGAGAACGGCGGCGGCGATGAGCACAATGTCCACGGAAGTGCCAAGGTCAGGCTGCGCAAGAATCAGCGCTATGCAAACCAATATCGGGCCAATCGCCGGCAGAATGTTATGCAAAAAATCATCCTTGCAAAATTCCATGCTTGCCGCGGTGCGCCGCTTCGAATCCAAAAACCACGCTAGATAAAGGATGACCGCCAGCTTGGCAATCTCCGATGGCTGAATTCCAACCGGCCCAAAACGTATCCAGCGGTGCGTGGCATGAGATTTATCCAGAAAAAATGCGCTGACGAGCATCAAGCCAACCACGCACAAGACCGAATAGACAACTACCGGCTCACGCAGCTTGCGGTAGTCGGTGCGCATCAGCAAAAACATTCCCGCCAGGCCGATAAACAGCCACGCCGCTTGCCGCAACAGAAAGTAGTACGAATGGTGATATTGGTTTTCCGCGGTGACCGCCGACGCGCTGAAAATCATGACCGCGCCGAGCAGGCACAGCCCCAGCGTCACCCGAAACAGCCACTTGTCATTTTCCAAACGTCTCGGCATTGCGTTTCTCCGTGTTGGCTGCGTTCTTCGAATTGTGGTCTGGCCGAGTTTCGTCGTTGCGTTGCAACTGGCGAACGAGCTCTTTGAAAACGCGGCCACGATGCTCGTAATTTTGAAACTGATCGAAACTTGCGCAAGCTGGCGCTAGCAGAACCACGTCGCCAGGCTGAGCAGTACACGTCGCGATTTGGACAGCGCGCTCCAAAGTTCCCGCGCGTTCGATAGCCACGCTACCCGCGATTTGACGTTCGATCTTCTCGGCTACCGATCCAATCAGCAAAGCAAGAATTGCCCTTTCCCGCAGAAGTTCGCGCAAAGGCGAGTAGTCGCTGGCTTTGTCCTTCCCACCAAGAATCACGATGATCCGCCCCGGAAATGCTTCTAGTGCTTTTAGCGTTGCGTCAACATTGGTCGCCTTAGAATCGTTGTAGTAGCGCGCACCATGAATTTCCGAGACGAATTCGAGACGATGCTCGACGCCAGCAAAGGAGTGAACTGCTTCCGCGATTTGCGGGGACTGCACCCCGGCGAGTCGAGCCGCTATCGTGGCCGCAAGAACGTTTTCCAGATTGTGCGCGCCGGGGAGCGAAATTTCGGCGCAATTGAGAATTTCTTCTTCTTCATTGTTTCGGCGAAAAATGAGTTTTCCATTCGATACAAAAGCGCCTTGCTCAACATTGGTCTTCCGGCTGAACCAAAAAACCTGAGGGCGCGAAGGAACGATTTCGCGGCTTGCTGCATCATCCAAATTGAGGATCGCCGCGTCCTCCTCGATCTGGTTCTCGAAAATCCTAGCTTTGGCAGCAGCGTAAGCACTAAACGTCTTGTGGCGGTCCAGATGGTCTGGCGTAAGGTTCAGCAAAACAGCGATGCTCGGACGAAATGTTTCGATCAGTTCGAGTTGAAAGCTGCTGAGCTCCGCAACGGTAACCGTGCCTTCCGCCGTCTTGTTCGCCTGCGCGATCAAAGGAGTGCCAATGTTTCCCGCGAGTACCGTCGCGAAACCCGCGTGACGCAGAATGTGATCGACGAGCGTAGTCGTCGTAGTCTTACCATTCGAGCCGGTGATACCAATCAGACGGCCATGTAAGAACCACGACGCCAGTTCAATTTCACTCCACACTGTAATTTTCAGGTCACGCGCATGGATGAGAAGCGGCGCGTCTGCTGGAACGCCGGGACTCGGCACCACGAGTTCTTGCCCGTGCAAAATCGCATCGGAGTATCCGCCCAGCTGCAGTTGAACTCCTGCATCGCGCAATTTCGACACGCAGTCACCGAGTTCGTCCGCCGATCGCGTGTCGGTGGCAGCTACGCGAGCTCCGCGTTCCGCGCAGAAAAGCGCAGTAGCAACGCCGGTACGCGCCAGCCCGACGACTAGCACGCGTTTGCCTTTTAACTCCAACTTTCCCGCCATTTGTGCACCAATTCGCGGTTCTTCTCTACCGCAACTTCAAGGTGGTGAGCGCAAACAACGCGAACACCAGCGCCAGGATCCAGAATCGCACGATTACTTTCGATTCGCTCCATCCCAGTAGTTCGAAATGATGGTGAATCGGCGCCATGCGGAAGATCCGTTTCCCGCGCAGCTTGAACGAGCCTACTTGCAAAATCACAGAAAGCGCTTCAATCACAAAAACGCCGCCGATAAAAAACAAAAGAATTTCCTGCTTGATGATCACGGCGATTACACCAAGGGTTCCGCCGAGCGATAATGAGCCGACATCCCCCATAAAAACTTCGGCGGGATGCGCGTTGTACCAGAGAAAGCCCAGCGATGCGCCGACCAGCGCTCCGCAAAACACCGTTAGCTCGCCGACCCGCGGAATGTATTGAATATCGAGATAGGTGGACCAACGCGCGTTGCTGCTGACGTAAGTGAGCACCGTCAGCGCGCCAGCCGCAATCACCGTGCAGCCAATTGCCAATCCATCCAGACCATCCGTCAAATTCACGGCGTTCGACGAGCCGGTGATCACGATGGTCACGAACAGCAGAAAGGGCAGAAACGCCAGCGGCCACAGATGACCGCTCGACAGCAGTGAGTGAATCACCAGATCGGGATGAAATTTTTTCAAGAACGGAACGATCAGCTGCGTCGAGTATGCGCTGTGCGTTGAAAGCTCCAGCAACCCGACTCCCACCATCATGCTGACCAGCACCTGTAAAAGAAATTTGCGCTTGCCGGTAAGTCCGAGGTTCTGCTTTTTTGCGACCTTCGCATAGTCGTCTATGAATCCGATCACCGAAAAACCAATCAGGGCAAACAACGCCATCAGCACGAATGCGTTGGTCAGATCCGCCCACAGCAACACCGGCACGGCAGTGGACAGCACAATCAGCACGCCGCCCATCGTTGGTGTACCAGCTTTTTTCTTGTGTTCTTGCGGGCCTTCTTCGCGGATGTATTGTCCAATTTGCAGTTCACGCAAACGACGAATGAGCCACGGCCCAAACACCAGCGCCAGAAACATTGCCGTCAGGCTGGCATAAACCGTTCGCACCGTGATGTAGCGAAAAACATTCAGTGGGCTGAAATATTTTTGCAGCGTGTGATAGAGGAGGTAGTACAGCATCTAGCGGCTGACCTCCGCTGCCGTTCCTGGCGCGCCGTGCTGCTCCAGCAACGCTTCCACGATGCGCTCCATCTTCACGCCGCGCGATCCTTTTACCAGCAGCAAGTCCCCCGCGCGCAATTCTGTCTGCAGAAATTGCGCCGCATCTTTCGAGGAAGAAAAGAATTTCAAGCGGTCGCGGGGAATTCCGGCGCTCGCAGCGCCTTCAATCAACTCAGAAGCTTGCCCTTCAACCCCGATGATCCAGTCAATTGCTCCAGTTCTTGCGGAGTAAATTCCCGCCTCGCGATGAAGCTGGGCGGAAGTTTCGCCAAGCTCGCGCATTTCACCGGCCGCGAGAATGCGTCTGCGAAATCCCGGGGTCGCCGCCAGCAACGCAGTCATTGCCTGCAATGCAGCAGGACTTGAGTTGTAGCTGTCGTTGATGAGCGCTGCTCCATTCGAAAAACGCAAAAGTTCTCCACGCATCGACGGTGGCCGCAATCTCGGCAAAATCACCCGCGCTTCCTCGATACCAATTCCCCAAACGCTGGCTGCAGCCAGTGAAGCCAGAGCATTGGCGATGACATGGCGTCCCGGCAATGCCAGATCAAGCCGCACGCGCCCTTCAGGACTGACATAATCAAAAGTAGTGCCAAGCGCTCCGCGATCCTCAATATTTTCGGCTGTGAAGAAAGCCGGCTGCTCGATTCCATAAGTTAAAACCCGCCCCGGCGCGAAAGCTCCAAACGTCGCGACGCGGGCGTCATCTGCATTCAACACCGCAGTAGAATTTTTTCCATTCAATCCTTCAATCAGTTCGCGTTTCGCCAAAGCAATCTCATCCACCGACGAAAAAAACTCCAGGTGCGCCGGAGAAACACGCGTAACCACGCCAACATCGGGCCGCGCAATTTCCGCAAGCCGCGCCAACTCGCCGCGCCGCGACATCCCCATCTCCAGCACTGCCGCCTGGTGCGATTCGTCCAACTTAAATAGCGTCAGCGGCAGCCCATACTCGTTATTAAAATTTCCCTCCGACTTCAGAACGCGGAACCGCGCGCCAAGCAGTGCCGCCAGGATCTCTTTGGTCGTGGTTTTTCCCACCGAGCCGGTAACGCCCGCGATTTTCCCGCCCCAGGTTTCGCGTACCGCACGGGCAAACTGCTTGAGCGCGACGAAAGTGTCATCGACAACGATGCACTTCGTGCGAATCGCATCCGGAAGCTGGCCCACTTTTGCCGCGGCCACCACGGCTGCGAGAGCGCCACGTTCGAATGCGCCGGCCACATGATCGTGTCCATCGTGACTCGGTCCGTGGATGGCAACAAACAGTTCGCCGCCTCGAATGGTGCGAGAATCAATCGAGACGCCGGCCAGCCGGGCCACGGGGTCGAGCCCCGCTCCCGCCCGCGCCACCAGAACGCCAGCCACTTGTGCAATCGTCCACCGCATAAATACCTCAGGGGGTTCGCCTTACGAGCGCAACCCAGATCTTGTTTCGTGCTCACCGGTTCGCTGGCTCCTCCTTCCATCGTCTTGCAGATGGCGCGTTTCAGTCAGACTCTATGTTCGACTGAAACCCCGCCCGAACCGTGCTGACTACGAAGCGCGCTAGGTGCCAAACCCCGTGCCGGGCTTTTGCTCACTCGAACCCGCCGAATCGAATCCGCGCTTACGCAATTCCTGCTGCGCCACGGCGCGATCATCCCAAGGCAGCGTTTTGTCCGCGAGAACCTGATAATCTTCGTGGCCTTTTCCAGCCAGCAACACGATGTCGCCTGCACGCGCTTCATCGAATGCCAAGCCGATAGCGTTCTCGCGGTCCGGCTCGATCAAATATTTTCCGCTGCTTTTCTGCAAACCGACAACAATGTCGCTGATGATTTTCAGTGGATCTTCCTGGCGCGGATTGTCGTTCGTCAGAATCGTCAAGTCGGAGAGCCGGCCGCTTGCTTCGCCCATGATTGGACGCTTGGTGCGGTCTTTGCCGCCGCCGCAGCCGAATAGCGTAATTATGCGGCCCTTGGGATTCAGTTCGCGCGCGGTCTTGATCAGATTTTCCAGCGCATCATCCGTATGCGCAAAATCCACAATCGCCAGAAATGGCTGGCCCATATCTACGGGCTGGAATCTTCCGACGACATTTTCCAGCGCGCGGATTCCCCTTTCGATGATCTCATTCGAAATGCCAGCGGCCTGCGCCGCGCCAATTGCAGCAAGAATATTGTAAACATTGATCCGGCCGACGAGCGACGACGTAATCTGCAGTTTTCCTTGCGGGCTGTGCGCGGTGAACTGAAGTCCGCTGAATGAAAGCTGAACTTTTTTAGCAGTGATGTCCGACGCGTTCTCCATGCCGTACGTCAACGTCTGCCTAGCAAGGCCGCCGAGGCGTTTGCTGTACGGATCGTCAGCGTTGAGCATCGCCGTGTCAGGTGCGCCCGCGCCGGTACCTTCAAACAATCTTCGCTTGGCGGCGAAATAATCCTCAAAATTCTTGTGAAAATCCAAGTGGTCGCGGGTCAGGTTCGTGAACACTGCGGACTGAAAATGGCAGCCCCACAGGCGATCCATCAGCAGTGCGTGCGAACTTGCCTCCATCACCGCGTACTTTCCGCCTGCATCGCGAATCTCCGCCAAGAACTCCTGCAGATCCAGCGATTCCGGCGTAGTATTCGGTGCTGGATATTTGCCCAGCGGCGTATGGTACGCAATCGTTCCGAACATTCCAGTCTTCGCGCCGGATATGCGCAGTACCGAATCGATCAAGGACGTCGTGGTGGTTTTTCCGTTCGTGCCGGTTACGGCGACCAACTGTAGTGATTTTGTCGGATGTCCAAAAAAATTCGCTGCCGCAAGCGCGAGACTCTTGCGGCTCTCAGGTACGCGAACCCACGCTACATGCGCGTCCAAATCTGTTAGCGGGGCGGATTCGCTGGCGATCGCAATCGCACCTCGCTCAATTGCCGCTCGAACGTACCTATTGCCATCTTCTTTAGCCCCGTGCAGCGCAAAGAACACACTCCCCGGTGCAGCTTTACGCGAATCGCAGACAATGCTCCGAATCTGCAATGCATTCTCCGCGGCCGCCATGCTTGCGCCGGTCTTTGAAAACACTTCGCCCAGGCTTAACGAGCGATTTCCAGTTTGCCGGGTGTCCGCGTCGCGCCTTTCCATCACTTTTCCACTCTCTGCCGCGTTTTTTGGCTCCCGCAATTCCGTGGTCATCGATGCCTGCTTTTTCCCAACGCCTTGATAGCCTTCGCCGCTTCTTCGGGCGTTCCGAAGCGCACCGTGATTTTTGCGCCGCGGCGAACCTTTGCGCCGTCAACCGGCGATTCATCCACAGCAAGTCCGCTGCCAACCAAGACTGGCTCCAGTCCCAAACTCAAACACATTTCCGTCACGCCACGCATGGTCTTGCCGTGAAAATCTGGCACCGCGATGTCACCGCCTTCGTCTAGCGCTACGGTCAGTGACGGCTTCTCAGCTTCGGCATGTTTGCTTTTTTCCTGCACTGGCATTTCGTCCGGCTGCGCCGCAAAATCCACTGGTGTAAAATCTTCGAGCGATGCGCTTTCTTCCGCTTCCGAACTTCTATACGAGGCTTGCAGCAGCTTCGGGCTTAGCGGCACATCGCGTGGCACGTTCAGATATGCCAGCACTTGTTCCGCGATGCGTTTGAAAACTGGCGCCGCGACCTGTCCTCCTTCGTGCTGGCCAACGGGAGAATCCAGCGAAACCAAAATCGTCACCGCCGGATCATTGATCGGCGTAAATCCAGTGAACGATGCGATCAATTGAGTTCGCGAATAGCGGCCCGTTGCTGGATCAATCTTTTGCGCTGAGCCGGTTTTGCCGGCTGCGGTCCAGCCGTCCAGACGCGCTCGGGTTCCAGTTCCGCCCTCTAGCACTACACCTTCCATCAATCTGCGAAGCGTCGCGGCGGTCTCCGGTCGAATCACTTCTTTCGCTTCGGTCGGAGCGAGTGCGCCGGTTAACGGCAATACCTGGTCGCCTCTGCGCATTTCCGAGATCACGTGTGGTTTGTAAAGCGATCCGCCATTGGCAATGGCTGACACCGCGGTAACCAACTGCATGGGCGTCACGCCGATTTCCTGTCCCATCGAAATTGAGCCGATCGAAACGCCACTCCAATTATCAATTTTCTTCAGCAACCCCTTGCTCTCGCCGGGCAGCTCGACACCGGTCTGTTGGCCAAATCCAAAGGCGCGGATATATTCGTAGAATTTCGGCGCTCCCAGGCGCATGGCAATCTTGATCGCTCCAACGTCGCTGGACTTAGACAGAATTTCCGAAACGGTCAACAATCCGAACGGTTTGTGATCGTGAATGCGATGGCCGGCTACAATCACCGAGCCATTTTCACAATCGAAAATTTCGTCAGGCTTGGTCAGGTCTTGATCGAACGCCGCAGCTAGCGTGATCAATTTGAATGTCGAGCCCGGTTCGTAAATCGCGCTCACGGCGCGATCCATCCGTTCTTCGGTCTTTACCGCATTCGGCGTATTGGGATTGAATTTTGGCCAATTCGCCAGCGCCAGAATCGCTCCATCATTCGGATTCTGCACGATCACTGTTCCGGCCAGCGCATGAGTCTTCTCGATGGCCGCCGCCAGTTCGCGCTCGGCGATGTATTGGATCTTTTCGTCAATCGTCAGAACCACATTCGCGCCCTGATCCCTTTGCGCCGCGCCGCCATCGAACGAGTGTTGCCGCGCATCCTCCATCACCACGATTTTTTCGCTTTTTCCGCGGATCGTGCTGTCCAGCTGGTATTCAATTCCTCCCAGTCCCTTTTCATCCAGGTCCACAAATCCCAGAACGTGCGCGGCCAGCTCCCGCTTGGGGTAATAGCGCTGATTTTCCGCCTGCAGGTAAACGCCCTTCAAGTTTAGTGCACGCACCGCTTCGGCTTTGTCGGGCGGCAACTTGCGCAGAATCCATACGAACGATCCACCCGATTGGAAACGTGCGTCCAATACATCGCGAGGAATTCCCAGCACGCCAGACAACAACCGCGCCGCCATGGCTTTGTTATCGCCAATTTCCGAAGGGACTGCGAACGCCGACTGCACCGGCACGCTCATCGCCAGTGGATGCATATTGCGATCAAAAATTGCGCCGCGTTTTGGGGTGATTTCGATAGTGCGCTGTTGTTGCCGTTGCGCCCGTACCACGTACTCGCTATGCCGGACTAATTGCAGATACCCGAGCCGCCCGAATACCCCGGTCATCCATAACAGAGCCACGCCGGCGACGATCAACAAACGGACGTGGACTTTTTCTTCTTGCATGGCCCGCTGCGTTCGGGATTCTCTCCGCCTGGGGTTTCAGGGTTTGGTTTTACAAACCCTGAGATAAAACGAAACACCATTTCTGGAGCTCGTATCATTGCGTGCGCAGGCCGTTATTGTCTGCGATTATTTCGGTTGAACCGCACCGCGGCCAGCTGCATGCCGCTCGGCGCGTCATATTCGCGCACTTGCGTCGGCAATGGTTGCGTCAATCCCAACTGTCTCCGCGCAATTACGTCAATGCGCATCGGATCGCGCAGATTGGCGATTTCCAGCTTTAATTCCGAATTTAGCGCTGCCGCGCGCGTCTGCTGCGCTTTCAAGTCTTCCAGCGCAAAACTCAGATCAATACAGCGAAAGTGCTGAAAAATGTAAAACAGGAAAAACACCGCCACCACTCCGCCCAGTCCCGCGGTCTTGAACAAATTTTTCTGCTTCGCCGGCTCCACGTGCCTCACCAGCCGCGAATTATCGATACGCTTTACCGTGCGAAACTCCCGCATTGCCACGGCTTTCTGTTTCCTCATGTCAGCACCTTGGTGACCGCTAGGCGGTCAACCTTTCCGCGCAGCGCAGTTTCGCGCTTCTCGACCGCGGGTTCATTCGCTCTTCTTCTTCACTGGGCCGCACAACGTGTTTCGTCAGAATCTTCAGCGTCCCTTGCTTGGCCGCTTCGCGAAACGCTTCTTTCACCATCCGGTCTTCCCTCGAGTGGTACGTCAACATCACGCACCGCCCCTCTGGATTCATTGTGGCGGGGACCCGAGAAAGAAACTGCCCGAGTTCCTCCATCTCTCGATTCACCGCTATCCGCAGCGCCAGAAACGTTTTTGTCGCGGGATGCAGTCTCTGCCTTCCCCATTGCGTTCGGGACCCTGCCACAACCGTTGCCAGGTGCGCCGTGTCTCTGATCGGCCGCGCTCTTACTATCGCCCTGGCGATTCTTCTGGAATCGTGCTCGTCCGCTTCGCGGTACAGCAAATCGGCAAGTTCTTTTTCTTGCCAACGATTCACAATCTCATCTGCGGTCAGCTCACTCGCCCCGAACGGAGCTGAGGGGTCATCCACGCTGACTCCCATGCGCATGTTCAGCGGACCCGCCTGACGGAACGAGAATCCCCGCTCCGGCTGATCAAGCTGCATGCTCGAAACCCCCAAGTCGGCCAAGACCCCGTCCACCTTCGGAATCCCCAACTCGTGTACGGCCTCCGCAATCCTTGAGAACGGAGATAAAACGCAATTCACTTTCGACCCGAATCTCGTCAAACGCTCCTGCGCGATCTGCAGCGCCTGTTCGTCCCGGTCCAGGCTGATCAACCTGCCTGAAGAAAGCCTTTCGGCGATGGCTTCCGAATGCCCCCCGGCTCCCAATGTTGCGTCGACGTATATTCCGTCCGGTTTTATTCGTAGCCATTCCAGCACCTCTTGCGACATCACCGGCGTATGTGGCTCTTTCGTTCCCGCCCGCCACTCGTCACTAGCCACTCGCCACTTCTTCCTTAAATCCCCAAATCTTCCAGAGCCTTAAAGTCGTCTTTCGTGAACGGATCGTTCTTGATGTCGTCCAGTACTCTGGTGTGATTCATCACTTCCAGATAATCCAGTTCGCCGAACACATCCACATCACCTTTGGTCTGCGCCGCTTCCCGCAACACCGGTGGCAGCAAAACTCTTCCCTGCCCATCCATTTCGACCACTTGCCCGAAATAGCTCGTTCGCATCAAAAACTTGCGCTTGGCCTGGTTTTGACTGGAAACCTTGGCCAGCTTTTCTTCAATCGCGATCCACACCTGCATCGGATAGATCCGCGCCGATTCCCCGGTCGTGCTGGTGATATAGAACTGATTCCCGTACGTCCGTAAGTCCTCGAGAAACACGGCGGGTATTTTCAGACGACCCTTCTCGTCCACCTTCGCCTGATGGTTTCCACGAAAACTCATTTGACCTTTTTTGCCCCATTGCCCACACTACGAAGCGGCCTTCGGTTAAGCTATTGCCGTAAAACGACGCCATCCGTTGCCCCAGATCGCTGCGTTTCGTCTCAAATTGAGGTACTTGATGAAACTGTCGTGCTTTTGCCCTGAAACCGTATTCGCGAACCCTATTTCCCTCTACTTATTCCCACTACCAACCACTTTTGCCCACATCTTAATCTGACTACGATTCTTGTCAAGCGAATTCGTGCACTCAGCACATTATTTTTTCGAAATATGTGACTAATTTTTTTTCTGCTACCTCCACGTCGCCAGTTGCGTTCAATTTCCTCATTTTGTGGCACTGTTTTCGCTTCTTCTTCGGTCCCGTTTGTAGACTTCGGTCTTAGTAAATCCACATCCCGGCCGCGCCAGAAAAAATTCTCTTTTCGGCATTTCATCGCGCGTGCTATCCTTGATCCGTTCGAATGACACCAAGGAGTCATACCCATGGAATGGACCACGCCGAAGCACGAAGAGATCGACCTGAACTGCGAAATCAGCTCTTACGCCAACGCCGAACTCTAGTCAGCGTCCCTGCTCGCTTTCGGACTCGGCGAAGGGGAAATCTTGTGAAGGCCGGGCTTTAGCCCGGCTTTTGTATTAAAGGTACTGCTCAGTGCCATGGCTTCCGACCCTCCAAGTCCAAGCGATTACGGATTCACCTTCCCATGCACATTAGAATTCTAGGATCGGCTGCCGGCGGTGGCTTCCCGCAGTGGAACTGCGCCTGCCGCAACTGCACGGAACTGCGCGCTGGAACCCTGAAAGCCACCACGCGCACGCAAACTCAGTTGGCGTTTTCACCTGACGGTTCAGTCTGGTTCCTGCTCGGCGCGTCTCCGGACCTGCGTACGCAAATTGTGGCCACGCCGCAACTTGCTCCGCCTCCCACCGATACCACCGGAACTCCAATCGGCGGCGTATTTCTGCCCTCTGCTGACCTCGATTCCGTTATGGGATTGCTTCACTTACGCGAATTTCAATCCTTTTTCGTCTTCGCTACTCCCGCCGTGCAAAAAATTCTCAAATCGGAAAACCGCGTCTTCGACGTTCTGCATCGCGCCGATCCGCCGGTACAATGGCAAAACCTCACTCCCAGCGCAAGACTGGCTTGCCGCTTTGGGGACGATCCATCCGCTGCTCCATCCTTTGTCTGCACCCCCACGTCGCTTGGCTGCCATTATCCGGACTTCGTCAGCACCGAGCTGCGCCGCAGTCTCCCCACGCAGGAAGCCGTGGTGGCGCTGCGTTTCGAACAGCCAGGAAAGTCTTTTTGCTACGCGCCGTGCTTGGCAGAAGGTTCCACGGAAGGCCTGAAAGCCGCTGCGACCAGTAATGTCGCTTTCCTGGACGGTACTTTCTGGTCCGACGATGAACTGACTGAAATCGGGCGCGGCCAAAAGACTGCTCGCGAAATGGGCCATCTTCCTCTCTCGGGACGCGACGGCCTGCTGGCGCAATTCCCCAACGATTCCGAATGTCGCAAAATTCTCGTACACATGAACAACACCAATCCCATCCTGAATGAGGACAGCGAGGAACATCGCCTGACCCGCGAGGCCGGTTTTGAGATAGCCTACGATGGGATGGAATTAACTCTGTGACCCAGCACCACGAAAAGCTTGTCCTGTCTGAAGAAGACTTCATCGCTGGATTCCACGCGATCGGCGAAGATCGCTATCACCATCGTCATCCTTTTCACAAACTCATGCACGAAGGCGCGCTGAGCCGCGGTCAGCTGCAGGCTTGGGCTCTCAATCGCTACTACTATCAGAGCCACATCCCGCGAAAAGACGCTGTGGTGCTTTCGCGGTCCGACGATCAGGGTTTTCGCATGGCCTGGCGCAAGCGCCTGATCGACCATGATGGCGATGGCAACCGTCCCGGCGGCGTAGAAAAATGGCTAAAACTTGTTGAGGCTACTGGTCTTCCGCGCATTCAAGCCGTCCGCGGTGATGGAATTTTGCCCGCCACGCGTTACGCCGTCGACGCCTACGTGCAATTCGTTTCCACGCGCTCGCATCTCGAGGCCGTCGCCTCATCCCTCACCGAACTTTTCTCTCACAAGTTAATTGCCTTGCGGATGGACCGTCTGCGCGAGTTTTATCCGTGGATGGCCAGCGGACTCGATTACTTTACCGGCCGCCTCACGCAGGCTCCCGAAGACGCCGATTTCGCGCTAGCCTGGGTCGTCAAACACGCCCGGACTCGCGAAGAACAAGACGCCGCCCACGCTGCTTTGCGCGCCAAATGCGATATTCTGTGGGCCATGCTCGACGCTCTTTGTTTCGCCTACGTGAATCCCGCGTGGCCGCCCCCTGGGGCTTTTCACCCTAACCACGTCGATCTATGAGTCTCGACCCCAATTCGCGCCCACAGCTGGCACCAGGCTGCCGCCTCGGTGAAAATCAAGGCCAGAAAGTGTTACTGATGCCCGAACGCGCCCTCCGCCTCAGCGGTCCGAGCCTCGAAATCGTAACGCGCTGCGACGGCAAACACACCGTCGCGACCCTAATCGCCGAGCTGCAGAAGCTATACTCAAAAGCCGACCCAAAAAAGGTCGAGCAAGACATCCTAGGCTACCTGCAACTCTTACACCACCAACGTGCCCTGGATTTTGTGTTGTAGCGTCAGCCGTCATTGCCGTTTTTGTTTTTCGTTCTGCGTTTCACTCTTGTAGCGGCCGCCTCTCGGCTCGAAATAATGAATTCACCTATCAACACCACAAGAGTCGTTATTCCGAGCGAGGAATCTCTCTTCGATTGCCACCGCGCCTGCCATTCATCCGTGCACCCATGATTGAGGCCCTCTCCACTCGTGAGCCATGATCGCCAAAATAAACCACCGCTGCCCCCTCCAGCCTCCCTTAATCAGCCACGGGGCTTGGCGTCTTACGGGCGTGGCTTTGGCGTAGCTCCCGCATTCCTCCACGTAATCGAATAGCTCTCTGCTCCCGGTTCGTCCATTTCTTTGCCCGAAAATGTCACCAAATCTCCGGAATCAGAGAAGGTGTACGGCCGTGGCTGCTTGGAGCCAACGAAGCCCGGCCACGAAGCGACATCCGGAAGATGCATCATCACGTGCTTCGCTTCATCCACTTCATATTTTCCGCAATACGCAAAAAATCCGTCGAAGGCGGAAATTTTCTCCGCGTCCGTCGGATGCCCCGCTTTTTTCCAAGCCGGCCGGTCCGGATTTATGAGCTGCGCGCACACGTGGCCGTCGAGTGCGTACATCAGATAACCCTTTCCGTGCGGCCCGACATCGGGATACGGCCGCCGCGTCCCATCGGTATAGCGATACTCCGTGGACACAAGTTCCCATGTCCCCAGAAATCGCTCGCGCACCGAGACGGACGGCGCGATCCCAGTGGTATCCTTAATCTTCGCGGATTGCCTTGCGGAACTTTTCTGCGTAACGAAAGAAACCGCGATCACGAGAAGAAAAATCAGCAGAATTATAGCCTTGCTCTTCATCGTTGCTCCCGAGGTATTTCGTAGTACCTAGATGAATGATTTGAGATGTTTATAGCTCAGTTGCGCAAATAAAGGAACTTCGACATCCGGCTTGCCTCAGCTTACGCTCCACGCGACGATAGCCTAAGGACTGCGATTTGCTGGTTGCTTCCAATCCGCTCGCGCTTGTGTGTGAACTTACGCACCGCTGCCCTCTTCACTGCGTCTACTGCTCCAACCCGCAAGAACTCACTGCGCGTACAAACGAACTTTCCACTGAAATCTGGTTGCGCGTCTTCCGCGAAGCTTCCGAAGCCGGCGTCATGCAACTCGATCTCACCGGCGGCGAGCCTCTCGCCCGTCCCGACCTATCTACACTCATCCAATCCGCACGCGCCGCCGGCCTGTACGTCAACCTGATCACGTCCGGCCTTCCGCTCGACGAAAAACGTCTCGACGAATTAATCACCGCCGGCCTCGACCACTTTCAACTCAGTTTCCAGGGTGCCCGCGAAGAAACTGCCGGCGAAATCAGCGGCAGCAAATCCCACGCGCAAAAACTCCGCGTCCTCGACTGGCTAAAGTCCCGTCGCGTAGCCGTCACGCTCAATTTCGTAGTGCATGGCAAAAATCTCGATCAACTCGAAGAAATGCTGGCCATCGCCGAAAACTCCTCCGCCACCCGCATCGAATTCGCTCACGTCCAGTATTACGGTTGGGCCTTCGCCAATCGCGAGCAACTTCTTCCCACCCGCGAACAACTCACGCAGTCTCTGGAATTTTTCAAGAACGCGCAAGACCGTCTGCGCGGCAAAATCCGTGTCGAATACGTAGTCCCCGACTACTATGCAAAATTTCCCAAACCCTGCATGGGCGGCTGGGCACGCAAAGTAATTCTCGTCACGCCCAACGGCGAAGCGCTTCCCTGCCACGCCGCAACCGTGATCCCCGGCCTACATTTCGAAAATGTAAAGGAAAAATCCCTGGCAGCAATCTGGCAATCAAGCGAAGCATTCCAGAAATTTCGCGGCGAAGACTGGATGCAGGAGCCGTGCAAATCCTGCGACCGCCGCACGATAGACTTCGGCGGCTGCCGCTGCCAAGCCATGTTACTCGCAGGCGACGCAGCCGCAACCGACCCAGTCTGTTCTCTCTCGCCACAGCGCGCCAAAGTCGATTCAATCATCGCTGCAATTCCCGCAGCGCTGCCGTCCCTGGACACGCCAGCAAATATTGTCCAGCCGCCGTGGCTCTATCGCCCCAATCCCGCTTGAGCCTGCGCGGCCTCTGGCGTAGCGCGCATCCGCATCATCACCCACACCGCAAAAACCAAGCTCCCGGCTAAACAAAGCGACCCAAAAAACGCCAGCGTCAGCGGCGCTCCCATCCGCTTTGCAATTCCTCCGGCCAGCAGCGCTCCAATCGGCTGTACTCCCATGAACATCGTCGCGTACACCGCCATCACTCGCCCGCGCAACTCATCCGGCACGCGATTCTGCACTGTAGTGTTCGTCGCGGCCATCTGCGAAGTTGCCGCAAATCCCACCACGAACAATACCGCGCAGGAAATCCAAAAAATGTGCGATTGCGAAAATCCGATCAGTCCAATCGCGCAGATCACTGACATCGCCGCAATCCATTTCGCCAACCCTTTGTAACTGGTGCGCGCTGCAAACTGCAGCGCACCCAGAACCGCCCCGACTCCAGCGGCGCTCATCAGCAGTCCCAATCCCCGCGCGCCCACATGCAAAACGTCATTCGCGAAAATCGGCATGAACACCGAATATTGCAAGCCCAACAAACTCAACATGCTCAGTAACAGCAGCGCCGACCGTGTCGGACGGTCCCGCATTGCGTAACGAAATCCCTGCAGTAAATTTTGTAATGGCGATTCTTTGCTCGGCTTCCGTTCCAGTTTAGTGATGCGCATCGCAAGCAACGCCAGGATCACCGCAAAAAAACTCAGCCCATTCAATAAAAAGCACCAGCCTTCGCCAATCCACGCTATCGCAAATCCCGCAATCGCCGGACCTACCACTCGCGCGCCATTAAAAATCGAAGAGTTCAGCGCAATCGCGTTCGGCAAGTCTTCTTTCCCCACCATCTCAACGAAAAACGCTTGCCGTATCGGCACATCAAACGCATTCACGATTCCGACCAAGAAAGTTATCGTGATCAACGACCATTCATGAATGTGATGAGTCAGCGTCAATCCCGCCAGAATGAATGCCAGCAACATCGAAACCGTCTGCGTTGCAATCACTCCGCGGTGCCGGCTGTAGCGATCGCCCACATATCCGCCCACCGACGCCAGCACCAGCATCGGGATCTGATTCGCAAATCCAAAAATTCCCAGCAGCGCCGCCGAATGCGTCAAATCGTAGACCAGCCACAACTGCGCGGTCGTCTGCATCCAGGTCCCAATCAACGAAACTAGTTGCCCCACAATGAATAATTGAAAATTGCGATGCTTCAGCGCCCGGAACCGCGTCATAAGGCATTAACCGTTCGGGATCTGCTTACCACTCGAACCTGACGCATCTGACGTTGGGGCGCAGCATGCTGCGCCCAAGCTTGCCAGGGTCTATAAATCAACGCATTCTCTTTTGGATTTTCTGCGCGGAAGGAACAACAATCACTCTGCAACAGGCCCGCCTCTACCATTTCGATGCACCGTTTCAACACAAGTCACGATGCCGCGAGAGCCGCCACTCTGTCAATTTGGCCGGTTGATTTTTGTTTGCGATGGCAACGACTTGCGCACTAGCGAAGATTGCCCAATTGTCTCGGTTTAAATTTTATTTTGAACCTCAAACTTTGAACTTTAAACCTTCCTCGTCACTCATTCCCCGGCGGATCGGGCGCCCCGCCCACATGCAAATGGCTCAAATCATGCAGCGTCTGCCGGTCGTCATCGCTCATTCCGCGCGTAAAGTTCGGATCGCTCAGCCGCCGATTCCTTGCCGACTCCGGCATATTCTGAAGCACGCCCAGTTTCTGCTGAATCACCTGCTGACGCTCCCACGGAATCTGCCGCCATCTCGGCAAAACGTCTTTCTTCACGTAGCTCCGCTGCTCTGGCGTCATTCTCCGCCAGGTATCTTCCTTCGCACGCAGGTCCGCACGCTGCTGCGGATTCAAATGGTCCCACTGATTAAATTGCTGCCGGATCCGGCCCTGCTGTTCCGGCGCTAAATTCTGAAACGCGCGGCTGCTCTGCAACACGCGATCCCGCTGCTGCGGATTCAAATCACGCATGCGATCCACAAAGGGACGCGGCGCTCCAACCCCAACCTGCTGCCTCGGCCGCAACGTCGTTCCGGGCCCATTTTCATAAGGCCGATTATTATGATATTCATTCGGCCGGTTATTGAAGTGTGATGGCGGTGGCCCGCTCATCGAATTCGGCCGACGATTCGATCCGTTATTTGGCTGGTGCTGCGGAATTGGCTGATGTTGCGCCGTGCTCCCAGCCTGGCGCTGAGTCTGACCCGCGGGCGGACGATTCGCATTCTGCTGACTTGTGTTCGGCCGTGCCGCAGGCTGCGACGGCGGTCTTGGCGCGGGCGCCTGCTGCCGCTGAGGCGGACGATCCGCGTGATTCTGCGCCGGCCGTGCCATCTCGCCACGAACTGCAGCAGCGCTCAGCGCCATTGCGCCAATCAGCGTCACCGCCATCCACCCGAATTGGAATCGCTTGGTCATTTCACTTTGAACTGGCCGGCACAGCTACTACCGGTGCCGTCTCTATCACGTCGCCGCGTGGGTCCACCTTACATTTGTTGGTCGTTGTCGTCCGCCGAATCCGCGGTCGCTTCCACTGGTGGCGGCAATTCCTTCAACGGCTCAAAATTTGCCAGCGTGTCGTGATCTTCCATCACCGAAATGTCCTGCATCATCGATGCATCCGCTTCTTCCGGACTGATTGGCAGCGGCGCCACCGGCTGCGTGCGATATCCAATCCACAGCATCGCCAGCAGTAGCATCGACGCGGCAAACGCGATGCGTGGAGATGGCCGCATCCATGCCCACCAACTGTGCTTCACAGGCTCAGCCGCCACTCGTGCCCGCACCCGCACATCGAACGCCGGCGTAGGCTCGACCATCGGCAGCTCGCCCAGCAAATCGCTCACCCAGCGGAATTCATTCACACGCACCCGGCAAATCGCGCACGCGGCAAAATGTTTTTCCGCCTCAGCCCGTTCGCTATCCTTCAGCCGGCCATCCATGTACGCCAGAATCCGGCTTTCCATTCGTTCACAACTCATTGCGCCCATCCTTTTGACCCAGTACCAACGTTTTGCAACAATCGCAAATTTTTCCGACCAACTCGTCGTTACCTCGTTACTTCCTTAACTCATTACTTCACTCCATGCCGCGCCACCAACGGGGCCAATTCCACCCGCAACACCTCATAAGCCCGAAATAACAACGATTTCAACGCACTTTCCGAACAACTCAAAATTTTCGCAATTTCCGCGTAATCCAGTTCCTGATACTTGTGCAGCAGCACCGCCACTCTTTGCTTTTCCGGCAACTTCTCAATCGCGCGCCGGATCATTTTCTTCCGTTCGTTTTCCACCAACTCCTGCTCGATGGTCGGATGCTTGTCCGCCACTTCAAATGGCCTTTCGTCGCCCTCATCCGAATCCGCCGTCAACGGAGCGTCGATGGACATCTCCAATTTCTGGTGCCGGTGGTCCCGCAGCGAATTCAGCGCGAGATTCGTCGCAATGCGAAACAGCCAAGTAGTGAACTTCGCGGTCGGTACATATTCTTCCCGCGCGCGGTACACTCGTATAAATACTTCTTGCGCCAGGTCCTCCGCCTGTTCGCGGCTCTTTACCATCCGGAACAGGAAATTCACCACCGGTGTCCGGTAGCGCTGCAGCAGAAGTTCGAACGACTGTTCGTCGCCCCCCTTCACGTCCAGCATCAGTTGGACGTCGGTCCTGCTCATTGCCACCACACCGTATCTAACACGCGCTTTCTCATAAAGTTGCAGCCGCCATTTATCCCGCGTTTAACCTTCCCCGCCACCTTAACCTGCCCATTTCCTTACCCTTAGAGCCGGCCCACCACCGCCATTTTGCACAGCCAGCCGTAGAATTTACCGCTTTTCTGGAGTGCGTTTTACCCCGACCCAACCGACAGCGCCCTCTCAGCCCGCCAACCAATGCAATATCAGCATCGTCGCCACTCCAGCAAAAACCAGCAGCGCCATCCGCCAATTCGGCTCCCGGTTCACTTCCGGCAGCAGATCCGTCCCCGCCACATAAAGCGTGACTCCGCCCGCCAACGGCAAAGCATACTGCAACTGCGACTGCATCACGCCAGTCAAAGCCACACCCACTAAAGTAGCTCCGCCTAGAGTCGCCGCCGCCCGCAAAGCACTCTTCCGCCCCTGCCCACTAGCCAGCACCATCGAAGCCACCGTAAATCCCTCCGGCAGCTTATGCAAAAACACCGCAATAAAAATCACCGCGCCCAACCAAGTCGAAACCAGAAACCCCGCCGCAATCGCTACCCCATCAAAAAACGCATGGATCGCCAACCCCAGCAAAACCGCTCGCCGCGCATTCCGCTTGGCAAACTCCTCCTCATGCGTCTCTTCGCCAAAATGAAAATGCGGCGCAATCGTGTGTTCGAATAAATGAATCAGGAAAAATCCCGCCAGCACAAACGTAAACGCGTTCTGTCCCCCAAGCTTCACGGACTCAGGGATAATTTCCTCCAGCGCCACCGCCAGCATGTACCCGGCGCCCAGCGCCAAAAAATACTGCAAAAACTTTCGCGGCCATTCCCGCCGCACCACAAAATATCCGCCCAGCAGGTTTCCGCCCGCGGCCACCAGCCCCAGGACCGCCGCCCACCCCATCCTCACCGTTTCTGTGTTTCCCATCCCCAGTTGCCAACTTTTGTGGTACTCGAATTAGAAGTTTGTCAGTCGAAAAGTCGAGACTAAATTCTTCAATGCAGAACAAATCCAAAGAGATCGTAGGGTGCCCACCCTCGGTTTGTGAGGGTGGGTCTTTCCTTTCTTCTCCGCAGGGTGCCCCACACGCCGATGTGGCGTGTGGGTCTTTCTTTTTTTCTCCGCCAGCCTCAGCGTACGGCGCCTGCCCCGACCCGGTTGGGCTTCTCAGCGTTATCTTTGGTCTACCCGCTGTGCCGGAACAAAATCACATCGCCTTCCCGCACGATGTACTCTTTCCCCTCCAACCGCACCTGCGCCTTTTCCCGCGCCGCCCCCAAACTTCCCGCCGCCAGCAAATCATTCCATCGCACCACTTCCGCGCGAATAAATCCCTTCTCAATATCGCTATGAATCGCTCCCGCCGCCTTCACCGCATTGGTGTTCTTATGAATCGTCCATGCCCGCACTTCCGGCTCGCCGGCGGTAAAAAACGAAGTCAGCCCCATCAAATCATAAGTAGCGCGAATCAACCGGTTCAGCCCCGGCTCTTTCAATCCGTACGAAGCCAGCAACTCCGCTGCTTCCGCGTCATTCATCTCCGCAAGCTCTGCTTCGAGTCGTCCGCAAACCGCCACCACCGCCGTATTCGGCCGCCCCTGCAAAGCGCCAAGCTTGTGCCGCGCGACAGCAGTTTCCAACTCCCCAGCCTCTTCATCTCCAAGATTCAGCACATATAGCATCGGCCGCTGCGACAAAAACAAAAATCCGCCAATCGGCTTCCGCTCCTCAGGAGTCAGCGGCAACTCACGCAAAGGCTTCTCAGCCTCCAGATGTGCCTTGCACTTTTCCAATACAACTTTCTCAAGTTCAAACTGCTTGTCCGCCTTCTTCTTCAAATCTTTTTCCAGCCGCTCCAGGCGCTTCTCGATCTGTTCCAGGTCGGAAAGAATCAACTCCAACTCCAGGTTCGTCACATCCCGCAAAGGATCAACCGTCCCCTCCGCATGTGGCACGCTGGGATCGTCAAACACGCGAATCACATGCGCAATCGTATCCACCTCGCGCAAAGAAGCCAGCGACTCCCGCATCCGCTCCTTCTGCATTCCACCCAAATCGACGTACTGCACCGTTGCATAAGTAATTTTCTTGGGATTGTAAAGCTTAGCCAGCTCCACCAGACGCGGCTCCGGCACCTTCGCCACGCCAACCCGCGTCTCCTGCCCGCCCTTCGCCGGATCCACATGCGCCTTCGTCAAAATTCGGAACAGTGTCGTCTTCCCAACCTGTGGTAGTCCAATAATTCCCGTCTGCATAAGCGAAAAAGTTTAGCACACCCGTCCTGTGGGCCTTCCGCCGGTCCCGCGAATGGGCTTCGATAACGCGACTGAGGTACAACGCGCCGTGTCACATTGCGGTCCTTGGAATCAATATGCCACTTCGGCGAGTACTGAGACCCAACTCACAATCGGTAGAAATATCGCAGCTGCTACAAGTCACCGCCGATACTGGATCCGTCCCCAGACGACCCACGGAACCGCAGCCAGAAATAGCAGCACTTCAACATGAAAGGATTGCCGCAACAAGAGCTGGTAGTGAACTAATGGTGTCCACAGCGCGATGAACAAAAGCGCTTGTGCCGAAACGAGGAGAACACCGAACCTGGCGACGCAAAGCCTCCGCGAATATTGCGCAGAACCTATCGCTGTCATAGGCTTCGATGACCAACCAAGAAAAAGCGCCATAAAGGCGACGATGATCATCGCGATAAGGATAGCCGACGGTAAAAAGTCACTCAGCACGGGCCGAGGCTAGCACGATAGCCTGAACAAACCAAGACAGGTTAGAAGCTTAAGGCGACAGCGCTGCGCCAACATTCAACTCCTATTTCGTAGTTTGTGCCAAATCTCCTTCCTTTCCCTGTAGCCAGCTTCTTGTCTCTTCCGACCTCTGTGACTCTGCGGCAATCTCCTTCTGACTTTCTGTTTCTCTTCGCTTGGATTAAAATTTTTCGCTATGACCGACCAGCCGCCGCCGCTGCCCTTCGACCTTGCCACCGCCGTAGCCCATCTCTCCAACTGCGATCCCTGCATCGCACGCCTCGTCCAGGAAGCCGTCGCCTTCGATCCCAACATCGATCACTCACAATCTCCCTACGAAGCCCTCCTCGAATCCATCGCCTACCAATCCATCTCCGGCAAAGCCGCCGCAACGATCTACGCTCGAATCAAGGCACTGAGCGCCTCCGGCGGACCTCCCACCCCACAAGAAATGTTGCTGCTCAAAACAAAAGCCCTAAGAAAAGCCGGCCTCTCCGGAGCAAAAGTCCTGGCGATGAAAGACCTCGCACAAAAAACCATCGAGGGCATCGTCCCCACCCACGAAGAAGCCCTGAAACTCTCCGATGAAGAATTAGTCGAACGCCTAGTCTCCGTCCGTGGCATCGGCGCCTGGACCGTAGAAATGTTTCTGATCTTCCGCCTCGGCCGTCCTGACGTTCTCCCCATCCACGACCTCGGCGTAAAAAAAGGCTGGTCCGTGGCCTACGGCAAAAAACACATGCCCCGTCCCAAAGAACTCCTGGCCTTTGGCGAACGCTGGCGCCCCTACCGCACCGTAGCCTCCTGGTATATGTGGCGCGCCTTCGAAAAAGCCGGCTACGCCGCCACCAACAAAATCCGCCCACCCAAACTAAAACGCAAACGCAACAAGCCTAAATCGACTTCGAAATCCGCTCCATCTCGCGCCAAAGCAAGACGCAAGCGCCCTCGCCGTCCGTAGCCTACGAGCCTGGGGACCAAGCCTATTGACATAACCCTCTGTCGCCTGTCCCGATCGCTACCGCACCGCCGCGTCCTTCACCATCAAAAACAGTGCCGCCATCCCAGCCAGCAACACGCCGCTCTCCAGTGCAACTGAAATGGTGTGCAACCGCGCAAACTCCGCCAGCCAAGGACTCCCCGCCGCGCTAGCTTCGATCGACCCCATATGCACCCGCAACACCGCCATCTTAGGACTCACCGCCACCTGCGAAATCACCGTCAAAATAATCATAAACATCACGCACAAAGCAGCTGGCGCCACCAAAGCAGTCAAACTCCGAATCCGCAAAAGCCGCGCCAACAGAATCACCACGCCGCAAACAATCCCCATCCAATGCATCCGCCCCAGCGAATACCCCACAATCGCCCCAGCCTGAGCCCGGCTGGCCAGCACCGAAAACGCTCCCGGCGCCACCACAAAACTCAAAAAAATATCGCTGCCCAGCCAGATGCCCAAACCTAGAAACTCGATCGCACGCAAAAAAATACTCATGACTTACTCCGATGATATACAGCTGGAAGAAAAGAGCGGAACTTACGTTCTTACGAATCCTATTCCACTGCACCCTTCAACTCACGCTGCGCCGCAACGTAGTTCACCGTGTTCGTCACCAGGTAGATGGGCGTAATAATTAAAGAAATTACTCCCCACGGTCCTAACAGCAGATTCATGCCTTGGAAGTTCCAGAATTCTTTGCTGGCGCAGGTCTTGCAGAGGTTGGCCTCAAGCCGGCGCGTCTGTCGAAGCACCAGCATTCCGATATTCCGCGCAAACTTCACATGTGCGGTTTGGCGCATGCTTCGGCACAACTGGCATTGTCCTAAAGCGTTCGCATTCGTTGCGTTAAAGGCCGGAGTTGTATTGGTCACGGCTGCCTCCATTGGTTAGGCTTTTCACGGAACTCAAAGAGTAGCTTAGTGAGTGCTAACTTATCATGAAGGCACGGCCGAACCGGCGTAGTTGCGTTGGAGTAGTTGCGCGGGCTTAATAACCATCGTTTGGACACAACACGTCGCGCAACGTCTCGATGAATCCGCAATTCCGTGTGACCATAGATGGAAGTGGTGGGCGATAAAGGATTTGAACCTTTGACCTCTCGCGTGTGAGGCGAGCGCTCTAACCGCTGAGCTAATCGCCCGTTTGTAACGGGTGGACTGTTCCTCGAATCGTTCCATTGCATCAAACGAAATCGCAGCGCAGCCTTACTTTTGTATCAGGATTATCCGGGGTTTTCAACCAATGCCGGCCGCCACCTCTCAAGTCGTTTCGCAGTTGCAGCGCTCCATTGCGCGCGCCATCTACGGCAAAGAAGAAGCCATTCAGCTCGCGCTCATCACGCTTTTCGCGCGCGGCCATTTGCTCATCGAAGACGTTCCGGGTGTAGGCAAAACCACTCTTGCGCAAGCACTTGCCAAATCTTTCCACTGCAGTTTCCAGCGCGTTCAGTTTACTTCCGATCTTTTGCCCAGCGACGTTTTGGGTGTCAGCGTCTACCAACCCGACACGCGCGAGTTCGAATTCCGTCCCGGCCCGCTCTTCGCCAACATCGTACTCGCCGACGAAATCAATCGCACCACGCCGCGCACGCAATCCGCTCTGCTCGAAGCCATGAACGAAGCGCAAATTACCGTGGACGGCAAAACGCATCCGCTGCCGCAGCCATTTCTGGTCATCGCTACGCAAAATCCCGTCGAGCATCACGGCACCTACCCGCTTCCCGAATCGCAGCTCGATCGCTTCCTGATGCGCATAAAAATGGGTTACCCCTCGCACGAAACCGAACGCGAAATTCTGCGCCGCCGCGCCTTCGATAATCCAATCGAAACTCTCGAGCCGGTCGCCGACGTCAGCGAAGTGCTCGCCATGCAGGAAGCCGTAACCCACGTAAAAGTGGACGCCAGCCTGCACGACTACGCGCTAGAAATCGTCAATCGCACCCGCAACTCCGACCAACTCGCACTCGGCGTAAGCCCACGCGGCACTTTAATGTTGCAGCGCGCAGCACAAGCCCGCGCATTCCTCGAAGGCCGCGACTATTGCGTCCCCGACGACTTCAAACAATTGGCCGTCTCCGTTTTCGCGCACCGCGTAGTAGCCAGCGCCCGCCACGCTTCGCTGCAAAAAAAATCCGAAACCACCGAAGCCGCTCTGCGCGAAATAGTAGACTCCGTCCGCGTCCCGCTATAAAAGGCCGTCATTCCGAGGGAGCGGAACGACGAGGAATCTCTCTTCGATTGTTGAAGCGCCACGGACACCCAAACGCCACCCATGCCACAGACCACCTCCACCCTCGCGCAACTCTGGGCCAAAGCCGACCGCCCCTCCGTCCGCGCCTTCTTCCTCTCCATACTCGCCCTCGGCGTTGCCCTGCTCCTCGCCGTCTACTCCGGCGCCGCCGCCGAACTCGGCAACCTCGGCGTAGCCGCCAGCTCCGCGCTCTTCGCTCTCGCAATCGCCGGCTGGGTAGCCGTCACCCTCGTACCCACGCTGGCCAAGCGCACACCGCTTCGCTGGATCGGGCAAAAAGTCGAATACCAAATCAGCCGCGCCGGCTGGCTGTACTTCGGTGCAACGCTGCTGGTGGCCCTCGCAGCCCTGAACACCGGCAACAATCTCTTGTTCCTGATCCTCTCCTGTCTCGTATCCATTATCTTGATGTCGGGAATTCTTTCTTCCATTTCCCTCGCTGGTATTGCGCTGCGCATCGGCCTTCCCGAACACATTTTCGCCGGACAAACAGTTCGCGCCCACGTCGAGATCATCAATGGCAAGCTGACGTTGCCATCTTTCGCCCTGCGCGTCGAAGCCGTCGTTCCCAAAAATTCTCCAGCGGCTGCTTTGCTCGAAACTCCTGTCTTTTTTCCTTATCTTCCGCGCCAGCAAAACATGAAGCAGAGCGTTCCCGTCGCCTTTCTGAAACGCGGTTTGCACGTACAGGACACTTTCAAAATCGTGACGCGATTTCCGTTTGGATTCTTGCAGAAGGCACGCCGCATCGCTCTGAAATCCGAAGCTCTGGTCTATCCCAGCGTCGAATCGAATTCCGAGCTCAGCGAAATTTTTCCCGGCATCGATGGCAGCATCGAGAGTTATCACAAGGGACGTGGCCAAGATCTGCACGCCCTGCGCGAGTACGTTCCCACAGACAGCGCCAGCCACGTGCACTGGAAAGCCTCCGCCCGCGCCGGCTCGCTAATGGTACGCGAATTCGCGCGCGAGGACGATTTTCGCGTGCTTCTGGTTCTGGATCCACATCCTGGCGAACTACCTGAAGACAGCAATACCGTTCCAAGCGAACGCTTCGAGCGCGCCGTCACCACCTGCGCCGGAATCGCCTGGCATTTTTACGAACGCAATGCCTTCCTGCAATTTCGCAGCGCCGGAATCGAAACCAGCCTTGCTCCCGCGGAAGAAAATATTTTTGCGATCCTGCGGCATCTGGCAGTCGCACAGCCGCAACCTACCGAAGCTCAGGATGCTTTGTTACAGGATCTCGCAGCTTCGCCTGATCTCTTCAAAGTGATCGTCACCAGCCGTCCTCGCGGGACAATTCCCAACGAACTGTGGCACTCCTCTTACGTAATTTTCCTGGAATCGCTCGAAGAAACCCGCTAAGCGCGTTAGCATTTGTCCTTCGGGTGAGAAATTGAAGAATGTCGAACTGCAAGAATTCCGCAAAGCGCTTCTTGGGTGGTTTCAGGAGTTTCAGCGCGACTTGCCGTGGCGCAAGAACCGCGATCCTTATCGCATCTGGATTTCGGAAATCATGCTGCAACAAACGCGCGTCGCGGCGGTAATTCCGTATTACGAAAAATTTCTCGCCCGGTTCCCCGATGTGCAATCACTCGCTTCCGCTCCGCAGGAAGAAGTGCTGCGCCTGTGGTCGGGACTCGGCTATTACAGCCGCGCTCGAAATCTACAAAAAGCTGCGCAGCAGATGGCCGCAAAACATGCCGGGCAATTTCCCCGGCAGCGCGAAGAACTCCTGGCGCTCGAAGGAATCGGTGAATATACCGCTTCGGCAATTCTCAGTATCGCCTTCGACGATAAACACGCCGTGCTCGACGGAAACGTTGCGCGCGTGGTCGCACGGCTGGAAGCCATCCGCGGCGACCTGCGCGAATCGAAACGCTGGCGAGATTTGCAGTGCAAAGCCGACCAACTGCTCGAGCGCGATTCCGCAGGCGATTGGAATCAGGCCATGATGGAACTTGGCGCCACGATTTGCCTGCCACGCTCGCCGCAATGTTTATTGTGCCCGGTCGCTAATTTTTGCCAAGCGCGCAAACTCGGCATCGCCGAAAACATTCCGGAAAAAAGAAAAAAGCGTGCCACGGTTTCGATCCAGCTGGTAAGCGTCGTGCTCCTCGATACAAAAAACAGGTCGTTGCTTTTGCCGGCGCCCACAACATCAACCAAAAATAATGCCGACGATCACATCCCTTCGCTGGTGGCAAAACTCTGGCATTTTCCCACCGTCTCCGCTTTGGCGAACTGCGAGGATGCTCTCGAACGACTGCTTCATCACGAATTACGCATAAAATCTGGAAAATCAATTCGTCCGGAACTGTTAGACAAAATACGCCATGCCGTGACGTATCGCACCATTTCCATAGCCGCATATCTCATCGGAGTGAAACAGCTTCCGAAAATTTCCGGCGCGCAATACCTGTCGCTCGAGGAAATCCAGTTTCTGCCCATCTCCAACCTCACGCGCAAAATCGCAAAAGCCGCTTTCAAACATCTTTCCGCCACAAAAAACATGCACTGAACCGTTATCCATTGGTCCGCCGCAACTCTTGCATCTGACGCCGAATGTTATGATGAAAGTTCGGCCATGGCTGCCAGCACGTCACCTCCGATCGCACAACTCCTCCCCGCGGAACGTTTTTTCCGTCTCTCGCTTTTTCTATTGCTGCTAACGGCAATCCTCACCCTTATCGGCACCGGAAAAATCGATCTCTTCACGTCGCTCATCGCAACCTTTGCTCTGCTATACCGCGCACGCCGCTGGTGGTACGGTCACCAGCCCGAGTTGACTTCGCGCGCCGCTACCTTCATGGTTCTGTGCTATTTGATTTTTTTTCCGATCGATATGTTTTTTGTGTCGCGCAGTCTGGCTGCCAATTCTCCCAACCCGCAGCTGTACGCCGCGCTGATCAGTTCAGTCCACTTTCTGATTTTCGTGCTTCTGGTCCGGCTGTACAGCGCTCGCACCGACCGCGACGCGCACTTCCTGGTGATGCTAGCGTTCGCGGCGGTGCTGGCTTCCGCCGTGCTCACTGTGGACACAACCTTTCTCTTTCTGTTTTTCCTATTTCTTCTGTTCGCCGTCGCCACCTATGCGGGGCTGGAATTGCGCCGCGGAGCTGCTGGGGCCCTGGTGCCCGCCGCGGCGGCCGTGCCGGACGCAGAACAAAAACTTTCGCGCGCACTCAGCTTTGCGGCTGTCGGCGTTTCCGTCGGAGCCATTTTGTGTGGAGCTGTTTTGTTTTTTCTTCTGCCGCGTGTCAGCGCCGGCTATCTTGGCAAGACCAGCTTCAATCCAACGCTTCTCAGCGGTTTTACCGACCAGGTGGAGCTCGGACAAATTGGCCAGATCAAGAAAAGTTCGGCGGTAGTATTGCGCGTTGAAACCGGTTCACCCGTCAACTATCCAGCGCTGCGCTGGCGCGGCAACGCGCTGGCAAATTTTGACGGAAGGCGATGGACTTCAGCGGAGCGCGCAGCGGAAACGCTTACTGCCAATTCCGATGGTTGGATCGCTCTGCGGGAGAAGCCGAAGCCCGGCGAAGCTCGCGGCGAAATTCTGCAATTCACGGTACTGCAAGAGCCGATGGCCTCGGATGCACTATTCGTCGCAGGAACCATGCTGGCGATTCGCGGAAGTTTTACCGGAGAAACCGGCGGGATAAGCCACCGCCGCAACTACTTGTATCGGGATTCCTCCGGCTCGCTGATAAATCCATTTCACAATTTCGTTTCCGTACGCTACACAGGAATTTCGCAGCTTCCGGCTCTGAATCGCGCCCAACTGGAAGCAGCCGACACGGATTATCCCGCGGAGATAACCGGTGTTTATTTGCAACTGCCAGAAATCGATCGGCGCATTCCCGAGCTGGCGCGCTCCGCGACCCAACGCGCGTTCACTCCGTACGACAAAGCCGCCGCGCTCGAGACTTTTTTTAAAACCAAATATAGCTACACGCTGGATCTAACGGGAAATCCCGGAAAAGATCCGTTGGCGCACTTTCTTTTCGAAACCCGCGCCGGCCACTGCGAATATTTCGCCTCTTCGATGACCGTAATGCTGCGCACGCTGGGCATTCCCGCGCGCGAAGTGAACGGCTTCCTGCCGGGCGAATTCAACGAACTGGGCGGCGACTATATCGTGCGTGCCAGCGACGCGCACAGTTGGGTGGAAGCATATTTTCCGGGAAGCGGCTGGATTGTCTTTGATCCAACGCCCGATGCTCCAGTGGTATCAGCGACTTTACTTTCCCGGCTTTCGCAATTGACGGACTGGGCCGAGCTTACCTGGAACGATTGGGTCATCAGCTACGATTTCGCGCATCAGACCGTGCTGGCACAAACCTTCCAGAGCAAATCGCACAACTGGCGCGAACTGGGCGCTGCGTGGTTCGCCGAAAAGCAGTGGCGAATGAAAGACCGGCTGACCAGATGGCAATTGCGTCACGGCGCTTTTTCTTTTGCGCTGCCACTAATTTTGGTGGCGCTGCTGGTCGCACTGCGCTACGGCTGGATTGAACAACTGCTGCGCAAGCTGCAAATCGCCCTGGTTTTGCGCGGCAAGAACGCGGGAGCGGCCAGTTCGCAAATTGCGTCGCGCATGTATGCGGAAATGCTGCACCTGATGGGACGCCACGGCTACGCGCGCACTGAAACACAAACTCCGTTTGAGTTTGCGGCGGCCGTCAACAAACCAGTGTTGAGTCCGATGGTGCAGGAATTCACGCAACTTTATTCGGTTGCGCGATTTGGCGGCGCTGTGTGCGACATCACGCGCCTGCAGGAACTGCTCGTCACGATTCGTGGCCAACTGCGAACGAGATAGTGGGCAGTAGGACAGCGTTCGGTAATCCAACTTGTCGGGAGCTGGCGTCAATTCTGCTGCCCCCGGTACATAAGCCATGCCTTCGCACCGGCAACTTCTCAGCGAATTCAATTCCTTGAGTATCATGGTCCCCAAGGATTCGACCCAGGAAACAACTACCCACATGTTCCCTCACATCTCCGACGACGATAAATTCCTGCTAATCGTGCTCGTGTTGGCTCTCTTCTTCGGACTTTTCTGGTGGTGGAACAGGAGTGCGAAGAAGTGGCTCGAGGATAACGGCAGGGAGGAAGCGTGGCCGAGCGCACTGGATTGACTACTGCGTGACACGCAACAAAAGCCCGCGACGCCCCTGAAATATTCGGAGCAAGAGTTTCAAGAAATGGTAGCAAAGGCCCTAGACGAGGTTCCGGAGGAATTTGACAAGGAATGGAACAACGTTGCGGTTACGGTCAGTACAGATTGGCCTACGGAGGCAGAAAAGAAGAGGATGGGAGTGCCAGAGGGGCATCTAGTATTCGGAACTTACTCGGGAGCTAGCCGGACGAAGGGATTTCCTGCTGCCGATGCTTCCAGACATGTCATTGTGATCTATCAACCTGCACTGGAATTGCGTTACGGTTCCGACAAAGACCGATTGGAGCAGGAAATCCATCGCGTGGTGCTCCACGAGCTGGCACACCATCTTGGGATGTCGCATGAGAAAATGAAAGAAATTGGGTTGTAATCTGGCCGAATATCGTAACCCCTGAATAAAGCGCTTATCGGAAGCTGACCGATTATCGATAGTCGGGGCGTCCGCAAGTGCGATCGGGCCGCGTGCTACAATAGAGAATTGCGGTAAGGCGCAATTTTCTCCATGGCAAAGGTCGGATTTGTCAGTTTGGGCTGCCCGAAGAATCTCGTTGATAGCGAGGTAATGATGGGCATTCTTGCGCGCGGCGGCTATGAACTGACGCCACGCGCGGATGAAGCCGACATCCTGGTAGTAAACACCTGCAGCTTTATCGAGTCAGCGCAAAAAGAGTCCGTGGACGCCATTCTGGAGATGGCGGAACACAAAAATTTCGGCGCCGCAAAAAAACTGATCGTCGCGGGCTGCCTGGTGGAACGTTATCGCGACCAAATTCTGGAGCAGGTGCCGGAAGTGGACGCGGTAGTAGGTACTGGCGAAGTCGAACGGATTCTGCAAGCGGTGAACGGCGAATTGCGCGTGCTTCCGGCCGAGCCACCCAGGTTTCTTTATCACGATTTGACCCCGCGCATTCTCACCACGCCCAAACATGCCGCGTATATCAAAATCGCCGAGGGCTGCGATCATCCTTGCACTTTCTGCATCATCCCGGAATTGCGTGGTAAATTCCGCAGCCGCCGCTTCGAATCGGTTCTGCGCGAAGCAGAAAATCTTGCTGCAGCGGGCACGCGCGAAATCACTTTGATCGGCCAGGACACTACGTCTTACGGCGAGGATCTCGGGCTGCGCGACGGGCTGGCGCAACTGCTGGCCGCGCTGGCGAACGTCGACGAACTGTTGTGGGTTCGTTTCCTCTACGCCTATCCGAATCGCGTCACGCAGAAATTGCTGGATACGCTTGCTGAACATCCGCGGCTGGCGAAATACATGGACATGCCACTGCAACATGCCAGCCGCAATATGCTGGCGCGAATGAAGCGCGGCTCGCATGGCGATGCCTTTTTGAAATTACTGGAACGCATACGCTCGACGATCCCTGGAGTTTCGCTGCGCACGTCGTTCATCGTGGGATTTCCCGGAGAAACCGAAAAGGATTTCGAGGAGCTGTGCGGCTTCGTGCGCGCCGGCCGGTTTGACTGGATGGGCGTGTTTGAATATTCCGATGTGGACAACGCGGAAAGCTTCGCGCTCGACGAAAAAGTTGCAGGGGAAGTGATCACCGACCGGCGCAATCGCCTGATGGCCATCCAGAAAAAAATCTCGCGGGAAAAATTGAAGAGTTGGAAAGGCCGCATCGAGACGGCCTTGATCGAAGGCCCTTCGAAAGCCAACCCGCTGGTGTGGGAAGCGCGGTTGCAAGGCATGGCGCCGGAAATCGATGGGAAACTTTATTTGACGGACATTGAACTTCCCGACGGCCGCTTTGCGGACACCGGCGACGCCGCGCGTGTGGAAATTATCAAGACCGACGCATACGACCTGATTGGACGAGTGGTGGAACTTCTGCCGCGCAGCAAAGAGGGCGGCCTGAAGGCCGCCGCTACACAGGCGAAGAGTCAAATTCCCGCACACGAAAAGCTCCATCGCATTACAACTGGAGCGGCGCTGCGCGTTTTGGGATAAGATTCCGGCATGAAGCACCGCTGCCCTATCTGCAAAAGAGCGACGGACTCCGAGCTGGACAAGGATTTTCCGTTCTGCAGTGAGCGCTGCCGTCTGCTCGATCTGGGCGCCTGGGCCAGCGAAAAGTACGTGGTGTCCGATCCGATCTTCGATGAAGCAGAGCTTGACGAACTAGACCGCGACACACACGCTCGGCGAAAGCTTGATGACTCCATCCACTGAAGAAGTGAAACAGAAACCCAGGCTGGCTGTGGCGATTGCAACTGCCCTGGGCGTGGGCTATGCGCCAAAAGCTCCGGGCACGTTTGGCTCGCTGGTCGGCGTTGCCACGGCGATGCTCACTTCACTTTTTTTCCTGCGTCCGCACAGCGTTGCAGATTTATTCTCGCGGCAGCGTCTGATGGAACGTACGCTGATCGATCACCATTTTCTGGTTCCCGGCGCGGATATTCACGACGCCCCACTGATCGTTCCGGTGACTTGTGCAATTCTTCTGATGCTGTTTCTGGCATTCGTTGGAGTGTGGAGCGCCGGAAGAACTGCACAGTTTGCGGGGATCAAAGATCCGCAATTTGTAGTGATTGATGAAGTCGCCGGCCAACATATCACTCTGATTCTTCCGTTGGTTCCAGTGGCCATGCCGAACCTTGCCGCGCACATGGATTTCTCGCAGTACGCGATCTATTCCGCGTTGAGCCTGTTGAATTGGCGATATCTTCTGGCCGGCTTCGTTCTTTTTCGCCTGTTCGATATTTGGAAGCCATTTCCCATTCGCGACCTGGAAAAACTTCACGGCGGCTGGGGCATCATGGCGGACGATTGGCTAGCTGGAGTCTATGCTGCCATTCTGCTGAAGGTCGCGTTACACTTTAGCCTGCTATGAAATTCGGTTTAGGCCCCTCCACGGAAAAGAACGGCATCCCCCGCATTGAGAGCGTCGCGCCCGCGGCTGCGATTCCCGGCGGCGAAGTGGAAATTCGCGGCACTGGATTTGCCACGCGCACGCATGTGCGTCCGCAGGTTCGCTTCGGCGAAGCGGAAGCCACGCTGGCGCTAGCCAGCCCGCAGCGGCTAGTCGCACGAGTTCCAGAAGGCGCAAACGGCGGAGTGGTTCGCGTGGTCGCTTCGGAACACGAGAGCCAGCCGTTCCCCATCGCAGTCGGAATGCAAATCGCCGACAATCTGCATCCGGTAGCCAGTCCGGCGGTCGATATGGATGGCAACATTTTTGTTACTTTCAGCGGTCCGCGCGGACAACGAGTTCCGGTGTCGCTTTACAAAATCACCGCGAACTTCGGCATAAAGCCGTTCGTCACTTCGTTGACCAATCCCAGCGGACTGGCTGTCGATCGCGCCGGCAATCTATTCGTTTCATGCAGAAACGATGGCACCATTCACCGCGTTTCCGGCGACGGCCGCTCCGAGCAGTGGATCGAGGGGATGGGAGTTGCGACAGGCTTGGCGTTCGACCGCGATCATAATCTTTATGTCGGCGACCGCAGCGGCACGATTTTCAAAATCAGCCCAAGCCGCGAGATTTTTGTTTTTGCAACGCTGGAGCCTTCCGTCGCGGCGTACCACCTGGCGTTTCATCCCAGTGGGGAACTTTATGCAACCGGGCCGACCACTTCGAGTTTTGACCGCGTGTACCGGATTTCGCAGGGCGGCGACGTGACGACTTTTTTCCGCGGGCTGGGGCGTCCGCAAGGATTGGCGTTCGATCGCGACGGGAATTTATTTGTTGCGGCATCGTTGGGTGGACGTCGAGGAATAATTCGCATCAATCCAAATGGCCGCGCCGAACTTGCGTTGAGCGGATCAGGAGTTGTGGGGATGGCACTGCTGCCGTCGGGACGCGCCATCGTTACCACATCCAGCGCGGTTTTCACGTTGGATTGGGAAGTGCGCGGCCTGCCACTGCTGGGATAAACCGAAATTCAACTCGCCATGTATCTAGATCGCTCCTGACGCACTCAACCTAAAATTTGGTACTGGACAAAAGCACGCAAGCAAGATTGCTTGTGCTACTCGTAGCGAGCCAATCTTGGCTGCGCTCTGCGCAAACACCACAGACAAAAGCAGACAAGCAAGATTGCTTGTGCTGCCGCTTGCACCAAGCGAACAGCTAAAGGTTAAAATGAAGAACGATGAAAGCAGAGATTATCGCCGTAGGTTCGGAACTCCTGACGCCCGACAGGATCGATACCAATTCACTTTTCCTGACGGAAGAATTGAACAAGCTTGGCATTGAAATCGTGCGTAAAACGGTGGTGGGCGACGATCGCGCGCTATTGCTGGAGGCTTTTCGCGACGCGGTAAATCGCGTGCCGCTGACGATCGCTTCCGGCGGGCTGGGGCCCACGGAAGACGACTTGACGCGCGAGACCGTCGCGGAATTGCTGGGCCGCAAGCTAGCGCGTAACGATGTGATCGTGCGCGCGATCGAGGCCCGCTTCCGTTCTTTCGGACGGCCGATGCCCGATAGTAACGTGCGTCAGGCCATGGTGCCGGAGGGCGGCGAGCCGCTGGATAATCCGCGCGGAACCGCGCCGGGTCTATGGATTGAAGATCGCGACCGCATGATTGTCCTGCTGCCGGGGCCGCCGCGCGAATTGCGGCCGATGTTTCGCGAACAAGTTTTGCCGCGTTTGCAGCGTCGCATTTCGCCGCTACGAATGTTCCATAGTGAGTTGCGCGTTACCGGGCTCGGCGAATCGCATGTAGACAGCCTGGCCGGTCCCGTGTACACGCGCTTTCCTGAAGTGCAGACCACGGTGCTGGCTTCGCCGGGCGAAGTGCAAATTCATCTGCGCATTTGGACCGTGGATGCGAAACATGCGGCGGCCACTTTTGCCGACATCGAGCGCGGACTCGATCTGGCACTCTCAGATCGTATTTTTTCCCGCGACGGTTCGCCATTGGAAGTTGTGGTCGCAAACGATCTGTTGAAACAAAATGCGACCATTGCCGCGGCGGAGAGCTGTACCGGCGGGCTTTTCGCGGAACGGCTTACGACCATCGCGGGCAGCTCCGCGTATTTTCTGGGCGGTGTGGTGTGCTACAGCAATGAGATGAAAACCGCGTGGGCCGATGTGCCGCAGGAAATGATTGCGACGAAGGGTGCGGTGAGCACGGAAGTCGCGATCGCGCTGGCGGAAGGAATTCGCCGCCGCGTGGGAAGCACGCTGGGCGTTGGCATCACCGGCGTTGCCGGGCCGGGTGGGGGCAGCGAAGAAAAACCTGTTGGCACCGTGCACATTGCGCTGGCCAATGCCACTGGAGTCCGCGAACGGGCATTGCGCTTGCCGGGCGATCGCGAGATGGTGCGGCTGCAGGCTTCGCAAGCCGCGCTGGACATGGTACGCGTGCATTTCCTTTACAACGGCCAGACACCTCCCAAGCGGCCCTGACGATGCGTCTCTTTGTGGCCCTGGCGATTTCCACGGAATTGCGTGAGAATCTTGCCTCGCTCATTCGCGATCTGCACACTGCAGACTCGCATCCGAAATGGGTAAATCCAGATAATTTACACGTTACGTTGAAATTCATTGGAGAAGTTGCGCCGGAAAGAGTGATTGAGATCAGCGATGCTCTTGCGGTTGTCCGAACACAGCAGCAGGTCATTGCCGAATTCCACGGAATTGGATTTTTTCCGGATGAGCGACGCCCGAGTGTGGTGTGGGTTGGCATCCAGCCATCGGATATTCTTTCCACTCTCGCGGCTGAAGTGAATCGGGTGTTAGCGATTGTGGCTGTTCCTCGAGAAGAAAAAGCTTTCGTGCCGCACCTCACGATTGCGCGCTCTAAAGAAACGCGGTTGTCCGCGTGCCTGCGCGACGAAATCGAAAAAAGGAAATCTCGCGCGTTCGGTACGCTAGCGGCCAATGAATTTCATCTCATTGAAAGCAAGCTGAAAAGCTCGGGAGCGGAGTACACTACGCTGCGCTCCTTCCGATTCGCACCGATTCGCACCGGAAGATTCTAAAGGCTAAAGACCGTGAACTTGACATCCCCGATTCCAGTGCTGGATCTGCTACTGATTTCTTATCTGCTAGGTTCCGTCCCATTTGGCGTGATTCTTGGAAAACTTTTTGGCGGCACCGACGTTCGCAAAGCGGGCAGCGGAAATATCGGCGCGACCAACGTCGCACGAGTCGCGGGGCCTGCGGCGGGCGTGCTGACTCTGCTGCTGGACGCCGGGAAAGGTTGGTTCGCCGTCTGGCTCGCCGGACATTTCATGCATGGCGCCTCTGGTCTTCTGGTGGCGGCGGGATTTTTTGCGCTGCTCGGACATTGCTTTCCGCCATGGCTGCGTTTTCGCGGAGGCAAAGGCGTTGCCACCGCCGCAGGAGTTTTTGGCGCGTTGTGCCCGGAAGCGCTGTTGGCGGCACTCATTCTGTTCGGACTGGTGGTTTGGTTTTGGCACTACGTCTCGCTCGGCTCGCTGGCGGCCGCCGCGGCGATTCCCTTACTCGTCTATTTTTTATGGGCGCCGCATTTTGCGCCGCCAAATATTGTGACCGTGGGATCGCTGGCGATCGCGGCACTGGTTATCTTTCAGCATCGCGGAAATATCGGACGGCTCACACGCGGCGAAGAGCCAAAATTTTCCTTCAGCAAGAAACAGGATGAAGCATGAAAAAAATCGCCATACTTGGCGCCGGTGGTTGGGGAACCGCTCTGGCCATCGTGCTGACGCGCAGCCGCCAGCCGCATGAGATCTCCCTGTGGGTGCATGACCCGGAGCTGGCGGAATTTCTGTGCCGCGAGCGCGAAAACTCTGCTTACCTTCCGGGGCAAAAACTTCCGGCGCAAGTACAAGTCACGAATGACATGGCAGCAGCAATGAGCGACGCACAAATCGTCGTCGGCGCGGTTCCTTCGACGTACGCACGTAAAGTTTATGCGCATGCGCGCCCGTACTGGAATCCGGAGATGATTGTCGTCAGCGCTACGAAAGGTCTGGAACCCATTTCGCACGCGCGAATGAGCGAAGTGATTCACGATGTACTTGGTGACGCCGCGGCCGCGCGCGTTGCGATCCTTTCGGGTCCGTCGTTCGCGGCAGAGGCCGCGCGCGGGGAACCGACAGCCGTGGTGGTGGCGGGTCGCGCAGTGCTGGAACTTACACGAGTAACGGGGAGGCATTATGCGGATCCCGCGGGAGAAGTGCAATCCGAATTTTCCGGCCCTGGGTTTCGACTGTACACCAACAATGACGTACTCGGCGTGGAGCTGGCCGGCGCGATGAAGAACGTGATCGCCATTGCAGCAGGCGCGTGCAACGGTTTGGGCCTGGGCGCGAATGCGCTTGCGGCGCTGATCACACGCGGACTTGCGGAGATGACCCGGCTGGCGGCACGGCTCGGCGCGAAACCGGAAACGATGAGCGGGCTCGCTGGACTGGGCGACCTGGTGCTGACCTGCAACGGCGCGCTCAGCCGCAATCGTTTTATTGGCATCGAACTCGGCAAAGGCCGCGACCTGAAAGAAATTCTCGCGGACATGAAAATGGTTGCCGAAGGAGTTGGAACTACCGCAGCGCTTTTGCAGTTGGCAAGCGAAGCCAGTGTCGAATTGCCGATCACCGAACAGGTAAACGCTATCCTGCACGAAGGCAAATCGCCGGCGGACGCCATACGCGATGTGATGGAGCGTCCTTCCAAACGTGAATAGTGCTGGGCGCGAATAGCCTGTACCAGAGGACAGGTACGTAAGAATCAATGCCCGTTCCGCACTTTCTTCGGCAAGGACAGGCCATGGCGCGAAGGTACTCGATAAAATCAGTACTGAAATATGGCGGAGAACTTCAGTGCGATTGTGGAGAAGTTGCGCGCGGGACGCGTGCGCATCTTGTGGCTGGTTTTGGGCGCGATGCTGCTGGTCAGCGCGCTGCCGCTGCTGCTCTATCATCGGCAAGTTTTGAAGTTGAGCCAGGACAAACTGGTAGACACCGAGCGCGTACAACAAACCGAGCTAACCCGGTCGCTGGCGCAGGAACTGCAGCAATACGAATCCAACGTCACGCAGCAGTTGATGAGCGAGCGCCAGATCCTGGTGCTGACCGGGGCGATTCAGGATGTTGAAGATCCTGCTTCAGAACCAAAAGTTACTCGCTTGCTGGAAAATTCCGTCGAGAGTAATCCATCAACATTCTTGTATTTGACGGCGGTTGGCAAATCCGGCAAAGGCACCAGCGCTTCGCAGGGAAATTTCCAGGCTGAGAAAGATCCGTTTGTCAGCAAGGCTTTGCAGCGTGCATTCATCACTTGCGTGCAATCGCCGCAGCTGGGTTCGGTGAAATTTCGCAGCGATCCCTTGGCGCTTGAACCTGATAGCCAGCCTGCGTTCGTTATCGCGATTCCATTGAACGTCGACCAGCAATTCACTGGAATGATTGCAGCAGTAGTTTCACTGAATCCCATTTTGCACAGGTTGAAAGACGCCAGCGTGCGCGGTCGCAGCGTTTTCGTGGTGGACCACCAGGGCCACGTCGTGGCGCATCACGACGCGGTAAAATTCACGCCGGGCGAAGATGTGAGCTCTAGCTCTCCGGTGGTGGCGCGCGTGCGTTCGCTGCCGCAGGAACTTCGTAGTACCGAGACGATGCGATTCACAGAAGTCGAAAATAATCATCGCGTCGAGATGATCGGAACGTACAGCACGTTTCCGGAAGTCAACTGGGCGGTAATCGCGCAGCGTAGCCTTTCCGAAGCACGGGCCGACGCCGGCGTGACCGAGCTGAATCGTCAAGCGCTCACCTTCGTCAGCATGGTGGTGCTGATCGCCATCGTCGTGGGCTATCTTTTCGCAGTCGCCATCAGCCAGCCGATTCACGGACTGGCCGCGTCCACGCGCGCCATCAGCCGTGGCGAATTTCATCAGCGCACCAAAGTTCGCGGCGCATCGGAAATCAGTGAACTCGCCGAAAATTTCAACAAGATGGCCGGCGACATCGAAGAGTACATCGAAAAGCTTAAGGAAGCCGCGGAAGCCAATCGCGAACTCTTTCTTGGCTCCATCCGCATGCTTGCCGCGGCCATCGACGAAAAGGATCCGTACACCCGAGGCCATTCCGGCCGCGTTGCGAAATATTCCACGCTCATTGGCCGCGAGCTGGGCCTCAGCGACGAGGATTTGGACAGACTGCGCATTGCGGCGCTGTTGCATGACGTGGGAAAAATCGGCGTCGACGATCGCGTTTTGAAAAAGCCCGGCGCGCTAACTGCCGAAGAATTTGAACTGATGAAGCAACACACGGTCAAAGGCGCGAACATCATGCGCCCCGTTTCGCAATTGAAAGAAATGCTGCCCGGTATCGAACTGCATCACGAACATATGGACGGCCACGGCTATCCGTACGGTCTGACCGCGCCGCAGATTCCGCTGATGGCCCGCGTGATCGCGGTGGCCGATACGCTGGACGCCATGACCACCAACCGTCCCTACCAGACCGCGATGGAACTGGAATTTGCTTTGACCAGAATTAAAGCTCTGACCGGCGCGAAGTTTGACGCGGTCATCGTAGGCGCCCTCGACGCGGCCATTACCAGTGGAAAACTTCGTTTGACCGCGGTCGAAGTCCAAGTCTAAACACTTCCGCAATAATTTACGTCGCCTGGCGCGTCGGCTCTTTGCAGTCGCTCCTCAAACCGTCACCCCGCGGCCATCTGTTACACTTTGAATTGAATATGATTTCACTTTTTGGCAAGCCGGAGAAAATCGAGCCGTCTTTTCTGGACAAGCTTAAAGCCTCGGTCACCAAGACCAAAGCCGCGCTCTCAGAAACTGTCGACAATATTTTTCTGGGAGAAAAGCAGATCGATCCTGCGGCGCTGAAACACTTGGAAACCGCGCTGCTCTCAGCGGATCTTGGCGTGAAAACCACGCGGGAGATTCTAGACTCCGTAAAAGAAAAAATGGATCGCAACGCGCTGTCGGACACTTCGCAACTAAAGCGTGAAATCAAATCGCACGTTACCCGGATTCTGCAATCCGGAAACGGAGTGCAAAAAGAACTGGGTGCAAGTAATGGCGACAAGCAGCCGCGCGTCATTTTCATTGTGGGCGTGAACGGAGCAGGAAAAACCACCACGATCGGCAAGCTCGCGAATCGTCTGCGCCAGCAAAATCTTAATGTTGTGTTATGCGCGGCGGACACGTTTCGCGCCGCGGCTATCGAGCAACTGGAAATTTGGGCGCATCGTAACGGAATCGAGGTTATCAAGCAAAAATCGGGCTCTGATCCCGCTGCGGTCGTGTTTGATGCTATGGCCGCGGCTAAAGCGCGCAACGCCGACGTGGTGCTAGTTGACACCGCCGGGCGGCTGCACACCAAATCCAACTTGATGGCCGAGCTGGAAAAGATGAAGCGCACCGCCGCGAAAGTAATTCCCGGCGCGCCGCATGACATACTGCTGGTGATGGACGCTACCACCGGACAAAACGGACTGGCCCAGGCACGCGAATTCACCGGCGCGGTAGGCGTCACGGGAATTGTGCTGACTAAACTCGATGGCACCGCCAAGGGCGGAATCGTCGTGGCAATTTCGCGCGAACTCGGATTGCCCATTCGTTTCATCGGCACTGGCGAACAGATCAACGACATGGTTCCGTTCGACCCGGAAACCTACGCATCTTCTCTTTTCGACTAGCTGATGAACGAACATGACATTCGCTTCATGCAACGTGCGCTGGAACTTGCGCGCAAGGGCGTCGGCCTCACTAGCCCCAATCCCACTGTCGGCTGCGTCATTGTTCATAACGGTCAAATTGTCGGCGAAGGATTTCATCAATACGATTCGCGCGATCACGCGGAAATCATCGCCCTAAAGGCTGCCGGCGAAAAAACGCGCGGCGCCACAGCATACGTAACGCTTGAGCCGTGCAACATCATCGGTCGCACCGGGCCCTGCACCGCGGCATTGTTGGACGCCGGAATCTCACGCGTGGTCTCCGCGACGAGAGATCCGAATCCAACAGTAGCAGGCCGCGGTTTGGATGCACTCCGCGACGCTGGGATAACTGTTGAGGCCGGAGTATGCGAAGCCGAAGCGCAGCGCTTGAATCATGGATTCGCCTGCTGGATTCGTACCGGCAGACCATTCGTCACACTAAAATCGGCGATGACGCTGGACGGACAGTTGGCGCTGAAAAATCAGAGCACATCCAAAAAACGCCACTGGATCACTTCGGAAGAATCTCGCGCTGAAGTGCAGAAGCTTCGCCACGCCTCGGACGCGCTTGTTACCGGCATCGGCACCATCCTTGCCGACGATCCGTTGCTTACCGATCGCAGCGGCTTGCAGCGCAGGCGGCGCCTTCTTCGCGTGATTCTCGATTCCAAACTGCGTCTTTCTGCACAATCTCGCATCGTGAAATCCGCGGACAAGGATTTGCTCGTGTTTACCTGGGTGCCGTTGAAATCCGCGAAAGCTCGCAAACTGCAGGGTGCAGGCGTCGAGATCGTGTACATGTCTCATAAACGCGACCTGCTGGACTTGAAATCTGTTCTCAGCGAACTTGGCCGCCGCGAAATCCTGAATGTCTTGCTCGAAGCCGGACCACGGCTGAACGGTTCGGCTCTAGCGGCAAATCTGGTTGATCGTCTTTTCCTATTCTACGCCCCTAAAATCGCGGGCCACTCTAATGCTCCCTTTACCACCGGTCCCGCCATTGCAAAGCTGGCTTTTCGCGAAAAGACTCTGCACGAATCTGGCGCTGATTTTGCTGTCGATGTGCTGCTGCACAATTATTTTGAGCTCTAGCTCGCCCGAATCTCTCATTGGTGGTTTTTCAAAATTGAGATAAACTTTACTCGAAATAAATAATCTCCTTTTCCGTCAGCCCTTCACGATCGTTGAGGTACTTCCTATGTGCGCCACAGCAGTTTCTGATATCCGTATCCCACATTTTATCGGCGGCGAATGGGTCAACTCCAAGTCCACCGAATGGCAGGATCTTGTCAATCCGGCCACGCACGCCCCGCTGGGAAAAGTTCCTCTCGCGGGCGTTGCCGAGGTAAACGCCGCAATCGAAGCCGCAGCCGCTGCATTTCCCGATTGGCGCCGTACCCCTCCCGAAGATCGCATCCAGCCGCTCTTCAAATTAAAAATGCTGCTGGAAGAGCATCTTGATGAACTCAGTCGCCTGATCACCATTGAAAATGGCAAAACGTTCACTGAAGCCAAAGCGGAATTCCGCCGCGCCATAGAAAACGTGGAAGTTGCCTGCGGCATTCCGATGATGATGCAGGGTTATAACCTGGAAGACGTCGCCCGTGGCATCGATGAAATGATGATTCGCCAGCCCATGGGCGTCGTCGCCGCCATTACTCCGTTCAATTTTCCCGGCATGATTCCTTTCTGGTTTCTTCCGTACGCGATTGCCACCGGAAATACTTTCGTCCTGAAACAGAGCGAACGTGTGCCATTGACCATGCAACGCGTGTATGAGCTGCTGCAACAGACTGGGCTTCCCAAAGGCGTCGTCAATATGGTCCACGGCGGCAAGACGGCGGTGAATACAATTCTCGACCATCCGAAAATTCGCGCGGTCAGTTTTGTCGGTTCCACACCAGTGGCGAAATATATCTATGCCCGCGCCGCGGCAAGCGGCAAGCGCGCGCAGTGCCAAGGCGGGGCAAAAAACCCCGTGGTCATTCTTCCTGACGCCGATATGGCCATGGCCACGCAAATTATCAGTGACAGCGCATTCGGTTGCGCAGGGCAGCGCTGTCTCGCGGTCTCTGTCGCGGTGGCGATTGGCGATGCGCAAAAAACTTTTCGCGATTCCATTGCCGAATCCGCTTCGAAACTTCGCGTCGGTTTCGGACTCGACGAAGGCGTGCAGATGGGTCCGGTGATCACGCCGCAAAGCAAGCAGCGCATCGAAACATTAATTGGCGAAGGCGAAAAGTCCGGCGCAAAAGTTCTAGTCGACGGGCGCAACGCGAAAGTTCCCAGCTATGAGTCCGGCAATTTCGTGAAGCCCACCATTCTCGATGCGGTGCCAGCTGACAGCGAACTTGCGCATACGGAAATTTTTGGCCCCGTGCTTAGCCTGGTTCACGCAAAAGATTTGGATGAGGCGATGAATTTTCTGGAAAAGAATCCGTTTGGCAATCAAGCGTCGCTTTTCACTTCCAGCGGCGCGTCGGCGCGCAGATTCCGCTACGAAGCTCCGGCGGGAAACATCGGCATCAACATTGGCGTCGCCGCGCCCATGGCCTACTTCCCCTTCAGCGGCTGGAAAGATAGTTTCTTTGGCGACATGCACGGCCAGGGTCGCGACGCCATCGAGTTTTACACCGACAAAAAAGTTGTCGTCGAGCGCTGGGCCAAAGATCACTCCCGCAAGTTCTAAGAACTTTTGATAGTTCGCCGTCATTCCGAGCGCAACGAGGAATCTCTGTTCGATTTCTTGCGTTGTGGGCGAGCAAGTCTGTTGAGCGAATGCGCCTTAACTCACCCAGTCCAAAAACTTGTACCACATCCCCGCAAACGGCAAGAACCAGGGCTTTCCGTTATAAACACCCAGCGGCGCGCCCGGAAATGGAATTCCCGCAAACGGATTTTCGTCGCGCCCGGCCAAAATAGACTGCGCAATTTTCTGTCCCAGCAGCGTCGCCATTGCCACGCCGTGCCCGGCGTACCCCACCGAGTAAAACATGCCGTCTATTTTTCCTGCGTGCGGCATGATGTCGAACGCAAAGTCCAGCGTTCCGCCCCAGACGTACTCCACTTCGGCCTGACGCAATTGCGGATATACAGAGATCATGCCTTCACGCAGGATCCGCGCGCTCTCGCGCACCGTATTTTCACTTTCTGGGAAAAATGCTGCTCGCCCACCGAACAGCATCCTGCGATCCGGTGTCAGCCGGTAATAGTATAAAAAATTTTTCGAGTCGTAAATCACCCGGTTGCGTGGGCTTAATTCGCGCGCCAGTGTTTCCGGCAATGCTTCGGTCACAATAATAAACGAACCAATCGGGATAATTTTCTTGTGCAGCGACGGTGTAATCCCGCTGGTATATCCGCTGGTCGCAATCAAAACGTCGCGTGCATGCAACGTCCCTCGCGGTGTTTTTATGCTCCATCCTTTTTCGCCCTGGCGCGAATCGCGTTCCAATCCCAAAACGCGTGTTTTTTCGTGAATCGCGGCTCCTGCTTTCGCAGCGGCGTAGGCCAGACCAGCGACGTACTTCGCAGGATTGACGCCCGCGCTCACTTCATCGACCATCCCGCCGTAATAAATCGCCGAGCCGATCTCCTGCAGCAAATTCTCTTTCTCCACAATTCGCAACCGGTGCCCGAACTCGCGTTCAATCGTTTCCGCACCACGTCGAAATTCTTCAAAGTGCCTCGGTTTGCACGCGACTTCCAGATGCCCGCAACGCGAAAAATCACAATCGATGTTTTCCTCACGCGCCAGCGCTTCCACACAATCAATGGATTCAAGCGACGCTGCATACATACGCTTGCTCGCCTCGCGCCCGTACCGCGTTATCAGCGTTGACGTTCCCAGCTTCAGCCCGCTCAATACCATGCCGCCGTTGCGGCAGCTCGCGCCCCATCCAACATTTTCAGCTTCCAGCACTGCAACCCGCGCTCCGCCGTTGGCAAGTGTTCGCGCAGCTGAGAGTCCGGTGTAGCCACCGCCAATCACCGCGACGTCCGCAGTCTGCGGCAACTCACGCGCGGGAATCCGCGGCGCCGCGACCGTCTCCAGCCAGAAATTCTTTTCCTGAATCGTCATTCGTTGCCATGACCTGTGGTTCCGTCGATTTCCGGAAGCTCCCGCACCGCGCGATAGGCTTCGTCGATCGCCGCATCCGTGTACGCCCGCGCCGCTGAATCCGAATTCGCGATCGTGATATTTCCAAACGGCGCGCGCCCAATGACATTCGGAGGCGGCCCGGGCGGCAGATCACGGTCCGAGTACCAATCGTATTCATATGCATAGCCGTGCGCCCAGCGATTCACGGTGATCCCTTCAATATCGCGTGCCGCGTCGAATCCCGCGCCGCCTAACATCCGTTGCAGTTGCTCGCGGATATTTCTCTCGATGGTTTCGAATTTCGTATTTAGTAATTCGTATCTTCCCGCGCGATATTGATCGCGGCGCGGCGCACCCGGACTGCACGGCGTACGCAGCATGAACAACACCGCCGGCTCCTCTGGCTTGCTGGGAAATTTGTATTCACCGACGCTCACCGGAAAATCAAGAGCGATAAATGAGTGGTAGCCGCCCGGCGCCATGATTTGATGAATACCCAATTTCTGGAACGCTTCCCAGTTTCGAATCGCCACATGCGTGTAAATAAACGGCGCCTTTACACAATAATGCAGAGCCTTTTTCTGCTTTTCCGGAAGTTCCGGACACAGATACGGCACCATTGCGTGGTAGCAAGCCAGTACGCAGTGCCTGGCCTTTACGCGATACAATTCCCCGTCGCGCGCATACGCAACACTCACACTTGGCGCTGTTCCTACCGCGCGATTCTGTTTGGCATTCAGCGCGGTGCTGCCGAGCCTAATGCGCACCGCGTTCTCAGCCTGGTCCAGCTTGCTGTAATCGGCTTTCGCGGTGACGACATCTTCCATCGTGTTCCCGCGCATGCTTCCGGGAATCAGTTGCCGCACCAGCAGCCGTGCCACCGTCGCGTTGCCATCGGGAAAATGAAAAATGTACGGTTCTTCTTTTTCCAACTCGCGCAAACCCAGTCCGTCGAATCCCGCGTAAGAGAACGAACCGTAGTCGTCAGCATTGCGGTAGCAGGCGTAGGCGGAAATCGCTTCAATCCCCACCGCAAATAAATCGTGCGAATACTTTTGAAAGAACGCCAGAGATTCCGGCAGCGCGGCGCAATGCTTGGTCAAGAATCGGGCGTAGCTCATAGACTTCAACAAAGCAATCTTCTGCGCCTTGCTTTTCCCCGCGAAATAATCTTTCTTATCGGTGTAAAGCCTGGTGATGTCCTTCTGTACCTCCGGCGAGAGCGGCGTCTTGGCAAGAAATTCGGCCCACGGAGTTGCACCCATTCCCGTCACCAGTTTGTCCGCGCCAAATGTTTCCCTGTCGAAATAGCACGCGGTGCCCAGGTTCGCATAAAGCTTCTGGTCGTAATCCTTATAAAATTGTTGTACGTCGATTCCCAAACTCTTCAGCACGTTTTTCGCAACCTTGCTGTACTCGCCTGGACTCTCAATGGATTGCGTGCCGCCGTTCGCCAGCAACAACCTTCCGCCAACTTCAAATTCGTTGCGTCGCGCGTGCCCGCCAAAGTCGTCGTGACTGTCGAGAATCAAAATTCGCGCGCCCTCTCCCTTATGCTGGCGATAGAAATGCGCCGCGGCTAGTCCGCTGATTCCTGCACCAACAACAATCAGGTCGTACGACTCCGAATCTTCTTCGATGGTGCCAAATGTTTCCCATGATTTTCCGTCACGCAGCTTGTGCGCGTACTCAAACACACGATCTTGATCGCCGCGAAGCCCGGTCAAAGCGGGAGGATAGGCAGGCAAAGCATCCGCGCGGCCTTGCGCTCCGGGAATGCGCAGGCCCAGCGCAACTCCACCGACGGCCATCGCCGCGCCATCCAGGAAATCCCGGCGCGTGATCTTACGACTCATCCCCAGTTCTCGGTCTCGCGACTCAAGCATCATTTATAGCGGGCCGCCCTTGCCAGAAGGAATATATAGTGCTCGCAATCTTACTAAATTCTAGTAAGGTTTGGCACGCTACAAGACTGTCTTCAAAATCGCAGCGCACCGTTTTAGCCTTGTCGTTTTTTACACTCGGATTTTCCCTTTCCGCTCGAATCCGCTATCTTGGATAACCATCATGTTTACCGGCATCATCGAGCATCTCGGTACGGTCTCGCGCCTTGAAGTAAATTCGAGCGGCGGAAAACTTACGGTTCGCGCCCCGTCGCTTGCTCCAAACATCGCGGTGTCCGCCAGCGTCGCAGTCAACGGTTGTTGCCTGACCGTCGTTCACCGCGACGACGAGAACTTTTCCGCCGATCTTTCTGGCGAAACGCTCGGCAAGACTTCTTTCGCTTCGCTGAAGGTGGATGCTCGCGTGAATCTCGAACAGCCGCTAACCGCCGGAAAAGAATTCGGCGGCCATTTTGTTCTCGGCCATGTGGATGGCACCGGCCGCGTCGCGCATCTCGCTTCCGATGGCGCTAGTTGGCGCTACGCAGTGGAGGTTCCGCCGGAACTCAGGCATTACATCGTGAGTAAAGGTTCCATCACCGCCGATGGTATCAGCCTCACCATTGCCCGCTGGCAAAATCACGTCGCGGAAATCGCTGTAATTCCCTACACCTACGAGCACACAAACATCCGTGATCGTGTCGCCGGCGATGCGGTGAATCTTGAAGTTGATATTTTAGGAAAATATATTGAGCGCTATCTCGCGCAACGCGACTCAGCCGCTGGCGAGCCCGCACTGCGCGTCGAAGATCTCATTCGCCAAGGTTTTTGAGCGATCGTCGCGATTCGCAGCAAAGTCCCACGGTTGCGAACATTAACCCGAAACGGCAGCCTCTTTGGCCTTCTCGCGCGCGCCGCGCCAGTACAGCACCAGTCCCAGAAGGATCGCAGCGACCGTCCCGCCGACCAATTTCACCTCAAATACCACTTTGTGCAGTTCTTCGCCCGGTGGAAATAGCGACAGCACGATGCTCCCCAGCACCACGGCAAATCCCAAGCCGCCGGTAATCCACACACCGAATTTGCCGCCCGGCACCAATACCGCGTGCTCATTATTTTTGCGGTCGGGACGTGCAGACAACTTAATTACTGCCGCAAACATATACAAAAACGGAATAAAGTAGAGAATGATCGCGGCAAGAATCAAAAGTTGGTAAGCAGCTTGCACCGTGTCCGTCTGAATCTGGCTCAGCAGCAAAATTATTCCCGACACCCCGGCCTGCACCAGGATGGAAATGTGTGGCGTCTTCCATTTCGGATGTATTTTTCCAAATGCCTGTGGCAAATACCGATCAATTCCGACCACGAAAGGAACCCGCGCAATTCCTGCAACCGTACTGCCTACGCCGCCTGCATTTCCAACGGTCACCAGAATTGCCGCAAGAACCCCTACAAATGCGACCTTCAGGATTCCCGCTCCCAGCCCGATAGCTTGAAACACGCCGCTCTTCGGATCCAAATCTCCTGCAGAAACCAGCGTCAGAATCGCAAAAGTTCCGGCGACATACATGAAGGCGATCAACGCGCCCGCAGCGAACACCGCCCGCGGCAACGTGCGCCGAGGGTCGCGCACTTCTTCGCTCATGGACGAAACCAATTCCAGCCCGGTGAACGCGAACGCAATTTGCGACCAGAAATTTACTGTGTCCAAATTCCACGTCGGCATCATGTTGGCCCACGTAAAGTGCGTGGCCGAGCCATGCTTGGCGTACACCAGCAGCGCAACCGCCGCCAGCATCAGCAGCGGCACGTAAGTGGACACTCCGCCGGCATTCTGCAGCCACTTTCCAATATTTAGTCCAATGATGTTCAGAACCACGGCCACCAACAGCAGTGCCAGCGACACCATCAGCAAAAATGTTCGGTCTTGAGAGAGTGCAACGCCTTTGCCACCGAAAATGTACGCACTCATGGACGCGCTGGCCAGCAGCAGTCCGGGGAAATAAAATACTGTGTAAATCCAGTAGGTCCATCCGGCAACGAATCCGTGAAAATCGCCAAACGCTTCCTTGGCCCATACGTACAGTCCACCCTCTTCCGGAAAACGCGAGGAGAGTTCGTTAATGACGAATGCCCCCGGCACAAAAAAGAAAAACGCCGCAAGCACCCACAAGCTGATGGATGACGTCCCGTTGTGGCCCGCGGCGGCGATCCATCGCGGACCGAGCACGGTCGCAATATTGAAGAGTAAAACGTCCCAAAAACCCATCGCCTTGCGTAACTGCCCGATGCGACTAGCTTTGGATTCTGGCGTTGGCGTCACTCGGTCACGCTCCTCATGGATAAGCCGCGGCGCTCCGTTCACTTGGAGAGTTGTTGGTAATAGCGGTACCACTCGCTCTGGAACATTTCTGATGGATCGTATTTTTTCTTTAACATAAGAAAATCAGAAAATTGCGGGTATGCAGCATCGAGTTGGCTACGCGTCGCGAAACGGTTATAGGTTAGATAAAAGCTCCCGCCACGTTTTGTCGCGGCCTGTTCAAGATGCCGGCAAATATCCCGCGCGCGTTGCATCTCGGAATTCCCGCCGGCAACGTGCGTCGTAAAAATGACGCAAGCATAGGATTGCTTGGCCCATGCGAGGAACGATTCCTTGTCTCTTTCTATAAATCGGATGGTGCCATAGACGAGCGGCATGCCGCTCTTCAAAAGCCGGTAACGCGCATTCTCAACGAACGAAATCAATTCCTGCCGCGGCAGGTAGACTTCCAAAATCAGGTCCGCGCCCGCTAGCTCTGCGCCCCGGTGATTTTCGATTTTTTTATGGTAGCCCGCGGGATAACTACTGAGTTGGTGCAGGTCAGACCATTCGATTTCGCCATCGCGTGCAAGTTCGAGCGCGGCGTACTTGCCATATGCCGCTCTGCGATCGAGGTGTGCGAGCTCCAGAAGATCTGCCAACAGCTCGGGATCGATGTCCTTGGTTTCAGAATCGATTGCCGTGGCGTCCGCCACCGGTTCGTAAGTCGTCAACACTCCGGCGCGCATGAATTCATCGGACGTTTCGTCGATGGAATATTGAAAATATCCGTACGGCACCCCGCTCTTTGCGCGTTTCTCAATCAAGGGCAGAAGCTCGGCCAGGGTGCGCTTTTCCACGCGCCGCTTAAGTTTAATTCGCTGCGCCAGCCGCAACCCAACCGTGGTAATGATTCCAAACAGGCCGTATCCGCCAATCGCCAGCGTAAAAAGCTCGCGATTCTTTTTGCGGTCGCAGCGTTCTACCTTACCCTCTGCGGTGACGATCTCAATCCATTCCACGTCCGCGATGATCGGCGGAGTGTCTAGACAGTGGCCATGCGCGTTTGCTGACAGAGCTCCCGCAAGCGTCATTCGGTCAGCGCCACCCTGCTTCTGCCGAATTCCCCAGACTGGCTGTTGTGTTTGCAAGGCCAGATAGCCACGCAAAAGTTCCGGCCATTCAATTCCGCTTTCGACTTGGAGTATTCCCGTGGCGTTGTCCAAGCCTACGACGCGATTGAAGCCGCGCATATCGAGCAGCGTCGATCTCTCGGCGAACTGCTGGCCCCCCGCCGCGTGGCGGCTCCCGGAAACGGAGAGCGCCTTGTTCTGGCGATGGCACTCGTGAATAACATTTTGAATTTCGACGATTGACGTTGGCCGAACCACGCGGTCCACCCACGTCGGGTTCAAGCCGGTATGAACGTCGTTCACTAATTCTCGTGACGAGTCGATTGAAATCGAGCTGGCGCTGAGGATTGGGACAGCGGCGACGCCTTTGACGAAATCGCGCCGGTTAAGAGTCACCGCAACCTCAAAGGGTCACGTCCATGGCGGGAATCAATTTGTCCTGCATCAGGAAATTGTGGAAGAAAGGATCGGGCGAACTTTCAAATTCTGCCCAGGAAGAAAAGACGCTGGCCTGACCTTCCTGCAAAAACACGATGGTGTCAGCAAGTTTTCGCGCCAGGTGGGTATCATGTGTCACCACAATCGAAGTTTTATGAAATTTTTCTTTCAACCGCAAAATCAGGTCGCCCATGTGGACGGCCATAATTGGATCAACCATCGTCGTCGGCTCATCGTACAAAATCGCTTCGGGATTCTGCGCCAGTGCTCGCGCGATGGCCACCGCGCGTTTCATCCCAGTGGACAATTCGCTGGGCACTTTATCCAGCACGTCTTCCACTTCCAATTCTTTGGCCAGCTTTTCCGTGTAGGCTGCGGCATCTTCGTATGTAACCCCTGGCTGATCCATCAAGGGAAATGCAATATTTTCGCCGATGGTCAGCGAATCGAACAGCGCGCCAGACTGAAAGACCATGGTCACTTTGCGGCGCACTTCATAAAATTGCGGTTCTGTAAAATTCGTCACGTCTTCGCCGCCGACGAACACTTGTCCGGAATCCGCGCGCAAGAATCCCATGATGTGTTTTAACGCCACCGATTTCCCCACACCGCTGCGCCCCATGATCACACAGGTTTCGCCGCGCTTTACGGCGAAGCTCACCTGATTCAGCACCGTGCGTTCGTCAAATGCTTTTGAGACACTGCGAAATTCAAAATAATAGGCGGAATCTTTCCCGCCCGCGGCGATCGCACTGGTAAGGCCGGTCTCGCTCACTTTTGTCCAACTCTCCACATCTGCAAAGCCTGGTGATAATCCTGGGGCGTGTTCATATTCCAGAAAAGCCGCCCCGCGCTATCAAACCGTTTCCAGTGCGTCTCGTCAAGGATTTCCATGCGCAGGCGTTTCATGGCTTCAGTGACTTTGCGCACACCGTCCTCGAATGTCCTCTGCAACGAATCCGCTGCCGATGTCCGCCAACACGCGCAGAGGGGTTCCAGTCCGTGCTCCGAACGTGGAACAACTACTTCCGCATCACTTCCGCGCGCACGGGTGCACAGGTATTCCAGCCACTCTCGCGTCAAAAACGGCATGTCACAGCTTACGATCAAGTTCCAAGCAGCGCCGTTTCTGTCGTTCTCAGTCGCCCGCAGCGCGGTGATAATTCCGCCCAGCGGCCCTTGGCCCGGCCAACGATCCGCGACGATCAGCGCGCGCAAATCGGGGTAACGTTCTGCGAGCGCCACAACCTGGACTCTTCTCGCTACGTCGTCAACAAGATCGCACGCTCGCTGCAGCGCCGTCTTTCCTGCCAATTCAACCAAACCCTTATCGCGACCGAAGCGCGAACTCGCTCCGCCGGCCAGCACGTATCCGTCTACTTCGCCGCATTTGGGTTTGTCATTCACCTATCGCTCACCACTGGCCCGGTTTATGTAGCAGCGCGTTTATCCCGCTGCTCTTATGTCACGGGTCGCTATCTTCCATCGGTTCCCTGCCCGGGCGTCGAATGCCAAGCTCGCGCAATTTTTCCTGCAAGCTTTGCCGGTGCAGTCCAATCGTCGCCGCGGTCCGCGACACATTCCAGCGATGCGAAACCAACTCCTTCGTAATCCACGCAATTTCAAACTTGCGCTTGCCTTCGCGAAAATCCCGCTCGCTCATCCCAGCATCATCTCCACGTGCGCCCTCTTTGCGTGTGAGCGCTTGACCGGTTGCCACTTCGTTAGGCAAATCGCTTAATCCAATTTCTTCGCCGCGACACATCACCACGCCGCGTTCCAGAGCGTTTTTCAACTCGCGCACATTCCCCGGCCAGTCGTAGGCTTCCAGCGCCGCCAGCACATCCTTATTCAATCGCGTCGAGCGGCCCATCCGCGCTCCATGCATTTCCAAAAAGGCATCCGACAGCACGCTGATGTCAAGTTTGTGCGAGCGCAGCGGCGGCAGTTCAATGGTCACTACTCGCAGCCGGTAGAACAAGTCTTCGCGAAATTTGCCGCTGCGTATTTCAGCCGGCAAATCGCGATGGGTCGCGCTGATCACTCGGACGTCAACGGGAATCGTCTGCGAACCGCCCAGACGCTCGATGGTACGGTTTTCCAACGCCCTCAGAACTTTTGCCTGCGTCACAGGATTCATGTCGCCAATCTCGTCCAAGAAAAGTGTCCCGCCGTGCGCCTGCTCGAATTTTCCCCGTCGCTGTTGCGCTGCGCCGGTAAATGCGCCTCGTTCATATCCGAAAAGTTCCGATTCGATCAGTGTTTCCGGCAGCGCCGCGCAATTCACCGCGACGAATGCTTTGCCCGCGCGTGGCGAGCGCGCATGAATCTCCTGCGCCAGCAAATCCTTGCCGGTTCCGCTCTCGCCAAGAATCAGCACTGTGGAATCGGTCGGCGCAACGCGGTCGGCAATCTCGAATGCGCGGCGCATTTCCTCCGAGCGCCCAATCATCGCGCCAAACTGACCTTCGGTGACGAGTTGCCGCCGCAGCGAACTGTTTTCCTCTTCCAAGCAAGCCAGCTTCAGTAAATTTGCGACGCGCTGCCGCAGCTCGTCCAGTTCGAATCCCTTCACCAAATAATCGGCCGCCCCCAACCTCAGCGCATCTACCGCCGTTTTCGCTGCGTCCAGCGCGGAAATCATCAGCACTGGCATAGTGCTTCCCTGGTCGCGAAGCATTTTCAGAAACGAGAGCCCATCCCGCCCCGGCAAAACCACATCCAGCAGCACCAGGTCGGGCTTCTCGGTCAGCAAAGCATCGCGCGCTGCTTCGGCAGAGTCAGCCTCAGCAATGCGATATTTCGATTCCAATGCCCGCCGCAATCCGTACCGTGCCGCCGGCTCATCATCCACAATCAAAATCGTTTTCACGTAATCTCCGCACAAACTCCGAACTCGCCGGTTCGTCTTTACCTCGTTACTTCCTTACTTCCTACTCCGTTACCTCACCTTTCTTCAACGGCAGCCAAACCGAGAATTTCGTTCCGCGTCCATTCGCCACAGGGCTCTCCAGTTCCATCCTTCCTCCAGCCTCGCTCACGCGACGCGCTACGATTGCCAATCCCAATCCTGTTCCCTGCGTTTTCGTAGTGAAAAACGGTTGCATCACTTTTTCGCGCAGCTCGACGGAAATTCCTTTGCCACCGTCCTGTACGGAAATCACCGCGCTCCCATTGAGCGCCTCCGCTTTCACTCGCACTTCACCGCCGTAGCCGCTTGCTTCCAATCCATTGACCACCAAATTTGACACGATGTCGCTGACCGCCTCCCTGCTAGCCGTAACACCTAGCGCCTCGTGAACCGTCACACCAAATTCAATGCCCTTGCGCTCCGCCTCATGCTTCATCACCGAACTCACTTCGTTCACAATCTCTCCCACGTCGCACAATGCGGCCGCACCGCCCAAAACCGCCGGTCGGCTGAACTGCAGCAATTGCCCCAATTTATTTGAGAGCCGCGAAACTTCTCCCAACACCATCCGCGTTTCTGCCTTCAACGACTCCGGCATCTCCGCACTCTCCATCTGCACCTGCAAAATCGTCTTGATCGACCCCAGCGGATTTTTCAAATTGTGCGAAATACTGGCCGCCATCTGCCCCAGCACGGCCATCCGCTCCCGCTCCGCCAATTCCCTCTCCAGCCGCAGCTTCTCCTCAATCAACCGGCACAAATCCATGGATGCGGGTAGCTGCTCGCATAACAGTTCGAGCGCCGCTGTGATTTCGCCAGAAAGCATTGCACCGTGCGGTCGAACAAAAAGCATTGCGTTAAGCAATCCCGGTTGATGAACGGGAAATCCTTCGGCGCCAGCTTTTTGAGCGTTGTCACGAATGGTTTCTTTGAGGATAGGTTCAAGAACCTCCAGCCAAGCTTCTTCAAACTCGAATTGCTGCTTGACGCCGTCGCCGATGAACTGAATGAAACCTCGTAAATCTCCGTCGCGGGCTTTCTCTCTAATTTTGACGATCAGACGTCGAACATCATCCATTTGGTGCTGAGCGGTCTCATGTAGCTGCTTTCCCAGCAGCCTTTGAATCGGCTCCACAAAGATGACCAAGACAAAGAGCAGGATCGACGCTGTCGCCTCTGGAGGTAGAACGGATTCAAGCAGTCCGCTTATTCGCCGAACCAGCCCCAGATAAAGGAGCGCCAGAAACGTTACCGAAATGGCATACATGAGATTGGTCTGACGACCGATTTGAAGAAAGTTGTACTTTTGTACAGCGTAGATGAGAGCTGCAAAAAGCGGGATGGGTAGAGAATCGAGCGTCGTCGTCAGACTTGCGGCGATCTGGGGACTTGGCCGCCAATTGAGAACGTGGAGAATTAAGACCAGCAATGTGCAAACCGTCAGACCGGAACCGGCAAAATAGTGAAAGAGCTTTTCCTTCTGATGCGCCGTCGTTTGGGCAAATCTGAATTGCCATCCGGCGCTCCCGCCGAGCGAAATAGCCAGACACATTCCGAATAACGGACCAAACGTTCTGGCTGGCAGGAGAAAATCAAAGTCCTGACCGGGCACGAGCTTTGGGTACGCCCAAATCGCAAAAAACACTACGAGTGCGTAAACAAACGTAAGCGTCAGGCGCTTGGATTGATCGGGATTGCTCTTCCAAGGTAACAGGCCGCGCATTGAGGCGTACTCAAGATGGAGATGAAGAAGCAGTGCTGGAGTGAAGCAGAGCCCGGCGCTAAGGACTGTCCACGCAAACGTCGTGAGCAACGGCGGCGGCTGCAGATAATAAATCTGCGCATTGAGCGCCAGCAGCGATCCGCCGTAAAACAAAAACAGCGAGAGGCACAAGAAGAAGAACACCCGCTCAAAATTCCGCTGCCTACGGTAGCCAAGTATTACTACCATCCAGAACAGCATCAGCAGCGTCCCCGCCGTGAAGCCGATCAGCCGAATATAGAGAAGCGCACCCACTCAGAGCCTCGCGCGGATTCTACGCCGTGCGGGAAAGCACGGCAATCTCCAAGTGCAAGATTTTTCTTGCATCAGCTAAGGTTATGTAAATAATAGATTTAGATAGAATATGGTCGATGTGAAATTCTGGCGAGAACCGTTCACCGGCCACGCTCAGCCTTGACATGACAGCAAACTCTGCTATATTAGCACTCGACTGTGAGGAGTGCTAAAACCCTCTCTGGCACAATTCCACAGTTCACCTGCAACTAATAAATGGAGGTTTTCCGAAGATGGCAGTCAATCTCACCCCGCTGCACGACCGTGTAATCGTGAAGCGCATTGAAGAAAAAGAAACTGTAAAAGGCGGCATCATCATCCCGGATTCGGCGAAAGAAAAGCCGATGGAAGGCGAAGTGATCGCTGTCGGCTCTGGCAAGCGCGAAAAGGGCGAACTGATCCCTCTCGACGTCAAGCCTGGCGATCGCGTTCTGTTTGGCAAGTACGGCGGCACGGAAATCAAGCTGGACGGCGAGGAATTCCTCATCCTGCGTGAAGAAGAGATCCTGGCCAAGCTCGGCGGCGCCGCAAAGGCCGCAAAAAGATAAGCAGTGACTGGTGATCGGTGACTAGTGATTAGTGGCCGACGACCAGCGACCCACGAAGCGAGCAGTAAGTAGTGCAGGGCTTTAGCCTTGCGGGTTTGATTCGGAATTAAAAAGAATTAGCAGCAAAGATCATTAGGAGGAAACAAGAAATGGCGAAGCAGATTGTTACGGGAGAAGCATCCCGCCAGGCGATTTTGCGCGGCGTGAATGCTCTTGCCGATGCAGTGAAGATTACCCTCGGCCCTAAGGGCCGCAATGCGGTCATCGAAAAGAAGTTCGGCGCGCCGATTATCACCAAGGACGGCGTTACCGTAGCGAAAGAAATCGAACTCCGCGATCCGCTCGAGAACATGGGTGCGCAGATGGTTCGTGAAGTCGCTTCCAAGACTTCCGACGTTGCCGGCGATGGCACCACCACCGCCACCGTGCTCGCTCAAGCCATCTTCCGCGAAGGCGTGAAGACGGTCGCCGCAGGCGCAAGCCCCACGGCTCTCAAACGCGGCATCGATCGCGCCGTTGAAGTCGCCGTAGAAGAAATCAAGAAGCTGCACAAGGACGTCAAGGGCGACATGATCGCCCAGGTCGGCACCATTTCCGCCAACAACGATAAGCAAATCGGCGGAATCATTGCCGAAGCCATGAAGAAGGTCGGCAAGGATGGCGTCATCACCGTCGAGGAATCCAAGACGATGGAGACCACACTGGAAGTCGTCGAAGGTATGCAGTTTGACCGCGGCTACCTCTCCCCCTACTTCATCACCGATCCAGAGCGGATGGAATGCGTTCTCGAAAACGCGATCATCCTCAACCACGAAAAGAAAATCAGCTCGATGAAGGACCTGCTCCCGTTGCTTGAGCAGATTGCCAAGCTCGGCAAGCCTCTCTTGATCATCGCGGAAGACGTCGAAGGCGAAGCCCTCGCGACTCTCGTGGTCAACAAGCTGCGCGGTACCCTGCAGTGCGCTGCAGTGAAGGCCCCTGGCTTCGGCGATCGCCGCAAGGCCATGCTCGAAGACATCGCAGTCCTGACCGGCGGCAAGTCCATCACCGAAGATCTCGGCATCAAGCTCGAGAACGTGAAAATCGAAGACCTGGGCCGCGCCAAGAAAATCACCATCGACAAGGACAACACCACCATCATCGAAGGCGGCGGCAAGTCCGGCGAAATTGAAGGCCGCGTCAAGCAAATCCGTTCGCAAGTGGAAAACACCACTTCCGATTACGACCGCGAGAAGCTGCAAGAGCGTCTGGCCAAGCTGGTCGGCGGCGTTGCAGTCATCAAGGTAGGCGCGGCAACCGAAACCGAACTGAAAGAAAAGAAAGCTCGTGTTGAGGACGCCATGCACGCCACTCGTGCGGCAGTCGAAGAAGGCATTGTTGCCGGCGGCGGCACTGCGCTTCTCCGCTGCATCTCTGCCATCGAAAAGCTCAAGCTGCATGATGACGAAGCAGTTGGCGTCGGCATCGTGAAGCGCGCTCTCGAAGAGCCTGCTCGCCAGATCGCGCTCAACGCCGGACACGAAGGCGCTGTGGTGATCGGCAAAATCCGCGAATCCAAGGACGAAAACTTCGGCTTCAACGCCGACACTGGCGAGTACGGCGACATGGTCAAGGCTGGCGTCATTGATCCAGCCAAGGTCACCCGCCTCGCCCTGCAAAACGCAGCCTCTATCGCCGGCCTGATGCTCACCACCGAAGCTCTGGTGGCCGAACTCAAGGAAGACGACAAGAAGTCAGCGGCTGCAGGCGGTGGCCCAGGTGGCCCCGGCGGCATGGGCGGAATGTACTAAAATAGCGAGATAGCCTAGCCGGTCGACGAATTGTGCGGTCGCACAGCGACCGACGAATTTTCCAGCTAGCCCAATATCTCAATCCAACAAAGGGCGGGCCGATTTATCGGTCCGCCCTTTGTGTTTCATCGCCGGTACTTGATCAAGCAGCGGGGTGCTGGCCGCCAGCAAGGTTTATCCCGCTGCACTTCGTTTCTGATTGTAGTGTCAGGCTGCAGCCCGGCCCGCTTCGCTCTCGCCATCACTCACCAATTGCTCTTGCACAAAAAATCTGGCCTCGGTAGCATCGCGCATTATCCATGTCCGCCGATTCTGCGCCTTTCTCGAATTCCTCATTCGCTCGAAAAAATCCCGCCGCTACCTATTTCCTGCTTACGTTCGCAATTTCCTGGACCGCCGCGCTCATCATCGCCGCACCCAAACTTTTCCAGCTCGCGCCAATTCCAAAATTAACTGGCATCCTGATGTTCCCGGCAATGCTTCTCGGCCCCAGCATTGCCGGAATTTTTCTGACGCGCAAGCTCGATGGACGTGATGGGTTAAAAGATCTCTTCGCACGAATGCGCCGCGTCCGCTTCCCACTCCGTTGGTACACGGCCTTGCTTGTTCCTCCGGTTCTAGTCCTCAGCGTTCTTTTCTGCCTCAAAACGTTCGTATCGCCCGTCTACGCGCCAAACCGCTTCTGGATCGGCGTCACTTTCGGACTCCTCGCCGGATTCCTCGAAGAAATCGGTTGGACCGGCTTCGCCTACCCAAAATTGCGCCAGCCTTTCGCCGTTCTTCCCGCAGCCGCAATCCTCGGCCTGTTCTGGGGACTCTGGCACGCCCCAGTGATCGACTTCCTCGGCGCAGCTTCTCCTCACGGCAAAACTCTTCCAGCTTTCTTCGCAGCTTTCGTAGCGGCCATGGCCGCCATGCGCGTCCTGATCGCCTGGTTCTACCAGCACACCCAAAGCGTCGCCCTCGCCCAGTTCATGCACATAAGCTCCACCGGCTCGCTGGTAGTATTCAGCCCTCCCGCAGTCACCCCGACGCAAGAAGCCACCTGGTACGCCCTCTACGCGTTCGTCCTGTGGCTCTTCGTCCTGCTGCTTACTCGCTCCTTCCCTAACAACCGCCGACCCGGCTAACATCGACGAGGTTTAATCGGACGGCCACCCTGCCTGTTGGAGGAATCGCTATGAGAGAACTCATCTCGGACCTGTTCATCTCGCTCGATGGCTTCGCCTCTGGCGTGGACCAGCCTCCTTACTTCGGTTACTTCGGTCCCGATCTCGACAGCTGGGTGCGCGAACATCTTGCTCCACCTCAACTCATAATCCTGGGGCGAGTCACCTATGAGGCGCTCGCACAGTTCGCGCCGTCCGCCACCGATGAAATCAGTGTCAGAATGAATGCCCTCCCGAAGTTGGTATTCTCGAACTCGCTTGCCGATCCGCTTGCCTGGAAAAACACCCGTCTGGTGAAGCGCCCCATCGCGGACTAGATCAAGGCGCTCAAACAGCAGCGTGTGGACCCACTCCGATCAATCGGCAGCATCAGTTTGGTGAAGAGCATGATGCAGCAGGGGCTCGTGGACCGCCTTAGGCTCATGGTCTTTCCCCTAATCCTTAGCAGAGCGGGCAGGGAGCCAATCTATTCCGGCTATCCTCAAGCAGGCCTCAAACTCATCGATAGGAAGGTTCTTGACTCGAGGATCGTCCTCCTCGAATACCGGCCCGTGCACCGCTCAGCCAGTTAGCAACGCTCGTGCCGCGCGCATTCTCAGACTACGTTCCTTGCCTCCCCGCCACACCTTCGCTAGACTCTTCTGGCTTCGCCACACAACTCCTCAGGGGGGAGTTGCCCAAATGCCTGGATTCTTGCAGCGCCTGTTACCGCGCGAAGAGGGCTTTTTCGACCTTTTTGCCAAGCAATCCGAAAACATCGTCGTGGGCGCCAAAGCCCTCCAGCAAATGCTCTCTCACTACACAGGTGTCCCCGAACAGGTGCAAACCATCAAGGCCATCGAGCATCAGGGCGATGAGATTACTCACGATATTCTCACCAAGCTCAATCAGACGTTTATCACGCCATTCGATCGCGAAGACATTCACGCGCTCTCATCCCGGCTCGACGACGTTATCGACTTGATCGACGCTGCCGCCAGCCGCTTCGTTCTCTATCGCGTCAACACCATCCGCGAAGGCACCATCGACCTCGTCAAAGTACTGGTCTCCGCCACCGTGGAAGTCTCCGCCGCGGTCCACGCCATTAGTACTCCTGATCAAGCTTTGAAACACTGTATCGAAATCAACCGCTACGAAAACGACTCCGACCGCCTCTGCCGCACCTTGATCGCGCAACTCTTCGACGAAGAAAAAGATTCCGTGCAAATCATCAAATGGAAAGAAATTTTCGAAGTCATAGAGACCGCCGTCGACAAGTGCGAAGACGTAGCCAACGTAATCGAAGGCGTAATCCTGAAGTCCCACTAATCCGCAAATGCCGCCCAGATTGATCGTTCGCCTTACAACAAAGCAACATCGTCATTCCACTGGCGTGCGCCGTCCCACCTGCATGCACCGTCATTCCGAGCCTACGCAACTCCGTCATTGCGAGCCTGTCTGCGCAGGCAGGCCAAGCGAGGAATCTCTCTTCGATTTCAGCACCGGCACAGCTCGCAACTTTCGCGTCCTGTCCTTTACCTCCTATACCTCCCTTACTTTCTTAACCTCACTCCCCAGGTCTTCCACCCGTGCCTAGCTTCTCCCTACTCGTCGTCGTCATCGCCCTCACCCTGGCCTTCGAATTCTCGAACGGCTGGCACGACGCCGCCAACTCCATCGCGACCGTCGTCTCCACTCGCGTACTCACACCCTTCCGCGCCGTAGCCTGGGCGGCCTTCTGGAACTTCATTGCCGCCTTCGTCTTCGGCACCGCCGTAGCCAGCACCATCGGCAAAGGCATGATCCACATCGAACTGATCACTCAACAAGTCCTTCTCGCCGGCCTGCTCGGCGCAATCTCCTGGAACCTCATCACCCTGGTCCTCGGGCTACCCACCAGTTCCTCGCACGCCTTAATCGGCGGTTACGGCGGCGCAGCCGTAGCTCACGCCGGCCTCAAGTCCCTGATCCTCGCCGGATGGATCAAACCAATTATTTTTATTTTTCTATCGCCGGTAGTAGGAATGGTTCTGGCTATCGCCATCACCACCATCGCCAGTTGGATCGTCCGCAAACAGCGCCCCAGAAAAGTGGACCGTACCTTCCGCGGACTGCAACTTCTTTCCGCCGCACTCTTTAGCCTCGGTCACGGCACCAACGATTCGCAAAAAGGTATGGGCATCATTACTACTGCTTTGGTAGCCGGTGGCCTGATCAAATCATTCCACGTCCCATACTGGGTGATTATCTGCTGCCACCTCGCGATGGGCGGCGGCACCATGGCCGGCGGCTGGCGCATCATCAAGACCATGGGCCAGCGTATCACCAAGCTGACGCCCTTCGGCGGATTCGCCGCAGAAACTGCCGGCGGCCTCACACTCGTAATGAACGCGGTCTTCGGTATCCCTGTTAGCACTACTCACACCATCACCGGCGCCATCGTCGGCGTAGGCGCTTCCCGCCGCCTCACTGCCGTCCGCTGGGGCGTCACTCGCCGCATCGTCTGGGCGTGGGTGCTCACCATCCCTGGTGCTGCCCTAATCGGCACCATCATCTTCCATTTGGTAAGAATTTTTCTCCCAGCCGGATCATAATGAATCCAATTCGATTGTGTGTTTTTCTCTGTTGTAGCGGCCACCTTCAGGTGGCGCGACGGCTTTGCTACCCTCGGCAGACTTGGGTTCCAGGCCGATCAACTCCTGGAGCGTCAGCTACTTGGGACTTATCGTCGGACATCCCGGCTAAAGCTCCGATAAATCGCGTGGCCGGAAACCCGCTACCTGAAGAGAGAAACGTACCAACGAATGTAAGTTGCCAACCCTAGCAGGAGCGCCAACCACCAGAGAATCAGGACGCTCCGCATCCAAACTTTGTAGTTTGTCAGCCTCAAACGTTCTGGCAAAAGGTTCGTCCCGGCAGCAAGAGCGACATACAACCCCCCGGCTTCCGCAAGGCTTCCGAGCGTTGCGTGCGCTGTGGCCAACGCGTAAAAAGACCGGTCAAGCTTTTCCGGAACCTTCGGCTGAACACGTTCGTGAAAGGAAGGAATCATGGCCACCGCAATCAGCACGCCATTAAGGAGAACGACCGAGGACTGACACCAGCCGTGTGCGCGATACCGTTTCTTGCGTGCCAGGACAGCTCCCAACAACAAGCCTATTCCGATGACGACCTCAAGCAGCAACATCAAGTCTGCCGACGCTGGTGCTGCCGTTCCAAGGAATCCTGCGCTCATGGTGTGGCTTTTCTCCGCAATGATAGAGACTCCTTGCGGCGGCAAAATATTCCGCCTGTCTATACTCCAGCATTATCGACAGGAGGTAGGACGTCGTCCCGAGTCCTCTACCTCCTTTACTTCATCTACTTCCTATACCTCCATCACTCGCGCTATGATTTTTACAGATCTAACAGGCCAATCCATGACTGCCACAGGCAAAACTCCGTTCTGCACCGTCGAAGAAGCCGTCGAAGAAATTCGCAACGGCCGAATGATCGTTCTCGTCGACGACGAAGACCGCGAAAACGAAGGCGACCTCACTATGGCCGCGGAAAAAATTACGCCCGAAGCCATCAACTTTATGGCTAAGTACGGCCGCGGCTTAATTTGCCTCACGCTCACCGAGCAGCGCTGCGACGAACTCCACCTCCCGCTCATGTCGCCGATCAACACTTCGGTCCACGGTACTGCGTTCTGCGAAGCCGTCGACGCGCGCGTTGGAGTCACCACCGGCATCAGCGCCTCCGACCGAGCCATTACTGTCCTTACCGCAATCGATCCCAAGACCAAGCCACAAGATCTCGCGCGGCCGGGGCACATGTTTCCGCTGCGCGCCCGCAACGGCGGCGTCCTCGTCCGCGCCGGGCAGACCGAAGCCAGCGTCGATCTCTCGCGCATCGCCGGCCTCAATGATTCCGGCGTCATCTGCGAAATCATGAACGAAGACGGCACCATGTCCCGCGTGCCCCAGCTCATCGAGTTTTGCCGCGAACATAATCTAAAAGTGCTGACGGTCGCGGAACTAATTCGCTATCGTATGCAGCACGAGCGCTACGTTCGCCGCGTGGCCGAAACGATTCTACCCACGGCTTTCGGCGATTTCCGCATGATTGCCTACGCCAGCGATGTGGATCACGATCAACACATCGCGCTGGTGCGCGGCCAACTCGAAGGCTCGGAACCTGCTCTCGTGCGCGTACATTCGCATTGTTTAACCGGAGATGTTTTTAATTCCGCCGCTTGCGATTGCCACGAACTCGTCGCGCGGTCGCTGGCAGCCATCGCGAAAGAAGATCGCGGCGTTTTTCTCTATCTTCATCACACTGGACGCGGCTTCGGCATCGAAGCCTCTTCCGAACCCGGCACCCTCCCGCAAATTCACGTTCACGCCCGCGGCCAACTGGATCGCTCACCCGCGCGCCAGCGTCTGGTCCAACACGAAAGCGGCATAGGCGCGCAAATCCTGATCGACCTCGGCCTGAAAGGCATCCGTGTTTTAACGAATCACCCGAAGAAGGTAGTAGCTCTGGAAGGTTACGGCATCACTATCGCCGATCAGGTCCCGCTCCGCATCGATCAACCACGCGAAACGCACCAGCTTCTCTAATAAGAATTTAATACTTCCGATTCCTTGTCGGGTTGTCTCGGTTTTGTAGCGGCCGGTCTTCAGGTCGGTTCTTTTCTTGAATTTGTCTGGTTTCAGTTCGACGTAGGAGGATTTTGATTCAAGTTTTTCGACCCCGCGCGTGGCGGCGATTTGGAGGTTGTCGGCGACGTGGATGACGTCGCCACGCTGCCCGCCTGCTTCTTCGGCGCAACGCTCTTGCCTATGGTGATGTACTTGCGCATTTTTTACATGCGTTTCGGCCCGATGCCTTTGATCGCACGCAAATCGTCCTTGAAGGCGCCATCGATTTGCTGCATCTTCAGAATTTTGCCCGCGATCGAAGGGCCGATTCCAGGAACTTGCTGCAGCTCCCGCCGTAGCCGTATTCAGATTCACGGGACACAGCGGCGGCTTCTTGGTGGCGGCAAGCATGGGCCAGCAACCAAAAGGAACGCCAGCACGCACAGGCCCATAGCGCAAGATGACCAAGTGAATTTGTGGAGCAGCCGCATGCGCGGCGATAATAACAGGCGTACGTACCTTATGCAATAATAGAGAGGAGCCAAGCGCTGTTGCTGCTGCGGCTAGCTGACGCGATTCCCTCTGGCGTCATAAATTCCCAGTGCGCCAAAGAGCGCAGCTTGCGATTCGATGTGCTGGCGGTCGCCGACCACGACGATTTGCATGTTTGCGGAGTCGAAATACGTTCTGGCGGCGGACATAACATCTTCGGGCTTTAGCGCACGAACTTTTTCACGGTAGGTTTCAAGATAATCGTCAGGAAGATCGTTCAGCGCCAGCGTGGAAATTTGCGACAGCAATCCACTTTGCGTAGCGAGACTCATGGAGAAAACGCCGGTCAAATAATTTTGTGCATCGAGCAATTCTGGTTCGGGGACGGGCACAGAACGGAGTTTGTCGAGCTCGTAGAATATTTCGGTAAGCGACGCGGCCACAACGTCGTTGCGCACCGCGGCGGAAACCGAAAAATAGCCGTATTGCTGCAAGGGATTTACTCCGCTGCGCGGACTGTACGTGTAGCCTTTGTCTTCGCGGATATTCATCACCAGTCGCGAATTGAAAGCGCCGCCGTACAGGCTGTTGGTGAGACCAAGCTTGATCCAGTCGGGATTTTGTCGCGTAATGGCGTGGCAGCCACAAAGAATCTGCGTTTGCACCGAGCCAGGCAAATCCACAAGATATACGCGGCGGCCTTTGGGAACTGGGGGTTTGGCGCTCTCGAGCGCGGCAGGTTTCTTGCCGGTCCAATTTCCGAAGACTTTTTCCGCGCTTCTCTGCATGCTGGCCGCGTCGAAATCGCCAACGAGAATCAGGATGGCATTTTCCGGCGTATAAAAATCGCGATAAACAGATTGCAGTTCGTCGCGCGTGTATGCCGCCACCTGTTCCTCAGTTGGAGAGATCTGTGAATACGGATGTCCGCCGAACAAAACTTTGCGCAGGCGTTCACCGGCGAGAAAACCGGGCTGGGTGCGCTCCAGTTTGACTTCTTCGAGTTTCTGACGGCGCTCGCGCTCAAATTCTGCCGCGGGAAAAGTTGCCTCGCGCGCCAATTCGTTCATCAGTTGCAGCAGCGGTTCAGCGTGATCGCTGAGGCCTGCGAAGGAAATCGAACTGTTGTCTTGGCCTGCGTTGACGGAAAGGTCAGCGCCAAGACCGCGAAGAAGTTCTTCGATTTCGCGGCTGGAATGTTGTGCGGTTCCCGTGCGCACCATGGTCGCAGTCATTTCCGCGAGTGCGGTGCCACGCGAAGCTGCGAATGCGTTGCCAGACCGAAAATACAGCTCGCCGTGGAATTTTGGAATGGTGTGCGATTCGAGCAGAATCACTTCCAAACCGTTGGCAAGTTTTGATTTGGCTCTTTTCGGCCAGCGGACTTCGCGCTCCGGCGCGAGTGCGGGAATTGAATTTGCCGAGCGTTGCGGTTGCGTGGCCATCACGCCGCCTCCTGCTCGGATTTCGCGATAGGTTTACGAAACACGATGGCACGATTTTGCGGTTGCAGATACTTGCGCGCCGCGTCCTGAACCTGTTCTTTTGTGACGGCCAGGAATCCATCGAGAATAGTGTTAACAAGTTGCGGGTCGCCATCAAACAAAGTGAAGCAGGCAAGCAAATGCATCAAGCCGTACTTCGGCATATGCCCGCCGCGGCCGCCTTCGAGGGTGGCGAAATAATCAGAGCGCCATTTTACTTTCAGCTGATCTAGTTCGGAATCACTGATTCCCTTCTCCTGCATTATGCGAACGATTTGGTCCAAGGCAGCAAGAGTATCTTCGCTGGAAATCTCCGGCTTGTGAAAAATGCGCGTAGTCATTTGCGATGGGCCGGCGTAACCGAAAATGTCGTCCACACCGCCGTCTGCTTCCACGGCGATCTGTTTTTCGAGAACCAGTTCGCGGTACACGCGACCGGCGCGACCGCCGTGCAGAGCTTGATCGAGCAGAGCCATGGCGCACCAATCGGGTGTGCGACGCGGAGGCATCACATAGCCGACGGCCATAGCTGGCAAGGTGCCGAATTTTTCAACCACATGGCCGCGGCGTTCTTCAACTTGCTGTGGTTCAGTCGGGTCGGCAAATTGCGGTGGCGGTCCGGCAGGAATGCTGCCGAAATATTTTTCCGCCAGTGAAAAACCATCCGCGACATTGGCATCACCGAGGATCAATAGAACAGCGTTGTTGGGAACGTAATAGGTACGAAAGAATGTTTGCACGTCGGCAAGGCTGGCGGCATCCAGGTCGGCGAAGTCACCGTAAAAATTATGAGCATTGGCCCAGTTGCGAAACGCGACCGGCGGCATATCCAGCCAGGGGAAGCCGCCATACGGCTGATTCATGACGTTGACGCGAACTTCCTCCTTCACAACGTCGCGCTGATTACGAAGATTTTCATCATCTACTTTCAGGGCGCGCATGCGATCGGCTTCGAGCCACAGCATGCGCTCGAGCGCGTTCGAAGGCACGGCTTCAAAATAATTGGTGACGTCGTACATGGTGGAACCGTTTAGGACGCCGCCGCTGGAATTAACCAACTTGATGTGCTGCATTTTTGGCGCGTTTTCCGAACCCTGGAACATCATGTGTTCGAAAAGATGCGCAAAGCCGCTGCGTCCCCGCGGCTCAAGGCGAAAGCCAATTTTGTAATAAACGCCCACAGTTACGACCGGCGCAGTCGAATCCGGCGCAACGACAACACGCAGACCGTTTGCGAAAGTTTTGTGCTCGATGGGAATCTGTAATGGCTTCACGCGCTTACCCCTATGGATTTAGATTGCGAATCAGCTTTTGAAGAAATTGTTGCGAGTTCGCGAAGCACAGAATCCGGATCGCGAGCCAGCAATCTGGCGGCGAGACGGCTCACCGCGCGATAGGCCTGCAAATATTCTAGCGGAAGAGCTTTCAGTGCGTCTTCGTGCATGGCGATGACCGAGTAATCGCCGCGCGCAAGCGGGCCAGTCCACGCCGCGCGCGCGCCGAGGTGTTCGAGATTTTCCAAAACCTGGCGAGTGAGCGGCGAGACGGCCATTAGAGCCTCATGACGCTTCATGCCAAGCGAAGTGAAAATGCGAACTGCCGTTTCTTCGAGGGCAAGCATGTGGCCGGCAGAAATCGTAGCGGCAGCGTGATAAAGAGGCTTGCTAGATGCCGGCAGATGGACCGGCTGTCCACCGAGAGCGCGGGTGATCGCGCGTGCCACGCGAATCGCGCCGGGATCGCCCTCGATGACAAAAATTCGTCCATCAAGATCCGGAATTCCCATACCACTGAAAGATTGCAAGGGGTGAATGGAGCCGACCGCCGCGCCAAGAGTCTGCAATCGCGCAAGCACATCCGAACCGAGAGCGCCGCTGGTGTGCAGCACGGTCCTGTTTTGCAAATCGGCGCCAATCGACGCAAGGCGAGTTGTGACCTCCTCGATCACAGAATCGGGAACTGCAATCAGGATAACGGGAGCGACAAGGACACCTGGCGCCAAATCCGAACAACCGCGGCCGCCTCCGATGGAGCGGACTGCGCGCCGCGCCGTGGCTTGGCTGCGCGTGACAACGGAGTGAATCTTCCAACCGTGTTCGCGCAAACCACGGCCCAAAGCGCGGCCAATTCGTCCTGCGCCGATAATGGAAATTGCCGATTTCTTCACTATGTTAGGATACCGTGTTGGCACCTTCCAACACCAATTCATGAGGATTATAGGGCTGCTTTTCTTCGGGATTATCGCAATTTTCTGGATTGCGCACGGTTTGCGCGTGGCGTTGGGCGCGTTGACAATTCCCTGGTTGAAAGATTTCGACGCAGCCGAGGATGGCGATTGCCCGCCTGTGACCATTCTTTTCGCGGCGCGCGATGAAGAAGAAAAATTGCCGCAAGCATTGGAAACGCTGCGACAAATTGACTATCCGGCGCTCGAAATCCTGGCGGCGAACGACCGTTCGAGCGATGGCACAAAGAAAATATTGAATGATGCTGCGCAGCGCGACTCGCGCTTGAAAGTGGTGAACATTGCCGACTTACCCGCGGGCTGGCTGGGAAAGCCGCACGCGTTGCAGCGCGCCTATGAAGCATCGAGCGGCGAATGGCTCTTGTTTACCGACGCTGATGTGCGATTTCGTGTTGATGCGATTCGCCGTGCGATCGCCCTGGTTCAAACAAAGAAGTTGGACCACCTGACGCTGATGACCGACGTGGAGATGCACGGCTTCTGGGAAAAGACGGTGCTTACATTTTTTGGAGTGGGATTTCACCTGGCAACCAATCCGAGGGGCGTTTCCGATCCTCGGTCGAGTGCGTACATCGGAATCGGAGCGTTTCAATTGCTGAAGCGAGCAGCGTACGAGACGAGTGGCACGCATCGCCGGCTGTGCATGGAGGTCCTGGATGACATGAAGCTGGCAAAAATAGTGAAGCAGGCTGGATTCAAGTCCGCGGTCGGCGTCGCGCAAGATTTTGTGACGGTGCGATGGCATGCGGGAATTAGGAATATCGTTCGCGGCGTCACGAAGAATTTTTTTGCAGGGGCGGAATTCAAGCTGTCCATTGCCGCGTTACAACTTCTTGGAATACTCTGTGTAAATATCGTGCCGTACGTGGCGTTGCCGTTTGTGCGTGGATGGATGCTGGCCTTCGTAATTGTCAGCGTCGTGATTGCATTGGGTTTTCATGCGGGAACTGCGTGGGTGATGCGGGCTTCGCCGTTTTATGCGCTTACGCAGCCTTTGGGCGCGGCGATTTTCGGCTACATGCTGTTACGGTCGACTATCGTGACACTCAGGCAGCGTGGAATTGTCTGGCGGCAGACCTTTTATCCGTTGGATGAGTTGCGGCGTGGGATCGTGTGAGCCGATCGATCAGGCTGCAATTGCAAGAGCAGCGGCATAACCCTTCCTTCGTCAGGGCGAGAAGCCGCTGACCCAGACAAGAGCACGGCCGGTAGGGATTAATCGGTGGAGGTTTGCTGCGCGGATGGTTCGCGGCCGAAGACGCCTGCCAGGTCCTGATTTTTGATGGAGCGAATGCGGTCGCGGAGTTGAGCGGCTTTTTCGAATTCGAATTTCTTGGCGGCTTCGCGCATCTGGGATTCGAGTTTGCCAAGTAGTTCGGCGACTTCTGATTCGGTGCGCGCAGTGGCTACCGCGGCATCCAGTTCGCCAGCATCCAGCGGAATGGAAACGTAATCCGCTTCAACGATTTTTGCCAATTCCATGTCGGTGCTTTTGATGATGGATTGCGGAGTGATGCAGTTTTCCTTGTTGTAGGCGACCTGTTTTTCACGACGGCGATTGGTTTCCGCGATGGCTTCGTTCATGGAGCGCGTGCGCGCATCAGCGTAGAGAATGGCGCGGCCTTCGACGTGACGAGCACACCGGCCGATGCTCTGAATCAAGGAGGTGGTGCTGCGCAGAAAGCCTTCCTTGTCGGCGTCGAGAATCGCGACGAGCGAAACTTCGGGCAGATCGAGGCCTTCCCGCAAAAGATTAATACCGATGAGGACGTCGTATTCGCCGCGCCGTAGATCGCGCAGAATCTTGATGCGATCGAGGGTTTCGATTTCGGAGTGCAAATAGCGGCAGCGCACACCGATTTCCGTGAAGTATTCGCTGAGATCTTCCGCCATGCGCTTGGTCAAAGTGGTAACCAGCACGCGCTCGTTTTTCCCGGCGCGAATGCGAATTTGCTCCAGCAGATCGTCCACTTGGCCCTTCACCGGACGAATTTCGATTTCTGGATCGACCAGGCCGGTCGGCCGAATTACCTGTTCGACAAAAACACCGCCGGACTTGGTGAGTTCATAGGGACCAGGAGTAGCTGACACGTAAACGATCTGATTGGTGCGATTTTCGAACTCCTCGAAAGTCAGCGGGCGATTATCCAGCGCTGAAGGCATGCGAAAACCGTAATTGACCAGCGTCTCCTTGCGCGCGCGGTCGCCGTGATACATGCCGCGCACCTGGGGGACGGTCTGGTGCGATTCATCGATGAACAGCAAATAATCCTGCGGAACATAATCGAGAAGCGTTGGCGGCGCTTCTCCGGGAAGGCGTCCGCTAAGGTGGCGCGAATAATTTTCAATACCGTGGCAATAGCCGATGGTGCGCATCATTTCGATGTCGAAGAGAGTGCGTTGCTGAAGGCGCTGCGCCTCGACGAATTTTCCCTGCTTTTCCAGTTCTTTTTTCCACCAGCCGAGCTCTTCCTGGATGGTCACGATGGCGCGTTCGCGCTGCGCCTGCGGCATGACGTAGTGCGTTTTTGGGTAGATAGGAACCCGCGATAAATTCTGCTGGCCGGGGCGAACTTCTCCTGTCAACGGATCGATCTGGCGGAGTTTATCGATCTGGTCGCCCCACATTTCGATGCGGTAGGCGTTGTCTTCGTAGGTGGGATAGATTTCCAGGATGTCGCCGCGAACGCGAAACGTGCCGCGGCGCAAATCCTCGCTGCGTTCGTATTGAATGTCGACAAAACGGCGGAGCAGCGCCTCGCGGCTGGTCTGAAAACCTTTTTCCAGCATGACCAGCATGCCGTAATAGGCTTCTGGCGAGCCGAGGCCGTAAATACAACTGACCGAGGCAACGATGATGACATCGCGGCGCTCGAACAGCGAGCGCGTGGCGCTCATGCGAAGCTTGTCGAGCTCGTCGTTGATGGTGGATTCTTTCTCGATGTAAACATCGGCAGCGGGAACGTACGCCTCCGGCTGGTAGAAATCGTAATAGCTGACGAAATACTCGACAGCGTTTTCGGGGAAAAAAGATTTGAACTCGTGATAGAGCTGTGCGGCCAGCGTTTTGTTGTGAGCAAGAACCAGCGCGGGGCGATTCGAAGCCTCAATGACCTTAGCCATCGCGAAAGTTTTGCCGGAGCCGGTGACGCCGAGCAAAACCTGGTGCTTGTCGCCAGCTTCGACGCCATGCAGAAGCTGGGCAATGGCGGCGGGCTGATCACCACGCGGCTGGTAGGTGCTCTTGAGTTTGAAAGTCATGAAGGGCGCTCCTGCCGCTCCAGCAAGGCCTGCGCAAACTTTTATTATAGCGCGAGTGGCGAGGTTTGGTTTGGCGCAGAGACAGGCGCAACGACCGACAATTGCACTAATAAATTCAGTGTGCGGATTGCGGTGAATCAGGGAAAAGCAGAATGTCGGAATGGCTTTTAGCGTCCAGAACATAACGCACCGAGTTCGAACTGTCTGTCAGCGCGACCAGCACGTCCATGGCTTGCTGCGTGTCTTCGGTAGAGCGAACGAGAAGCCCGGAAGAACGGTCGAAGTACAGAATAGTTTCGTTTTTGCCAGCTGCGCTGCCACGAGTTTTCAGGTTGCGGAGCTTATAGTCATCTGGAGTGGAATTCTTGGGCGAAGATTTCTGGCGCAGGACCGATCGGATAAGAATCACGGCGCATACTTTTGCATTCAGCAAAGAAGTTTCCTGGTTCGCTCTTTGTGAGTGTTGATCGGACAGGCAGGGCTCATCGCGAACGTATTGATATTTTTTCGTCCAGGATAGTCCAGCAATCGGCGAGGGATCGGTTTCTGGTTCGGAGGTTTCCCATTTTTGGCCGGCGTGAACGCCCGCTTTTGGAAAGGTCATGGAAGAAGTAAATCGCCCGAGCCAGTCGTTCCATGCGAATTGTTGCGCTGGGGAAAGCCGATCGATTCCCGTTATTTGTGAGGCGGTGCCGTTAGCTGCGATAGAGACTTCCACCATTTTGTCGGATGTTGAGGAATCGTGGGTTTGCGAATTTTGGGACTGCGAAGAGACAGCCGGGGGATTGCGCTCGGAATAGTAGGTCTTGACACGCAGGTCAGCCGGCCCGGCACTCAAGATTTCCACTTGCAGGAGGCCGGTTGCAGCAAGCGTCGAGGAAGGTGGCAACTGAGGAGAGCTAACGGGACCTGCGGTTTTCATGTTGCGAGAACTGTTGAAATCGATGCGATAGAAAAGAATCTGGCCGGCGTGGAAACGTGGAGCGAGTCGCAGACGCTTTGAAAATGAATGCGGCGCGCCGGTAGCGAGGAACGCAATCAGCAGAAATACTCGCACGAAGATGCAAACCCGGTTCACGGCAATCGCTCGATGGTAACTGTGAGCGTAAGCTTCGAAGAGAAATCCGGAGGTTGCGGCAAGCCAGGCACGGGATCGACGTGGCGAGTAGTGGTGCGAGAGGCGCTTCGATTGGCGTGGAGCAGGCTGCCGTCCTGAAGCGACAGGGTGGAAAGCGAATCCGCGAAGAACGCTTCCTCTTTTTGCGTGGGCGATAAAGTTTTCTCGGCGCCTGGAGTTGCGAGTCCCGCCGAACTCCACAACAGTTGCTGAACGACGTGCAGCGTTGCGGCTGGAACTTCGTTTTGGGAATCGAGCCACTCGGTGGTTTCGGAGCCGCGAGCATTTTTCAATAAGCTGCTGGCGGGCTGAAATGATTGTTGAGATGTCGCGCCGGTCGCCAACTCTAACTGCGGAAGGATGACGTTGGGACGAACGGCGCGCTTCAGCCATAGGGATAAGAGCTGCGGAGCTGTCTCCGCAAGCGGTGGAAGCGCGTTTCCGCTAACGCTTTCCGCCGCCTCGCGTAGCACGCCTCTATCGTTTTCCGTGTAACGCATGTTTTCAGTCTGCAGCCAGAAAGTGCAAAACGCTTTCAGCGAGTCTTGCAATTCGGTGTCGGTTTTGTCCGAAGGCTGCGTCACTTCTTCGCAGTGCTGAGGATCTGGGGTCACAGTTTCTTCAATCGTGGCGGAGCCGTCATTTTGCAACGAGAATATTTTGCGAACTGCGCTCCAGCGCATTCTTACTTCCGCTGTGTGAACAACCGGTGTGACGTAGGTTTGTGCGGCAACCGTTTCCGTTGCGACGCTGTGCGATTCGGCTTTCAAATTCAGCGTCACTTGATACCGCTCCCCGGCGGGCGCAACAAAATGGCGCCTAAGAGGCCGCTGCTGCGCGAACACACCCGGTGCCGCGACAAACACCGCCACTGCCAAACAAATTTGCCTTGCCCAGGCTGCGAGCGGTTTCATCGCTGAATCGCCATGTTCTAGGGCGCCGGTTGCACTGTGAGCGTCCGATCAAAAAAATCACTGGCCGCATGATAAGCCTTGAGCCACGAACGATGCAGGAGAAAATCGTGGATTTCATCGGGAAAAATGAGCTGTTCGATGCGCACATTACGTGCGCGAAGCCGCGCGACGAGATCCACTGTTTGCGCGAAATATACGTTACGATCATCATCACCATGAATAAAGAGCACTGGCGACTTCCAGGAATCGACCGCAGTGACCGGAGAGGAGTCGTGGGCGAGTTTGGTGAGCTCGGGCGAAATATTCTTGCCGTCCCAGTTGTCGGTGGGCCAATCGTGAACGCCGTGGAGGTCGACTCCGGCGGCGAAGAGCTCGGAATTGCGCGCAAGACCCAGCGCGGTGAGTAAGCCACCATAACTACCGCCCCATAAGCCGATGCGCGCGGGGTTTATGTCGGCACGCGACTGCAGATATTTCCCCGCAGCGACGACGTCCTGATATTCGCTGGCGCCGCGTCCGGCACGGCCGGGAGCTTCGCGGAAAGCGCGGCCGTAGCCGATGCCACTGCGATAGTTCACGGCAAGTACCACGTAGCCGCGGCTGGCAAGATATTGGTTCATGGCATAGGAATTCGAGTAGTAATACATATAGTGCCAGCCCAGTAACATCTGGCGCATCGGACCGCCGTGGAGGAATAGAATACCGGGGCGTTTTTCGCCTGGCCTTAGATCTTTTGGCCGGAAAAGTTGACCGTGGATGTCAAGTCCGTCTGCGGATTTGAAAACCACCTGTTCTGGCGTCACCAGCCTATTGGCGGGAAAACCTTCAGGCCAAGTTTCGCCAGCAAAAGGTTGCCCAGTGGAGCGAGAATCCGCAAGGCGTCGCACGAACGGGCGCGCGGCGTGCAGCGCATCGGATCCCAAATAAACAAACGAATCAGTGGTGGCAACCGCAGCCGGACTCCATTCAATTCCCGCGCCGCCGCTCAATTGTTGCGGAGCATCGCCGGCTGCGGACACGCTCCACAGATGGCGCCGGTCAACATCATCGCAGTTCGAATTAAACAAAATGGTTTGCGCGGTCGATGCGAGCGACCACTGTTCGACTTCACAATTTCCGGGAGTAAGGAGCTTCGCAGCGCCGGCGTCATCCGCAGAAATACTGTAGAGATGCTGCCTGCCGTCCTGCTCGCTGGCGAAAACGATGCGATTATCAGCGGCCCAGTGAACCACGCCACCGCCGGTATCGTCCGCCATATAAGGAAATGAGTCTTGCAGTTCTTTGCCGCTGTGCCAAATTTCTTTCGCATTCCAGGTGGCGACGTCGGCAGCTCGAATGGCCCACGGATGCGCACGATCCGGTTCAATGAAATAGCCCTCTGGCGTGTCGCGCGCAACGGCTGGCTGGCGCACGAAGGCAATTTGTTTTCCGTCGGGAGACCACTCGACATCTGAATCGCTGTCCACACTGGGCGCGACGAAGCGAACTGTCTTGGTATTTGCATCGTAGATTCCGATGAAACTGTGATCGCCTCTTCCGGAAACAAAGGCCAGTTTATTGCCGTCCGGCGACCAGCGCTGCCCAAAACTCGTGCCGCTTACGACCAGCTGCGCAGGCTTTTCCTTTCCGTCCAGCGGCGCCAGCCACAGACCGCCATCGCGCAAGTAAGCACAAATTCCCTGTTTCGAAATCCGCGCGTCATGGCCGGCGTCAATCTTTTGTGGATCACCGCCTCGCCACGAAATTTGATACACCGTCTCCTCCACTCCGGCGGGATTGCTGGTCGGATTGGGCGATCGTCCGGCGTGATTTTTCCCTCCACCCCGCGTATAGACGATGGTGTTGGCATCGGCAGAAAACTGCAGCGACGAAAGCTCTTGCCCATCTTCCTCAAGATAAGAGGTCAGCCGGCGCGCTTTGAAGTCCGGCGCCTCTGCCACAAAAATATTGCGTTTGCCCTGCTCGTCCAGCACCCACGCGACGCGCGGCGACGATTTTGCCGCAGTCAAATCGCTGGGAAACGGCGCACTCATGACCTGTTCCAGCGTGAACGATTGTTGCGCCTGCGTGCCCGAGGCCACGATCAGAAGCACCAAACAAATCTTAAAGATCAATGCTGCAAGACGATTACTGCTGCGCGGCTGAATTTGCATTGTTCTCCTTCTAATCTCCCGGCTGCTGCGCCGTAGCCTTCTGCAAAGAAACTTTGGGCTCAGCAAGGGGGCCAGAAATCTGCATGAAGCGAATCGTAGTCTGCGGCCGCGCAATGCGGCCCGCAACACGACTCTCCGCCGTGAGATCGGCGTTTTCTGAAAAGCTGACGCTGCCTTTCAACAAAAAATCGCCGGACGCGGACGTCAAACGCAGACTGTTCAACTCGAACCCGCCAGCGCTCAAATGAAAAGTTCCATCGCCTGCGGCCCAGTGTGAAGTTCCAGTCTTCCATTCGCCAAGAGCGAGACTACCCGCAATGTCCCAGCCGCGTAACTCGACGTTCGCGAGGCGGATTTCGCCTTTACCTTCCAGACTTCCGAGCAGCGCATCGTGACCAATTCCGCCGGCGCGCAACTCGAAATTTCCCGAAGCCAAACCAGCAAGGCGACTGGACAATTGCGCGAGCCACGGTGTTTGGGCGATAGCAACGCGCTCAAACGAAGCGGACATTTGATATCGCGGCTTCGCGGAAAACCCGGCTTCCAACGCGCCGTTTACTTCGCCGCCGCACCACTGCGCTTGCACATCCTGCAACCTGAGTTTCAACGCATCCAGTTTCGCCTGCGCGCGAAATTGCTGCAGCCGAATTCTTTCAATGGTCAGTTCGTCCACGCGCAGGCTCCCCGAAGCGCGAATCCGCTGCAATACCACACTGGGAGGTTCGGGCGCGGGTGCTCCGCCGAATGCGGGTGGCAGCAAACGCTGCAGCCAACTGGGCCGCGCTCGCGGACCAATCCAGCGATCCAGCTCTGCGGCGTCCAAGTGATCCGCTTGCAACTGAAAAGTCCACGGAGGGATTTCGATTTCGCCAAAATCGCTCGGCGGAATCCGGGGCTGCGCAACAAAACCTGTCCAGCCGGAGCCGAAAGCGCTTATTTTTCCAAGCGTGAATTTTCGTTCGGTATTTCGCCACTCGGCGCGCAGATCTTCGATCTCGATCGGCTGATTCAGTCCGGCAACCTGCAACGTCGCTTGTGAAAGGTCTGCGCGTCCGCTCCATGCGGGAGACTTGTCCGAGTTCCAATTCCAGTGTAGGTCGGCGGCTGCCTTTCCTTTTAGTTCCCAACCATTTTCAATTTTTCGACCAAACGCGTTGGCAAGCGCGAAAATATCCTGTACTTGCGTGGCCTGACCCTCGATGCGAAGGTCTCCGGCTTTCGCGTCCAAATCATAAAGGAATGAAAGATTTGCGTCGGCCGCGCTCGCGCTTAACGCTGGGGCGGAAACGGGCCGGATCCTTCCGGGCGTAGAAACATTTATGCCCGCGGGAACGCTTAGTGCAAATGGCTCAACCACCACTTTGCGCATCTGGATTCCGCCACGCATCGGACGCGAAACGAGCGGCGTGGGAAAACCTGGAATGCTCCAGCGGCCGCCGGAACTGGAAAAAGCAGCGTCGTGTAGCGAAAGCGGCCAACCACGAAACGTCGCGGCCCCGGTGAAATATTGTTCGGCACGAATGTCTTCGGAGACGCCAGGCCGAAAGGCGCGATACCAATCCAGCATATCGGCAGCTTGAATGCCGGCTGAATCCACGCGCAGGTCCACACTGGATTCGGCGACGCTTTTAAGCGATACGATTCCCCGCACGTTCGAACGCGGACTTTCAATCACCAGATCGTCAGCGGTCAGTGTGCCGACGCCAGGATTCCAACGCCCGGCGGCGCGTAGTCCGACGCGCGGATTATCACTACGCTCCGTCAAATCCCAACGGTGAATTTCAGACGCGCGCGCATTTACGGAAAAAAACCAGTCACCCGGCATGGCATTCGCGCCGCCAGCAGCTGCAAGACCGCCACTCTCCGCGGTCGCTTCCGCGGCGAATGTTCCGCGAACGCCAAAATCGCGGCCGCCGATCAAACGAAACACATCTGCAAGCGAACTTTTTTTCCAGGACATTTGCAGGTGCGCCGGCTGTAAACGCGCGGATGTTCCAGCAATATCCCCGCGCACTCTGACGGTCCCGGCGAGCTGTAGCGGGACACCACTTCGCCACGGTTGTGCCGTCAAATCCAACTGCCAGCGTCCCGGCGCGGTTTGTTCGACGCTGCCTTCCACCTGCATGAACGCGAAGGAAGTCTTGTCGTCTCCGATTTTGAAATTTGCCCGGCCATCGCTGATTTCGAGTTTTTGCAAGTTGTACGCGGGCGTGGCACGCGCGCTGGCGCGCGGCACAACAACTCCAGTCTGCGGCGAAACCAAAGCGGCAGGGAGCCAGCGCTCCAGATTCCACCGTCCATCAGAAGCGTGCGCCAGAATCAAGCTCGGCCGCTCGAGCCTCAGCGTACCTAGTTCGAACCGCCCGCGTAAGAGTCCCAGCCAGCGCAAGCCGGCAGAAAGCCGGTCCGCCCGCAGAAAATACTCGTGACCGAATGCCGGGTCTTCGCCGACAGTGATTCCATACGCGTCGAGTTGCGGGTTGGGAAACAGGCTCGCAGAATACACACGCACATCCACAGCGCGCCCAAAGGAACTCTCTAATTGCCGAGTGAGGAAGGCGTGCACACGTGCGGTTCGAACCAGCAATGAAACGCTCACCTGCATGGCGACCGACGCCAGCAGGAGCGCGATTCCCAGCTTCCACCATTTGCGTATTCTATTCACTTGGATGAATCGCTACGACGTAGCGCCGATCGATGCCGCAAAATTTTCGCAGAGTCCGGCGCAAATTGGTAGCCAACTGCTAGTGGCTAATGAACGGTGTGGAGCATGCGGCTCCAGCGGGTGCGCGCGGGCAGATGAGCTAAAGTGTCAAACACACTCCGCAATCGCTGCGCGAAAGTAGTCAGCCCGTAATCCGCGGAAGTTGCATTGACCGACCAATAGATCAAAAAAGGGCGGCCCATGATCGCGCTGCGATCCACAAAGCCCCAGTAGCGGCTATCAAGACTGTGATCGCGATTGTCGCCCATCGCGAAATACCGGTCGGGTGGAACGACAAGTTCATCCCCTCGCACATATTTCCGAAGGTCATGGGCCCATTCCGGCTCAGCATGAGAGCTGTAAAGCTGATTTCCCACGGGCGGAAATGCATAGTTAAACGGGTCGTAATCTGCGTCCGAATCATGCACCACGTACGGCTCATTCAATGGCTTGCCGTTGATGTACACCTGTTGGTCCACAAGCTTTAGATGATCGCCGGGAAGGCCAATGACGCGTTTCACAAAATGCTGATGATCCGCGTACGGAAATTTGAAAACGATGATGTCACCGCGCCTCAGCTTGCGATACGGAAGAAATTTCTCGTACCAGGAGCCGGTGCCGCCGAAAACAAACTTATTCACCAGCAGATGGTCGCCGACCAGCAAAGTCTTCTCCATCGATGGCGAAGGGATCTTGAAGGCTTGCACGACAAATGAAGTTCCAAACAGGGCGAGAATCACGGTGACCAGAAGCGATTCCAAATATTCGGAAATCGTGGTGGTGTCGCGGTGAGAGTGGTGCGTGGGCGTCGCTGCTGCTGTGGGCTGTTCCGTCATGCAGAATTAATCTCGTGTGACCACGTGTTCCAGCCGCTCCAGTGCCGCGCGTGCGGCTTTTTGCTCCGCCTCTTTTTTCGTGCTTCCTTCGCCGCTGGCCAGACATTCACCGAGCGACCACACTTCAATGTGAAACTGTTTTTGGTGATCGGGCCCTTCCTCTCGCGCCAGACGATACTCTGCCGGAGGACGCCCGCGCCCCTGCAGAAATTCCTGCAGCGCGGACTTGCGATCGGAATCCGCCATGCGCTCTCCGCCGCCTTCAAAAGCGAATTCGAACAGCAAGCGGCGAAGAAAATCCCGGGCAGATTCAATGCCTGAGTCCACAAACACTGCGCCAACGATTGCTTCCAGCGCATCCGCTATGATCGCGCTCTTTTCGCGGCCGCCGGTTTTTTCTTCTCCTCGGCCCAGCCGCAAAAATTCGCCGATTCCCAAACGCCGAGCCGCTTCCACCAGGGCTTGCGCATTCACCATGTACGCCCGGCTACGCGACAATTGACCCTCGCTCCAGTCGGGAAATTTGCTGACCAGATACTCGCTGGCTAGAAGGTCGAGTACAGCATCGCCCAAAAATTCCAGCCGCTCGTTGTCGCGTATCTCTTGAGAATTGCCACCTGCGGTTTCTATTGCCGCGCGCAGCTCCGGAATCGCCGAACTGTGCGTGAGCGCTGTAACGAGTAGACCGGGCTCTCGAAAGCGGTAACCCAATCGCTCCTGTAGCTGATCGTCTTCGCTATGCGTCATGCGTGCCTGTTGCCAGCTCCGGCAAACTCTTACTTTGGCGCACTCAGTTGTGTCGCTCCCTGCTTTTTCGCTTCTTCCGCGCCAGTCTTGCAAGTGTTCTGCAACGAGCCGGCCAGCGCCGCGCATTTGTTGAACGCCGTGGCGGCTTCGTCGAAGTGTGAAGCCTTCACATTCGCCATCCCAAGTAGATACAAATTCACTGGATCGGGCGCAGGATTGGGGTCAATTTTCACGGATTGTTCGAGCTCCGGTATTGCATCGCTAAATTTGCCGCGCCGGAGATAGACCAATCCAAGACCGCTGTGGGCCATCGTCAACGTTTCATTTTTCGCCGCCACGAAGTTCTGATCGGGCATGCCTTCCGGTTTCGGCAGCGTGGGAGTAATTTCAATCGCGCGCTTGGCATAGGTCTCGGCTTTCGCAAGGCGCTTTTCGGGTTCCTGTGTATTCGCGTTCATCGCGCGCGGTATCGTTTGGCTCAGAACGGCCATAGTCTGCGCGTCATCTGGCTTCAAAGCGACTTCTTTATCGCCAACGTCGAAGGCCTTTTCCAGGTTGTTGGTCTGGATATATTCAAAAACCAGTGCGGAGTAAACGACTGGGCGATATCGGCTGTCCGGATATTTCTTCAAAAAATCTTCGCCGGCTGTAATTTTCTTCGGGAGGTCGCTGTTCGGCATCGCCTGAAACGCCTTGGCAGCCGCGTCTTCTTGTGCATTCACGGGCGGTTGATTGGTGGGAATCTCAAGCGAGCTTCCGGTATCCGCCGGCTTTTGATCCTTGCTGGGGTTTGGTTGTTGTCCAGACTGGCCCTGGTTTGGTTGACCATTTTGGCTACCCTGCGCGAACGACGTCGTTGCGAACGCAGTCAGACATCCGGCCAGGAAGACGGCTGCCATCGCATTTTTTTTGCTGCTGCTCATGGTGCTTCTCCTTTTTTAACCACTGAACATTCTTCTGGCTGGTCTTCTATTTCATCATACACATTTTGTTGTGCAGCGGGCAGATGGCACAAATACTTACGGGCGTTCCCGAGATTTGGTACGGGCCATGGCGCCGAGCGCTCTTGTAGCCGCCTGCTTGGCTTTTTCCGGTGCGCCATCCACGGCCAGCGCCGCTTGGTACTCCGATTTCGCGCGGTCCGGCTGGCCCTCGATGTCGTAAATGGTTCCCAGATGCACATGCGACCACGCCAGCACCAGCGGATCTTCGGTCGCAGCGCGATCGCCGCTGGTCAGACGGCCAAAAACTTCTTTCGCGCGCGGGCCGTCTTGCTCCATCATCGCAACGACTCCCAGCCCAAACCACGCGCGCGGTTGATCCGGATACTTCACCAGTACTTTTTGGAACGAGGCTTCTGCAGCGCGCGGATTTTTCTCCGCAATCCGCCGTTCGCCTTCTGTAAGCGCTGCAATCGTCTCGGCATCGTTAGGAATAGTAGTAGGCGCCGCGGCCCTGTGACGCGCCAGGACCTCTGCATCGATCGCTGCGCCCTTCGCTCCACCGGGTGCAAACTTAAGAGCTGCCACTCTCTTGTGTTCCGTTGTCACGTCAATCGAACGCACCAGGTCGGGGAAATACAGCTTCATGCCTGGTTCGGATTGTTCGAATTTCGTAAGCGCGGCAAACAACGGTCGCACCAGCACGTAGCCATCCGCGTCATCAATATCCATCGTTGATTCGCGCTCTCCGGGCGACATGCGTTTTAGTTTGAGCTCCACTGCGCGCACCGTGCACTCCGCGAAGTACGACGGAAAATCGTCCTTCAGATCCGGGTCCAGGCGCGGTGCGCCGGCCGCAGCCAAAAACAGCGGCAACTTTACCGCCACCACGTGCGAGTACTGCAATGGCAAAGGATCCAGCAGAAAATGCAGAAATGCGTGACGCACCATGTCCAGCGGAATTTGTCCGGAGCCGCTTACAATGAGTGAATAGTGGTCGGCAAAATTCCGCACGTTGGTGATTCTTCCCACCAGCGGTTCCACGATGATCGTGAACGATCGCTGGCTGGCCGGATCCAGAATCTCCCGCAAGTAGCCCGTGGTTACGAACGCGATTTGCGCCACCGAGTCATGGATCTGCTCGATTTCGTGGTTATAAATCGGCTGCACCTGCCGCCAAAGCTCGCCGATTTTTTGTTCCTTGTAGTAATTCGAAAGAATTTCCTGAAACCCTTCGAGCGCGATCACCTCTGGCGGCAACTCGTCGCGACGTAAGATCGGTTCGAACTTCGGCGCTGGTCCGCTGATCAGTCCAAACCAGATGTAGCGCGAAAGCATCTGCCCAGGGTCGGCCAGTTCGTGTTGCTTGTAAAAATTTCGCATTACTTCCACCGCAGGTCCCGACTGATGTTGCATCCGGTCGCGCAGTTGCGCGCGCATCGGTGCCCAGTTTGTCGCGCTCACATCGGCTTCATATCCCGAAGCCAGCAGCGCGCACATGGTGGTGAACATCGCCTCGCTGCCGTCGACCGTAACGGTAGTGACGGGTGCGGCCTGCAACTTCGGAACAGTTTGTTGCTGGCTGCGCGAGCCAACCGAAAACATAAGCATTAGGCTCAAGGAAATGATGACTGGTATGGACAAAAGTTTTTTCATGCGTTGGTCGCCAAATTCGCTCCTGCTTGGTTTGTCGGTTCTTCTGTTCTTAGTTTCGTTCGCTGCTAATCCCTGTGCAAATATTTAGCCCACCGGCAGCATTTCAATCTACAAGCGCCTCACAGCCCAGTCAAGAAATCGCCTTGCTCCGTGCAACCCAGCCACTTCTCTGCAACTCTTGTCTGCAACTCTTGAAACGCAATGGCGCATCTGCTTAAAGTGATGATGCTGACTATCTGCGGCAGGATGGCTCGACGTATGCAAAACGTTCGTTCGCGGCTCAACGCGGCGATCATTCTTATCGGTGCGCTGCTGGTTCCTTGCTCTTCGCCGTATGCGCAATCGCAAACCGACACGCTGCCAAATCAGCAACTAGCCGGCCCGCAAACCGCGCGCAGCAATCAGCCCGTCACGGCTGAGGCTTCCGCGGCCGGCCCAGAAAAGCGCATCTCCAAGAATTTTACGCTCAAGGGCGATTCCGATTGGATCGACACTGGCATTGATGTGGCATCCGGCGAACACGTTGTCGCCACCGCAAAAGGAACCATGCGCTACGCCAACGCCAAAGAAGATAACGGTCCAGACGGCCTCCCTCGCGGATTCAAAGATCTTCTCCGTATTCTTCCTTTCAATGCTGCCGGACGCGGCGCACTCATCGGCCGCGTCGGTGATGCCGAGGTGGCACAACCTTTCCTGCTTGGCGCATTTCATGACGTGGCCATTCCCGTCGGAGGCCGCCTCAGCATCACCATTAACCAATCCAAGAGCGATACCGGCGACGGGTCCTACAACGTCCGCATCGAGATCATCGCCACCGATAAAAATTCCTCAGCAACTTTCACTGTCGCAAAATCCGTAACTGCTTTGCCCGGCGTTGACGATTCGCTCTTCGAAAAAATTCCCCGCCGTATCGCTGACAAAGCCGGCAATCCCGGCGATATGGTGAATTTTTTGATTCTCGGCTCGGAAACAGCGATGCAAAATGTTTTCACCGCCGCCGGCTGGGTGAAAGTCGATTCAGACGTACAGAACACTATTCTTCACGGTCTGGTCAGCAGTCTTGCGAAAGAGTCCTATCTCACTATGCCCATGAGCCAGCTCTATCTATTCGGCCGTTCGCAGGACTATGGCTGGGCTCATGCCGAGCCTATTGACGTGGTTAGGTCCCGCAATCACCTGCGTCTTTGGAAAGCGGCTTTCACAGTAAATAGCGAAACGCTGTGGGTCGGCGCGGCGACTCACGACATTGGATTCGAACGCGATGAACGCAACAACGGCCTCACCCACAAAATCGATCCGGACATTGATCTGGAGCGCGACTACGTGGAAAAAACTCTCTGCGGCACCGGCTTGGTCACGCAGGTCTTCCATTTTCTTCCGCGCAATCCCATGCAGGGAGCAAACACCGCGACCGGCGGTTCCTTCCATTCGAATGGACAAGTGCTCATCCTCAAGCTGGCCGAAACCAGCAAGGATCTTTCCGCCACATCAGGCAAATAATCATTTGATTCCTCCGCGATATGAAATCTGAATGGTTGTGAAGTCATTCCCGCAGTGAACGTAGCAAAAGAAAGCCCTTCCCCGGCGCTGTCTCGTCATTCCGCCAGGGAAGAGCTTTGCGAAGCTACTTGTTCGTCATGGTATTAACGCGAGCCAACGTGTCGCGATGGCCGTGCGCGTCAATCAAAGTGCCGTAGGCCGCTGATGCTGCCGGATTGTTTTTCCGCATGTCATCGACTGCCGCGTTAAACTTGTCCAATCCTTCCGCCCCGTTTGCCACAAAAACCACGAACATCGTGCCCGGGTCTTCCGAGTGAATCGTTTCTTGATCGATGGTGTAACTGTGCAGCGCTCCGTCTGCGAAAAGCTTTTCGAGGAGTGTGACCATCGTGGATTTTAACAATCTTTCCATCCGGATCGTTGGAGCTCGCTTTCGCCGGCCAACGCGCCACGCGCAGATAGCCGTTCGTGAATGTACCTGAATGACCGTTGTGAATCGTACTGCTCACGATGTAGTCCCAGTGTTTTGAGGCCGCCAACACCGGAGCCGTCGCCCCCGGCGCATTGCGCAGCCCTTCCAGGAATTTCATTAGGTTCGCCATCGACGTTGCTGAAAACCACGAACCATGCGTCGGCTCGCCTTCCTGATGGTTCAGCACTGCAAATGTCCCGAACGAGATCAGCGTCCCATCAGCGACACCTTTTTTCATGGCGTCCACGTCGGCTTCATCTTCTTTTTTGTAGTCCGCCCACATCGCGCGTGGCACTGTCCACTCCGAAACGTAGGTATACACCGGAGCCTTTTCGGCCGGCGCGGCCTGTGCAGCAGCCGCTCGTGCTTTTATCGTGGTTCCACCAACCGTGCACGCCAGCAGGACTAATCCCGCGGCCAAAATCGCTTGCTTAAACATGATCCGCTCCTTCGAACAGAAATTTTCGGCTTCAACTATCTGGGCCGAATACTTGGCCTGAATACTTTGGAAAGCACTACACAGGCAAGAAAGTGGGCTCAGCCTAGGTCCGGTAGCGCACACTGTCAAGCTGCATTTACTGGCTGCTAAATGGCCGTCACTTGTTCAAGTGTTTCGCGAGAAAGATTTGCTCCCGTGACCAGCAGGGCCACATTTGACCCTCCCCGGTCTCGCGATTTCAGAAACGCGGCACTCGCCGCTGCCCCCGCCGCTTCAGCCACCACGTGTTCGTCAATCAACAAGCGGGCGATTGCCTGCAACATTTCCTCTTCGCTTACCAGCACCACCTCGTCCACAAGCTCACGAATCGTCGCGACATTCGCTTCCTCCGGCGTTCGCGTCGCCAGCCCGTCCGCTATCGTGTCGCACGTTTCCGTTTCGATGACGCGCCCTTCTTTCCACGACAGGAAATAAGACGGCGCGCGTTCGCTCTGCACACCAATAATTTTCACGCCCCTGGAGACTTGTTTCGCGGCGTCCGCCACTCCGCGAATCAAAGCCGTATCTCCCATCGGCACATAGATCACGCCCACATTCGGCTGTTGTTCAAATATCTCGCACGCAATGGTTCCTGGGCCCGCGGGCAGGTCGCGGTCCGTTGCGTCATTCAGAAAATATGCTCCCGACTTCTGCGCATACTCCGAAGCCGCTTGGAAAGCGTCCGCCAGATCGATCGTTCCTCGCTCTTCGATAGCAGCGCCCAGTCGGGCGATATTATTTTTCTTGATCGGATTGTTTTTCTCGGGAAGAAAGATACGCGCGCGCCAGCCCAACAATTTTGCCGCGTAGGCTACCGCTGCTCCGTGGTTTCCCGTGCTGGACGCCACCACTTCACCCATACCCTGTGCCTGTCCACGCAGGCTCAAAGCGTAAATTGCGCCGCGTACTTTGAACGAGCCCGTTGGTAATTCGTTTTCCAGCTTCAGAAATACTTGTTGTGGGGAACTGCTTTCGAATGAGGCGGCACGGACCAGCCGCGTTTCCAATAGATAACGCGACAACAGAGTCCGTGCGTCTTCGAATCTGCGGAATTCCATCTTCAGTGCGTCTGTGAAGCTTTTCCGTCCGGGTGCCTTTCCGGATACAGCTTCTCGAATTCCGGGTCGCCATGGATAAACGCCAGGTCCGGGTCACGTCTCGCCCAAACCGAATCCTTGAATCCCGCCTGCCACGCTTTCGTCAGCGCTTCGAGCGCTTCCGGTTTCTTCTTCAGCAAACAGTAGACACAGGCCGCATTGTAAAGAATCGATGCCTCGTTCGCGCGCAGCGTCATCGCCAGATTGGTTTCCCGCATCGCATCTTCAACTCGGTTTAACTCTGCGTAATCACCTGCGAGCAAAATTCGCGCCCGCGCATCCTCAGGCACCTGTTTCAAGTGGTTTTCCAGCGCGGCCACTCGTCTTTGCTGTATGTTGCGCCGCACCTCCTCTTTCCCAATTGCGGCCAGCGAGTTCATGATCGGCACATACACGTTGTAGTCCTCACCGCTTGCCTCCAGCGCAGTTTCTACAACTTCCGCCACTTCTTGATAACGCCCGGCTGAAAATAACGCCCGGCACAACAAATAGTACGCACCCTCGCAGTCTTTTCTGCGCTCGATGGCCTTCTGCACCATCCGCACCGCTTCGTCGTGCAGCTCCGTCGCGTACAAGACCCACGCCTGGCTGACCTGCACTTCGGGCAAATCCCATCGCAGGTTGACCGCATGACCCGACGCGTTCCTCGCGCGCTCCACCCAAATTTCGTCGCGGCTGTAATTGCAATAGAACATCGCGCAAGCGTTCGCACACGCTGCATACGCCAGAGCAAAACTCGGATCCAGCGTCACCGCGTTTTCGAACATTTGCAGCGCGAATTCTAAATCCTGTCGCGTTTGTCTCCGCGCGTAGCGCTTTCCACGCAAATAAAGGTCATAGGCCTGCAGATTTTCCGTTGGCTTGATCGCCAGCGCTTCCAGTTCTTGCGGCGAAAGCGTCACACGTAGTGCTTCGGCAATTTTGCGTGCAATTTCGTCCTGTACTTCAAAGACATCCTTCATCTCGCGGTCGTAGCGTTCTGACCACAGCGGAAAGTCCGTCTGCGTGTCCACCAATTGGGTGTTGATTCGCAGGCGATTGCCCGACCGCCTCAGGCTGCCTGTCAACACATATGCCGCTTTCAACCGCTGCCCAATCTGCACCGGCGTGACTGATTTGTCGCGAAACGCCAGCACCGTGGGCCGCGAAAAAGTATTCAACCCGCGGATTTTGGAGAGCTCGGTGATGATGTCTTCGGTAATTCCGTCACGCAGATATTCGTCTTCCTTCACGCCACTCAAATTCTCGAAATATAAAACGGCCAGCGATTTTGTTCCGCTCTTGGACGTTCCCGCCTTCGAATCTGTCGACGTCGCTGCTGCTACCGCTTTCTTGCCAGACTCCAGGTCCCTTTTCAGACGGATCAAGTCTGTTTTCAGTTCCGTCGCCGACTGGCAGCGCAAATTGCGGTCCTTTTCCAAAGTTTTTTCGATCAATCGTCCGAATTCGCGGGGCAATCCGGAATTCACCACGTCCACGGGCAATGGCTCCCGATTCAAGATCGCATCGAAAATTACTGCCGACGTGTCACCCTTAAACGGCAAGTTTCCCGTCGCCATCTGGTACAACACTGTGCCTAGCGAAAATAAATCTGTCCGCGCGTCTACCAACCCGCCACGCGCCTGTTCCGGGGACATATACATAATTGTCCCGATCGCCGAGCCCGGCGATGTCAAAGCGTTGGTTTCCGCGCTTGTATCGTCAGACGCGAACGATGTGCTATCCGCTACGTTGCTCAGCTTCTCGACTTTCGCCAAACCAAAATCTAGAATCTTCACCTGCCCGCGTTCGCTAAGAAAAATATTTGCTGGCTTGATGTCGCGATGAACAATTCCTTTGGCGTGCGCCGATTCCAGTGCATCGGCAATTTGAATCGCCAGCGGCAGCAATTTTTCCAGATCGAAGGTTTGCGCTCCCATGCGCTGCGAAAGCGTCTGGCCCTCCAGCAGCTCCATCACAATAAAATGCTGCCGTTCGTGCTGCTCAATCGCATGAATCGTGCAAATGTTGGGATGATTGAGCGCCGACGCGGCACGCGCTTCCCGTTGAAACCGCTCCAGCAGTTGCGTATCGCTGGCCATCTCCGCCGGCAAAAACTTCAACGCGACTTTGCGCCCCAGCCGCGAATCCTCCGCCTCATACACCACACCCATGCCGCCGCTTCCAATCTTGCGCAGCACTTTGTACTGGGAAAACGTCTGGCCTACTGGGGAATTCGCTTCGCTCATCGCCCGCAAATACTAGCCGCCCTTCCTGACCCGGTCAAGCCGCCCACTTCGCTAAGCACTGCAACTTTTGCGCGACCGCCGGGTTGAATTACGGGCGGAACCATCGATGCCATTTGGCCGCGCATCACATCAGATGGCACCCAGCCGGCTTCTAATTTACGTAACCATGAGGGATCGACATTGCTTCGTTTGAGCTCCGTTCCGGGCAACTTTGCGCCGCGGCTCCTGTGGCTTCGATGGGCACTCTGCCTGGCGAAAGTTCAACTCGCTCTTTGGCTGGTGAGCTTCACCTGTGCTGGCGCATCCGCCGATGTGGGCGTCGTACTGAATGAATCGCTAGATGAGGATGTCGACAGAATAAGCAGCACAGGTCACAGCGCGATCTACTTCTCCCGCATTTGCCCCGAATCGCCGGTGAGATTGCGGCTCTGCGGGCCGGGCGAGCATGGTTCCGTTATGAGCAACTACCTTAACATCGGCGAGGATCAGCAGTTCGAATGGAACATCGTGCCGCTCAATATTTACCTCTATGGAGTCGAAGACCCCGGCAATCGTCCTCTCTTCGCTTCGTACAAAATCAAGCATCTGCTGGAAGAACGTTACCGGGAAAAATATCTGAAGCAATATTGTGCCGGTACCCCCTGCATGACAAGCAAAAAAGCGGAATGGCGAGAAATGGTAGCGGCTACCCTGATCCGCGGCGTTTACATTTTTGCGGTCGACACGACCATGGAGCAGGACCAGCAACTCATCGCCGAATTCAATGACTCGGCGAACAAAAACCATTTCAACGGAGTCACGCGTAATTGCGCCGATTTCACCAAACGCGTGGTCAATACCTATTTCGCGCACGCGGCGAGAACCGATTACCTCAACGACTTTGGTATGACCAGCCCGAAAGCGGTCGCCCGCAGCTTCACGCGCTACGCTCTTCATCACCCAGAATCGCAGTTTCGTGTGATGCATTTCGCTCAGGTTCCCGGAACCACCAAGCGCAGCCGCGAAGTTCGCTGTGGAACTGAGCAGTTATTTCATTCCGGAAAACTGCTCGTTCCGATGGCGCTTATCTCCTACTACACAGTGCCCGTCGTGACCACATCCTATATCGTGACCGGGCGATTCAGACCGGAAGGCGAATTCGAGCAGCACTCCGCTGCTCAATTCCCGTCACAAGCGGCTTCTTCCTCCTCGGACGCGCAAGAACAAATCGTCGGCACGTACGCACAATGGAAATACCTCCGTAAGACCTTTAGATCCATTCTCGCCGAACATGACTCCGGCGACGAACGCCATGAGCTGAATCGTTTCTTCAAGAATATCGACCGTTCCGGGACACCGTTCTTGGACCAAAACGGTGCTGCTTGGATGGAAATTTCACTAAATGGAAAATCCGCAAGACTTGGTCTGAGCGCCAATAACATTCTGGCTCAGCGTTCCGATGCACAGCTGTCTTACGAATTGCTCTTGACCCGTACCAGCCATATCTTGAAGAGTCCACAACATGGCCGCGAAACAATGCTGGAGTTCAAACAGGATTGGGCAAACCTGCAGCGTGCCTCTGCAAGAAATTCTGTCACACTGGCCAACACTTTTGCTCCCGGAGAAAGCAGTCGCGGTGCCGCTCCTTCAGTGCACGGCGCTCAATGAATCCTCTCCCCGCCGTCGTTCCGAGCGGAGTCCGCGCAGCGAGGAATCTCTCTTGCGTTTTTGGTTTTTTTGGGTTTTTCTTCGAGGTTTTCCTGCGGTTTACGCGGCGCTATTCCGCATTCCCTGGCAGAGCGTCCTTGTCCTGCACCGGCGGCAGCTTCTCGCGAATCATCTGCTCGACACGATTCCAGACCGCCGGGTCGCATTCAATTTCCGTGTGATATTTTGTGAATACGCGATCGTACCAGGGGTACCCTTCGCATCGCAGAGAATTTGCCTTGTAGTCGTAGCGAAAGTTGCCCAGAATTCGCGTGCGCCCCTGCTCTTCCGGTCGAATCTGCGGACGCCCATGCAGCAGCCCGTTGGTTTGATAAAAATTCGCCGCCTCGGCCACATTCGCGGGAATGACTTCATCGTTCTGTCCCGGCTTGGCGACGCTGTCTACTTGTATGGTTAGCAGCACAGGAATTTTCTGCGTCTTTAGTTCACGCGCCAATGCCAGCGTTTCCGATCCACCCCAGCTCATTCCGTAAATGATGATGCGCGCACCGAGTTTCTCGGCCGCGGAAAGCATTCCCGTATGCGCGGTATCGAGAAGCTGCAAAATTTTCCGATACGCATCTTGCCGGCGGCGATTTTCGAACACTTCCACATGCACGCCCGAAAGATGAGCACTGCGAAGTCTCACCGCGATCTGCACTGGGCTATGGACGGCATTGTCGCGCCTGACGAATCCGCCCACAAATCCAATCACAATCGTCGGCGTCTTAGCGTGCTCACCGCTGGTCTTCGCCGCCGCGGCTTCATTCGAGCTGAAATTTTGCCGGACAGCCTTCGCGTCGTGTCTTGTCGTCAGTCCAGCTATTGTCACCACTGCCGTTGGCTCTGCTGCAGCGAAAATGTTCCCACAGTTAACGCGGCTGCACACCAAGCTCGCGCAAACAAACCGAAACACGCTGATTATCGGTATCGAGAAGAAATTGACTCCTCTCAACCTATGCAGAATCATCCTGTTAGGAGAGATGACCTCCGCGTCAAACCGGTTGCGTCGCCTCGATTTCAAACTCGTCCGTCGTACTGAAAAACGAACGACTGGCAAGTGTCCAGGCTCAGTGGCGCGCGGCGACGGACGCGACTTCATTTCTCCGTGAAGCCTTCCACAACTCGATGTACGGCTTCAATTCCTCCATCATTTTTGCGAACTGTGGCATGTCAAGCGATTGCGCACCGTCACTGATGGCTTTTTCGGGGGCAGGATGTACTTCGACAATCAGCGCGTCGGCGCCGATGGCCACTCCTGCGCGTGCAAGTGCTGGTACCAGGCTGCGCTTCCCCGTCGCATGGCTCGGATCAAGAATGACCGGCAAGTGGGTCAGTTCATTCAATGCGGGAATCGCTGTGATGTCACAAGTATTCCGCGTCACTGTTTCGAATGTGCGAATTCCGCGCTCGCACAGCATCACGTCGGGATTTCCGTGTGCCACGATATATTCCGCGCTCATCAATAATTCTTTCACCGTGCTGCTTAGCCCGCGCTTCAACAAAATTGGCCGGCCACATTTTCCCAACGCTTTCAACAACACGAAATTCTGCATGTTTCGTGCTCCGATCTGCAACACGTCTGCGTAGTTCGCAACCAAATCCACGTCGCGGTCGCTCATCACCTCGGTCACGATTCCCAAGCCCGTCGCCTTTTTCGCTTTCTGCAGCAGCTCCAGGCCTTCTTCTTCCATTCCCTGAAAATCGTACGGAGAAGTACGCGGCTTGAACGCGCCACCGCGCAGCAACTTCGCGCCCGCTTTCGCAACTCCTTCCGCCGACCGCAAAATCTGTTCCTCCGACTCTACCGAACACGGACCTGCGATAACCACGAATTCGTCGCCCCCAATCAACGTTCCATTCACGCGAATCAGCGTCTTTTCTTTGCGAAATTCCTTGCTGACGAATTTGTACGGTGCGCTAATGCGCATCACGTTTTCGACTTGCGGCATCGCTTCGATGGATTCGAGACATGCCGTCACGTCGCCGACTCCGACCACGCCGATCACCACGCGCTCTTCGCCTTCGATGGAATGCACTTTGTATCCGAAGTGATTCACCTGGTTCGTCACTGCATCAATCTCCTCGCGCGTTGCGTGCTTCTTCATCGAGATGATCATTGCCATTCCCTTTCGTGGGCCGCGGCCCAATAGAAATATTTCGTATTCACAAAGCTCCCCGAAAACTCCAAGAAGTCTTGTCAAAAAAATATCAGCCGAAAATAAAAAAAGCCCACTCTTTGCGAGTGGGCCGAATCCTCTTGACTCGAATTACGCTTACAGAGACGCCCCCCGCCACACGTATGAGTGGTCCGTAAATCGATAGCAAAACCAATAAGGCGTCTGAATCATGCAGGCAGTGTACGCACAACCAAGCCCAAAATCAACGGCTTGTTGGGCGGGGGTTGCCAGCGGATCTTACTGATAAAGGAGAACCGTGAGGCGGAAACGCGCGAACGGAGAACCTGCCGGAAGCTCGCAGGCGCCGACGGAGGCATGGTGGAATTTTCCGCTCGTGACCAGGCGTCCCAGATCATTCGGAAGACGGTTTAAGTCAGACGTTTCGAAGCGCGCGATGGCCAGCGGCTGTGCACCGAACGCCAAACGGTTCTGATCGCAATTCTTGCGCGCATCGTCCACTCCCGGCACGATGGAAAGTCCGTTGGCTTGGAGCAGCCGCGCGATCTGTTGTTCCTGCTCTTCGCGGGTCATGGGGGCGACGACAGCAGCGAAATCCTGCGTGGCGTAATACTCTTCCCCGCGGCGCTCGATGGCGATGCCGATAGAGTCTACTTGCGGGTCGAGAATATTGGCGCGGTGCGGCGCGGAATTCATCCAAGCGATGTGTAGTGTGGAAACGTCGGGCGCTTGGGCGACGTTTTCCGCTACCAGGCTGAAGCTTGCGCCGGCCATGCGCAGACGCGTTTGCAGGTCGGCTTCGCCGTCGAAGCGGTGCGAGAGCGCGTCGTGTGTTGCTAACAAAGTGGTGTGAAGACGAGCCGCGTTGGCCAAAGCGTTGTCCCACTGCAATTGGCGCAAGCCAAGTGAAGATCGTTCACGGTTTACGGCGTCGTAAAGCATCTGTTCGGCAGAGTTGGAGGGACGCGCAGCGGCGGGAGAAGCGGGTGCTGCAAAAGAAGTAGCCACAAAGCACAGCACCAGGAGCGCTGCGAGCGCGAGACTCACGAGGAGTCGAAGAACGCGATGGCGTAAGGTGCCGTTCACGTTCTTTATTTAAGCGGAGCGACTTGCTGGTGAAAATGGAACGCGGGAGCAGGTACGGAAAAACTATCGTACTGTCTGGTAGGACAGGCGAAAGAAATGCGAGTGAGATTATTCTTTAGATACTAATTAGGATTCAGATACCACTGGCGCAACACAGGCGTGTTAGCCGCGAACGCGAACGGCGCTGAAGCTGAGAATTACGTGCCCGCCGGAAATTTTTCGGCCGAAGCTCTTCATGGGATTGAAGCGGGAGAAGAGCAGCATCTGGTCCAGCTGGTGCTGCATTTCGGCAGTGTGTGGACCGGATAGAATTTGATAGCCAATCATGCCGCCGTTGGCGTCCACTGTGACGTCCAGCATCAGGCCGTGTGGAAGCGCCAGTTCGCTATCGTGATTCTCCGGCGCCCAGTTGCCCGGAGAATCGGAGAGCGTGAGCAGTTCCGCCGGCTGCATCAGGTTCAACGGAACATCATTGGGAATGGCCTGGACAGAAATGCCCGGGGCGATCAGCTGCAGGACCACTGCAAAAACGAGAATGGCGGAGACGAAGCCGCCGGTGGCAGGCAGAGTGACCGGACGAAGAACATTGTCCAGCAAGATTTCGGCGCGATCGCGGAATCGTTGCCACTGACTGCGCAAATCCTGCGTGTGCTGAGCCTGGGCTGCGGCTACTTTAATGCGAACAGCGAGATCGGAAGGCGGAACCGCGCGCGGCGAACGAGAAAGCAAAACAGCGAGTTTACGATAACGTTGCAGCTCCTCGCGGCAATAAGCGCAGGAATCCAGATGCTGGCGCATTTCACCACGTTCGCTGGTGCGCGCCGCGCTCTCGACGACGTCGTCGAGGTAACCCGCCAGTTTGGAGCGAACCGTGGTGCACTTCATGAGAGATCCTCTATTGGTTGCGGTGCGAGTGGTTGCGCCGAGTAATGTGCGTGTTGCTCACCGAGAATGGGGTCCAGCAAATCTTTCAGCGCGCGGCGGCCGCGCAGGATGCGCGATTTCACGGTGCCCACGCTACATTCCAGAACCTCGGCAACTTCTTCGTAGCTTAAACCTTCCAGATCGCGCAGTATGACCGCGCTGCGAAATACATCAGGAATTTGATTCAGCGCGCTTTGCACCACGGACTGAATTTCGCGCGAAGCGAGTTGGTCGAATGGAGTGGCGTGCATGTCTTCAATTTCCAGCTTGCACTGGCCCTCTTGCGGTTCCGCGTCGATCGAAATATTTTTCTGCAGATGACGCTTGAACCAACGGCGGTGATTCAGGGCTTCACGAATAGCGATGCGGTACAGCCAGGTCTTCAGCGAACTGCCCTGGCGAAAAGTGCGAATGCCTTTGAAGGCCTTGAGAAAAACTTCCTGCGTGCCGTCAGCGGCATCGGAGGGATCGGCCAGCATGCTCAAAATCAAATTGAAGACCGGAGCATGGTAGTGGGTAACGAGAACGTCGAAAGCGGCTTCCGAGCCGGCCTGCAGCTCAGAGACGAGTTCGGATTCGTCACGGCCCCACGAAAGAGCGCTGGCCCAATCAGACACGCGGTGCCTTTCTGGCGAGGCGTCTTTTTTGGCTCAGGGTTTGTAAGTACAAACCCTGAAACCCGGGGTCAGTCAAGACGACTGGCAGGGTAAGTCCGCTCATTTGGTTAGACACCACGAAGAGCGGAGATGTTTCCAAAGCTTTGCTTGGCCCAGAAGGAATCTTGCACGCGAGATGGGAAGAGTGCAATGGGCGGCTGGGGCTAGTACGACCGACCGGCGAAAACTTGCGTGGCCGGTCTGAGCCAGTCGCGATGTCGCGAAGATCGGATGGATGGATGGATACCCCATCCCGGTGTTTTTCGTAAGTATGAGGAACAAAGGACTTACGCCCAGGCAAATCGATAAGTATTGATTCTACTGGACTTAGAGAGGATCCCCGCTTTTGTGAGAACGGGGAGGGGGCATACCCCCAGGGTACTTTACGTAAGTGGCACCTACAGGACGTTGTGGCCACCCGCCCTTAAATGACTATTTGCTGATGGAGTCATTACTATGGACTCTTAAAAGACGGGTCCGCGCCCGTTGACTGACGCGAGGGAGGGACGCAGACTGAGCGGCATGAGAACCCTTGAGCTGAGTGTTTTGGTTATGGCGGTGGCGGTGATTGCGCCGGTGAGTTGGGCGCAAGTGCCGGTGTTCGAGATCAATCGCGCCGAGAGTTCGATCAAATTCAACGTAAAAGCGTCGGTTGAGATCGCCGGGACTTTTGAGAAGTGGAGTGCGAGCGTAAAGTTCAGGTCGCCCGAACTAACGTCGGCGATTCTGGATATCCGGATTCAAGCGGCGAGTGTGCATACCGGAAGCGACGTAAAGGACGGAAAGCTGAAAGGGAAAGATTTCTTCGATGCACAGCAGAGTCCGTTGATTCGCTTTCATTCGACGAAAGTGGTGCAGACGGGCCCGGAGACGGTGGAGTTCGAGGGCAATTTCACAATTCGCGGAGTGACCCGGCAGGAAAAGCTGACGTTTACGATTGAGGGCAAGGGGACTCGCACGCTGACGGTCACGGGAACGATGGCCTTCGACCGCAAGCAATACGGGATGAACAGTGGAATTCCGTTCATCAAGGTCGCTGACCGCGTCGAGGTGACCATTGACCTAAAGGGGAAACGGGTGAGCGGGCCTGGGGTAGTTTATAAGCAATAGAAATAGGCGGGGAGCAAAGAAGAATTGCCACAGAGACACACAGTCGAGGGGGCCGCGCAGAGACAAGTGAAAACAGAAAGACGGGCACGGCATGCCGTGCCCCTACGGGAAAAGACAGCCAACGAGGAGGGAATGTGATTGCACGGGTGTGGCGGGGATGGACGACGTTGGAAGATGCGGATGGGTATGAGGGGCATTTGAAGCCGGAGTTATTGCCGGGGTTGAGCAGGGTAGCGGGATATCGGGGGAGTTATTTGTTGCGGCGCGCGGTGGGCGAGGAAGTGGAGTTTATGACGATTATTTTGTGGGATTCGATTGAGGCGGTGCGGGCAATGACGGGAGAGGACTATGAGCGGGCGGTGATTCCGGAAGAGCGGAAGAAATATTTACAGCGGTTTGAACAGCGGGCGGCGCATTTTGAGGTGGTGGCGCAGCGGTAGAAGGATGGTGAAACCTCCCGCGGAGCGCGGGAAATTCAGGTCGGCCACTACGAAACCGGAGACGCGCCTGCGACTCCCTGCTTGGTACGCTTGCGAACTCCCGACAGTCCCGTTTAATTGGTACTTGAGGCCTATTCCGGCCTACCAGACATGACCGCTATCCTCGACTTCATCAGGCCAGAGGACCCGCACTAAGGCGGTAAGAACAAATCGTTTCGTAAAGTGAGAGGAACTTGAGACTTCGCAGCAAGTTCATGATGTCTTTCGCCCTGCTGACCGCAGGGCTGACGTGCGCCACGCTGCTGATTGTGAGGCGCACCGCGGAGTCGCGGGTGCGCCTGGAGGTAAAGCAACAAGCGCTGAACGCCATTCTCACGTTTCGGGCTCTCGAGCACCAGCACCAGGTGGCCCTTAGTCATAAAGCAGATTTGCTGGCTTCGCTGGCGCTGATGAGAAATGGAGAAGCCACCGCTCTGCAGGAAGTCGCGGAAGATCCCTGGCAGTCGGAGGAATGCGATCTGCTGGGGCTGGCGGATCCAAATGGCAAGATCATCGCGGTGCACACCACGGCGGGAGGATTCTCGATTCCTGCCGCTCAGGTTTCGATGGACCTCTCACTGAACGATGGCAGCAACTATGGCTGGTGGTACAGCGGCACGCGGCTGTATCAGGTAGCGCTGCAACCGTTCTACGATGGCCCGGAAAAAAAGAGCAACCTGGTAGGTACGGTAATCGTCGGCCATGGAATCGATCCATCGGCAAACGAACTTCGACCTGTCACATCGAGTCAAATGGCATTTCAGTATGGCGGCGACGTTGTGGCCAGCACTCTGGCTCCGTTGAAAGCCGAAGAGCTGGCGCGACAGCTCAAGACCGGATCGTTCGAAGAGCAAATCAATGTTGACGGTGAGCGTTTCTATGCACGAACATTCGAGTTGGCTGGCGGCGTCAAACCTGTCCGTCTAATCGTTTTGAAGTCGTACGATGAGGCACTCGCGTATCTGGCAAAAGAGAACCGCATGCTTGCCGGGTTGGGCCTGCTGGCGGTGTTGGCGGGCGGAGCGCTGGTATTCTTCATCTGCGATCGATTTACGCGTCCTTTGTCGTCGCTGGTGGAAGGGGTGCGCGCACTGGAAAACGGCGATTATGAGTACCCGCTGAATTCACGCGGTACCGATGAAGTCGCCCACGTAACGCAGGCGTTTGGCCGCATGCGCGGCACGTTGAAAGAAAATGAATCGCAGCAAAAGCAACTGCAGAATCAGCTGCGCACGGCACAAAAAATGGAAGCGATCGGCAGGCTGGCTGGCGGCGTCGCTCACGATTTCAATAATTTGCTGACGGTCATCAAAGGCCATGGCGATCTGATGCTGGACCGGCTGGAACCGAACGGCGCTCTTTACGGAAGTGCGCGGCAGATCGAGAAAGCCAGCGACCGAGCGGCGGCTTTGACCCGTCAGCTTCTGGCTTTCAGCCGGATGCAGGTGCTGCAACCCAAAATTCTGAACTTGAATTCGCTGGTCTCGGAAATGTTCAGCATTCTGAAGCGACTGGTGAGAGAGGATATCGCGTTCACGTTTCGTTCGGGTGAATCGCTGGCGCGAGTCAAGGCCGATCCAGGGCAGATCGAACAGGTAATCATGAATTTGACCGTGAACGCCGCGGACGCCATGCCCGCAGGGGGCAGCCTGACAATCGAGACCCATAATTTTTCTGCCGATGAAGCGTTTTGCGCGAGCCGGTCGCCGCTCGATCCGGGAGAATATGTACAGCTAATCGTTGAAGATACCGGGCACGGCATGGACGCCGCGACCCAGGCGCGAATCTTCGAGCCTTTCTTCACGACCAAAGAACTTGGAAAAGGAACTGGCCTGGGACTGGCCACGGTTTACGGTGTTGTGAAGCAGAGCGGAGGTTGCATCTGGGTGGATTCCGCTCCCGGAAAAGGCACGCGGTTCGAAGTGTATTTGCCCGCCGTGCAGGATTCCGAGGATCGCGCGCCAGTTGCGGCGGACTCTACACCCGCGCGTAGTTCCGGAGTGGTGCTGCTCGTGGAAGACGAGGAGCAGGTCAGGGACCTGGCAGCAGACTTCATTAAATCCGCGGGATTTACGGTCCTGACTGCGCGTGACGGTCAAGACGCTCTGCAAGTCGCTGAGCGATTCGGTGAACCGATTCGCGTTTTGGTAACGGACATCGTGATGCCGAACTTGCGCGGTCCGGAGCTGGCAAAACGACTGAAGCTTCGTTACAGCGACCTGCGAATTGTTTACATGTCTGGCTACCTGGACTTCAACACTGGCGGCAGCGATTTCCTGGAAGACATGTTCTTTCTGCAGAAACCGTTTTCGCGCAACAGCCTGGTTGCTAAAATAAATGAAGCTCTAGAAAGCGAACGGGAGCTGGCAGGGCCATCCCTGGTCCACGCAAATAACTGAGGAGACAATTTGGGAACTTCACAGCGAAATATTGGCGGGAGAAATGAAGAGCGCCGAAGGAATCCTCGGTTTCCATTCGTTGCGAATGCCGAGGTCAGTGAAACGTCTGCTGGCACGCGGATAAAAGTTCGCGTGACTGAGATCAGCATCTATGGATGCTATCTGGACATGCTGAATCCGTTTGCGGTAGGCACCGAGGTATTCGTAAAGATTTTTACGGCGGCAGATATTTTTGAGACGTCCGCAATTGTCGTATATTCCCATCCAAATCTTGGGGTGGGCTTGGCGTTTCGTGACGTCAGTCCACATTCTTTATCCACGTTGCAGAAGTGGCTTGCGGAAGCCGCGGGGACGCAGGCGTGAAGCCGCGGCGGAGAACGGGCGCCGCAGATCAGAATTGAAAGTTATTGCAGCGGAACGAGGGCAGTGAAGCGAGTGCCGGCCATCGTGGGAAGAGCGGTCATGTTGCCCTGAGTGATGGCACCCGAGGTGGAGTCGATTTTGTCAACGAAGATGGAGTTCAAGCTTTCGCCAACGATGAGCAGGTGCTGACCAGAAGAATCGATTTGAAGAAAAGTCTGAGGTCCGGTGGTTTGCCCAATGGTGAATGGCGAGCCTTGTACTTCGGTGAGAACCGCAGTCGTGGAATTGATCGCATAGACGGAATAATCTCTACCAGAAGAATCAGCGTGATTCGAAGCGATCAGAAAATTTCCTGTCGAATCGATAAGAAAATAAACCGGCTGGTTACCGTCGGTAACGGCGGGCGCGCTTCCCTGCACAAGGTTGCCGGTCTGTGAATTGATGGAAAAAGAAATGATTTCGCCAGATCCGTTTGCGGAGAAGAGAAATTTGCCCGCGGGGTCGATGGCAATCGGCCCGCCATTACCGGAATGTCGTTGAAAACTGAAATGGTGAGCCTGCCAGCACGGTGCGTGCGCCGGCGGAACGATTTATCGAGTATCCATAAACGGAGCCGGAAAAAGTCCGAAACGTAGAGAAACTTTCCGGCGCTACCAAAGTTCCAGTGCTGGTATCAAAAATAAAAGTGAGTAGCGAGTTTGGAGCCAAGCTGGTGCTGAGGTACAGAGCCTCTTTCGCGGTAGGTGGAGGAGGCGGGTTGAAGCCGCTCCCTGAACTTCCGCCGCATGCAGCAGTAAACAGGTAAGTTGTCGTGATAAGCAGCCATGCGGACTGACGAACTGAGTTCCTCGGTACGCGGCAATTTTCGAGTTTAAAGTAATTTCGAGTGTGATAAAAGTGAAAGGAATCCCATGGCTATATCGGACCCCAACCGATTCTAGCGGGACCGATGAGGACTTGCGAAGTCAACAATAAGGAAAGTACAGGGCCAATGAGAGCCGGGCAAGAAGAAATGATTTGCGAGCGGGAATAAGTGCCCGGACAAAATGTCCAGTCATAAACACAAACAGAAAGCCAAACACTTCACAAACCGAAAACGTAGAGCACCTGGTTCGAACTGATGGCGATGCGCTGGTGTCCATCGGCGTTGAAGGAGATGGGATTGGCGCTGATGGTGCCGCCGGATTGAAAGTCCCACAGCGGTTTTCCGGTTCGTGCATCAAGCGCGTAGAAATTGCCTTCATCGGAACCGGAAAAGACGAGACCGCCCGAGGTGGAAAGCACTCCAGCCCACGGAGGGGAATGAAGCTTGAATTCCCAACGCAACTCTCCGGTAGTTGGGTCGAGAGCGCGAATTTCGCCCGATGCGTCGTCGGCAGGTAATTCATCTTCACCACCGCCTGCATAGAATGTACCTTCCTTATATTCGGCGGAACGTTTGAAATAGACCGAGCCGATTTCACGAACAGCTACATAGAAAAGACTGGTCTGGGGACTGTAGGAGGGGCTGAACCAGACGGTTGCGCCGTTCGCGTTGGGCCAGACAAGCGCGCCTTTTTCGGTGGGCTCGGTGTTTGGCAGCACAATCGGATGGCCTTTGGAATCGAGACCACGCGCCCAAGTCTGCTTGGCATAAGGGCGCCCGGCGATAAATTCGCCGGTGCCGCGATCGAGCACGTAATAGAAAGCGTTGCGGTTGGCGTTGGCGATGAGCTTGCGCGCACGGCCGTTAATTTTCGCGTCGAAAAGAATTGGCACATGCGCAGCATCCCAATCGTGCGTTTCGTGCGGCGTGAATTGAAAATACCAGCGAAGCTTACCGGTATCGGCATCGAGCGCGAGCAGCGAACAGGTATATAGATTGTCGCCGGGCCGGACGTCGCCATTCCAATCGGGGCCAGGATTGCCGACGCCCCAGTAAATCAGCTTGAGGTCGGGATCGAACGCGCCGGTAACCCAAGTCGAACCGCCGCCGGTTTTCCAACTGTCACCTGTCCAAGTTTCATGGCCGGGCTCGCCTGGACCGGGAATGGTCCAAAAGCGCCAGGCTTGTTCGCCGGATTTGGCGTCATATGCATCGACAAAGCCACGAATGCCTGCTTCTCCGCCGCTGACGCCGACCACTACTTTCCCGTCGATGGCTAATGGGGCGACGGTCATGCTGTAACCGGCTTTGTAGTCTCCGACTTTGGAGATCCAAAGTTGCGCGCCACTTTTTAGGTCGAGCGCGACCAGGTAGCAATCGAGTGTGGTGACGAAGAGTTTGTCATCGAGCACCGCCGGGCCGCGATTGACGCGGCCAAAACCGACGCTGTGATAATCGGAAGGAATGGGACGTTTCCAAGTCCAGAGTGTGCGGCCGGTACGGGCGTCGATGGCCGCAGCGGAGTTTGGGCCGGTAACGTACATGATGTTGTCAACGACGATGGGAGAAACTTCATTGGTGGGAGCGGGAAACTGCAAAGCCCATTGCACTTTCAGTTTAGCGACGTTAGACGTATCGATTTCGTCCAGCGGCGAAAAACGCTGGCCTTGATAGTTGCGCGAATACGTGAGCCAGTTGCCGGGCTCCTTGTCGGCGTTTGCGATGCGTTCGAATGGGACCTGGGCAGCGCTACCCGAACACAATGTGGCGCAGAGCGCTGCGGAAAGCGCGGCTAGTGAAAAGAACTTCATTGCGCTCCCCGTGCTGAGAAAAGATATGCAATCAAATCATCGAGCTCGACGGCGCTAAGAATTGTTTTGTAGGAAGGCATGGGAGTTTGTCCGCGTAGTTTCTGCAAATCCTTCAAGTCTTGTTTTCGCAAGCTGTGGAAGCTGCCGGCGGAATCCCTGATTTGAATGGTGAATGTATCTTCGTTCATGCGGATGCCTTCAATTTTTCGTCCGGAGGAAGTGGTCGCGCGAACAAATAGAAAACCTTCGGGGAGGCGTTCGGCCGGCGCGACGATTGCGGTGCGGACATAGGTGGGACTGCGACGAACACCAACATCGGTGAGTTCGGGCCCGTAAGCGAAACCCGCAGCCGCGAACAAGTGACAGCGCGCACAAGCGTTTTTGGAAAAGACAACCGCACCGCGAGCGGGATCACCTGGCAACGGCTCGGTAGGTATTTTGCCGAACGAGCGGACATAGGCAGCAATGTTGGCGACTTCTTCTTCGGAGAAAAACCAGCCTTCCGGCATTTCAGGAGGAATTCCGTCTGAAATAATGGCCATGAGTGCGGTGTCATCGGGGGTGCGAAAAAGTTGAGCGCGGTTCAAATTGGGGCCGCGGCCGCCTTTACCGTCGACACCGTGGCAGAGCGAGCAATGTCGTTCGAACATGCGTTTGCCGGCGGCGAGATCGGGAGCTGCCACATTCGGCTTGGAAAATTTTTCTGCCTGTGCTGACAAGAGCGAGTGAGGAATCGCGAAGACGCACAAGGAAAAGAGAAGCAAGGTTTGCGTTCGAATCATTTTTGGTCGCATGGAGGCACAGGGTGGCGGCTCTTACGCCAAAAAACTGAGAGGGAGCGTAGCTGTTAGGGTACGCAGTGTCAAACATGGGGTGAGCAGCTGGTTGAAGGTTGCCAAAACGATTCGCCCTTTCGGTCGGTTCGAACAGAAAGGCGAAGGATCGGAACTGAATTAACAAACTAGCGGGCGTTGGCTGGTCTGGATTTGTTGGCGGCAGCTGCTGCGTTTGCTGGTGTTGTTGCGCCGTTGGGGGCGGGCTTGTTTTCAGATTGTGCTGCGCCGCTCGCTGAATGGGTGGCACCGTTGGTACCGTTGGGGCCGGGGATTTCCATTTTTTTGCGTAGCGCGGATTCCAGTTTGGCGCAGATGTCTTTGTGCTCCTTCAAGAAGACACGGGCGTTTTCGCGGCCCTGGCCCATGCGTTCGCCGCCGTAGCTGATCCAGGTACCGGATTTTTCGAGGACGCCCTTGTCGACGCCGAGGTCAATCAGGTCGCCTTCGCGGGAAATGCCTTCGCCGTAGAGAATGTCGAATTCGGCTTCGCGGAAGGGCGCCGCGACTTTGTTCTTTACGATTTTGGCGCGGGTGCGCGAGCCGACGACCCGGTCGCCGTCCTTGATGGCCTGGATGCGCCGAATATCTACGCGCATGGAAGCGTAAAACTTAAGGGCGCGGCCGCCGGTGGTGGTTTCGGGATTGCCGAACATGACGCCAATTTTTTCGCGGATCTGGTTGATGAAGATGAGGCAGGTTTTCGATTTGGAGACGATTGCGGTGAGTTTGCGCAGTGCTTGCGACATCAGGCGCGCTTGCAATCCCATGGAGGGATCGCCCATGTCGCCTTCGAGTTCGGCCTTGGGAACGAGAGCGGCGACAGAGTCGATGACGATGATGTCGACGGCGTTCGAACGGATGAGTTCCTGAGCGATTTCGAGAGCTTGTTCGCCGTGATCGGGCTGCGAGACGAGAAGGTTGTCCACGTCTACGCCGAGTTTGCGGGCATAGCTGGGATCGAGCGCGTGTTCGGCGTCGATGAAAGCGGCCTGGCCGCCGAGTTTTTGGGCTTCGGCGATGATTTGCAGCGTGAGCGTGGTCTTACCACCGGATTCCGGGCCGTAAATTTCGATGACGCGGCCGCGCGGGAAGCCGCCAACTCCGAGAGCGGCGTCAATCGAAAGGCAGCCGCTGGGGATGACGTTGACGGGGACAAGAACATCTTTGCTGCCGAGCCGCATGATGGAGCCCTTGCCGTAAGACTTCTCGATGACGGAGATTGCGGTCTCGAGGTTTTTCATTTTTTCGTCGGACATTGCGCACCTCAATAGAGGAAATTGGAAATTTTGTCTTGCCGAACCCTAAACGATCACTGCGCTGGGAAAACGCGGAGGTCGCGTTGAAACCTTTCGGGCCGATTGTACCGTAGCCAATGGTGCATATTACCATTTGATTTATGCGTTCGCTACTGAAAACCGCAGCGGCATAATGCCGCTGCTACATAGACCGCTCAACGTTGACAACGGTGTGCTGCGATATGTTCCTTCAGACGGGCTATGATCATGGCCACTTTGTCCGCCAAGGCTCGTTGCTCGCAGCGCGTGAGTTGTCGCAGGCGGAGCAAGCTGCACATGCGATCACGGGCCTCCTGAAACTCCCTTTCGAGCCTAGCATGCTCTGGACAGCAGATAGCATAGGTCGAAGAGGAGCACATCGAGCACCTGTTGAAAACGTCGAGGAGCAATGTAGCAGCAAGGCGAACAAAAGGCAAATACTATTTTCGCCTATTATTCGCTTACCAGCTGTGTTGGCCCTCCGCGTTTCCACGCATCGTTCACAAGGGCTTCTTCTATGGACAAACAGCTGCTTTTCCAATTTCTCGATGCTTGCGGGCTAGGCGTTCTCTCCAGTCTCGGGCCAATGGGCGCGCCGCAATCGGCGCTGGTGGGAATCGCCATCACGCCGGAGCTGGAGATTATTTTCGACACGGTGGAGAAGTCGCGCAAGTTCGCAAATATTGCCCATATTGCCCGTGATCCGCGAGTTGCCTTCCTGACTGGTTGGCAGGGTGAGGTCACGGTGCAGTATGAAGGCGTGGCGCGGCAGATTTCGTCTACCGAGTTGGGTCCTTACCACGAAATCTATTTTCGCAAATTTACAGACGCGCCAAGTCGCCTGAAGTGGGAAGGCATAACGCACTACGTGGTCACGCCGATGTCGATTCGCTACAGCGACTAATACCAAACCCCGCCGGAAATTGTTGCGTTCGTGTTTTGAAACGCTCGATTCCAGAACTATTTCTGGTACGTGTAGAAACCGCGGGAAGATTTGCGGCCTAGCCAGCCTGCGGCTACGTATTTCTTGAGAAGCGGACAGGCGCGGTATTTGGGGTCGCCGAGGCCTTGTTGCAGGACGTGGAGAATGTCCACGCAGACGTCCAGACCGATGAAATCGGCTAGTTCTAGCGGCCCCATCGGATGATTCATGCCGAGTTTCATGACGGCGTCCACCGCTTCAGGAGTTGCCACGCCTTCCATCACGCAGTAGGCAGCTTCGTTGATCAGCGGCATGAGGACGCGATTGGAGACGAAGCCGGGTGCGTCGTTGACGGCGACCGGAGTTTTGCCGAGTTTTTTGGTGAGCTCCATGGTGAGATTGAATGCGGCGTCGGAAGTTTGCAGGGCGCGAATAACTTCTACCAGCGCCATGACGGGGACGGGATTCATGAAGTGCATGCCTACGAAACGATCGGGGCGCGAGGTGAGCGCAGCGAGAGTGGTCATCGAAATAGACGAAGTGTTGCTGGCAAGGATGACTTCTGGGCGCAGGATTTTGTCGGCTTCGGTGAGAACGGCACGCTTGATTTCGAGTTTTTCGGGGACGGCTTCCACGGCGAAATCGGCTGCGGCGATGGCGGCCATATCGATCACGGTTTTGATGCGGGAGAGAACGGCGGGCTTTTCGGATTCGGGGAGTTTCCCTTTTTTGACTTCGCGGTCGAGATTCTTGCCGATCGTGCTGAGAGCACGTTCGAGGAAGTTTTGGTCCACGTCACGGAGGATGACGCTGTATCCAGCGCGCGCCAAGACGTGGGCGATGCCGTTGCCCATGGTGCCCGCGCCGAGGACGGCGACGGTTTTGATCGAAGCGATCGACATTATTCTCTCCGGAAAAGTCCTCTAAGAAAAGCATCCTGAATGGCAACAGGTCAAGCGGGTCGAGAATCGGGACGGTCGGTCACTTCCTGACTAGTGCGTTTATCTGTTTGATCTGAAAAGTCTGGCTCTCATACGGTAAGCGTCCACACTTTGGAAGCGGAGTTATTCATCCGGCGACTCCGCCCACATTGGCAGTTTGCACTAGTGGTAGTGCTTGGGGAAAAAGAGGTCACCGATCCATTTGAACGCCTTCCCGCAGCGAGGGCATTTCCAGAACGCCCATTGCCAGCTAAAAATGGACATAAATGGGATCCACGCCAGAGCCAGCATCATTAGGAAGTTTGCATTCCAGCCGAAAAAACGGAACACGGCGCCTCCGATATAAACGAAAGGAAGGCCGCCAAGAAGGACGAGCGGAAACGCGACCCGGAGCCTTCGATACCGTTTCCATGCGGCTCTGTAGCGGCCTCTTGCTTCCTCCTGCGATTCGGGTACCAGGAAGCGGCACTCTACTCTTGGTCGTAGGTCGAATTTGGATCCGAAGAGACTTACGAGATATCCGAGAAGGACTATACGCGTCGCATTGTCGGAAGCTGGCTGACTGCGAATTTAGTGGATTGTCGCGAGGGCGAGCCAGGCGGCGAGGGTGGCGAATTTTTCGTCCTGGGTCCAGGGGGAGCCGAGAGGTTTGCCTAGATCGTTGACGAAACGGGTGAGCGCCGGAGGTTTGCGTCGGAGAGTTGTGGCGGCGGTGGCTTGGAGCTCGCGGTCTTTGATCGTGGTGACAGCAAGATGGGCTTGTGCGCAAGCGTGAAGCAGGGCTTCGCGGAAGAATTCGCCGTCGGCGGTGTGGATGATGGAGTGCGACGCTAGGATTTTGCGGAGTTCGGGGAGCGGACGGCCGGAGGCTAGGAGCAGCGCTGCGCGAGTGAGTTTGTAGCCTTGTTGGGCGACTTCGGTTTGGGCGGAGCGGAGTGCCGCGAGGGCAAGCACTCGGGCTTCGTCGCGCTGCTGATCGAGGAAGGTCTGGGCTTCGGCGAGATCCATTTTTTCTGCGGTGTGGTAGGGCTGGCGGAAGGTGTAGCTGAAGGTGGCGACTAGATGCGGGCGTTGGCGCGACAGCACGATGGGCTGATTGTTTTCTATAGCGAGCGCGATTAAAGACGTCCAGCCGGAGTGGACGCGAAAGCCGAGGGCGGCGGGCTTCATGGGACCTCCTGCGACAGCGGATAAGGAGGCAGAGGATCTTCGGGGCCGCAAGCATGATGCAAGCGGAAGGACACGTCAAGAACGGATTGCCACAGAGACACAGAGGCATTGAGAAAAGGGCGGGAAAGAAAGCCGCGCTGAACCCTGGCACTACATTTAGAGTCACGAGGGGCTTTGCGTGGTTCGGTGGACTTACCTATAATCGGCTTCGCGAGCAGGTCGCGGTTCGGAGGAAAAACTTGCCGGTTGGGACACCGTTTCATGAACGAACTTTGGCGTTGTGCGAGAGCCTGAATTATCGCGAGTGGTCGGGCTACTACACGGTTGGTGTGTATGAGATGCACCATGAGCATGAGTACAACGCTATCCGGAATTCGGCGGCGCTGATTGATATTTCGCCGCTCTTCAAATACCGGATTACCGGAAGCGACGCGACCAAGTTGGTGAACCGCGTGATCTCGCGCGACATCAATAAGGTCGCGATTGATCAGGTGATTTATTGCTGCTGGTGCGACAGCGAAGGCAAAGTGGTGGACGATGGCACGATTACGAGGCTGGGCGAAAAGGACTACCGATGGACGGCTGCCGATCCGAGTTTGCGATGGTTCCAGCAGAATGCGCTGGGGCTTGATGTGAAGATCGAGGATATTTCGGAGAAGACCGCGGCACTGGCGCTGCAAGGGCCGACTTCAGGAAAACTGTTGAGCGTGGCGGCGGACGCGAATATCGCGAATCTGAAATATTTTCGCGTGACGCACGGGACGATTGCAGGAGTTCGCGTGGATATTTCGCGAACGGGATATACCGGAGACTTGGGGTACGAGATTTGGGTGCCGTGGGACAGCGCATTGAAGGTCTGGGACGAACTGGTGAAGAAGGGCAAACCGTTCGATATTCATGCGGCGGGAATGATTGCGCTGGACATTGCGCGGATAGAGGCGGGGCTGATTTTGATCGAGGTGGACTATACGTCGAGCAAAAAGGCGCTGATTGCTTCGCAGAAATATTCTCCGGGAGAAATTGGTCTGGCGAAGCTGGTGGATTTGAAGAAAGAAAGTTTTGTGGGACGCGACGCTTTGTCGATGGAAATCAAGAAAGGCGGACCGGCGCGGCAGTTGGTGGGAATCGAGATTGATTGGAATGAAGTGGAGGCGCTGTACGAAAAAATCGGCATGGCGCCGCAAGTGCCGAGCATGGCATCGCGCGTGGCGGTGCCGGTTTATCGCGGCGGGCGGCACGTTGGAAAAGCGACTTCGACGACGTGGTCGCCGACTTTGAAAAAGATGATTGCGTTGGCATCGGTTGGACGCGAACACTCCGCGCCGGGAACTTCGCTGCAAATGGAAATGACGGTGGAGGCGGTACGCCACACGGTCTCGGCGAAAGTGGTGCCTCTGCCATTTTTCAATCCGCCGCGGAAAACAGCGACGCCAGCGGCATAGAGAATTTCAATTCGCGGCGGCGAAGGACTGCACTTCGGCGAGAAGTTGGTCTAGCGCGGTGCGGTCGAGGAGTTTGCCGCGCAGGATCATGGCGCGGATTTTGCGGGTGTTGCGAATGTCGTCGAGCGGATTCCCGTCTAGCAAAACCAAGTCTGCGAACTTCCCTTTTTCAACGGTGCCGGAATCTTTTGCGGTGTGAAGAAATTCGGCGGGACTTTTTGTGGCGGACTGCAGAGCCTCGAACGGCGTTAAGCCGGATTCGGCCAGCAATTGCAATTCGTCGTGCAGGCCGGAGCCGGGAAAAACATAAGGAGCGGGAGAATCGGTGCCGGCGAGAATTTTGACGCCAGCTTTTTGCATTTCGGCAACGAGATCCATGGATTTCCGGAGAAGTTGCGCGTGCAGCTCGGAGTCCCGCGGCGAAAGCGCTTGCATTTGAGCGATGCGTGATTTTTTCCAGATTTCGAGCGTTCGAGGCGCAATCAATTTCGCACGAGCGTCGGATACATCGGAATTTTCGAGGGTTGGGAAGGCGTCGTTCTTCAGCAGGATGAGTGTGGGCGTCTGCCAGACGTCTTTTCCTTCAAATTTTGCGATAAGGGCGGCCGCATTTTCGGGCGAGTAGGAATCGAGAAGTCTGTGCAGCCAGCGAATAATGCGCGCGCGCGATTGCGAGTCCGTTTGCTGCTGTCGCATAACGTAGAATTGCTCGCGCATGAGTTTCGGTTCATCGCGTGAGCAACCACGCAACACATTGGTGAGATGTTCGATGCTGTGCTGACCGGCCTCGGCAGCTTCGGCGGCGGTGACCTGGTCGGGAACGTGGCCGACAAAGGTGATGTGTTCGCGCGTCGTGGCTTGCGCAATGGCGAAGTAGGCGTCGCGGCTGAGCGTCGATTGCACTTTGATGAAGTCAACGCCGAGAGCGACGAGTTGGTGGACGTTCTCGCTGGCTTCAACCGAATTCGTAACCACTAGCGACGGCTGGAACGATGGAGGCGAGCCATCGAGATATGGACCCGGGGTGAAAATGCGCGGGCCAAGGCGCTTCCCTTCCGCGATTTCTTTTCGCAGCGGGTTCAGCGATTCAAGATAACCTCCCATGTCGCGAACGCTGGTGATTCCGTTGGCAAGCAAAAGCGGCAGCATGAATTTGCGGCTGCCCTCGGGTTCGCCTGCCGCTGTTAGGTGAATATGCATATCCACCAGGCCAGGGATGAGAAATTTTCCGCGGGCGTCAAGGATTTGCGCGCCGCGCGGAATGGCGACGGTGTTCGAAGCGCCGATGGCAGCGATGCGGTCTTTTTTGATGAGGAGGGTTTGATCGGGGCGCGGCTCTGCGCCGGTCATATCGATCACTGTTACGCGCGTAATGGCCAGCGTTGATTCGCGCGGGGCTGAGCATGCGCTCAGTGCGAGAAATGCTACGAATGAACAGAAAAACAAAAACGCCCGCCTCGGAAGGCGGTCTCTGCAAACAACGGGCATGATATATCGTGCCCCTACAAAACCCGATCGTGGATGATCTCTATTCAACGAGGCGGTTGTATTTTTTCAGGACGGCGCGCAGCTTGTCGTGTGGCAGCGCGATGACCTTGTGATTTTCTATGCCGGTCATGGTTTCTGCGGCAACCATCGCGTTCACGATTGCTTCTTCCGTAGCTTGCACGGTTGCAGCAAAGACTGGATCGAGCGAACCGTTGGGTAGCACCTTCACGTCCACCACGGCCTTGCCGCCATCAGCGTGAGGATTGGCAGTGGAGAACGCGATGAAGATGTCGCCGGAGCCGCTCCCGGAAATGCTGCCGTTGCGGCCCAAGCCAAGCGAGACGCGGCGGGCGAGTCTTTTCAGTTGTTGCGGGAGCAGGGGCGCGTCGGTGGCCACGACAACGATGATCGATCCGCGGTCAACTTGTTCGAAAGGAGCGGAAGCATATGCAGCATCTTCGGGAATTTCCTTTCCGACAGGAACGCCGGCGATGCGCAGGTTCGGGCGCACGCCGTAATTACACTGAACCAGGACGCCGATCGTGTAGCCGCCCGCTTTCACGTCCAGTTTGCGCGAAGAAGTGCCGATGCCGCCCTTGAATTCGTTGCAAATCATTCCGGTGCCGCCGCCGACTGCGCCTTCTTCGACGTAGCCGTCGCGAGCGGTGTCGATGGCGCGGAACGCGTGTTCCGGCTTGACGTGAAAACCGTTGATGTCGTTCAGCCAACCGTCCCAGGTTTCCGCGACTACGGGCAGCGACCACCAGTAACCGGTGGGATCGGGCTGGCCGTGAGCTACGCGCCATTGGATTACCGCGTCGCGAACGACTCCAACGCTGTGGGTGTTGGTGATCATCACCGGGCCTTCGAGGAAGCCGGATTCTTCTACCCAGGTGGTGCCGGTCATTTCACCGTTTCCGTTTTGCGAAAACCAGCCGGCGAAGACCGCGTCGTTCATCGATTCCTTGCCACGCGGAAGGACGGCGGTTACGCCGGTGCGCACCGGACCTTTGCCGATCTGCAGCTTGCCTTCTCCCGAGATGAGAGTGGTGTGGCCGACAAGAACGCCGTGGACATCGGTGATGGCATTGAATTTTCCAGGCGCACCGTCAAAGGGAACGCCGAGATCGCGGGCGCGCGGCTTTTTTGCCGGGTCTTGCTGGGCCGACAGGATAGACGTGCTTAGAAAGAGGAAAAGAAATAAGAGCGAAGTGGCGGGACGATAATGCATTCCGATTTTTTCTCCGGATAGGAATTAAGAACACGTACGGTATGAATAGAAACAATGTAGCGTACCTCAGGAATGGAAACTTTGCGCGGGCAAGAGTGCGAGAAAGGCCGGGCTCGAACCGGCACTAGGCAAAGAAAGAAAGGGCAGAGTTCTATATGATGAAAGTCGCTTGGATCGCTGTTTTTGAATCTCGTGAGGGAGTGTTGATGCGACTGACCGCGGGTAGAACAGGAATTGTTTGCTTAATAACTTTACTTTTATGCGGAGGAGCGGCTCGCGGGCAGGAGAACGCAGCGGTGAGGTTGGAAGTCGATCTGCGCGATGCAGCCAAGCGCGTGTACCACTCGAAAATGGAGTTCCCCGTGAAGCCGGGGCCACTGACTCTCGTCTATCCGAAGTGGATCCCGGGCGAGCACTCCCCGACCGAAGCGATTGTGGATGCAACCGGGCTGCATTTTCGTGGCGGCGGGAAAGAAATTGCATGGCGGCGCGATGATGTGGATTTGTATGCGTTTCGATGCACGATTCCCGCGGGTGTGACGACGCTGGAAGTGACGCTGGATTATTTATTGCCGGCGGATTCGGGGACAGCCGGAGTGCCGTCTGCCAGCGCTCGGGTGGCGGTACTTCCGTGGAATCTGGTGGTGCTGTACCCCGACGGCACCAACTCCGATGAAATGAAATTCGCGCCGAGCATTCGCGTAGCGGATGGGTGGAAGTTCGCTACCGCGTTGCAGTTGTTGCCGGGCAATCGCGCGGAAGGCGCAGCGGAATTCGAGACAGTATCGTTGACCACGCTGGTTGATTCTCCGCTGCTGACTGGAGCGTTTTTCAAGACTTACGATTTGGCACCTGGACAAAAAACTGAGCATCGGCTGAACATTGCCGCGGACAGCAGCGCTGCAACTGCGCTCACGAATGAGGAGTTGCAGCATATGCGGCAGTTGGTGTCAGAAATGGAAGCGCTGTTTGGAGCGCGGCACTATCGCCACTACGATTTTCTGCTCGCACTCTCCGATCACCTGCAACCGAACGGACTGGAACACCACGAATCGAGCGACAATCGCGCTCCCGAACGGATGTGGCTGGACCCGGATACTCTGGAAACGTTAGTGGACCTGCTGCCGCATGAATATTTTCATTCCTGGAACGGAAAGTACCGGAGACCCGCGGGGCTTGCTACGCGCAATTATCAGGAGCCGATGAAGGGCGATTTGTTGTGGGTCTACGAAGGGCTGACGCAATATTACGGCGTGATGCTGGGAGCGCGCAGCGGATTCTGGACTCCAGGACAATTCCGAGAAACGCTGGCGGCGACGGCGGCGTATTTGAACGATCGACCCGGACGCACTTGGCGCGACCTGGAAGACACGGCCATTTCCGCGCAACTGCTGTACGGAGCGCGGCCCGGGGGAGCGTCCTGGCGGCGGTCCGCGGACTATTACGACGAAAGCACGCTGATCTGGTTGGAAGCGGATACGATCATCCGAAGAGAGTCAAAGGGACAAAAATCGTTGGACGATTTCTGCCGGAAATTTCACGGAACGGGCGCAGGAGTGATTAAGGTGGTGCCGTACACGTTGGACGATGTGGTGGCAACTATGAATGCTGTCGCTCCGTACGACTGGAAAAAGTTTTTCGACGAGAGGATTCATTCACACGGGCCGGGAGCGCCGCTGGGCGGATTGGTGAACAGTGGCTGGAAACTGGCCTTCAACGAAGTGATGAATGACCATCAACGCGCCGAAGAAGATTCTGACCATCTGATCGACGTATCTTTTTCAATTGGTTTCAGCGTGCATGCTGCGGGCGGCGACGATGCAAACACCGTAATCGACGTGATCCCCGGTTCGCCCGCAGCAAATGCGGGCATCGCGCCGGGTATGCATCTGGTTGCGGTGAATGGGCGGCGCTGGACGCCGGATATTTTGCGGGCAGCGATTCACGCGACGAAAAATTCGCAGGAGCCGATTGAATTGCTGTTAGAGAACGATGACTACTATCGAGTTTTGTCGGTGGATTATCATGGCGGCGAGCGCTATCCGCATCTGACGGCAGCCGGCGGAGTGGATGTGTTGAGCGAGATTGCCAAAAGGCACGCGCAAGCAGTCGAAAAGTAAAAAGCTTTGGCGTCAGAGATAGCTTTGAGCAGCGGACGAGCGTTACGCGTGCGCAATTGGAATGACGACGGGTAATTTAGCTAGCGCCGAATGTTGCATACTAGTTGGGCGTAAACAGCGAAATGATAGGTGGCAATTTCCCCCCGCAATTGAGGAGAGCGCATGAGATCGAGTGTGCATAGGCATGGACTGGCTTGTGGATTGATTTGTCTGCTGTTGCTGGCGAGTGCGGGATCGAGCAAGTCGCAGGAAGCTGGGAAGCGCGCGATTACTTTCGATGATCTGATCGCTATGCATCGCGTGGCCGAAGCGCAACTTTCACCGGACGGAAAGTGGGTGGCGTACATGGTGGCCACTCCGGATCTGGAGGCCAATCGCAACGCGACGAATTTGTGGATGGCGCCGGCGGCGGGCGGTGAAGCAATTCAATTGACGCGCACGGGCAAGGATTCGTCACCGCAGTGGTCGCCGGACGGGAAGTCCATAGCCTTTCTTTCGACGCGCAGCGGGGATTCGCAAGTGTATTTGCTTTCGATGGACGGCGGCGAAGCGCATCCGCTGACAAAACTCTCGACGGGCGCGGACTTTGTGAAATGGTCTCCGGACGGCAAGACCATTGCCTTTACGTCTTCGGTATTCCCAGACTGCAAAGACGATGGGTGCAACAAAAAGCGCAACGACGAAAAAGAAAAAAATAAGGTAAAAGCTCACGTCGCGGAAAATCTGCTGTACCGGCACTGGACGCACTGGAACGATGGACCGCGCGCGCATTTGTTTGTGATGCCGGCTGATGGAAACGGCGAAGCGAAGGATTTAACGGCGGGCGCGAACTACGATGTGCCGCCGGATCAGCGCGGCGATGAGAACGACGTCAATTTTTCTCCGGATTCGAAGGAAATTTGTTTCACGGCAGTGACCGATAAAGTGGAAGCGACCAGTACGAATGGCGACCTGTTCACAGTGCCGGTGGCCGGTGACGGCGAGCCGAAGCGAATTACCACGCAGCCAGGCTTCGATGGAAATCCCGTGTATTCGCCGGACGGAAAATTTATCGCGTATCACGCGCAATTGACGGCGCGATACGAGGCCGACAAATGGCGCGTGATGCTCTACGAGCGCGCGACCGGCAAAAATGAAAACCTGAGTGAGGGATTCGACCGGAGTGCGACGAACCTGGCCTGGTCGCCCGACAGCAAGACCATTTACTTTCTGGCAGAAAACGAAACCGAGCAGCCGGTGTACGCGATGACGCCAGTCGCAGGGGCAATGCCCAGGAAAATTGTGAATGGGTTCAACGCCGGCTTCGGTTTGAGCGAAGATGGCAAGACGTTGTCGCTCACGCGCACCAACCTGAACTCGCCGTCGGAAATATTTGTATCGGCCAGCGACGGAAGCGGGCTACGGCAAGTCACGCACACGAATGAGGCGCTGCTGGCAAAGCTGGAAATGAATGCGCCGGAAAATTTTTGGTTCGAAGGGGCGGAGGGTACACGTGTGCAGGCGATGCTTATTCGTCCGCCGCAATTTGATGCTAAGAAAAAATATCCGCTGCTGGTGCTGTTGCATGGCGGGCCGCAGACGATGTGGTCGAATGCCTGGGGCTACCGCTGGAATGCACAGGTATTTTCTGGAGCCGGCTATGTGACGCTGATGATCAACCGGCGAGGTTCGACGGGCTACGGACAGAAGTTCACGGACGAGATCACAAATGATTGGGGCGGAAAAGCATACGTGGATGTAATGAAGGGCGTGGATGCGGCTCTGGTGAAATTCCCTTTCATTGACGGCAAAAAAATGGCGGCGGCGGGCGGATCGTACGGCGGATACATGGTGGACTGGATGGCGACGCATACCGACCGCTTCAAAGCACTGGTGAGCCACGCCGGCGTGTACGACAAAGTTTCCATGTATGCGACGGAAGAGTTGTGGTTCGAGGAGCACGATTTGCAGGGAACGCCGTGGTCGAATCCAGATGCTTATCGCAAATGGGCGCCGGCAAATTACGCTGGCGCGCTTGGAAAATACAAAACGCCGACGCTGGTTGTCGCGGGCGAACAAGATTTTCGCGTCCCGTACACGCAGTCTCTGGAATTCTTCAATACGCTCCAGCGGCAGGGGGTGCCTTCTAAGCTGGTGGTATTCCCGGATGAAGGCCACTGGGTTTTGAAGCCGCTGAACAGCCAATTCTGGTACAAAACGTTCCTTGATTGGGTTGCAACGTACGTAAAATAAAAAGCTTTTGCGTTCGCCCGCGGCGCAAAATCTGATATATGGCCATAAAACCGTAGGTTTGGACCAGCAACCATCCCTACTATAAAAAAATAATCTTGCAATCGAACCACGGTGCGCGTAAATTCCAGCGCAAGTCCCAACCCCTGCCCGATAAATTCTTCCGAGGAGGTCTTCTTCAGTCATGTCCATCAAATTTGCAAAAGATACAATTCAGCGTCGCGATTTCATCAATGGAATGTTGATCGCGGCCGGAACTGCAGCGGTGGGGAGTTCGTTCCCAATGCGAATGTATGCCGCGGGTACGACGTTCCCGTGTGACGGGGCTATCGGAAGCGATCCCAACGTGCTGCGTGGCGGAAACGTACCATCGGTTTTCAATATCGCGCACTGGCTGCGAGACAACCGCCTCACCTTCAGAACCAACAGCGTGCTGATTTCGTCTTCGCCTTGCGACAGCTTTCAGGGCAGCACACCGATCATTCCCGACAACGGAAATTACGATGTGATCATCGTTGGCGCAGGAATGAGCGGATGCTCGGCGGCGTATTACTTGACACGGCAGCGGCCAGCGACAAAAATTCTGGTATTAGATGGACAGCGCACACCGGGCGGCAATGCCAATCGCGACGACGCGGCGCCAATTCCGGACATTGCTTCCACAGCTACGGCATACGCGGTGCAGCCCTACGCTCCATTTTTGACTGACATTTACAACACGACTGGAATCCTCTGGCAGAACTACGTTGTGCCGTCGCCGTTTTACAGTTATTTCTTCGATAGTCAGACACCGTATGTCAATCCGGGAACGAACAGCTGGAATATCGATACCTATGGAAATGGATTGAATTCAGTTCCCTACCCCACGAATATCGTGAACGATTTGAAAGCGGCTCGGGCGGATTTAATGAACTGGTACCACAAGCCCGGCGCGCCGACGGATCCGGCGGACAATAGCGATCCCAAATACGATTACTTGTCGCCTATGACGTTTGATTCCTACCTGACCCAGACAAAAGGATTCCATCCGGCGGTTTCTGATTTTTATACGCGCTATGCGGTCGATGCGCTGGATGGAACAACAGCACAAACCTCCGCGTATACCTCCATCAGTTTTCTCGGCGCTGAATATTTTCCCGAATTTGCCTATCCTGGCGGAAATTCCGGCATGCTGCGCCACATCATCAAATGGCTGATACCCGGGGCAATCAACGGAACCAGTGATGTCGACCTGCTGGCAAATCCATTCAATCTATCCGCAATGGACAACGCCAACAATAACGTGCGGATTCGGCAGGGGGCGATGGTGGTGCGCGGAGATACCTCGAGCACGAATGCCAGCGTCATTTATTTCAGCAATGGTCAATTTTTCCAGGCCACAGCCAAGGCCGTGATTTTCGCCGGACAATCGCATACCGCGCGTACCGCTTGCGCACAACTGTTAAGTTCGTCGCAAACCGATGCGTTCGACCAAGTGACGTTGAGTCCGGTGCTGACGGCCAATGTCACGCTGCGTAGGGCGGCGCCCATTGTTGATCTGGGTTACGACGCATATTACTGGGGTGGCCAGTATTTTGCGGATTTCGTGGTCGCGGATTGGGTAGGCGCGAACCGCTCCGATCCCGCTCGGCAAACAGTGTTGACTTTCTATGGGGGCAACACTGCTTCGGTCGAGGATCAGCCGAATGAACGAATCAAATTGCTGACTACGCCGTTTTCAAGTTACGAAGATTCCCTCCGCTCCGATATGAATCGCGTGCTGGCCGGACGCAATTTTGATTTTGATCGTGACGTTGCGGCGGTCTATGTCTATCGCTGGGGACACAGCATGGTCTATCCAAAGCCGGGCTGGCCGTTCAGCGCGCCAATCAACAAGAACGGGCAGGTAATTCGTGTGCCATCGGCACGATTCTACGCACGACAACAAATCGGCAGAATTTCTTTCGGCGCGCAGGATGTGGAGTCAAGCCCGGCAAATGAAAGCGCGCTAGGAGCGGGAGTTCGCACCAGCGGCGAAGTGTTGCCGCTGCTATAGCTAAACGAACGACATTCACAGGTGGTATGCGGCGGACAAAACAAAGTGCACCACATGCGAAGCTATAGCCGCGATAGCGCAGCTCGCACGAATCTAAATAAGAAGTGCAGCAGCACTGCGCACAGCATCAGCAACGCCACTACAATAACGATCGTTGCGACTGGATGAACCGTGGTGAACCACGTGAGCCACACCGCGAGCAGATCTTCACCGATGCTCAGAGCCCAATTGCTGAACGGTTCAGGCACGGTGTTCACCGCTGCGCGCGTGGATGCTTTTGTGCTGTGCGAAGTGAGCGCAACTCCGCCGGCAAGCAGCGCGGCCGCCCAACGCCACTCTGGTGGCGCGGATGCAGATGCGCTGAAAGCAATCACCGCAGCCGCCGGTGGACGGATGAAAGTGTGGATGGTGTCCCATACCGTATCCACAAACGGAATCTTGTCGGCGAGAAATTCGATGATGTAGAGTGCGACGGCAGCTCCTAGAACAATCGGGTGTGCAATAATCGCCAGCGGCTGCGGCAGATGAATTACACCAAATCGCTGGAGAATGCCCAGCGTGGCCACAGTGGCGTAAAGGTTTAGTCCGGACGAAAAGCCGGCGCCCATCGCCAGGCCGAGCGTTTGCAGAGGGTTCACAAGGTTGATGATAGCAAACGACGATGCCGACCAAGCGCATCGCTCGATCGGCATAAGCTGGGGCGGATGATGGCAAGATGCCCTTCTCATCACGCAACAAGGGAAACCTCTTGCGCACAAAAAGCTGCTGCAGACTATCTGGGGACCGGACCACGGTGCGGAGACGGAAAACCTTTGCGTGGTGATAAACCAGCTGCGGAAGAAGGTCGAGAAGGATCCAACACGACCGCGTTATATCTTGACGGAGCCTTGGCTTGGATACCGGTTCCAACTTCCAATCGTTGCGTCGGAAAAACCGCCACGGAGCAAGCAGTAAAGTTCATCGCAACGGATGGACGGAATCGAGATCGAGATTCAGTTCCAGGACATTTACGCGCGGTTCGCCAAGGAATCCCAGGTCGCGGTCTTTTGTATGTTTCTGGACGAGCGTGCGCACGTCGTCTTCTTTCATTGTGCGTTCCCGTGCCACACGTGGTATCTGGAATTCTGCGGCCGCGGGAGAGATTTCGGGGTCGAGCCCCGAACCGGAAGCAGTCACCAAGTCAACAGGAACAGGCGTGGACGGATTTTCCGCTTGGGCTTTTTGTACGTCGGTCTTCACTCGGTCGATCAGCGTCTTGTTTGTCGGCCCCAGGTTGGAGCCACTGCTCGCCGTCGCATCGTATCCAGAGCCCGCACCGGACGGCCGTGAATGAAAATACCCAGGCTCCGTAAACATTTGCCCGATGATTCTCGATCCGACGGTCCTGCCATTTTTCTCGATCAGCTGTCCGTTGGCCCGTTTAGGAAACAAGACCTGAGCCAGGCCCGTGACCGCGAGGGGATACAGAATGCCGAACATCACCGTCGTAACTAAGGTGAACCAAAAGGCGATCACAAGATTCTTTTTCATAAGTTCCTCACACAACCCG
>WNFA01000009.1_pt1 | contig 169264 bp, 186 predicted proteins | sample 5400481 | NCBI WGS metagenome assembly WNFA01 (sample SAMN13153340, study PRJNA577476) | soil metagenome | isolation source: 120 cm saprolite under Douglas fir tree site 2 hole 1 replicate 2 | place: USA:California | collected 2015-04-18 | reverse complement strand
AAAACCGTCGAACAGCCCAGTGATATCGACGGATTGATATACCTCCCCTTCGATGAACATATCGATGAAATCAAGATCAAGCTGTACCGGGAGCTTCAGGCAGCTGGCTACAAGCCAAAACTGGAGGTGTAGCGCGAACAGCCACCAGTTGCCAAAACCGCTCCTCCGTCCTCAGCGCGACAAAAGTGCGCCCTTGTCGACCTCAACTCCCCAGTGCTTCGAATCGTTATGCATTCGCGTTCCATCCTTGCTGCTACCGGACGCTCTTGCGCTCTGACCCGCACTGCTAAAACTGTCCTCCTCTCTTTTTCCAAAAACAAGTCTTTGGAAGGCACAAACACTCCAACGCCAGTGTTGAAGAATCAATCGGTTGTGCAGCTGCCCGCAAGCACGCTTTTGGAAGCAGCGGCTGCATGCCCCAATGCGCCTGGGGTGTGCCAGAAGAGCCGGTCCGACGGGACCTCTAAACTACAGATTTTACGAGTCAAGCCTTTGGGGATTGGGGCGTGCCGGAACCGGCACCTTTTCGGCCGGACTTCTGCTAAAGTCCAACGCGATGAGCCAAGTCGACAAACTGGGGGTCGGAGCGAATGCTGTCTAGTCTCGGGTCAGCATTCAGGTAAATCAGCAAGTCAGATCGATCCGTGTACGCTTTTTCGAGCCACTGAAGGGCTTCATTCTTCCTACCAAGAGCGACGTAAATTAGTGCAACCTCGAACGGGCTTACGTACGTCCGTCGTGACGACTCATTCAATTCCTCGAGTATTTTTAAGGCCGCCGGTTTATCTCCGGAAATGGCATAAACGTGTCCGATGTCCGCAACCAAGGCGGTGTTACCCTTAAGAAGTTCTTGCGCTTTGTGCATGGCTTGCAATGCGTCAGCGTATTTGCCCTGCTGCTCATAAACCCAGCCCAAGTACCAATTACCCAGGCTGTGGTTAGGATCCAGCTCCAACGCCTTACGAAGTTGGGCTAGAGCCAGGTCGTACTGGCGTGCATAGATGTAGTGCCACCCTAGATGCACATTCATAGCGGGGTTAAGCTGGTCAAGGTTGAGCGCCCGTTTGCTTTCAGCCAGGGCCTCCTCACGTCGGCCACTCGCCATCAGAAGATGTGCATACCAGTGGTGGGCATTTGCATAACCCGGGTTTAGTGCCGATACGCGTTTGAATTCTGCTTCCGACCCTGGCCAGTCCCAATCGTAGAGTAGCCTGACATACGCCAGAGAGTTGTGCCCTTCCGCGAGCGTGTCGTCCAGTTGGATTGCCCTTTCCGCCGCAGACTTAGCCTGTGGAAAGGCCTGAGTGGGCGAGAGTGACCCAACGTCGAAAGCAATCCCGGACAGAATGTAGCAGTCCGCCAATCCACTGTAAGCCGACGCATACCCAGGATCTTTGTCAATCGCCTGATGGAAAAGAGTGATCGCCCTGTCCGTCGATTCTTGCGTCCTCTTGTTCCAGAAGTACCGCCCTTTCAGGTACAGCCCATAGGCTTCAGGGTCGACCGGACGCCCCCTAGTGAGTAATGCTTGTTCTTGCGGTGTTAGCTGGATTTGAATCTCTTGCGCGATGGACCTCGCAATCTCTTCCTGGACGCGCAGCACATCATGCAGATCTCGATCGTAGGCCTCGGCCCATAGATGCTGCTCCGTTGCCGCGCGGATGAGTTGCGCTGTGATTCGCACACGATCTCCCGAACGCTCGATCGAGCCTTCCACGATGGCATCAACATTGAGATCCTTCGCAATCTCCGGTACGGATCTCTGCGTCCGCTTATAGCGCATTACTGAGGGCCGTGAGATCACGCGCAAAGCGCCGATCTTCGCAAGATCGGTGATGACGGCGTCGGTCATACCATCGGCAAAGTATTCCTGGTCGGGGTCACGCGACAGGTTTTCCAGCGGCAATACGGCGAGCGAGCGAATCTGCGGAGGACGCTCCCGCCCGACCAAGCGGTCCCACGAACCGCCTACATCAAACCCCACTAGAACCGCTGCCAACAGAACCATTCCGAACCCGGCAATCAGAGCTGTCCGCCGCCGCCCGCGATTGTCTGGCTTCGCAAAGCGCACCGCTACAGTCGTAGACCCGCTTGCTAACTGCCGCAGATCGACCTCGAAATCTCGAGCCGATTGATATCGGTTATCGGGATTTTTTTCTAAGCACTTCAGAATGATTCGCTCAAGCTCAGGGGAAATCTTTCGGCTTACGGCGCGCGGGGAAATCGGCGGCTGGTGGAGGATAGCATCGATGAGGCGTGACGGCAGTTCCTCTCCAAATGCCCGCTGGCCAGTGGCTATTTCGTACAGCACCGCACCTGCCGCGTGAAGTCACTCCGCTCGTCGGCAACCTCCCCTTGCAACTGCTCCGGCGCCATGTACGGCAATGTACCAGCCATCGCCTGGGTTTGCGTAATACTGCCCGTCACCGCCAGATCATCCGCGGATCGAACCAGTCTGGCCAAGCCGAAATCGAGAACCTTTACCCGCCCTTTCGGTTTCAGCAAGAGATTTCCTGGCTTGAGATCGCGGTGAACAACCCCGTGATCGTGCGCCTCCTCGAGTGCTTGGGCTAACTGCGAACCGATGGACGCCACTTCCCTTTCTGAGAAGGCACCGCCCTCTACTCGGTGCGCCAGCGAAGTACCCTCCACGTACTCCATCGCGAGAAAATCCACTCCGCCCTGGCTGTCAAAATCGTAGACCGTCGCGATATCGGATGATTCAGTTTGGAAAGTGCTAGGGCTTCTTTCCGAAAACGCTTGCGAGCCAGCTCGTCACTCAACAGACCTTCCGGCAGGACTTTCAGCGCCACATCGCGTTCCAGTCGCTCATCTCGGGCGCGATAGACCACACCCATTCCACCTTCACCAAGCTTCTCGACGATGTGGTAGTGGCCGACTGTCTGCCCGATCATGGAGAGGCCACCTCCGGGCAGGAATGTTAGGCTGCGCCGGTAGTCAAGTCAACGCGAACAAGCCGTGTATCAATCACAGGGGGGCGCCGAAACCATTATTGGGCGAAGCTGGTGCTGCTTACGGCCTCATTCGCGCGCTGTGGCCAGATCAGCACACAATCGCAGGAGTCCACGAACAATCCTCCTGTACTACCCAAAGCTGAGCCCACCCGTACCTCCTCCGCCGATGGTTATCATCCCACGACCGCCACTACCATCGCCACTGGACGCGCCCGATCCCTGACTTGGGGACTCTGCCCTCCGCTCCAGACAATTCAAAGTCGCGAGCAAGGCGTGCAATCGACCGACTTGCTCCCAGACGTCTCGACACGGTCTTCCACACCTGCTGGCAGTCATTTGGTCCCCGAAGTGAGAAGCACTCCTGCCTATGCGAAGTACGGGAGGACAAAGACATAATAAAGACATAATAATGCAACGCCTTAGCAAAGTTGCTTGGCCGACGCTTAGGCGAACATCGTCACGTTAGGCTGCTTGTGCCGTCAATTGCGGCACAGCAGCCCTCTTTATTACCGGGGAGTTCCGGCCAAGATGGTGGTGACGGTCCAAATTCAAGGAAAGCCGACAGGAAAGTGGAACGCTGTCACGTCGATGTGGTTGCGGAGAGCTGGCGCCTAGACATCTACTTCAGCGCGGAGCGCGGGGTCGTTGGCCTGATCTGCAAATTGAAACTCGAAGAGCCGTGTTGCCCAGACCCGGAGGTCGGCGTCGGCAGGGCCGGGCGTCCCAAAGTAATCGCAGAGAACGTTGAAGGTGACAGTACGTACAACATCGACAATGTCTGCCAGCCCCTTGCCCTTCGCGACGATCGACTGACCTGAGGCGAGGGTGGCAGGGATGAGTGTGGACTCAATGTCGGTGCGGCGAACCACCATCCGCCATGTTAGTGGTGTCGCGGGTGTACGCTTCGGAATTGGTCGTGCCGAGAAAGAACGGGTGGCCGTCCATGATGACGTCAAGCTTCTCGTTATAGGGATTGACGAAGCCTTGGCTCAGCGACACGACTTGCTCAACGTCGTCGAATCGGGTGACGAGAGCGAATTTGCCTATGACGGGAATGGGCCAGAAATTGCGCAAGATGCGGAAAATGAAATCAAGGTGATCCATCCCCTTAGGTTTTAAGCCTTGCCTTAAATGTCGAGTCGGGCGGTGGAGCTGGACGAAGAATTGGTGCGGGTGCGTGCGCTGGAACGGCGGCTGGCGTGGCATTCATCAGAGTGCCCCCAGGTACCGTAAGGCGCGAACACTGGGCAGAAAGAAGTATCCGCCGCCGACCGGGATGATGAAAGTCTCGATGATGGGTTGCTGGCGGACCGGTGTCGATGGAATGCTGAAAGGACACTTGGAGCCGAGTATTGGGTCGCTTTCGTTATAGCCCAAGCCAAACATCGGATTTATAAGCCAGGTATGCTGGACGAACTCGAACTGGCGCTCTATCTCGCTGTTCATGCAAAGGAAGAGTAGGCCTCGGTCGAGTCCGTCGTCGCTATAGCGATCCTTAGCGGGTTCACCGTAGAGGCGTCCTCGGCGCATGATGCGATGGCGGTTGGTGGCATTGATCATGTCCTTTGTGTCGTCCTTAGTGGGAGCCAGGCCGTCTCGCGGATTAGCGCGGCGGGCGTGCGAGGTCATCGGACAGCCGAAACCCGCCGGGTCGGAGGCAAAGAACGTCATGTCGTTGCCAGCTTCGGATCCCGCAGGGGTGAGCATCTCTCCGCCTAGAGTGCGGCCGACTGCCTTCTGCGCGAGCCACTCATCGGTTGCCGGATTCCGGTTCTCGTCAAGCAGATCAGCCGATACTGTCTTCATGTTGTTCCAAAATTTGGCGACATCTTGCTTGAGCTGGCGAAAGACCATGTAGGTTCCGTTCAAGCCAAGGTCAAAGAAGCCTTCCACTAGGGCGGGTTTGAGGTATTGAGCGGCGTTGGAGGAGTTGGGAACGATCGGGCCGGCTGCGGGAGCGTTGTAGGTGTTGATCTGGGCAAGCACCACCTCGCCAACCGGGATCTCGTGCAGAGCGCGCTTTTCGACGGGAATCTCGCCATTCACCAGGATGGGTTGAGATATGCCGTCGGCAAAGCCGAAGTGCTCGTGTCTCACCTGATTCTTATCAAGATTTACCCGCAGTGGAATTTGGCCGGCGATGGTGAGGCCAAAGCCGAGAAGCGTTTTGGTTTCAGCCGCTACGACTGGATCGAGCGCTGACTGCGTGCGCGCGTAAACCAGCAACTGGGCATGGACGCAGTTCGTGCTGGAGGCGCAGTCGCTCCATTTCCATGTGGCTGGTGCGTCCCCGAGAAAGCGCGCCCGGTTGTTCGTCGTCATCCCCTCCTGAAAGGGACGTGAGAAGGTGGCCAGCACCTCTTTCGATACGCCCAGTACGGCGATGCCAGCCGCGGAGAAAGCTAGGTTGAGGCAGATATCACGCTCACCGCTCGAGTCGGTGATGCGTGGAGTGATATCGGCAACCCAAGCGTTCGGACCAGGCGCCGGAGGCGCCGGAAATTGCACCATGATCAGCGTCGCAAAAAGATGCATTGGGTAGGAGCTGATCACGATCCCCTGCAGATCAGCGGCAGTCTCGCCGATTGGCTTCCACTCAGGATTCGGTGACGTAGCGGTCGCTGAGATTAGAGAAGCTGAGCCCATTGTTCGGCCTCCTTCTGCTTCATCGATTCCTTGCGAAGCCCGTCGACGATGCTGGTATTGCGGATAATCTGGTTGACGGTAAGGGTTGGGTAGGCGCTATACCAGAGAATGTTCTGAGTCTGAGACTGGCGCGCCCATGCCTTGAATTCGGTTCCATGCGCCGCTCCCTGACGAACAAGATCCTCGGTGCGCGGAAAGCCAACGCAGTTTCCCCAGGCGAGGGTAAGTCCCCGATGGGCCTTATCAACGAAGTCGTCGAGGTAGCTCTGCCAACTTCCATCGAAGTTGCTCAGGAACAGCAGTCGTCCAGAGTTCCCGACGAGAGTCCAGTGAGCAAAGTGGATGGTGCGCATGGAGCCGAGGTAGCCATTCCAGGCTTTGAGCGGGACCACGAACTTGAGCGCGCGAAGGGCGGCCCGTATCAGAAAGCCGCGAAGCATGCCAGGTTTGACCAGGACCATGCTTGCAAGATGATTTTGAACGATGTGATCTTCTTGCGCAGCGAAAAGCTTCAGTTGCTCGGGAGAAAGCGGAGGATGGTCCTGAGTGAAGTCCGATTCCTCCAGGCGGCGAAGCAGTTTGTATAAGACAAAGCCCACGCGAAAGACGGGTAGAGCAGTCAGAAGAAGCAATAACCAGCCGACGACGAACCTGACCGCCAAGCGCACCGCAAAGTGCACGGTGGGGCTGTGTCCCGGAAGGCTTGTCCACCAATGCATCAGATAATTTGAGAGGACTGCGGCGAGAAAAACGAAGACTAAGCCGAGAAGAACAATGACCGTCACCAGCCACGGAGCAATTGGACGCAAAGTGCTCCACTTATAAGTGCGGAGCGCCTGGTCCGTTGTCGGGATCTCAGCATGACGGAACCATTCATACTTTTCGAGGGCCCACTTACGGAGGGCCTTATGGACACCGGGCGCGTCCAATTTTCGGTAGCCCGAGCCTGTAGGTCCCAGTTCCGTCTGGATATCTTCGAAGACTTGACGACCGCGAGAGATGCTTAGAAGCGAGTTGGCGACTGCGCCGAAGTGCTGAGCGGACGCGCTACACGAGTGCGCTCGAAGAAACTCTGCAAGAGAATCGCTATTGCCCGGGAAGAAGAGGCGCGCCCATTCTGGCTTTGTTGCTTCCTTCGTGCAGGCGAAGATCCCCCGCAGATCGTCCGAGAGTTGCGCCAGAACGCTTTGCCAGTACGTCTCCGGTTCTCCTTCAAAGTTATTCTCGAAGACGAGCAGTGGATCGAAGTGACCATCTTCAATGATCTGCATGGAGATGAAGTGAAGCTGAGAGATCTGCTGCAACCGTACGAAAGATGGGACGCCGCTGATCTTCGGATCCTCGCGGTTGGCGAATGCCTGAACGCGTTGGCGCATCAGTTCAAGGCTGTCTGGATTGGCTTCGAGCAGTATGTCAGCAATGGTAAGCATGGTGCTCCCGCATATTACCGTACGACTAAACTGGGACCCGTGGAGACCTGTTGTTACTCGCCTTCGAGGGCGGAGCGCATAATTTGGTTTGCTTTGAGCAATGCACAGTCAACGGATCGGTAACACGGCTTCTCGGCATTGGCTTCCACTAGAGTGACGAATGGCCCGGAATGTTTTTAGACTTCAAAGATGGGTGCCATCGTAGCCCTGACTCACGTTCGCGTCAATCTGAAGCAATACCGTCGAGAGCCCGCCAATTCCTCCCGACGCATTGACGGCGCGTAGGGCATTTTGGCTTAGGTTAGTGCTTTTGGGGCAATGCCCTGGGCAATGGCCCCGTAAGCGCTAAATTAAGAATTGCTGTCGCGGTAGGGACGACCATCGCTGATCGCCCACCGGACATGAACCTCTCGGCGCATCAGGCTCCCATCAAGCAAACACTCCGGTCATACCGATATCCCAGTGTACGAAGAGAGCCCTTTGTTCCTTGGCAAGCCTTTGTAGGAACTGGCTCGCCCGGACCTTTCAGAGCCTTAGCATAGGTCTCCTGAACTAAGTCTTCGGCTTCTTCGCGATTCTGTGTGAGCCAGTGAGCGAAGTTGTACAAGTGATCGAAGAGCGGCATGGCCAGTTCTTCGAACGAGTCGAGTTGAAGGTCCACTCCTGACACGTGCACATAGTAAAACATCGGAGTCGTTGATTTATTCTTCAAGAAAACAATTTGTTTCGGAAAATTAAATGCAGGCTGAGCGAATGGAAATACCGCAATTACGGCAACGGCTTCGCATGAACCCCATAAACCTTGCATAATCCCGATTAGCCCATGAGAACAATCTTCTCTGCTCAATATTTCGTTGAAATGAAATTAATTTATCGTACCGCTCCACAATCTATGTGATCGAAGTGGAATAAAAGATCAGAAGATCCGTTATCTACGGTGAGGCGCATTTTGCAGGGAGGGGATTGTGGACAATAGAAGAAGCAGATTCGTTAGATTCAACTCGGCGGCCTCGGCAGTTCTTACCACCGTGTTGCTGGTGTCTGGTCGAGCATCGGCCAAGGATCACAGACTCAAAACGACCGACGGCCAGGCTGGTGTGGTCGCACACATTTCGTTCACTGGACTATCGGCTGCCGACATGTCAATTCAGAAAAGAGTAAATGACAAATACTATCTCGATGTGCAGCACTCAAAAGATCAAGGCATCTCGATTATCGATATCAGCAAGCCCGCTCAGCCGAAAGCCATTGGAGTAGTCCCATGGCCGGATCCAGCTGTGTCGAGCATGATGAACGTGACCGGTGATTTAGCGGTCATTGCCGAAACCGGGACCCTCCCGATGCGCGGCAGCACCTCCAAGGGCGACCTTGTACTTTGGGATTTGTCAAATCCAGCTGTTCCTCGGGTAATGCAAAAGCTCTCGGGAGTGGTGAAGTGGCTTCAAGACGAGCGGAATTTTATTTATGCCATGAATGGCGACGGAAGGATGACGCGATGGTAAATCCTTTCGATGTTAAGACCGCATTGCTGGCGAAGCACGCACAACATGTTGTGCTGATTCACTTTCCGATCGCACTTTTCATCACGGCAGTGGCGTTCGACGCTATCGCGCAATGGACGAAGCGCAGCGGCTTGGCGGATACAGCCTACTACAACCTGTTGGTGGCGGCGATTTCAACGCTTCCGGTTCTCGCGACGGGTATTGTCGCGTGGCAGTTCCAACTCGATGGTCAGAAACTGAAGGGCATCCTATTACTGCACCTGGTACTTGCGTGTGTCTCAAGCGTGATGGTCTGCCTGGCCTGGTGGGTGCATTTCCGCGCGCGGCGGCGCGAAGAAGTCTTGCCGAGCTACCGTCTGGCGGTTGAGTTTGTGGGCGTCGGTCTTGTCGCCTTGACGGGGTACTTGGGCGGCTTTCTAAGCGGCGTAAACACGCCTGGCTAGAACTCAGCACGAATCGCTGAGGAAACCGAGGAGGTTCTCGCTGGCTTAAGCGGCCAAACTCCCGGTTCCTTGGAAACCGATCCTGTCCTGCTGGGCTGCCCAAATGTATCTCCCTGCGACGCGTCATTCAATGTTGGATCATGCCGGCTGCTCCTTCGACCCCAATTACTTAAACTGGGCTGACCTGCTTTTGTCCCCGCCAGAGACACTCCTGTCCGCTATGCCAGAAGAGTTTAGCCGGCGGAATAACTCAGTGGAATAAAAGTGCCTCGTGCCAGTTATCAGCTCAGAACGTTACAAACCACGGAGGACAAATGCCTGACAAAAAGCAAGATCTTATCGATCAGACGTTGCAAGACCTCAACAACGACGGCGTTGATCGTCGCGGGTTCCTGAAGTGCATGGCATGGGCGGGTACAGGCCTGGTCTGGACCATGAGTGGCGGTATTCCGGTGTCTCGGGCTTTCGCCAAAACCGCTGATCGAAGTACCGGCAAAAGTGGGGACTTCAGCTTTGTGCAGATCAGCGATAGCCACATCGGCTTTAACAAGCCGGCCAACCCGGATGTTACCGCTACGCTGCAGACGGCAATCAACAAGATCAACGCGATGTCCCACAAACCGGATTTCATCATTCACACCGGTGATCTGAGTCAGCTCTCGAAGCCGAGTGAGTTCGATGCTCTGGACCAGGTATTAAAAGGAGCATCCGCGAAACAGATCTACTTTGTGCCGGGTGAGCACGACATGTTAACCGACAACGGCGAGCAATATCTCCAGCGCTATGGGAAAGGTACAAAGGGCACTGGGTGGTACAGCTTCGATCAGAAGGGTGTCCATTTCGTCGGTCTCGTAAATGTTGCCAATTTGAAGGCTGGAGGCATGGGATCGCTCGGTCACGAACAGCTGGAATGGCTTGAGGACGACCTCAAAGGCCGCTCTGCCAGCACTCCAATCGTGCTTTTTGCACACATTCCGCTGTGGACCATCTATCCAGATTGGGGCTGGGGAACCGACGACAGCGAACAAGCCTTGTCTTACGTCAAGCATTTCGGTTCTGTGACTGTGTTAAACGGCCATATTCACCAGATCATGCAGAAGATCGAAGGCAAGGTTTCGTTCCACACCGCAATGTCGACTGCGTTCCCTCAGCCCGCGCCAGGAACAGCTCCCTCAGCCGGACCGATGAAGGTGCCAGCCGACCAGTTGCGGCAGGTTTTGGGTATTACCGATGTGAACTATGTGGTCAGCGGTCGCAGCCTCGCAGTCGTCGATTCGCCACTTGGGGACTCGGGATCTTCGGCTTCAGGGAAATGACGACGGCCCTGGCGGTAGTTGACTCAATCCTTGGGCAGACCGCCAAGGACCCAGTCCAAACAAACCGGTCCAAACAAGGAAGATTGAACAAGAAAATAAAACCTAGAAAGGAAACATTAAAATGACGAGGAAAAATCTGTGGATTGCGAGTTTGGCGACGCCGGCAATGATTGCGATGCTGCTGCTGTTCGCGGGATCACCAAGCGTCACGGCGAATGACCAGCCCTCAGCAGCAAACGCGGAGGTGAAAATCGATAATTTCAGTTTCGGGCCGGAGACGCTAACCGTACCCGTGGGCACGACCGTTACCTGGACCAACCGTGATGATATTCCCCATACCGTGGTCAGCGCCGACGGCGTGTTCAAGTCCAAGGTACGGGATACGGACGAAAAGTTCTCCTACACTTTTGCCAAGGCGGGAACATATCCCTACTACTGCTCGGTCCACCCCAAGATGACCGGCAAGGTCGTGGTGCAGTGAGACTCCGACTTCTAGCTAAGCTAGCATAGCAACGGGAACGACTTTCCGTTCCCGGCAGGATCAATTCCTGCCAGAAGGCTGTTGTTCTCCAAAGTGCCTTGAACGAATATGACTGCAGACTCGGCACAATTCGCAGCGAGGACAGTGGCAAGCGATGACCTGGATCTTGTCCACGCTACCAAGGACGGGGATGTTGCCGCTTTCGAGCAACTCGTGAAGAGATACGATCGCAAACTTCTCCGAATCGCTCAATGCGTCACACATAACAGAGAAGATTCGCAAGACGCGGTTCAGGAGGCCTTCTTAAAGGCCTACCAAAACATGGCCGAATTCCGAGAGGACTCCCAATTCTCAACGTGGCTGATTCGCATCACTCTGAACCAGTCGCTGATGAAGCTGCGAAAGCAACGCGCCGTAAGAGAGGTGTCCCTGGACGAGGGTTTTCAGGCCGATGAAGACATACTTCCAATAGAGGTCACCGATTGGGCTCCCGATCCTGAGCAACTCTACCGGGCGTCTGAATTACGAAACATCCTAATCAAGGCCCTAAAAGAACTGCGGCCGGTCTTGCGAGCAGTCTTCGTGCTGCGGGATATTGAAGGCCTTTCGACGACTCAGACAGCAGAAGTGCTGAACCTGAGTCACACCGCGGTGAAGGCGCGGCTATGGAGAGGTCGGCTGCAGCTTCGTGAACGCCTGAACAGGTACTTCAGCAAGGAAACGGAATCGGCGCGAGTCGAATTAAGCCCAGCAGGAAACACCGCCGAGGAACTGAGGTCGCAAGCGGGCCGCGTCTAGGAGTGGCTGCACGGCGCAGGCCAGTTATCTCGGACAAGTCTAAGCCCAATGGCAAGACATAGGTTCATGGAGCCTGGCCACTTCCAGTATCTCTGCAAACTTCATCCCAAGATGGGGGGAATCGTTATTGCCGAGTAGAAGGTCTCAGACCTCTCCCACAGCAACGGACAGGCATCAGCGAGGACGCCGATTCCCGAACGGAGTCGGACGGAGTGATGTCCTGTCCGCCTCCCCACACACTACTCGGCGTTTTAGCCAGTGTCTGCTTCCCTCGATATCTCAGACCTACGCAATCTGCTTTACCAGTCAACTCGCAGTTAGGTTGCTACCCGTGTTTTCGAGACCGGCTCGCCGAGGATTTGACAATCAGTTGACATCCCGTCCGCATCTCCGCGGTTGGTCCCTGCGTCTAACCCCACATACGCTGTGATAAGCATTTGACAACCGAGACTCAGAAGACGCTTATGGAAACTAGTCTCCCGCGCGCAGTTATCAATAATGAACTTCAAAACATGTCAACATGGAGAAATCATGAAGAAATCGTATTTAACCGTTGTATTTACTCTGACTTGCCTGCTTGGGTTGGGCATTAGTGCCCGTGCGCAAGACGCGGACAAGATCGCTGTGAATATCCCGTTCGAATTTGTAGCCGGAGGTGACACGCTTCCCGCAGGCACATACAGCCTTAGTCGTGTCTCTCCTGAGGTAAGTCGAGCCTTAGCCATCCGCAACTGCGACAATAGCGTGTTTCTGCTCCCTATGGTTTTCGATGGAGCTCCTGCTGACCACGCAGAGCGTAGCTTTGAGCATATAGGGGACAAGTACTTTCTGAGTAAGGTTGAGACCCTGGCGGGCATCTATTCCATCAGGACACCACGAGCTATGACCAAGGTAGCCCAGATGAAGGATGACGGCTCCGGATCTTCCTCTGGCACTAACTAAGGCGAGTACAACGTCGGTACCTGCACGGCTATGGCAGGGAGATTATGACCTGGAAGTACATCCATCTAGGCCTGAACACCTCTCACCCTGCAACCAGGCTTCGCGGCAGTGAAGGAAATGAGCCGGGTTCAGCGTCGTACAAATCATGATATGGAGGACAACTTGAAAAAGCCACTCTTGTTATTCGCACTACTCATGACGTTAGCTATTCCTGTGGGGCTGTGGGCCCAGCAGGCTGGCTATTCCCAGACCGACCTGGTCTCCAATGCTGCCGGCGTAGCCAATACTACAGATACTCAACTTATGAATCCTTGGGGAATCTCCGTTCTTCCCGGACAGGATTTCTGGATTGCTAACAACAACAGCGGCACCTCCACGCTCTATGACGCGCAGGGCAACAAGGATACTGCACTAGTAGTGACCATACCCGGTGCCGCACACAATCCAAACGGTAATTGTAGCCCTGGCTGCCCCACGGGAAACGTGTCAAACGGCAACGGCACCTCCTTCGGCGGCGGACAGTTCATTTTTGCCACCGAAGATGGCATCGTCGCTAACTGGACCGGCGCCAGCAACACGGCAACAGTGGCCTTCGATAACTCCGCCAGTGGCGCGGTTTACAAAGGTCTCACCTTGCTCAACAGCACCTCCCTTTTGGCAGCGAACTTCAATAGCGGCAAGGTCGACGTCTTCGATCGCAACTTCAACCTCACTTCGTTGAGCGGTACGTTCACCGATCCAACACTTCCCGCGGGTTTGGCTCCCCATGGCATCCACATCATCGGTAACCAGATCTACATCGCCTATGCCATGCAGGATGCAGCCAAGCACGATGCAAAGCCCGGCGCTGGCCTGGGGCAGGTGGATATCTTCGATATAAACGGCAATTTTGTGAAGACCTTCGCTTCCGGCGGCATGCTCAACGCGCCTTGGGGCGTGGTGGCAACTCCGGCCACATTCGGAATGTTCCCGAACGCAATCCTTGTGGGCAACTTTGGGGATGGCACCATCAATGCGTTCGACACGACTGGGAAGTTTCTCGGTCAGCTCACCGACTCTTCGAATAAGGTGCTGGTGAATCCCGGCTTGTGGGATATGGTTTTTGGCGGAGGCGGTCCCTCTGGTGATCCAAACACTCTTTATCTCACGGCTGGAGGCGGCAACCAACCCAATTTCCCGGCTGGAGGCAGCACAACCAGTGTCTTCGCTAGCGTTGTCCCTGCGGCCGCGGTCAGCAGCCCAGGTTTTTCTCTGAGTCTCTCAGCCCAAAGTGTAACCGTCGCGCCGGGCGGTTCGGCTAACGACATGATCAGCGCCAGCGCGGTAGGAGGATTCACCGGTCAGATTACGCTTTCCTGTGCTGCGCTCGCTGGTCTGACCTGTGCTTTCAATCCTACGACAATCTCTCCCGGGTCGAGCACGTCATCCTCCACCTTGACCATCTCTGCCGCCTCGACCCCGCCGAGCAGCGGCTACAGCTTGCCTGGCATGGCGGCCCTGCTGCCTGGTCTGGGGCTGTTCGGCACCGTTCTCACGACTCGCAAACGGAAACCGCTTACATGCAAGAGCATTCTGTGGACGAGCGTACTGGGTTTGCTGCTTCTCATCTCAATGTTTGCCCTCGGATGCGGTAGCAGTTCAAAAGGCCAAACGCACGCATCTCAGGTCACCTTGATGGTGACGGGTACGTCCGGCTCGTTAAGCCATTCCGCCCCTGTAAACATCACCATTAAGTGAAACAAAACAGCCCCGGTAAGGGCACACTCAAGGTGGGCCCTTACCGGGGGTCTTCATAAGTGGCATTACGTCGCGACCACAAGCCCTTCAGCAAGGAAGCAGAAACTGCGCGAGTAGTTTTAGGCCCAGGGGGACACCGCGGAAGAACTGAGGTTACGTACAAATAAGGCTTGCGTGCTTATATGCGCATTCCTCCAATTTCTGAGATTCCTGGAATAAAGTGCGGCCCTGCTCGTTATCAATGTCGAGAAAAAGATACCTTCGGTTGATTGGAGCCGAATGCTCGGACCATAAACTTCCCGAGCCTGGCGCGGCCATAGACGATGCATTCGTGGATTCGGGTCGGCAACGACTGACGTCCGGGATCAAGGCATGGCTTCTCTTCTGGACTAGGGTCTACGAATAATAAGGACGATCGCGATGATTGACTACGAAAGCGCCCTCTTAGGTCGAACAGAAGTTGCCGAAGGCACAATGGCGTTTCAGTTTGAAAAGCCAAAGGATTTTGTATTCAAGGCTGGGCAGCATATTGACCTGACGCTATCGGGTTCTCAGCCTGGGCCGTCACATGGACTGACTCATACCTTCTCCATCGCAAGCTCCCCGTTGGACGAAGAGCTTGTAGTCACTACCCGAATGCGAACTACAGTTTTCAAGCAGGCCATATCCATCCTGCCGATCGGTAGTCGGGCGAGGATTGAAGGGCCAATGGGCTCTTTTAGCCTCCATAACAATATAGCCAGGCCAGCTGTCTTCCTCGCCGGCGGGATCGGGATCGCCCCATTCCTCAGCATGCTCTTTTACGCAAGAGAACAGAAGCTTCGCCATCCGATTGTCTTGTTCTACGCAAACCGCTATCTGGAGGATGCCGCGTTCATCGATGAGCTCTGGAAGTTAGAGCGTGCAGATCCAAGGTTCCGCTTTGTTCCGATCCTCACGCGCACGGCCAAGAATTACCCAGGTTGGAAGGGGGAAACGGGACACATCAGCTCGGAAATGCTTCTCACACACGTGAAAGTCTTGCGAGGCCCGATCTATTACATAGCCGGACCGCCAACGATGGTTGCAGCGGCGCGCCGAACGCTCAGTGAGGGGGGCGTAGATGAAGACGATATTCGGACGGAAGAGTTTGCTGGCAATTGAGAATCCTGAATCTGTTGGTGGAGCGGATGAGTGGCGTTGGCTTTATTCCAATGAAGGGCTTTCTCGGGACCGGCGCCACCTTCGGGGCAGATCTAAACCTCGTCGTGCAGCTCATCATGGGAGTAGCCTTGATGGCGGGCGCTCTTCTCGCGAAACAAAAACGCTACAGAGCTCACGGTATTTGCCAGACGACGGTGCTTCTGTTGAATTTGCTGATGATCGGACTCGTGATGTGGCCGTCGTTCCAGCAACAAGGGAAGCCGGCGTTGTCTAAGGTTCTTCATAAGTGGTATTACCAGGCTGCGGCAATACACGCGGTTTTCGGGATAACAGCTGAGCTTCTGGGGCTCTATATCGTCATCGTGGCCGGCACGAACGTCCTTCCACAGTGGCTGCGTTTCACACATTGGAAGTGGTGGATGCGCACGGAGCTCGTGCTGTGGACGATTGTCCTGCTCAGTGGCGTGGGAACGTACTGCGCATGGTATGTGGGGCCATTCCGGTAGTACTGGGCCCAGAGGGGATCTTTGACCCCATGTCGACTCGGGATGACCGTCAACGAGCGCGAAGATACATGGGAAGGCAAGAATGCTCGAACTAACTATTTACGGTCTTACAGGGCTGGCTGCAATGATGGTTATAGCGTTCTGTTTTGCGTGCGGTAATGACTTCCTATCGGCCCTCGAGAAATCCTCGTTCGACCTGATCAATAACGCACGCGTGGACGATTGTCCGATGTCTGTTGAAACCGGCCCAGGCGGCATGCAGAGGGATAGTTTCCAAAACGATCGCGGGCCAGTAGAGGCTTTCCATGTCTGACATCGCTGTTTTCCTGCTGGCGCGACACACGCACCCGATGTCTCTTCTAGCCCACCTGGAGGAGTTGAGGAAACGAATCATTTGTTCAGTCGCCGAGGTACTCGTCGAATTTCTCTTGTGTTGGTCGTTTGCTGCCTACATTTTCGGTTTAATGCAACAACCCATTGTACAGACGCTGCGTCACCACGGGATCGGCGGCGGGTTGGTGTATTTAAACCCAACTGAGCCCTTTAATCTCTATCTTGAAGTGGCGTTTGTGGCTGGACTCTTTGCGGCCTCTCCATTTGTGTTCTATCAATTGTGGTCGTTTATCGCTCCCGGGCTGTATCGGAAGGAAAAACGTTATGTCCTGCCGTTGTTACTGAGTACGGTTGGCTTGTTCATGGCCGGAGGTTTGTTTGGCTACAAGATGGTCTACCCGGCGTCCCTGGACTTCTAAATCGGCTACGGCCAACGCGTTCAGCCCGTGATCACGATTGGAGAATATACGAAGCTGTTTGTGACAATCACCATCGGTCTTGGGCTGATTTGTGAAATGCCAATTCTCGTGTTCTTTTTGGCTTTGATGCGCATGATGACGGCTCGCTGGATGTCGCGGGATCTGCACTATTCCGTACTTGTCATTTTTGTTGCCGCAGCGATCATTACACCCACCACCGATATCCTGAACATGTGTCTTTTCGCCGCTCCGATGATCGCACTCTACGCCATCAGTATCGGAGTGGCTTGGCTAGTTAATTCCACGCGCGAGCTCGAGCAGGTTCCGTTTAGCCTGCGCTGCGCCTTGCCGTTGTAAAGCTCCCACCCTCAGTCCCAAGGTCAAACCGATCGACAGGGAAGCATCTAGCTAGAGGCTGTTTCGTCAGGAGAAATATTTCTTGGAATTCAGGAATAACGGTCGACTAGCTACGTTTCACATATAGCAGGAAGAAGAGCATAGGCAAAAGAAAAGGAAGATAAGAGCGCCTCGTGCCAGTTATCAAGTCACTCTCTGTTCCAAACCTCGCAGCGATGTTGTCACCGCGAGCTTCGAAAGAGTTGACAATCAAATGACACCCTTTACGCATCTTGTCGTTTGATCGTTGTGTCTAACGCACAGTACTGCTGGAACAAAATCATAAGCAAAGGAATTGGAGCGCAAACCATGAAAGAAAAGAATTCTCCATCTGCGGTGGTGTCCGAGACATACTCACCCGAAGCAAGTCACCCTTCGATAGAAGAAGGTGTTCAACATCACTGGCAGAGTGTAGTCAAGAGACGTTCATTCCTCAAGGGCCTAGGGATTGCCAGTGCGACGCTGTCGGCGGGTGCCTTGTTAGGGGCCGAGGGCAACGCGCAGGCCAGTCGAAGCAGGGGCACGCTTTCCAAAGGCGATGCTGCGCTCCTGCGGTTCGCGGCAGCAGTAGAGCTCATAGAGGCAGATCTGTGGCAACAATACAACGAACTGGGAGGAGTCCAAGGAGGCAATCCGGCCTACATGGCCGCGCTCAGCAACCTTGATGGCGATATGCCTCAATACATCAGTGATAACACCGACGATGAATTCAGTCATGCGGCCTTTCTGAACGCCTACTTGATTTCCAAGGGAGAAGAGCCGGTTGATCTGGATGCGTTCCGAAACCTGCCCAGCAGCAAAGCGACCGGCGCCAAGGATGTCAAAAGGCTGACAAACCTGCTGAAGCTCAACGTCGACCTTAGTTGGTATACCCGGTACCGCAGCGCAGAGAATCCTGATTTCGGGGTGAAGTTCAAGGGACCTTTCACCATCGAGAACCAGCCCGCCATTCCATTAAACGACACCGACACGCCTCCCGACCAGACTCAACCGGTCCCTCCTGCGACCAAGCAACAAGCCCGGATGCAAGCGATCGCAAACACAGCGGGATTTCACTTTGCGTTCATCGAGCAGGGGGGTGCGAGCCTGTATCCTACGCTGGCCTTCAAGGCGACCGACCCTGAAGTCCTGCGAATCCTGGTAAGCATTGGTGGAGTTGAGATCGACCACTTCGGACTTTGGCATGACAAGGCGGGCAATGCGGTAGCTCAGCCTTTGGCCGGTGTCACTGATCCAGAAACTGGTCTGACATTTCCGGATCTCAATGCCCGCAACTCAGAGCTCGACCAGACGAACCTGATCCTGCCAGAACCATGCGAATTTATCAGCAAGAGTCTGCCTCCGTGCTCCGTGATCCGGCCAACCTTGACACAGAATGGGGGAGCGGTCGCGACGATCAAGGCTTTCACGGATGACCTCTTGCTCCTTGGTCAGTCGCCGGCGTTTTTTAGATTGGTTGACCGGCTGGCTGTCGAGGCTGATTCGGTCCGACGCGGCTTTTAATTGTTGCAAGCTCTCCCCTGCTGTCTGGGCGGGCGCTGTGTCCGGTTACCGGTTGCAGCGCCTGCCATTTTTGCTAACACGGTTTAGAAGTTTTCTCACTGGACCTAAGGAGCCTATATGTTTGAAGGACTGTTTCAACCCATGCATCTGCTGGTTATTTTCGGAATTGCCCTGCTTGTGTTCGGGCCCAAAAAGCTTCCCGAACTTGGTAAAGGAATCGGAGAGGGCATCCGCGGCTTCAAGGCAGCTATGAAAGACGAAGAGAAGCCAGACAGCACAACAGCCACGATTGCCAACGACCAAGGCCTGGCCAAGGGGTGAGTCGTGGGTTTTGGCACGGAAATTCTGTTCATGATTATGCTCGGATTGCTGGTATTGGGTCCAAAGCAGCTGCACGCATTGTTGGGACGCGTGGCACGGGCTAAAGCTCAGTTCGAAGAGGCAAGCCGCAGCTTCAAGTCTCAACTCGCGGCGGAATTCGATGCTGCGCATCACGAGGGTAAGACTGAGGCCTCCCATGAATTGGTAGGGGACCAGTGAACCATCCTCGTATTCTAGGTATCGGAATAGCGAACCCACCGATTAGGCTCACCCAAGAGCAAAGCTTTCAAGCGGCGGGTTACCAGGGCGAGCGCATTCGGAAGATCTTCCTGAATAGCGCTATTGATTATCGTCATTTTTATCTGGAAGGCGCTCCGAATCGCGAGGAGACCTCCGATCAACTGAATCAGCGCTATCTGCGTGGGGCCATGGAAACAGGTTGCCGCGCGATTTTGAACTGTGTGAAGGCAGCCGGAACTACGGTGCAGGATGTAGATTTCCTTGCAGTCTGCACGTGCACTGGCTATGTGTGTCCGGACGTGGGTAGTCGTCTCGTCGCGCATATGGGTTTCAGCAACAACCTGCAGAGAGCGTCGATCGTCGGCCTTGGATGTGCGGGAGCCCCTCCCACGTTGCAGCGGGCGGTCGATTTCGTGCGCGCAAATCCGGGACGCCAAGCGTTAATGCTAGCCGTCGAGATTTGCTCAGCTTGCTACTACGTCGATAACACCCTCGAAACAGTTGTCGGTAACGCGATCTGCGCTGATGGCGCCGCAGCCTTCCTGCTTGCCGCCGGGCAGCAAGCCAATCTCAGCTATCCACTAATTATCGACTTTGAGACTTTCATCGCTACCGAGCATCTCCACGAGGTTGGACTTCAACATCGCGATGGGAAGCTACGAATTATGCTGGGAGCCTCGGTTCAACAGCTGGCTGGTCCGATGATCGAAACCGCACTCCAGCAATTGCTGCGGCGTCATGGACTTTCGAGATCTCGCATCGACTTCTGGGTTGTTCATCCGGGTGGACGCAAGGTGATCGACAACGTTCAAAAGCACTTCGGCATGACGGATACCCATTTACGTTTCTCCAGAACTGTATTGCGGAATTACGGAAATATGTCTTCCCCCACAGTCATGTTTGTTTTGGAGGAAGTCGTGCGTAGTGGTGATCCGCGGTCAGGAGACTGGGGAGTGATGATCGCGTTAGGACCAGGAATGGCTGCGGAGGTCGCTCTACTCAGATGGTAGTTCGACGATTGACTCCTTGGCGGCTTCTACAGCTTCTGCGTCCGGTAAGCAGAAAGGGCGTTTGGACGGAGGTCAAGCAGCTCGTGAACAGCCGACTCCTTCCGATACGAATCGCAAAAGGGACAGAAGAGAATCCCTCCCCTCCTGCTCTATTCGAAATGGCCACTGCTTATTGGCTATCGCAGGCGATTTACGTCGCGGCGAAGCTAGGCATTGCCGACTTGCTGAAAGACGGCCCTCAGTCGTGTGTCGCATTAGCTGCTTCGACCGGCTCAGACACCCCATCGCTTTTTCGTCTGATGCGCGCTTTATCAAGCGTGGGGATCTTTTCGCAACTCGGGAAAGATCACTTTGCTCTCTCCCGGCTTGCGGAGAGCCTTCAGTCCGAGGTTCATGGATCTCTCAGGGCGATAGTGATCACGATCGGTGAAATTCACTACCAGGCGTGGGGGAGCCTTCTTTATAGTGTCCAAACCGGATCTCCAGCCTTTAACAATGTGTTCGGGGCAAGCTTATTCGACTACCTGCAACAAAACGTCGACGCCGCGGATGCGTTTAGTCAGGGTATGGCGAACGTGTCCTCAATGTTGGCCTACGCAGTTCTGATGGCCTACGACTTCGCGGGAATCTCTTCCATCGTCGACATTGGAGGAGGCCAAGGTAAGCTCTTGGAGAAAATTCTGCAGTTCACTCCCAACACAAGAGGTACGGTCTTCGACACGGCCTCGACAATCGAAAGGGCAAAGCAGCAGATGGGTAACATCGGATGGAGCAGGCGCTGCTCATACGTTACCGGGAATTTCTTCACCTCAGTGCCAGAAGGAGCTGACGCCTACATTCTGTGTGGGGTGATTCATGATTGGGACGACAGTCGTGCAATCACAATCCGTAGAAATTGCCGTCGGGCTATGGCAGAGAAGGGGAGAGTGTTACTTGTCGACATGGTTGTGCCAGACACGGATGCGATGTCTTTCAGTAAGCTTCTCGATCTGAATATGCTGGCGATGACCGGAGGACGGGAACGCACCAAAGCTGAGTTTCGTGCTCTGCTCGATGCTGCCGAGTACAAGCTCACGAGAATCATTCCAACCATGGCTCCGCAGAGCGTCATTGAAGCCGTGCCAAAACGGAGTATGGCAAAAGTGGGTCAGTGTGAAATCCAGCGTGCTGTCAGGTACAGGCCAACTCCGAAAGCCGCTGTTGCAGAATCACGACTGACGGGCGAAGAAGAAGGTGGGTCCATCCTCCTGCCACTGCCATAAGACCTGTAGAGCCTCGCCATTTCGTAACCACGTTTAGCCGCCAGATATGCCGAGACGATGAGAGTCCACGCCCAGAACGCTCTTTAGGAAAATCATGCAGATGCCCTCCGCTCCTAAACGTCCAGTAGTCCCACCAATTCCCCCACACTCCAATTTCAAAACAGCCCCTGTGTATGGAAGGAGCTTTGACAGCGCGGGTGAAGCTCTACTCCCGGGAGCCCCACTAGACGCGGAGCGGATTGACTCAGAACCCCTCAATGAGTGAAAAGAGGATTTCGACAGTGACTCCGCACGTAGAATTCCCTCGCAGGGTAAGCAGGCGTAGACTATTTGCCTTGATCCGAGGATTTCCCCAAGCGGACGAGGTGTGCCATGAGTGCGGCGAATCAGGTCCCGATGCATAGAGAGTTCACCGGCAAGGCAGTTGCGAGCCGAGTCTTGTTGATTGGTAATGAACCCGGGCTGAGCAAGTCCTTGGAAGAAGGCCTGACTGAGCGTAATTGCATGATCGACCATCGCGACAGGTAGCGCAGACGCACTATGTCGTCTTCGACGTGCGCCGTATGAGGTCGTCATTACGGACCCGGCAACGAGCATTGAAGAGGATCTAGCGCTGTTGTCCGAGATGAGAGCGAGACGGCCAGGGGTGAGAGTGATTGTTCTCGCACCCAGCAGTACGCCAGAAGAGATCATCGCCGCGCTGCGGGCACAAGTATTTCTATGCAAGAGTGCTCCCTTTGACGCGACGGAGATTGCGGAATATGCAGCGCGAGCCGCGGCGGCAGCGGACTCGCTGCTGGGGATTGAGATATTGTCGGCGCGGCGCGACTGGGTGTCCGCGCGGGTCAACTGCCAGATGTTGACGGCGGAGCGACTGGTGTCATTCCTCAAAGAGCTGCAATCGGAATTACCGGTGTCCCCCTGGCGCGAGGCATCGTAGAAGAGGTCAGGGGAGGAGCTTGGCCTTCTTCGCAGCAAACTCCTTTTCACTCAGCACGCCCGCGTCGCGCAGCTCGGCGAGCTTCTTAAGCTGATCCACTAGCTCGTCGGTGAGCATTCCCGGCGTGGCCCTGGCGCCCCGCGCGGCTGGCGTACGCCGGCCGTGGGCCGCCTTTATAAGTGACGGCGAAAGATCCGCTCCCGGCGGCATTGCCCACGCCGGTAGCAGCAGCGTGCAGGATTGCAGGCTTCAACGGTCGGTTTCTCTGCCGGCCCACTGCGAACCCATCAGCAGGAACCTACGCGCTTAGGCGGAGCAGCACCAACGTGTATACGGGCGGCACTCGAGTGACCCAAATGCCCCTCTGCAAGCATCGACCGTGCCGCTAGGTACGGTCAGGGTGAAAGTTGTGTAAATTTACCCTTCATTTGTTCGCTTGCTCCTACCTGTATCCACCATATGGGAGCCCCCCGAGCGCTATCGCGGTTCCCTTTCGGATGGCGGCCAGCCCGTGATCAGAACTCGCAACGTGGGGCCCTCCGTCAGGATGACCGACTGTTCGACAAGGTTCTCCAGCTCCCTTACATTGCCGGGCCAGCTCCAGTTCAGCAGAGCGTTCATCGTTTCAGTCGGAATGGTCTCAATGTGCTTGCCCATGCGACCAGAAAACTTCTGCACGAAATAGCGCACCAACAAGGGGATATCAGTGTATCGTTCGCGTAGTGACGGAACTCGGATTGGAAATGGTTTGAGTAGATCGTACAGATCGCTGCAGAACTGATGTGCTGCCACTCTGGTTTCTAGATCGTGCTTGGTGGCCGCGATCAAGCGCACGTCTGTCTGCTGCGTACGCATGCTGCCCAGACGTTCAAATTTCTGGTTCTGCAGCACCCCAAGCAGCTTGGGCTGCAGATCTAAGGACAACTCCGCTATCTCATCCAAGAAAAGAGTTCCCTGGTTGGCCAGTTCCAGCTTGCCTACCTTCAGGGGTACACCGGTCAAAGCTCCCATTGCGTGTCCGAACAGCGTGCGTTCCAACGACTCGGGAGAGATCGAGCAGTTGACCTTAACAAAGCTATTCTTTCGCCGCGGACTCATGCGATGGATGGCGCGCGCAATCAACTCCTTTCCTGATCCCGCCTCGCCGAGAATCAACGCCGTCGCATTGCTTGCGGCGACTCTGGCGGTCTGCGCTAGCAGTTGCTTCAACGCTCGACTCTCACCGACGATCTCTTGAATGTCATGCTTTGAGTCAGTTTCTCCTGGCACTTGCTCTCCTTCCAGTGTATGTGGCTCTTAGGTCGGGCTGCTGCAAGAAGAGCACGAGAAGAATCCACATTCAAACTCGTGTCCGAAATCCTCTTCACTTCGGCACGAACGGACGTCTAGACGCACTCGCAACCGGACCAAATGTGAGCCTCATAAGCCACGCCTCTGCTGATTTGCCTCTTCCTTCAAAAGGGGTGACGAAGGATTCGAAAAATATAGGGTAGGCCTCGATTTGACTTCGCTCGTTTACACCGTGGAAAGGGTCAATGGTTACAAAGGTAATGAGGCGTGCGTGCGGCAGACTCAGACGGAGGCAGCCTCGTCAACTGTCGTAATCAACTGTTCGTGATCAACTGTCGTAACCAGCGATTACACTCATAACCGGTCTACTAGTGGAATGGCTGTGTTTCGACAGTTACCGTTGGGAGACCCATCGAGCTATTGAATCGCTGTTTCAGACCACGACAACACCATCCTTTTGGAGGTTGGTACAAACCCCGCGAACGCATTTTTGCGCTTTGTGGAGCGGCTGAGCAGACGGTGCTGGGGTCCAAAGTTCTTCGACCGACCGGTTATAGATGCCTGCCATCTTAATTGCATGATCAACACGAGGCATCACACCTTGTTCGGCGTTGAAAAGAACCGTCCTACTCACCCCCATGTGTTGCGCGGCATGACGTAACGTCCAGTGCTTCTCCATCCTGAGCTCATGCAACTTGATATTCCTGCCAGTCATTGCCTCTCTTTTTTCAGATCGAACAGCTCCAAATGCGCGGTACCCGACGAACTAATCCGCTTCTGCCTGCCAACTCCTCGGATTCGTGCGTCTCGGTCCTGCTGCGCCGGGACAGAGTCCAGAATCTCCGCAATCATGGTTGCAGGGACTATGCAAGTCATGCCGATATTGGCCTTGTCACCTCCTTCGAGTTGTCGCCCTGGTTGTTCTGGGCCCAAAGGAACTGCGACTGTGTTCAGAAAACTGGCACAATAATGCCCAAAAATTCAACGGTGTTCCCGGCTGCAGGTGCGCTATCTCTACGACCTCCGAGCAAGAAAACAGGGGCACCGCTGTTGCCGGGCCAGCTTTCAAGTTCTGCAATCAATACTTTTTGCCGCCCCGTGGGAGTGTCAATATCTTCATCCGTAAGCAGTGCCAGTGTCCCGCGCCGTACGAGCGGATAATTTCGTTTGGCTCCATAGTATTGTTCCATCAGACCTATGAAATACAGTTCGTCGCCTTCTGCCGCAGCGCCCGAGTTCAGGGTTCGGTCACTCAGGAACATTGTGGTTGGGATCGCCGTGAATTCAAATTCTCGCTCGTCAGGAAGCAATGGAAGCGCTACCACATCTTCGGCCTGGTTTTGGCTGTGAAACCACAAGAGATTCCCTTGCGGGTCGGTCACGGGTATATCACTGATAAAACCAAACTGTTCATCGCCCACGGGAGACCTCAAATTCATCCGGATTCTTACGCTGGGCAAGAAGGCTCCGTCAGCATCCTGCAAAACGTGCTTGGCTGTGACCAAGTAGACAATTTCACAACCAGGACGTTGATCTGGGTAATCCACAAAAAAGCCAGTGCCCAGAGGAATCTCGACCCCCACCTGGTTCCCATCGGTATCTGTTATCGCGGTCTTGTCGGGATTGAGTGGGTGAATGGTGCCGAAAATGAATACGACCGCTTTCTTCTGCTCGTTGATCGATTGTCCCACCGAGAATTGCGCATTCAAGAACAGTACCGGTGCCAAGGCCAGCATTAATAAACTTCTTACTCGACTCTGACTAGTCACGGAATTCTCCTTGCCTTTAAGTACAGGCGGTCTACCATCTGCAGTTTGCGGATCACTACCTACGGAATGCTGGTTGTGATTTTCCAGCGCATTTAAGACGTCGATGATTAGTTCGACAAAAGTCCTAGCCTGCCTCTCTGAAACCTGCCGGCTCAGCTCTGAGAAATCCTTCTGTCCGGTGTCGCTCATGGCTGCCCTCCCTTTTCCGGCTGAGGCAGAAGATATAGCTCTTGGAGGCATGCTCCGCGCAGGTGTTCATCAAAAATCTGCCTGGCGCGATTCGAGGTTGTTCCATTGTGGTCCTGGTTTCAGTTTGGGAATCCGGATAGCTGCCAGTTCTTCGCGGCTTGCCTGAGGGGCGCTACACGAATGGCCATAAAACCCATTCGTATAGGAAAATGGATTATGACCTCCGTGCGAATGGACAAGTGGCTCTGGGCCGCCAGATTCTTCAAGACGCGAGCCCTGGCCGCACGAGCCTGTGAACTCGGTAGGATTCAATCCAATGGGCAGCCTGCCAAGGCTGCGCGCGAGGTTCGGATTGGAGACATGTTGCGAGTGACAAACGACGGCGGCGACTTTCAGGTGGAAGTCTTGCTTCTCAACGAAGTGCGCGGCCCGGCTTCTGTTGCGCAAACGCTCTACCGCGAGACCGAGCTGAGCCGGGAGCTGCGCCTGAAGGTAGCAGCGGAGCGTAAGGCGATGAAGCAGTTCGAAGAGTTACCCGCAGGCAGACCATCAAAACGCGATCGCCGGAAAATCATCCAGTTCCGCGGCAGAGCCTGACCGGAGGCGAATGACGGACAACAGAGAGGTATCGCGGATGGCTCGAATCGAAATGCCGAGTGAGGCAATGGCAGTGCAGGAACGTAACTCTCCTCCATGAGGTTATAATTCTCGCCACCCATGAGTCTGGCATCGGGCACCAAACTCGGGCCGTATGAGATCGTCGCGGCACTGGGCGCGGGAGGCATGGGCGAAGTCTATCGCGCGAGGGACACGCGGCTGGACCACACCCTCGCCATCAAAATTCTTCCTGCACAACTCTCTTCTGATCTCACGCACAAACAGCGGTTCGAGCGCGAAGCCAGGACGATTTCCACTCGGAATGTATGGTCCGCCCTTTAAAGTCTTTTGGGTAAACGTAATCTCGATTACTTCACGAGGAAGAATCACTGGATGGGTCCACTCGGTGACCGCCAGGGGTTGAACTGAAGGTTCCGACTCTTTGCTCACCCTAAATCGGCAGACAGGCCAGTCGACCGCTGCCGTTCGGGGGCAAGGACGTTGACAATTAAGCTACAGCGGAGTTAAATCGTGCTGAAAAGTAAACGTTTGCTGCGGGAGGGTCTTAGCGTGCCAAGGAGATTGGACCGAAGAACGTTCCTCAAAGCCGCTGCGGCCACGACCGCAGCAACCTACGCCGCGCGAGCACTTCCCGCGGCGGCGGCGGCGGACAAAGCCCTGGTAGCCGTCACCACACCCCTGGCGACTTTTCCCTATGCTCACGTGCGGTTGCTCGACGGCCCCATGAAGCGGCAGTTTGAGGAAAACCATGCCCGCTTCCTGAATCTCGACGATGACCGCCTGCTGAAAGTCTTTCGGCAAGTCGCCGGCCTGCCCGCTCCGGGCGAGGACATGGGAGGCTGGTACGACCTAACCGGCTTCAGCTTGACGCGCAATGATTTTCACGGATTCATTGCCGGACACACCTTCGGACAGTACGTTTCGGGCCTGGCTCGCGCCTGCGCTATCACCGGCTCAGAAGCGACCCGAGCCAAAGTGAATCGCCTCGTCAAGGGTTACGCGGAAACGTTGGATCCCAAAGCCAAGTTTTTTGTGGACTATCGCCTGCCCGCCTACACCTACGACAAGCTCTCCTGTGGATTAATTGACGCGCACGAGTTTGCCGACGATCCCATGGCGATGGATGTCCACGAGAAGCTGACTCGCGCCGTGATGACGTATTTGCCGGAGAAGGCGCTTTCTCGCGCCGAGCAACGCTCCCGCCCCCACAAGGACACGTCGTACACCTGGGACGAGTCCTACACCCTCCCGGAAAATCTTTTTCTCGCCTACCAGCGCAGCGGCAAGACCTTCTACCGCGATATTGCTCGGCGCTATCTGGAGGATGACAGCTACTTTGGTCCACTTTCCCAGGGCAACAACGTGCTTCCTTTCGAACATGCATACAGCCATGTAAATGCGTTCAGTTCCGCCATGCAGGCCTACATCACGCTGGGCAGCGAACTGCATCTTCGCGCCGCCAAGAACGGTTTCAACATGCTGGAGACCACGCAGAGTTTTGCTACTGGCGGCTGGGGTCCGGATGAGGCTTTCGGAGAACCCGGCGTCGGACAGCTAGGTAACAGCCTGGCATCGACCCATGCCAGCTTTGAAACACCGTGCGGCGCCTATGGGCATTTTAAGATCACGCGGTATCTATTGCGCGTGACCAAGGACGCGCACTTTGGGGACAGTATGGAGCGGGTGATGTATAACACGATCCTTGGCGCCTGGCCGATTCAGGCCGACGGCACTTCGTTTTACTACTCGGACTACGCCACCACCGGAAAGAAAGGCTGGCATAGAGACAAATGGCCGTGCTGCTCGGGAACTTTCCCCCAGCTTGCCGCTGACTACCACATCAGCACGTATTTGCGCTCGACCGATGGCGTCTACGTGAATCTGTTTACTCCCTCCTCCGTGAACTGGACGGACGGCGGGGGTAAATACGGATTGACCCAGCAAACGAAATATCCTTTGGAGAACGCGGTCCGGATACAAGTCGCGGGCTCGCGCCCCGCGGAGTACACGGTTTATGTCCGCATTCCAGGCTGGACAACTTCGGACGGAGTGCTCTCGGTGAACGGCACACGAGTTTCCCAATCAGCTCAGCCGGGGACTTTCGCTGCGATCCATCGCGTCTGGAAAGATGGAGATCGAGTAGAACTCGAACTGCCCATGCCGTTGCGTCTCGAGCCCGTGGATGCTAATCACCCGAACCTGGTGGCCTTGATGCGCGGGCCGCTGGTTCTGTTCGCCATGGCAGATTCCCAGCCGGCGTTCGACAAAGCCGAATTGCTCCGGGCGCAGCTGGCGAACAATGCCGCCGGAGACTCGATCGCTACTTCAGCGGATGGGAAGTCAATCTCGATGCGCCCCTTCATGAGCATCAACGACGAAAGCTACAGCACCTATGTCGTGCTGAAGAGTTAAGGGGAGCCCCTTGACAGGGGAAGCAGCCTTCTAAGGGTGAATTGGCTGCATCTTAGGGAAACCAGTGACCCGACAGTTCTTACAGCTGGTCCAAAGCAGCCCTTCCGGATCAGCACGGAGCGTGAAATCCGGCGCTGCGAAGCCGTACTCGATTCGCCCCATCGCTTGAGATAACGAAGGTTCCGGGGACGGCAGCGTCCAGCTGTCCTCACCGTTCTTGTCTGCCAGGTTGTTGCCGAACTCCTTCATCAAGTTCGGAAGAGCTTCGTCAACCGCAAACTCCAAGCCGAATTGACGCGCAACGACATTCCTGAAATCACTCACCGGGTACTCGATCTGTTTTTTGGTCACAAAAGCTTCGCTGAAATCCGGTTTCTCCGTTTCTCCGGAGAACTTGCGACAAACGATGTGTCTCGTCTGCGGAACTCCGGCGGCGGTGACTGATACGCACGCAGTTCGATGTTGCAGTAAGGGCACCAAGTGCCCCGATAGAATAGCCAACCCACAGCTGTTGCCTTCGTGGTCAGGCCATATGAAATTCGGAGCCTTGCTCCCCCACCTTCACCGTAGTCGCAATTTCCGACAGCTGGAGGTTGCGCACATGCTCTCCGAGGATTCGCCTCTTCTCCTCGGCCAGCTTCTGCCTGCTCGTGTGTTTGTACTATTCCAGTTGGCCATTGAGCTTCGCTCCACTCGATGAGCTTCCGAAATATCTGCGACGTTGCCGGTTAGCGGTGTTCTACTGCTCTCGGAGCGACGATGAACTCGCCTTTGTTCACCAACAGATCCCCGTGTCTTAGCTTCATGAGCCGATTGCCTGGGAGCACCAGGAAGAGCTCATCCTCAGCCCCGTGGAAATGCCACACGAAATCGCCCTTCATCTTGGTGACCTTGACTGCCGAACCTAACAGCGACCATCCTAATTTCTTGATGTGAATCGCACACGATGATATTTTTGCAATGTAAGTATGAAACTCGTTCAACCATCTGCGCTCGAACGCGAAGATCTCAGGCTTGTAGCTGCTGCGTGAACGTGAGACATTGCGCCGCCCGACCCTGACCCGCAATAGTCCGCATACGACCAGACAGCGGTAGCGAACGCGCAGGAACTGGCGATGACTGAACAATCGACGTTGTGGTTTACCCGGGTGTCGGGAGGACGTGTGAATCAACGAGCATCCGATCTGCTAGCCGCACTGACAAGCTTGGCGACTACTTCGGGCTCTCGGCTTGACCGGTTGAGGAGCGCCGCGGCGCTTCTAAGGGATAGTGGCCGCTACCGATGGGTTGGCTTATATGATGTGGACCGCCGTGGCGGAAAGGTTGTCAATATCGTCTGGGACGGTCCCGGGGCGCCGGAATTTCCGGAGTTTCCAACGACGAAGGGTCTCACCGGCAGTGCAATTGCCGAGCGAAAGACTGTCAATGTCGGAGATGTATCGGTCGACCCTCGTTATCTAACTGCGTTCGGCACGACCAGATCAGAGATCATCGTACCGATCGTCAATCAGGATGCGATTGTGGTTGGTACCATCGACATCGAGAGCGAAAACCCAAATGCCTTTGACGAGGCGACGGAGCGATTGCTTGAGCAGTGTGCCCATGTCCTACGGCTATTGTGGCCTGGGCAAGCGTGATTGCAATTCATGGTTGATCTGGCTGATCTAGCGAAACCTCATCCACCACCGGAGTTCTCTATGTCGGATGACCACCGAACCAAGCCGGCTGTCGGGCCTCAAGAGGGAGATCTAAGCATTAAGCTCGTCGCATGGACCGCCCGGACATTTACATTCGACCTGCCTCTCGGCGCATTTCCGGCGGTGCTCGAGCGTCTGCGTGGCACACCGGCTCGGGCTACAGAATTGATCTCCGGTGCAGCGGAGAACTTGCTGAGTATGCGACTAAACGGAAAATGGTCGGTCAAGGAGCATCTCGGCCACTTGGCTGACCTGGGAACTCTTGAGGAACTCCGACTTCGCGAGTTCCTCTCGGGCGCCGCGATCCTCTCGGCCGCCGACATGGCTAACCGCGTCACCGAAGCCGCCGGCCACAATCAAGTGCCTATGGCTCACCTTCTCAAGCGTCTTCGTAGTCGCCGCTTCGACTGGGTACGGAAGCTGGAGGCGCTGACCGAGGAAGAGATAAGTCGCACTGCGCTCCACCCCCGCTTACAACAGCCGATGCGGATCTTGGACTTCGCGTATTTTGTCGCTGAACATGATGATCATCATCTGGCGCAGGCGCGTCATACGATCCTCGGGCTAGGCCGGCCCACGACCACTCGGAGAACGCAATCATGAATCCGAACTCAACGATATCGGTTCCTGGGTGAGAACTTCTTCTGTAGCCTCCTACTGGTAGGCCTTACTGTTGGGTCTTCCCCGCTCGCCTTCATTGCGCTGGAGCAACGAACTCTCCCCCCTTCAATTGCTACGATTCTCATTGTGCTGGCTCCGTGTGCCGCGAAAGAAAGACGCGCGTCGGCGAATCAGTCAATCACGGTAAGAGCGGCCCTCCCCCCTAGATTCGGATACGAACAGTTTGGCCACATTGTCAGGTACGACAGAGCAAGTGCATAAGGAGTGAACGATTCTAGATGTCAGATAGTTTTAGGCCTGGACAGAAAGCCCCCGCTTCCGGGGTGTATAAGAGCAGCCATGCGCAAGAGCACATTCCGGCCCATTATGTGACGGTGCTCTACGAGGGCACCTTCCCTCGCTGTCTTGAGTGTTCAAACTCGGTGCGTTTTGAGTTGGGCATTTCCGCCGTTCACGTCGACGCCCACCCGGCATTTAGGCGTGACTAGGCTGATTTCGAGACCCAACCTCATCCCTTTTCTGAGAACTCAGTCCTTGTACCGGTGCTGTCAATGTTGCCAGTAGCGCCAGCGCGTGCCGATTGGTTACCGAGCGGCCTTAGCAGAATCTGCTTTGTGAAGAACTAATTGGCCTCGCGGTCGGAGTTTTGGCAAAGCTCGCCAGGTCTGGTAAGGGCGCGTGATTGGCCGGTATCAGTCTGGGCGGGCAGCGTTTTCTGCCTCGCGGAACACATTTCTAAGCGCACACACAACCCACAGCACCATCGCTATAATAGACACTAGACGCGCGACCCTCTGTGATCAAGGCAGACCGCAGACCCGTTCCTTCGGGACCTGGGAATTGCGTTCAAATAGACAGAGGAGTCTCAGGACAGCAGCGAATCCTCAAGAAGCGATGCAGTCCCGGGATTCGTGCGGCGGAAGAAAGTAACTCCTGGTGTCAGGGGAGAATCCCATGCGCAAGATCGCAATCATGGTCGGAATCGTGGTCGTCGTCATCGTTATCGCAGCAACCGTGTTCGTAGCGACTTTCAACCCTAACTCCTACCGAGGGACGATCCAAGGAAAGCTGGAGCAGCAGTTGAATCGGAAGGTGACTCTCGGCCACCTGGACCTGGGATTGTTCCCGGTTCGTCTTCGAGTGGCGAACCTCTCCATCGCTGATGATCCCAAGTTTAACAATACCCTGCCCTTTATCCAGGCCCAGGAGCTGAGCGTCTCCGTCAAACTCATTCCGCTCTTAAGCAGGTCCCTCCAGGTCAATTCGCTGACTCTCGAGCGCCCCAGTGTTGAGCTCATCAAGGATGCTCAAGGCGCCTGGAACTTCGCCAGCTTGGGGCAAGGCGCTCCCGGGCAGGCGGGAAGCCCTGCTACATCGAATATAGGATCGGCCACTAAGCCCCCGAGTAGCGCGCCGGCACCTTCCAGCGAGGGGCAGTTTTCACTGGCTGAGCTGGCCATTAAGGATGGGCAGGTCGCCATCACCGATTTAGAGGACAGAAAACCGCGAACCGTGTACGACCACATCAACCTCAAGCTCACCGACTTCGCCCCCAACGCTCCTTTCAATCTCGACGCCTCTGTCCATTTAGCCGGCCCGGGAACCCAGGAGGTGCAATTACAAGGCTACGGAGGTCCCTTGTCACACGCGAATCCCGCAGCAACACCGTTTAAGGGCCAGCTGGATTTGAAAGCCGTCCAGATCGCTGGGCTGCAGAAATTTCTACAAACTGCGGCATTAGTCAACACCGATGGAGTGTTGTCGGGACATACAAATATCGCCAACCAGAACGGCGAGCTTTCTGCGTCCGGGCAAATGAATATTGCCAATCCGCGCCTGCATGGCGTCGAGGTGGGATATCCCATTGACCTCGACTACGACCTCAGTGACGATCTGTCCCACCAGTTGCTGAGGATCCGGAAAGGTGCGATCAAACTGGGGCCGACTCCTCTTGAGATCACTGGCACGGTGGATTCCAAACCGACCCCCGCACAGCTGGACCTGAATGTAAGGGCCAATGAGGTCTCGATCGCCGAAATCTCCCGGTTGGCAGCGGCCGCAGGGGTCGCTTTCTCTCCCGGCACAAACGTGAACGGACGGGTCAACGCAAATATTCAGGCGCGGGGAGCGGCGGACAAGCCGGCGTTCAACGGAACGATTGCCGGACACGACATCCAGATTACCGGAAAGGACATCCCCAAGCCGGTTCTGGTCAAGTCGGCCACAATATCCCTTACTCCGGCAGAAATCCGTTCGGACACCTTCAACGTCACGTCGGGTGGGACCATGGCGGCCGTGCAATTTGCCTTGAAACAGTACACGTCAAGTTCCCCGAATATCGATGCGACGCTGCGCGCACCACAAGCGGCGCTCCCAGAACTTCTTTCCATGGCCAAAGCCTACGGCGTGACCGGACTTGACAAGCTCAGCGGCGCAGGAAATCTCAGTCTCGACATGCATGCTGCGGGCCCGTTGAACTCCTTCAGCTCCGATCAGATCATGCGGGCACTAAACGGCAACATTGGCCTCAATTTCAATAACGTACGCTACGCCGGAGTGGACATCTCTCACCAACTGGCCTCCCTGGCTGGCCTTCAGCAGAAAGACCAAGGCTTCACAAACATCTTGAAGATGACCGGCAACATCCCGGTCAAAAATGGAATCGCCCAGACGAACAATCTGCAAGCTGCGCTCGACATCGCCAACGTGGGAGCGACGGGCACGGCCGACCTGGCCAGCCAAGCCCTCAACTTGCAATTAACCGCTGTACTCTCCAAAGCTGTCAGCCAAGGGGTAGGCGGCCAAAGTATCGGCGGCGCGAGTGTCGGCAATTATATGAACGCGGCTTTGGCGAACAGCCAGGGACAGCTCGTAATACCGGCGAATGTCACCGGGACTTTCCAGAATCCCAAGTTTTCGCCTGATCCCAAGAGAATGGCGCAGATGCGATTGAAAGGCCTTATGCCCACTGCGGATAATCCTCTCGGGGGGGCTTCCTCGATCCTCGGAGGATTCCTGGGACAGAAGGCGCAGCCTGCCAAAGGACAGCAGCAACAACAGAATCCCGCGGATCAATTGATGAATCTCTTCGGCCGCAAGAAGAAACAGTAGTCATCACCTGGAAATCCGACCTGCTCGCGACGTGCTCACGCCTGCATTATCGCTTCCCAGGGACGACGGTGTAGTACCTGAGAAGCTCTCGTCTCTAGGTCTGCCACTTCGTTCCTAAGTCTAGTCTGGTCATACATGCTGCTCTCGGATTCAAAAACGAACCTGAGAGCCAACTCGACTCTGTTCCAGCAGCCCGCTCGGTCATAGATCGCTCTCATTATGTTCTTAACGACAAGCTCAGTAGTGCCAAGAAACTCTGCAATCTCGCTATTTTTCAGACCAATCGTTACGAGGATGGTCGTTCGGAATTGTTGAGGAGTTAAAACGCTCATTAAGGTGGTAGTGGGAACAGCTTTCGCCATATACAAATCACTCTAGAAAGATAGTCATTTCGAAGCGGCGCGTAAATCGTCCGGTGCCGAAGCAACCATGACCAATGCCCGTCTCCCCAACAATCGTAGTTTAAGAATTGAGAGCGGTCATTGCGCTAGCGCAGTCAGGTGCACCCGGAGCGTCGGCTAGCCCTGAGGTCCCCTACGTCTGTCACTCTTGGTGGGCTTCCGTAATTGTAGGCAGCTTTCAATGGCCATGGTCCTCTTGAATATCACCTTGGCACTCTTCTTGAGACGTGCCCCGAGAGCGGCATCGGGAGCGCTATGGGCGAATACCATGAGTCGCGTAGCCTCGGTTTGGATTTCATCTAGTCTCTTCTGAATCTCGTTGATCACCTTCCGATTTAGGCCCATGTAGCTGACACGCTCTCCTCTTTTAGCCTGAAGAAACCCCATGCTTCAACCCCCGCTAAGGACTGCACGACCGTTGGATCAGGGGAGGACTGAGCACACGACAGAGATGCTACCGAAAGGGTTGAAAATGGTCGTTGCGCGAGCGCAACAATTAAAATGTGGATCGTCGGTTTCACGGTTCACGGGTCAAGCTGAAGAAGGTGGTGCGGCGGGACGCGCCTCAGAAGCGAATCGAGATCCGAGATGCCAGCGCGTCAGGTTCAGGAAACGATCGAGGCGGCAGTAGCGTACGCTCGGGCGGTTGCGACTGTTCTCGGATGGCGGCAACAACGATTTCCAGAGCGGTGGCGGTGATCGCCGGGACAACTACGGTCGCAGTCAACAAATGTTGTCGTACCCATTCCTGGCCGGTCCTGGGAAGACCATCAACACCGAGAAAGGGCAGGCGCGACTTGGTCTTCCTTTCTTCTCCGCTGGTCTGTTCCTGAATTGCTTTCTTCGCCCCAAGCGCCAGGAAATCATTTTGGGCCTGTACGGCGTCAACTTGTTCCTTGTGGGAAGTGGAGAGGCGGAGCCAGGACGCAACCGTCTGATAGCCGCCATCCTCGGTCCAGTTGCCACTTTTTAACACCTTGATCTTCACGTTTTCCGGCTTGCTTTCATACATGCCGGCCGCGCGTTGTTCCGTCGCGGCACTTCCGGACGGACCCTGGATGTACAAGACAGAACCACCCTTGGGCAAGATGGCTGCAAGCTGCCATCCCTGGATACGGCCCACTTGCGCGTTGTCGGCGCTGACCGCAAACACTGGGGCGTTTCTCGGAGAATGCAGTTCCCTCAGGTAGTCGGGCTCGCAATTGAGAACACCCCAGCCTATCCCCGCCGCCACCGCAGCGTGTGCGACCTTGGGGAAGCAGGTTCGGCTTGCTGGCTCCACCAGGATCGCATCAACGCCCGCATCGGCTGTCTGGATGATCTTCAGCAGCTGTTGGCTTTGATTGATCGCGTCATTATCCGCAAACAGGGTTTGCACTTCCACATCCAGCCGGACAGCAGCTTCCAGAGCGGCAGCGGCTTGTTCGCGCTGGTAGTCGTTGTCGTTAGTGATCAGCGAAACCACAAAGCGGAGTTTGTTCATGGCAAGTTCCCCGAATCAGAGGTCCCGCCGGTCGCGTAGGCTTCGTGTCGCCGTCGAGCCGGCTTTCACCCCGCGCGTGCTTTATCTCATCACTCCCAGAGTTATGCTTCTGGTCGATTATTTGAGACTACGTTTACACCTGCGTTTTGCGCTATTGTCAGAACGATTACCCGGTTGAAGAATGCAGCGAGCTTGTTATTCCGGGAACGGCTGGATTTTCATGGGTGGTCAGAATGGGAGTGGTCATGAAAGTTGTGACCAGCGCCATGAGAACCATCATGGTCAACAGAACAGGCGACAGGACACCCAGATCCAGCGCGGCGTTCAGGACTACCAGTTCTACCAGTTCCACCAGCGCACGCGTGTTCATCAAAACGCCGAGGCCGAGCGAGTTCAATGTGGAGGGGCGCTGGTCGGCGGAGGCAGCGAGCCTTGCGACGCTATCCTGGTAAACACAATTGGCCGGGCCGTGACGATACCTTTTCCCTCCTGGACGGTAACGAATTGATTGGATTTGATGTGCGACATGGAGTCCTTTTGGCCGCTGGGCCATACAATCGTCATGCTTACCGTTTTGCCCTCCTCGGGCTTGCCCAAGCCGAAGGTCAATGGTAGTTCGCTCTGAGATAGATAGCTGGAACCTGTCTTGACCATGCCAAAAAGGCGCGCTCCCGTGCTGGTTTTGACCGTAATTTTTGCGCCTATGCCATCGCGATTCGATCGCGTACCGACGGTTTTCACACGCAGCATATCGTTTTGATTTCCGTTGTCATTGCGCAGCAATCGGGCCAGACCGTTGTTGGCGGTGATCAGCAGATCCAGATCGCCATCATTGTCAAAATCGGCGTAAGCTCCGCCGCGGCCAACCACGGCCCGTTGCAGCGCTGGTCCAACTTTTGCCGTTACTTCCTCGAACCTCTTCTTCCCCAGGTTGCGGAAAAGATGTGGCGGTTGGGCGTATTTGATGGTTGGCTGCACCACGCTGACGTCGTCGGAAACGTGGCCGTTGATAGCAAGAAGATCGGGCAGCCCGTCTAAATCATAGTCAAAGAAGAATGTGCCGAACGTGAGCGACCGCGTCGATATTCGGGCGATCCCGGTAGCGGGGGCTTCGTCTGTAAACAGGCCCGAGCCATCGTTGTGATAGAGCGCCATGCCCTCGTTGGTGAAATTGCCGATTACCAGGCTTTGCCAACCGGAGTTATCGTAGTCCGCGGCGTCGGTCCCCATACCGGCGCGGGTAGTGCCGGCATCGCCGTAAGCAACTCCGGCCGCGACACCAACGTCGGTGAAGGTTCCGTTGCGATTGTTATGGTAGAGCTTGTTCGGCTCGGTGTCGTTGGTGACGAGGAGGTCCAGCCAGCCATCGTTGTCATAGTCCAGAAGCGCAATGCCGAGCGCTTTGCTGGTGGGATCGTAGAGACCGGCGCGGCGCGTCACGTTTTCGAACGTTCCATTTCCCCTGTTATGGAACAGGGTCGAGCTTTGACCCTTGTAGGTTTGCGGTGTGCAGTAAGACTTGTTCTTATTGTCGAGCGTGCAATATTGATCCGTCTCAATCGACCACTCGATGTAGTGAACCACGAACAGATCAAGCTTGCCGTCATTGTCATAGTCAAACCAGACCGCGCTGGTGGAGAATCCCACGTCGGCCACGCCGGCTTTCGGGGTCACATCCACGAACTTGCCATTGCCCAGGTTGTGAAAAAGATGGTTGGAACCAAGAGCTGTAATGTAGATATCGACCTTGCCGTCGTTGTCATAGTCGCCGACGGCGCAGCCAAGCCCGTACATTTCTGTGGCGAGTCCCGCCTGCCGCGTCACGTCCGTGAAGGTGCCATCCTGGTTGTTGTGATAGAGCGCGGGGAAAGAGTTACCAGACTCGTGCCCGGGCCAATCCATTGAATTGACGAGCAGGATGTCCTGCCAGCCATCATTGTCGTAGTCGAGAAAGCAGGCCCCACTGCCCATGGTTTCTGGGAGATATTTCTTTCCAAAAGCACCGGTGTTGTGTTTGAAATGGATGCTCGCTCGGGCGGTCACATCCGTGAACTCGATGGGCCCGGAGGGGCGCGCGGAACTCGCCTCTGGACTTGGCGCAAGCGACGCGGCGGCCGGGGTTGGCGCGGGCGCTGCAGATTCCGTCGCGGGTTTCGGCGAAATGTCTTCAGGAGCGTTCGAAGGTTGTTGTTTGCAGCCTGCCAACAAGATGAGCGCGGCAAGGCAGTAGAAAATCCGGCTTCGGAGCATCAAGATATCCAGGTTCCCTTTCACAGACGGTCATTTTTACGGACGGTCGTTTTCACCCAGTTCAATGGGCCGCCAAATTCGCGGTGCGGGCACGGCGCGAATCCATCCAAATCTCAATAAGCATGGCGGTGGGCCCCACCATGAACAGCGCATAGAAAGGAGCGTAAACGATCTGTTGCAAACGCATCAGCATCTCAACCAGCGCGATCACGAATACGACAACACATTGCCAGAGCTTCGATCGCACCGTGGTCTTCGGATCGGTAATCATGAAGAAAATAAAAAGCTGGTACATGGGTCCGGTGATGGGCGCAATCTCGGACTGCCAGGGACTGCCAGTGATCCAACTGCGCAAAAACGCGAAAGCAAGGAAGGACGCCACATAGATGCCGGTGATGTGGAACCTATGCAGGCGCCAGATAATCAACGAGCCCAACCCCCAGATCACAATCATGGGCAAGAGATAATTGCCCCACTGGATGCTCAAACTCGCGACAGTCTCAGGAACCAGGAAGAGCATCGCCGAAATGCCGAAGTTTGACGGGTTCCAGATGTGACGGCCTTTGATTCGCAACACGTATTTGGACATGATCGAGACCGCGCTGCACAGGGCGTAAGGCCAAAACGCAGGCGAGCGAACCAGAATCCCGACGCTGATGCCGGTGATATACGCGCTCGCTGGATGCAGCCATTTGTGAAAGAAAATACGGCCCAGCACCAGCTCAGTCGTGATACTTACAACGATCGCTAGCAAGGTCTTCTGATAGCTTTCAAGAATGCCGAACGAAAGGTGGCCGGCAAGGAGGATGCAGGTGATGAAAATCGGCGCAATATAACGGTTGTCGAGGCTGATCCACCGCTTCCACCGACTGGCCGGGGCCGGCGGCGGCGTGACAGTCGTGATCGTTTTCTGGCTAATCTGCTGGCTGGTCTGCTGGCTCATGCCGGCTCCTTGATCTTGTGCAGCTGGTCAGCGGTGGGCTTGTCGATGATTTGTACTTTGCCCGACGGCCAGCGAATCACGGCCTTTTCAATTTGTGGATATTTGCCCAGGCCAAAGTGCAACCGCCGCTGATTTTGCGCGGCAAAACCACTGCCACCGGAAACTTCCTGCGCCTGCTGTTGGCCATTCCAGAACATCGCGACGCGAGCGCCGATCGCGCTGCGGTTGCTGGCGGTTCCTTCCAACTCAAACTCGATCCACTCGTTCTCCGGCGTCACCGTGTTCTTGTACACCAGCAATGGCCCATTTTGGTTGGCGACCGCGACGTCGAGGACGCCGCGGTTCCACAAGTCGGCAAGCGCGACCGCACGACCGTCGTAAGTGTCGCTGACTCCGACGGCCTGGGCGACATCGACAAATTTCCCGGCGCCGTCGTTTAGCCAGACCCGCTTGTTCTGGTAGCCCGACAGACTGCGGCCCTCAAACGCAGGCCAGTTCCTGGCATCGCCGATGATGGTGCTGTTGCCGCCGGCGACCTTGGAAAAGTCATACCAGTAGCTTCGGTTCCGATCCAGCGAGATATAGCCGTTGGTGAGATACAGGTCGAGGGTGCCGTCATTATTCAAGTCGCCAAACTGCGCCCCAAAACTCCAGCCCCCGAGCTCGACACCAAAGTCACGCGCCAGATTCTCGTACTTAATGGCGTCGCCCACGGTTCCATCTGTGGGCACCCACAAGTTATTTCCCTGGATCAGGATGCCATCTTCAGAAATGTTGGAGACATAGACGGAATACCGGCCCTGGTTGAAGATATCGCCAAACGCAGCATTCATCCCACTCTTGGGAGCAAAACCTACGCCAGTCTGCTCACCTACTTCATGAAACCGCTTCCCGTCATTGAAGTAAAGCTCCGACACTCCATAGTCGTTAGCCACGAACAAATCAGAATGTCCGGTGCCGCGCAAGTCCGCGGCCGCGGCGGCCAATGCCCAGCGCCGACTGTCGATGCCCACTTTCGCACTGACCTCTTCAAATTTGCCCTTGCCCAGATTGTGGAACAGATACTTGCGCCCGCCATTCTTGGCGTACTCGAAACTCTCGGGCATAATGCGCGTCGTAGTGAGATGCCAAAGGTCGATGTCTTCGGAATAATAGCCGCCGACAAACAGGTCCAGCAGGCCGTCGCCATCGTAGTCAAGCCAGATGGCTGTATTCGCATTGATCCAGGACGGCAGTCCGGCTTGCTCGCTTACGCGTGTGAATCCGCGGCCATGGTCGTTGTGGAACAACTCCGGGCGTCCCCATTTGATCAGGAACAGATCTTCGTATCCATCATTGTCGTAGTCGCCCCACACTGCACCGGTTGAGACTCCAGTTCCAGCCTGATTGACGTCAGCAATCCCCAGCTCGCCGGCCACATCCTTGAATGTGCCGTCACCCTGGTTGCGGTACAAAGCATTCTTGCTTGCGCTGGCGCTATTTGTTACATAAATGTCAGACCAGCCGTCGCGATCAAAATCGACGATCGACACCGACGCGCCCATCGAGGCAACCTCCGGCATGATTGGATCCAGTTTGGGATCGAGGGTCGGAGCTTGATGAACAAAATTAATGCCCGCAGCGTGAGAAACCTCCTGCAGGCTGAATCCGTGGCGCGCCAAGGCAGTTTCCGCGCCCACCCTCGATCGATCCTCAGCACGCCGTGCCGAAATTCGCTTCATGACCAGAGGAGTGGCCAGCAACCCAACGAAGAGGATGCCCAGAACGATTCTAGCGATCCGGCCTCCGGTCATTGGAGCGGCTCACTCCGCAAGCTGTTCTTGAAGACTTCAGGAGTCACGTAACGCGTGTGATACGTCTGCCAGTCCTCGGGATGGTGGCGGTAGACCCACTCATCTTCAAGCTTGCCAGGCCGCATGGTGTACTCGTTTTTGGCGTGATAGGGCAAAGGCAGGACGGTCTTCGAAAAAGTGGAGTTGTAGTCGCCATCCTTGATCCAGCCGTCACCTTTGACGACGAAGTCGCGGACCCAGCCTGCGGGCGGTGGCGGCTGCTCGGGGAAACGCAGCGACATCTCGTCTCCTGAATTCACAATGGCGTAACGGTCATCGATTTTCGTCAGAAGCTCGCGAATATCGCCGTAGCGCGTGTAATAACCGATCAGGTCGCGCCAGTGTTGCTTGGTTCCTTCAATCTGGTTGTAGTCGGGAACTTCGGGCGCACCGGCGCCCACTGGCATGTGCATCACAGAGTAGCCGCGATAGTGCAGATCGGCCACAGCCGGATCTAGAGTCACTTCCTTCAGCGGTGCGTCCGGCGCACCCTGTGCCCAGTGGATGGCGTCCCAGTAAATTTCAAGATTCGTCCGCAGCCGCACATGGCGCGGTGTTCCGGGACGAAAGATGTTGGTCAGATTGAACAGGATTGTCTTCTTGCGGCCCGCCGGAAAGCCCAGGTTGTCCTGCGCTGTGATCCAGCCGCCGTTGCCGTCCGGCACTTCGACGCTCAAGCCATGAGCGCGCCAGCGGCTGCCCTGGGTTATGGCGACATTCACCGATGACTCGGTGTCATGGATCGAACCTTGCGCGATCAGGTACAGGGGACCGCTATTGGGCGCGTCATCGCCGAGGTCCACCTCCAGATAGTGATCGCGCGTCAAGCCCTGGAACTGGCCGCGCCCGAAGCTGTTCACGGCTCTTCCGTCGAGCGCGCGGACGATGTCCGTGACGTCCTGGCCATTGTCGTCCACTGCCCGCGCGATGTTGTGCGGTGTCGCAACCGCGGTGATGGCAAGCTTCGCGGGCGGAATCACGAAGCGCTCATCTACAAAGATCTCGGTCCCAACCGGGTGGTCAACTGTCGTGAGGGCGAGGTAATCGTAGTAGTAGACCTCCCACAGTTCCGCGGTAACGCGGATGTCGTAGAAGCCGTCGTGCGCCACGAGTTGATCCCGTCCGATTTTGTACCATTCTCCCGTCGCGGCTATGTTGGCCGAACCGAGAGTATTGATTCGTAGGCCGATGGCAGAGCCCCACGGGACTGCGTCCTTCACGAACTCCATCTGTCTGCCGTTGAAGGCAAACAGAAATGGACACGAGGCTTTGAGGCGCTGCTCGGTGACGACTTCCTGGTCTGCCTTCACGCCAAACTCGGCGCGCACCGTGCCATTCGGCCAAATGACCCGTACGACCTCTGCGCTCGTTTGTTCGCCCAAACCGAAATGCAGTTGCGGCCCGGCGATCGGCTGTTTCTGTACCAGTAAGCCGGAGCGGATTTCCACTTCGCCACCCACACCGAACGGATTGATGCGCTGATCGCCGACGGCTTGCGCGGCGTGCGGCCGCACAACTTGCCAGTGATAATTCTTCGAGCCCTGATTGACTGCCTGCACAGGTTGTCCATCCGCCGACAGACCGAGCAGATCGAGCTTGCCATCGCCGTGCAGATCCGCGGCGTCAAAAACGAGGGCCGGCCCGGCTGGCTGGTTCAGCAACACAAACTTCTCTTGCTCATCGCCGAGCCAGATCAGCGCTCCGCCCGTGCGCTTGCCGGCAACTTGCGACGTAGGAGACAAGAACAGATCGAGCGCTCCGTTATTGTCGAGATCAGCGACTCGCAGCCTCACTTCGCCTGCAAGGTAGTTGGCCGCATCCGGTACTCTGGCAATCTCAGCTGTGTTCCAGCTTTGCCCTTCGTTCTTATCCGAAATCCGACGGATAATACCGTCACTCTGCACGACTAACAGATCGAGAACCCCATCATTGTTGGCGTCAGCCACCGCCACCGCTTTAACCAACGGCAAATTGGCAGGGAGCGGACGCTCGCGGAACTGGCCCTGCCGCTCGTTCATGAAGACGTGAAACCGGCCGCCTCCATCAATGATCGCGGCATCGGGATTGCCGTCGCCATCAAGATCAGCCCAGGCAAAACCGCGCAGCCCCGACACTCCGGCAAAGGGGTGAATCGGCAAAAACGTACCATCCCCGTTGTTTCTCAAGACCGTGGGGACGCCGTTGTTGGCGCCAAGCACGATGTCCAGATCGCCATCGGCTTCAATGTCAACCGCCCACGCACCGGTGTAGGGGGCATTGGTTACGGACTTCGGCAATTTGGTTTGAGCCGTCACGTCACGGAACGAACTCGGACTGTCCTGCGCCAACAGCCGGACTCCGCCGTCGCCGGCAAGTACCAGATCCGTCTTGAAGTCGTAGTTGAAGTCGAGCGGCAAAATCCCTTCGGGCTGCGGCGGCACGATGGAAGGGCCGCCGGGAAAAGGGAATTTCGCACCACTCGACAAACGCACTTCACGACCACTTGCCTCGGCGACGGCGGGTGTGCCAGCACTACCCAGGGGAATCGCTCCGACCCAATTCCACTGTCCGCTGCCTAAGTTCGCGACAGATTGAGGATTGAAGGTGAGACCAGTGTCTGCCGGAGCCGGTTTGAAGACCGGAGACTCTAATCGCAAGAAGTGAGTGAACGGTTCAGCCTCTTCTCCCGGCGCGGCCTTGATCGCCTTAAGACTCTGGCGGTACTCGGGGACCCGCACCAGCACGTTGCGCAGAAAAGTTGTCTGGGTCGCGGCGAGGTGCAGGTCTGGGCCCGCGGTCGCAGACTGCACCACGGCCAGTTGATGCTGTACCTCCGGCGGCCAGGCAGACGACCGGGCCATAATTTGAGCGACAGTCGATTTCAGAGTGGCGGTGTCAGCGCGCTTCGCGGCGATTCGGCTCAACTCCAGCAGGGCCGCCAGATTATCCGGTTGTGCCGCAAGAATCTTTTGGATGAGTTCTTGAAATCGGTATTCGCTGTTGGCGGCGCCCTGTCGTTCCATCTCCTCCGCAAGCTGATAGGTTGCCCGTAGGTTTTGCGGATTCAGTTCGGCGGCTTTGCGCAAGTCGGATATCGCCTGCGTGGAATTACCACGTTGGCTTTCAAGAATTCCCAGCAGATTATAGATTTGATCATTCCTCGGGGCCAGATCGCGCGCGCGTTCGAGCCTCTGCGCCGCCGCGTCGTAGTTCCTTTGGCGCAGGGCGAGTATTCCCCAGTTGGCCCAACCGGCGGGCTCGACGGGGACAAGTTGTGTGACTTGCGAGAGCCTGCTTTCCGCATGCACATCATCGCCGACCTGCAGCGCCGCCAGGCCAACGTAGAAAGCCGAAACTACATCGCCGTATTGCTTGGACGATTTGTCGGGGAGCTTGCCAGTTGACTTACATGCTGGGGAGGTTGCGATCGCAGCTGCCAAAAGAGAAAGCAGAATGGAACGCCGAAAAGTTTGGGGCCTGCCCTCGAAGGTCGTGGACCTTAAGCTCTCGTAGAGGAAACTATCAGTCGACTGTTGGTGATCTTTAAGCATCAAGTTATCTCGTCCGGAACCTGCAGAGGCGCTGGCTATCGTTACCCAGCCACTGAAGCCACCATTGCAATAGAGCCTATAGTGCAGCGCTGAAGCACTGCTCCCCCCAAAAGCTGGCGTAAGAACGCTGCGGTCCGAAAGCTGCTTCACTCCAGGGCGCAATTCCCTAACAATGAACTATGCGGCCTGTAGCTTCTTCAGGCGATTTCGCTGGCGTGACATACCCCGAAGCCACAGGAGCGCAACTGCCAAAAAAGGTAACAGAAAAAATAGAAGATCCCATTTTCCAAAACCCGTCGGAGTCGCTTCCACCCGCGAAAATTCTTCTCCATGGCCCTGCGAACTTTGCAGGACCAGGCGTACACGCCAAAACTCGTCCCGATCGAACTCGACGAGGGCTTTGTATTGTAACCGGCCTCCGCCGTCATCCTGCGCGGCTGTATAAACGGCCTCGGGCAGGCGTCCGCTCTCCGGTTGAACACCGATCTGGACCTTGAGATCCTTGGGAACGGCGCCTCCCGGTATCGGGTCCACAAAGATAAAAAATGCTCCCGTGCCCACATCGGGATGCGTCCAGAGAGAAATGACGCAGGGGCCAACTCTGCGGTTCTCAATGATGGGGAACGGCGGTCCGTTGTGTGCGTTGGCCGTTGTCGGCGACATCAGCCAGAGTACAGACAAAAACCAGACCGAAAGTGTTCCCTCGAAATGGCGTTTCAACGTCATGCTCATGGTAACAGCACTGATTCTGAAAGCCGTTACCCGCTCATCAGCGTGGCGCGCATCTCCATGGGCTGGAATATCAGCCACACTGACGCAACCCAGAGAACCAGCCCCACTGTCGCCCAGGGGATGAACGCCCGCATCGGCTTATGGGGTGAATCTTCTTCGGCCAGGCCATAAGTCACCGCCAGCGAACCCGCAAATCCCAGCAGCAAGAATCCGATTTCGATTACGCGCACAATGTTCTCCGGCAAACCGGTGAGAGCCCAGCGTGGCTCGCCTAAAAGAGGCCATCCCAAACTTGCAAGCGCGCTTTGCGTTACCGGCATGATGGTGTAGAGTCCGGTCAGAAAGTGAAATCCGTAGTGGGCCAGCCACATCCCGAAGCCCATGGGAACGAGGCCGTAAGTGTATCTCACGATCAGCGGCAGCAGGGCGCGTTGACTGCCCGCCCAGGCGCGCGTCACCCAGGCAGCCATCCCCAATAGCAGGACCGGTTCCAGAATCAGGAAGAAGGTGAAGATAATGCCGAGTACCGGCGCCTCATGACTCACGTGCAACATTCTCCCCAGCCAGCTCTCTACGGCATAGACAGGACTCACCATGCCAAAGGCGTTCACCAGGGCGCCAAACGTAAACACAATCGCCAGCGCCGCCAGATCTTTGCGACGTGAAAAATAACCAATCCCCGACCTTATGGAATCAGTCAACAACTCGGTTCCGGGCAGCCGGCTCAAGACGCCAATGTTGTCGTGCGGGCAGGCATGAACGCAGTCCAGGCAGAATGTGCAGTCCATGTTGCCGACCTTGCGTGGCTGAAAAAGAGCCAACTCACAGCCGCGAATGACAACCAGATCCGAGACGGGCTCGCGCCGACCACGAATGCAGTCCAGGGTATGGCAACTCGTACAAACATCCTGGTTCCGCACCTTCACTTCGAAGGGAGAAAGCGTGGAGGCCACGAAGTTGAACTGTCCGATGGGACAAACAAACTTGCAGAAAGAAGCGTGCTTGAAAAAGCCGTCCACCACGAGCACGGTCACGAAGTAGGCGAGGATCAGCCAGGCTGTCCACCAGGGCGAGGACCACAAATCGAACAGCTCATAGGTAAAGAGGAGCAGCACGAAGAGGACGACCGAAAGCCACTTGTTGCGCAGCGCCCGCGGCCAGTCGAACCGAGGCTTGAAGAAGCGCCGCGCCGCCTGACGCACTAGCATGAAGGGGCAAGCGAGACAGAAAAAATTCCCCGCGCAGAGTAGGACAAGCACCAGCAAGCCGCGAAAGTGAAGCCAGCTGAGAGTTGTCGCCAGGTTCTTCGGTGCAATCGTCGGCCCGAACAATCCATGCAGGATCATTACGATACTAATGATGAGCAACGGAGCCTGGAGCAAAGGGCGCGCATAACGCCAGCGGAACAAGTGGCCCAGGCCGGGAATTCGCATTAAATCAAACGGCAGCGATTCTGGGGTTTCCAGGGCCGGGATGGATGATGGATTCAACAGCTTGCCTAATTGGGTCGGACTCCCCTTACGTCGATCTGGCGTTCCAATTTTTGCCCGCCAGGCAGTGTGACATGCAGGAGGATGACCCAATCCCCTGCCATCTCAAACGTGAGATGAGCTTGGTAGCGGCCAGGCTCGACTTCCTTCGCTTCTCCGAAGATGGGAGACATGCCTGCGTGTGACATGTCTGCCTCAAATGCGATGTGCGCTCCAGTAACTGCTTTCGCGGCAGAATCAGCCAGGCGGAAAGTCACGACGACCGGGCCGATCCGGGCGGGTTCCGGGGAAATCTCGTGCTCAATCGCGACCGTGGACGTCGAGCCGGGCGGTCTGGAACATCCGGTCCAGACCCACGTGGTCGAGAAGGCCAGCACCTGAAGCTTTCGCCACCCTTTCGGGCTCAAGCGACTTGCATTGAATGCTTGTGGGCCCATTCGCAGGTGCAGGCCATCTTCCCGTGTTCACTCTCTGGTGGAAACATGTGGTAGTACATGCCGATCACCATGGGGATGAATACGATCGAGTTGTAGAAGAGATGGAGTTCGACACGTGGAAAGACCAGTTGCAAAACGCTGCATGGGACCGGCTTGCTCCAGAAATTGTGATGGAACGTGGCCTGCCAAATGAGCAGGAAATGCTCGATGTGGTGCCAGAACTGGATCACTAGGGCTGCCGTCCACCACTTCCGCGAAACTCCGGTGAATCCTTTGCGGAGCACCCAAAGGCCGATGAGCATGACCAGGGCGTATCCATAATGCAGGGTTTCGGACTGAATCAGCCAGGGGTACCACAAACCAAGAATGCCATTGGCCTGCGAGCGAGGCCATCCCATCACATAAATCTGGTAAGCTTGGACCAGATGCTCGCCCCAATGTGCGAGCACAATAAACAGGAAGAGCTGAAGCGCACGCTCGTGCCAGCTAGTGTTCAGCTTCTCGCAAAAGCTGGGTTCCGCGGTTGGCGTAGCCTCAATATTTCCAATACTTGGAGTCGAAACAGCCGTAAGGTCCTCCCATTTCTCGGGACTACGCAAATCGAACTGTGATCGATGTTCGCACTAGGAAATATCCTCAGTCAATACCATCCTAGTACTAGGGTGTGCGACTTAAAATTGAAGAAGTGAGGGGTTTCTCTTTTTTTGCCCTCTACCTAGCGTATATAGTACGCTAGGCTTGGAGGACATTATGCCAAAGTCATTGCCTGAGTTCGAGAATCAGAAGGCTTCCTTGCTGCGCAAGATCGCTCAACTGGGCGATTTCCGACCCGGTTCGATCACCACCACCAGCGGCCGCTGTGGCAATCCCACGTGCCACTGCCGCCAGCCCGGAGACGCGGGGCATGGCCCCAACTTCCGCCTAACCTATAAGGCTCACGGCAAAACGGTTACCGAGTCATTTGCGAGTCTGGCGGCACGGCGCAAAGCGGAGCAGGAGATTGAGGAGTACCGGAAATGGCAGCAGTTGAGCCGTGACTTTGTGGAGGTCAACAATGCCCTCTGCCGCTTGCGTCCGACCCCCGAACGGGAGGCGACGCCTCAGGAAAAAAAACGACGGAAGCGATCCAGCAGGAAGTAACCCGCGAAGTAGAACATCTGCTGGCGCTCCTCTTCCGCGAACGTCGCCAGCAAGGCAGGCTGGACTTAGAAGCGGTGGAGATGGCGATTCGTTCCGCGCTGCACCAAGCCGGCGCCACGGCCTTGAGTGAACTGTTGAAGTATGATGCGCCGCAACCGGAGCAGCGAATCCGCCCGTGTCCCTGTGGCCACACCGCCGTCTATCGTGGCTTACACGCCAAGACCATCCTCACCGCGGTCGGTTCCGCGGAGCTACTGCGTCCCTACTTCCTGTGTGCGCACTGCCATCAAGGCCAGTTTCCGGCTGATGTCGAACTGGATGTTGAAAACACCGAACTGTCTCCGGGGGTACGTCGTATGCTGGCCGTCGTCGGTAACGACGCTCCCTTCGACCACGGGCGCGAACAGATGAAATGGTTGGCCGGCTTGGAGGTCACCACCAAAGCGGTCGAGCGCACCGCGGAGGCGATCGGCGCTGACATTGCCGCACGCCAGCAGGAGGAAATGAATCGGGCTCGGCAGTTGGATCTGCCCATCCCGATCGGTCCCCCCATCCCCGTGCTCTATCTCGAGTTCGATGGCACCGGCGTCCCCATGGTGCGCGCCGAGACTGAGGGTCGGCCGGGCAAAATCGAGGGCCAACCCGCTCGTACCCGGGAAGTCAAACTGGGATGCGTCTTCACTCAAACCGCCTATGACCAGGATGGCTTTCCCATTCGCGACCCGGACTCAACCACCTACACCGGCGCCATCGAGACCGCAGAGGAGTTCGGCCAACGCCTGTATGCCGAAGCCTGCAATCGCGGCTGGAGCCGAGCCCACAAGCAAGTGGTCATCGGCGATGGGGCCGAATGGATCTGGAACCTCGCCGATCTGCATTTTCCCGGAGCCCTTCAGATCGTAGATTTATTCCACGCCCGCCAGCATCTCTGGGACCTGGCCCGCCTCCTTTACCCTGGGGATGATGCCCACCAGAGACAATGGATCTTCCGCCATCAGCCCAAACTCGACGAGGGTAAAATCGAGAAGCTGGTTGTCTATCTACGCTCCCTGCCATTACCCTCGCCCGAACTCACCGCAACCGTCCGTACAGCAGCCGACTACTTCGAAAAAAACACGGAGCGGATGCGCTATCCGGAGTTCCGTCGCCAGCATCTCTTCATCGGTTCGGGTGTGATCGAAGCAGGTTGCAAAACCGTGATTGGCAGCCGCCTCAAGCAGTCCGGTATGTTCTGGACCGTGCGCGGCGCTAACGCCATCATCGCCCTCCGTTGCTGCCGGCTCAGCGGTCGGTTTGAGGACTATTGGGAAACCCGGCGGGCTTGACCCGCACTTTCATGTCGCGCACCCCTAGTACTAGACAGCACCCCGCTGCAAAACGTCATTCCCGGCCAATATCCAGCCGGGAATGTGTAACTCTCGACGCCTGACTTCCTAGAATGAAAGTCTCGCACTCAGCTGAATTTCCCGTCCCGGGGTCGCAGCCTCTGTGACGGTGCCGAACTGCGGCGTGTTCACGAAGCGGTCTGGCATACCCAGGTTGGTATGGTTGAGCGCGTTGAAAAACTCGGCGCGGAACTGGAACCGCGTCGCCTCTGTGAGCGTGAAATTGCGCACTACCGCGAAGTCCAGGGTTTGCATTCCCGGCCCATAGATCGAGTTGCGGCCCGCATTGCCAAAGGTGAAGGCCGGGGGCGCAACAAACGCTGCCGTGTTGAACCATGCCGTCGCCGTCTGCGTGCCGGCCGGGAAGATGGCCTGGCCGGTCACATTGGCGCGAATCGGGTTTTCACCCAGCACGGTGCCTGAGTTAGCTGTGTCTCCAAATACCGAAATGGTAAATGGGAATCCAGATTGAATTTGATACACGGTGGATACCCGCCAGTTTCGCGTGACTCTGTCGAGCCAACCAAACTGCCTGAGGCCAGGCAAGTCGTAAACCGCGCTCAGCGCGAAACGGTGCCTTACGTCGCAACCCGGCCCCTTCTCTGCTGCCAGGTCGTTATTGTTCTGCGGAATCGAGGACTCGAACATCGGAGAGCGGAAATCAGGGGCGTCGCTGAGGTTTTTCGACCACGTGTAATTGCCCAGGAAGGTAAGGCCGTGCGCGTAGCGCCGGCGCAGGTTGACGTATCCGGCATCATACCAGCTTTGCGCGGTGTTCTCGAGCAGGTTAATCGTGCTGACTGGGAAGCAGATGGTGCCGTTGGGGCAACCGGCTGCTGGGGCGGTGTAAACCACATTGCTGGGCAGCACAGTGTCCGGCACAAAGCTAATGCGCGGGAAGGGACGGCGCGGACCGATGGCTCCAGGTCCGGGGGGCGCATTGTTGATAAGGTGGGCGCGCTGCAGATGTACTCCGTGTGAGCCCAGATATCCCGCCTCCAGAGTGGTGTGCGGGCCCAGACTCTTCTCCACTGAAAAGCTCCACTGCTCGATGTACTGCGAAGGCGCCTTGGGATCCATGGATCCGAAACTGACCGTGGTCTGCCCTAGCACAGGGTTACCGAAGTTGAAATGGGAAGCGACAATGCCCGCCGCCGGAGTAAAGTTGTCGCTCTGCTGCGTTTCCGGGAAAACATAGGGAACATTGTGTCGCTGATTGCACCAGGTATTCATGTCCACCGGCGTATAGAAGATGCCGAAGGCCGAATGCAGCACCAGTCCATACTTCGGAATCGCCTGCGAAATACCGAAACGCGGTGCGAAGTTATGGGTATTCGGATATTTCAGACCCTGGGGAAAGCCATTCTGCCCGCCAATAAACGCAGACGGAGTTGCGTCGTCGAAGGTCAGGTTTGAATTTGTATAGGCAATGTCCACCAGAGGGTTCATGTACTCATAGCGGAGTCCGATCTCGATGGTGGTGGTGTGAGTGAGCTGAAAGCTGTCCTGCGCGAAGCCGTCTACATACCATTGCCGAAGTTGCATCTGGGGGATGCCGGCCTGGCGTTGCTTCACTGCGGGTAAGCCGAGCAAAAAGCTAGCCAGGGCTGAGCCCGTCCGGTCGTTCGTTGCGGTCTGCGTGGTAAAGCCGGCGGTGAACTGGTAGTAGCCGCGGTTCTGGAAGAAGCCCCACATCGGCCAAATGTAATCTCGGTAGCTTCCACCGAATTTCAGACTGTGACGCCCACGCTGCCAACTAAGCACATCACGGCCCTCGATGACGGTGTCCCACGCCTTCATTGGGGTCGCCGCGTAATTGTCGCCCATGGGCGAGAAGCCCTGCACATTAAAGAACGGTGCCCCAAAGGCTCCCTGGCCGCCAAAACCTATTCCCTGAATGCCTAGTTCGGAAACGATGTCGTTGTTGTCGCTGTTTTCCGAAGAGCGGTGCATGGCCAACCGGGATATCGTGATGTTGGCGGTATTGAGCATCCGGGGATTGATAACCCGGTTCCAGGCAATACTGCCCTGCTGCGAAAAGTTGTCGTGGAACGAACCGAAACCCGGGAGCAAGGAGCCTAGTCCGGAAACCATCTCTCCTGGGGTAAAGCCGTGTTCGCCACTCAGCGAGTAGCGAGCCGTCACACTGTCACCCCGCTCGAACATATGGTCAATACGAATCGTGCCCTGGTTGTTGACGTGGTATTCGTTTCTGACATCCACGTAATTGTTGCAGTCGGTGCCGGCGCCGACCACAGTCGGCGCGCCCATCATGGCGCTGCCGCAAGGCATCGTGCCCGCGTCCATCATCATGTCCGCGTTCGGCCTTGGCACATGATTCAGCAGGAATGCTTGCGCTACCGGGCTGATCAGGTTTGCCGGGATAACGTTGTTGACGCTGTGGTCCTGAAACTGGTCGCGAATGACTTGCGGGTTGCTCGGGCTGACCGGCTTGCTTGGATCAAATTCTGGATTGGGGTGAGAGCTGGACGGATTGTAGATGTTGATCCCACTCTGGGTGAAGTCTCCGTTAATTTCCGCGAGCGTAGGCACGGTGTCAATCATGGTGTGAGCCATGGCATGACGAAAACCCTCGTAGTTCACGAAGAAAAAGGTCTTGGTGTGCGCGATGGGCCCGCCCAAGGAAGCGCCAAAATTGTTCTGCACCAAATGATTGTTGCCCATGGAATCGAGTGTGCTGGCGTCGAGCGCGCCATTGCGCAGAAATTCGTAGGCCGTGCCATGCAACTTGTTGGAGCCGGAGCGGGTCACGATGTTGATCTGGCCGCCACCGGCGCCGCCCATCTCAGCAGAATAGCTTCCGGTCTGAACTTTGAACTCCTGCACCGCATCGGGCGACGGACTGAGGTTGAGGGTGTTGAACGTCGGGTCCGTATTGGTGGCGCCGTCGAGCAGATAGTAGTTCGCGTTGGGCCGGTTGCCGCCGATGCTTACCGCGGAACGCTGCCCCGGCCGCCAATACAAGGGATTCATGCTGCCGGTTTGGGCGCCGTGACTTTCGTGCGCGCCGGGAACAGTGAGCACCAAGTCAATCAGCATTCGGCCGTTGAGAGGAAGTTCCTTAATGGAAACAGGTTCGACCACCTCACCCACGGAGGCGTCGGTAGTATGCAGCGCAGGGGCCTGGGCGCCGACTTCCACGACGTCCTTGGCTCCGGCCACACTAAGCGTGAAATCCAGCGAAAGTTGCTGGCCAACTTCGAGTTGCAGGTTGCGGGTTAGGGGGGTGAAGCCCGACGCCTGCAACGTAAGCTCATACTCGCCAGGTAATAGGGCGGGAACCTGAAAGATCCCCTGCCCGTTGCTGGTGACTCGGCGCTCAGCCCGCGTGCTGAGGGAGGTGATCTGCACCGCCGCCCCAGCAAGCGGACGGCCTTGGGGATCGAGCAAAGTGCCACTCAGAACTGAGTAGTTGCTCTGGGCAAAGGCCGCCAGGGAGACTAACAATAGGCTAAAGAGTAAGAGCGCTCTGCGCACAACCACACCCCCGGAAGGTTAGATAGAAAGGATATGCCCGTCATGGTTTTGGAAGGACCAAAAACCGCCTAACCGTTGCGGGAAAATCTACTGTCGGAAAGTCCGCGGAGCAATAGTAGGAAGATACTAGCTGCCAGAAACACACTTCTCAGGGAAACTTGCCTGACTAGAAAATCAGCCGCACCGCGAGCTGGAGCTGCCGCGCTGGGGCAACGAAGTTAGGGCTACCGAATGTTGGATTGGTGGGGCTGCTGATGCCATCCCCGAACTTTTGCGGAATCGGACCCAGGAAAGCTGGAGCGCCATAGACCGTATCGATCCCATTGACATTCTGGCGGTTGAATAAGTTGAAGACTTCGGCGCTAGCTTCCGCCTTAAGCCGCTCGCTTACATTGAACACTCTTTGCACACGCACGTCGGTGGTATATGACGAACCTCCGCGGTATGTATTCCGCCTGGTATTGCCGACCCGGTCTGAAAATGGAAACTGGTCGCCGTTCACGTCAAAGCCGGCAAAGATCGTGTAGTAACGAGGGCTTTGCAGCGTGTTTAACATCGAGACCTTGAAATTGCGCAACACAGGATTCCAGGTGTTAGGAGACTCTCCCATCAAAGCCAGCACGAAGTGATGGCGCATGTCATTTTCGCTCAAGCCACGGTCAAGGTTGGGGTGAAGATAATCCATGGGAGAATCGGTGAGTTGGACATCGGTCGCGATATCGATGGACTTCGAATATGTGTAGTTGGCTAAGACGCCGTAGTGGTGAGCAAAGGGCTTTCGCACACTCAAAGTTCCCGCGTGGTAAATCGAGTATCCCGTCGGAGTGGCCTCTAGAGCAAAACCAAAGTTAGGATCCGCCGGCGTGAAAGCCTGCACACCGGTGGGAAGGGTTCCGCTGGGGACTGCATTGATGCTGTCGTACACCGGCAGTTTGAGCGCATGCACGAATTGGTATCCGAGCGAAACGAACAAACCTTTCGCGATCTCGTTTTCCACTTCCAGGCTGGTTTGTTCGTCATAGGCGTTGGGGAACTTGCGCTTCACGTATCCCAAAGGAAACTGAAGCAGCGTGCTGGGGTCGGGGTACGCGCCGTTGTGCGCGAAATTGTCGAATGCCTGACTGGCAAGGGAGGGGCCGGCAACGCCCACAATTCCCGAGGGGCCAAGGCCGACCAGGCTGTTGGACGAGTCGGCAAACTCGGGCAGAATCGGCTGGCTTATGTTGGTGAACGCGGACGCTCCTTGCCACGAAACCATGATGTCGCTGTAGTCGAACGGGCCGGTGAACAATCCGAAGCCGGCACGGACCACACCCTTTCCTTGGCGGAATGCGTATGCGAGCGCGACCCGCGGCTGCACATTGCCATAGTTCGTGGGGTGCATCTTACCGTTTACTCTGACGTCGGCTGCTGACGGGAAGAAGTCCAGGTCGTAGCGCAATCCTAGGGTAAGGGTCAAGTTCGGCTGGAGCCGACATTGGTCTTGCGCGTAAAGACCAGACAGCTTGTGCAGGAACTTCAAGTTCGTGCTGTTGGTGAAGTCAGAGGCTGCCGGACCGGCATACAGACCGGTCTGGAAAGGCAGGGTCCGCGGCGGAATTTGCTGGCCGAAGAACGAGCGCGGCTGCAGAAACAGAAACTCCACCGGAGTTCCCGGGCCGAAGGGCGGGGCGTTGAATGGTGCTGCTCCGAAAAAGCTCTGCGGGGTAAAAATGCCGGCGCCCGGAGTGAAGAATGTGGTTTGCGCCGCGATCCAAACTGGTTCGAAGTCTCCGCCAAACTTGAACGAATGATTGCCACGGATATAAGTCAGGTTTCCCGCAGCCTGGAAATGCTGCTCACTGTAGTAGTGGACGCCGCCTTGGATACCCCCCGAATTAAAAAGGTCGGCAACCAGGATCGCGGGCTCAAACCCCGCCCCCACGGGATCAAGATGGAACGTTCTTCGCCCAAAGTTCAGCACACCTTCCGCAGTCCAACGGCTGCCGAACACGTGTAGCAAATTGCCGTACACGGTCTGGTCCCGGACGGGGTTGTTGCGGTAGAAGGATGGCAAGCCCTGACCTGGAGCAGCGCCCGGTATGTGCTGTTTGCGGTCGTCGTTGAACAAGTATCCAATATTCAAAGTGCTCTTGTCACTCAGAACATTGGTTAGCTTTCCAAAGAACTTATCGGAGTCACCAATTTGGAGAATGGAACCCAGGTTTTCAGCCTGCAAGCCCAGCGACTGCTTCACCTGATTGATACTGGGCGTGCCCGGCCCCAGGCAGCCGGGATTGTCGGTGCAATGCAGGATAAAGGAGGAATACAAAGGTGACTCGGCCCGGCGCTGGCCTTCGTACCCCAGGAAGTAAAAGTTCTTGTCCCGCCGAATGGGACCGCCAAGGTTGCCGCCAAACTGATTAAAGCGGAGCGCATTGAAGCCGGGCGCGGAGAGCAGATTGTTGGAGTCCAGCTTGTTGTTGCGGAAGAATTCGTAAACCGAGCCGTGAACCTCATTACCGCCAGACTTGGTAATCGTGTTTACGACAGCACCGAGATTGCGCCCGTTGTCGGCGGTGTATGGACCATTGGCGACGCGGAATTCCTGCACCCAATCCTGCGACGGACTGACGCGCTGCACGCCGGAAATGCTGGTCGTGTAGTCCGTGCCGTCGAGCCCAAAGAATGCGCTGTGAGTCTCGCGCAGACCGCCAAAACTCAGTTGTAAGACCGTCTCCTGGAACGGCGATTGCGCGCCCACGGCGGTGCTCCGGCCCACGTTTACACTGGGCGTGAGCAGAACGAAATCAATGAAGTCCCGGCCGGAGATTGGCAAGTCGGAAATCTTCTGCGTATCAATTACCTGGCTGACTTCCGATTTTTGCGAATCCACACCCTGTGCCGTCTCCTGAACTTCGACACTCACCTGCACTGCCTTAATGCCCAGGGTGACCGGAACGGAGGCATTCTGTCCAACTGTAAGAATAAGCGAGGCCTGATAGGAGCTGAATTGGTCGGACTCTACTTTTAGTTGATATTTGCCCGCGGGCAGGCCCGGGATCACAGCGACTCCGGTCCCCGAGGAGAAATCAGTTCGCTTCGCATCGGTTTCAACATTGCGGAGCGTGACTCGCGCCTGGGAGACGACGCTTCCCAATGGGTCTGTAACCGTAACGTTCAATGTGGCCAACTGTTGCGCGGAAAGCTGGACCGTAGTAAACGACAAAACCAACCCAAGAAAATTCGCGGCTGCTCGAAAAGGAGTCTTTTTCACTTGTGCCCCCGCCCGTTCAGTTTACCGCCCCGCTTGCCAGGAAATGGCTTCTACGGAAGTCCGGGCGAGGGTCTCTGAATGCGGACACCTTACTTGCGATTGACCGAGGACAGCAATATTACAAAAACACTAGAGATTCGGAGAACCGGGAGGCCAAAAGTGCGGCGTGGCTTCGGCGCTGCTACCGCGCACTGCCTGCAGCGTGGCAGGGCACGGGACATGGGTGCGATCACGAGATTTCTGCGTGGCTTGGAACCAGCCGAGTGTGATTGCGGGGCCTCGTTTGCCTGCTCTCGTTCACCAAGTGTTGGACGAGTTGATACACCTGTTCGCGGATTTCCGGCACCGCTGTGCTTTCCCAGAGACTGCCTTTTCTGGCGGGTCCCACGGCATAGAGTGAGTCAGAAATGCATCCATCCTGATCGATGAGTGCCCCTTCGACGGAGGCATCGAGGCCAAGAAACAGCGGATGGGGCCGCACCAGCCCCTTGGCAAGGAGGTTAGTCACCAAAGGATCTTGCAGACGCCTGCAGTCAGTCTCTGGCGCGGTGCAATTGATCACTCGGTCGACAGATAAGCAGCTTCCCTCTCCACTCTTGCGCTCGCAATAGCTGATTTCAACTCTGGGTCCGTTTTCCCGGTAGTTTGTGATCCGGCCGGCATGGAGTTGAATTTTCCCATTCGTCGTCTGGTCATCCATGAATCGAGCAATCTCGGGTGCGGCACGATGGCGGTGGACTTCCCAGTAAGGTCGCACGTGGCGCAGAAAGCGCCGCTTTTCCGCTTCGGGCAGCGACTGCCAAATCTGGGGTGTAACCTGCCGCAAACAGTCGACCACTCCCCGCCAGTCAATCCCCTGCTGCTTGGCTTCGTGCACCTGGTCACGCACCAAGCGCAGTAGACCACGCACGCATCGGGGTGAGTGTTCGTTCCAGAGAACGGGCCACGGACTATGCGCTTTGTGGAAGTGAGGCAGCAAACCGTGTCGTGAAAGGATGTGGATCGCGCCCGGGAATCCTTTGTGACGGAGCTCGACTGCCACATCCACGCTGCTGAGACCTGAACCTAGCAAGAGAACGCTGTCGAGATGCTCCACGCCTTCGAAACTTGTATCCGACCATGGACTAGAAAAATATAGGTCGCGGGAGCGGCCCGAGCGGCTTGCTGGATCCCGCCCTGGAAGGTTGGGATCACTGGACGGGAAGTTCCCCAGCGCGAGCACGACCTTGTCCGCCAAAATTCGGGCACCACTGCGCAGCTGAATTTCAATTTCCCCATCGCCGGTTGCAGAGATGGCGCGGGCCTCATCCCTTTTCCAATGCAGGCGACTCTTACCACCAGACAAGGCCGCTTCGCTGAGGATAGTCCCAAGGTAGCGGCCATATTCTATGCGCGGAAGAAAGCTGCACGGTTCGACCTGCCAGTCATGGTTCGCTCTTGCCCAGCGAAGGAAGTGCTCCCCGTCTTCGGGGAAAGCGCTCATGTCTCTGGCGGGCACGTTCAGGAGATGAGAGTTGCACTCAGTGCCGTAGGCCATGCCGCGTCCCGGCAAGCCAGATTTTTCTATAACCACCACGGAAAAGGATGGGTTAGAGTGTCGAACCAGTTGCGCCGCCAGGGTTGTGCCGGTAAAGCCCCCGCCGATGACGGCGACAGTGAACTTTTGAGCGGAACGGTTGGGGCGGGTTTCCATATGGAGTCCTCTGCTGCGAGACGCCAGGTTTGAACACTATTAAGCCTATCATAATAGTAGACTTATGCAAGAAATTTCCCGCGGCTCCAAACCACTCTGCATCGCTGCCACCAGAGGCCCTTCCATAACCCTGACAACATAAGACTGTTGGGCGATCGGCGTCCCCCTTCGCCTGCCGCGACCTTGGCCACGAAAAGCAAATCCCCTTTGGGGATTCACTGCATGGCGCCCAGCCCTTACTGCACGAATACCAAGGTTGGCGGACTTCAACTGGTGTGACCAGTCTCCCGTGGCCATTCTGATCGCATGGGACATCGCAAGAAAGGCCTATTCACGCTGTTGTTGGCCTGTTCGCCGCTTGTGGCTCAGACCAATCCGGACGAGCAGCTGCGCCAAGCCTTTGTACTTGAACAACAAGGTCAGTTCGGCAAGGTTATCGCCATGACTAAGCCTCTGACCGAATCTAATCAATTGAGCAGCGTCGAGCTAGGAAGGGCCTGCATCACACTCGGTGTCGCATACGAGGGAGAGGGGGAATTCGCGGAGGCTCGCGATGCGTTCGAGCGTTCTCTGCATATTCTTGACCACGACCCCGAGCACACGACAGACTATGCCGCGGCCCTGGACAACTACGCTGCGCTGTACAACAATGCTGGGCAACAGGACATTGCGGGCCAGATGTGGCTGAAGGCGCTTCATTTACGCCAGCAGAATGGCGATCACAGCGGCGTTACCCGATCCTTCACCAATCTTGCCGGATTCGCCCTTGCTCAGAACCGGATCCGCGAAGCCAAGAACTATCTAAAGCGAGCGGCCGACGAGATGAAGCAGGCCCACGACTTGGTCGACGACGACTTCGCGGTTCTCTGCGAGACCGAAGCATGGCTGGCGCTGGCCGAAGATCATCCTTCTACGGCGGCGGCCAAATATGGGCGCTCGCTCGAGATCGTTAAGCGGACCCGCGGCGAACAGCATTGGCTCACGGGGTGGGAGTACATGCTCCGTGGCAAAGCCTACGCTCGGTCCCACGACACGGAGAAGGCATTGGCCGACATGGATAAGGGCCTTATCATCCTTAAGCACACCTTGGGCGACCGTAATCCCAAGTATTTCGCAGCACAACTTGCTTTTTCTCAGGTGCTTGATCGAGCGGGATCGCACGCCGAAGCCGCACAGGTCAATGCGGCCGCACAGCAAGCCCTCAAAGCTTTCTATCGCGACCAATGCATTGGCTGTACCATCAACGTAGCTGCCTTCAGATAGGAGCATATTGCCCAGCACCTCCAACATTCTGCGGTCCGACATTCTCCCTTTCGATGAGACCGCCATAACCCGCGGTCAAACCGCCGGTATCAGAGTTTTCCCGCGGGCTGGAATAGTTCTGCTCGCCATCGCCTGCATTCTCGCGTTGGCTACGGCAATCGTGTGCCATGCCGTTGCGCCAGGCGTGAGTTCCATCGCTTCTTGGACTGTGTCACTGGCTTACGGCGTGGTCCTCTGGCTGTGGTGGGCGGCGGTTGTCGAACTTTTGTGGCAAGCCGGCAAACGCTGGCCTTTCGCGTTAAGGGTGTCGGCTGCCACCATTGGAGCCCAGTTAGCCGTCGCTGTTGTAATTGCCCTGCTTCACCTTGGGATGCTTCAACTAGCGGCGCGTTGGATCGCTCGAGTGGGCCCTGAACTGGAGCGGGCAGCTTATAGTGGGCTCGACTTCTTTAATGTCTGGCGCTTTGGCGTCGAATTTCTTCTCTACGGTGTCATTTGGTCTGCCTGTGCCGCGGTCAATACCCAACTGGCGGCCCAGCGGAATGCGATGCGTTCACTCGAGTTGGAGCGGCAGCTTTCGAGCGCCCATTTGCGTGCCCTGCAGATGCAGCTTGAACCGCACTTTCTCTTTAACACTCTGAACGCGATAACGACCCTGGTGGAGTTGGAGCGTACACCGGATGCCCTCGACATTTTGGCCCACCTCAACAACATCCTCAGAACGGGCTTGAAGAGAACCACGCCCAGCAAGATTCCGCTGGCGCAGGAACTGCAGATCGTCGAGAGCTACCTGGCCATCGAACGGGTGCGCTTTGCGGACCGCCTCCACATCGACATTAATCTCGATCCCAGTGCGATGGACGGGCTTGTTCCTTGCTTTCTTCTTCAGCCAATCATAGAGAATGCCATTAATCATGGAATCGCGCATTGTGAAGACGTTGGTCGCATCGAAACATCAGCGAAGCGAGTCGGAGGCCGAGTGCAACTTCAGGTTCGTGACAATGGACCAGGATTGAACGGACGGTCACACCCAGGTTTTGGCATAGGCCTCAACAACACGAGAGAGCGGCTCGTCCATTTCTACCAGGACAACTATGAGCTTCGCGCTGGCCAGCCCGAGTCCGGCGGCTTCGAGGTCTTGATTACGATCCCATACGAGCCGAAGAATCCATGAAGTTGAGGACCGTGATTGCGGATGACGAGCCTCTGGCCAGAGAGCGCCTTAAGCTTCTCCTGTCATCGGATGCGGAAATCGAAATCGTCGAAGAGTGCCGGAATGGCAAGGAAGTTGTCGCCGCACTGAAAACAGCTCGAATTGATTTGCTGTTTCTGGATATTCAAATGCCTGGCAGTAGCGGTTTCGATGCGATTGACGCCGTCGGCTTGGCCAACATGCCTATGACAGTATTTGTCACGGCTCACAGCGAATATGCGGTGGAGGCATTTAAAGTAGATGCGTTGGATTACCTGGTGAAGCCGATTGAACGCCAGCGCCTGGAGGAGGCTCTAGCGCGAGTGAAAGAGCGGATACGGCTTCAGGAGGCCTTTCTCGCCCGCCAGGAGATCTCTTCCGTTTTGAAAGCCCTGCAGACGGCAGCCGAGCCGCGCGCATATCCGCAGCGGCTCCTGGCGAAAAGCGGGAACACAGACTCGGTTGTTTGCGTAAGCGATATCGAATGGATCGAGGCCGCAGACTATTATGTGTGCCTGCATGTAGGAGGCAAACGGCATTTGCTGCGCGAAAGCATAAAGGCCTTGGAAGCCAAATTGGACCCCAACAAGTTTGTGCGGCTACATCGATCCGCGATTGTCAATATTGATCATGTGCGGGAGATTCATCGCGATGGTCGAACCGATGGGTGGATCCTTTTGTCGACCGGAGAGCGGGTTCGCCTAAACCGGACTGGTTGGCAGAAATTGATTGCGATGAATACTGTCTGACCGCGTCTTTAAGAATCACGCACCCATTGCTCTCGCGGGTGCCCCGTCCAAAGCTTTCCCGCTTGGGCGGATTTTTTCTTGCGGGGGACGTGGGGGTCGCCGTGGCAGCACCGCTCCCGTCCTACCGTATCTCCCCGAAGTGAGCATCCTCTCGGGCCGAAGGCTCATTCAGGAACTGGATGGTGGTTGCGGGCCCCAGGTTCGCGGGCGGCGTCCACTCCCGCAGCGCCCACACCACCTGCTTCGCGGGAGTCAACTCCAGGGCCTGCACCGCTCCCGGAGCGTTTTCGGGAGTCTTGCTCCATTCGCTCGCCCAGTTGTTGACCACGGTATTGCCATTTGGCAATCGCCAGGCCTGCTGCAGATTGGCAAACCGGTAGCCTGGCACTTCGGACGGTGTGAAGCTCCACACCGAGTCTCCCCGGCGCGTCACCTCCCGCACACCGATGTGATCCGTGATCAGAACATTCCCATTCGCTAGCGGAGTGACCCCCCATGGGCGCTCCGCCGGAAACGACCACAGCTCATTCCCATCGGAGTCGTACTCCACGACCTTGTTCAGGTCCATGTGCGCCACCAGCAGCGTTCCCTTGTCGGTCAGGCGGGCATGCCGAAACTGCCCATGCACGCTGACAGGATGCTTCACCGCAAGGTTCATTTCCTTCTCAGTCGCCCCGGTAACGACGTTCACCACCCGAAGCACGGCGGGATCGCCATTCTGGAGGAACAGCACGCGGTCTTTTCCGATGGGAACGGCGGTATGGACCTCATGGGCCGCAGGAGCGTCGTAGTTCCAGACCACCTTCTTCTCTGGCGTAATCTCGGTCACTCCGTATTGATGGGCGAAGAGGATGTTGCCATTCGAAAGCATCACCGCATCGCTGATCTCGCCCTTGCCCGCGGGATCGCCGTAGCTCCAGACAATCTTTCCTTGCCGCACGATGAAGATCTTGCGGTCATGGGACTCCCCGGCATAAAGGAAGTCGTGCTCGATCAGTCCCTTACCCGGAAGCTGGGCGGGAGAAAGAGTCGCGGCGGCCTCCGCTCCGGCTGTCGTTTGTGCGTGAAACCCGCCAACGGTTCCAAGAACAACGAAGGCGATTGCCAACCTGAACATCGCGAACCTCTTTCCTGGAAGCTGACCGAGCCTATCGCTAGTTAGATCCGAGGGCATGGCTGAGTCACGCCACCTTTTGGGGCTGAGGCGCGGCGGATGCCACCACCCAGGGTTTGCCGTCGAAGTAAGAAGGGAGTTCCAGGCCGAAGAGCTTCAGAATCGTGGGGGCAACGTCCACGATCGCGGGTTTTTCGATGGCGATCTTGCGGTTGGAAAACAACACGCCCGGGACGAGTCGCGGGTCCACGCAGTGGTCGCCGCTCCAGGCTTTGAGGTTGTCCTCGAAAATCTTGCTGGTTACTTTTCCCATGACCGAATCCCACGAAGCGCGGAAACCTTCGCCGTAGCCGACGATCAGGTCGGGCGCGTTGTCCACATAGGGTCCGGCATAGACGGCATCGCAGTCAAACATTCCCGTGATGCCGATCGCGCCCGAGGCTGGGTCGACCAGCCCGTCGAGCTTAGCGCGCAGGTCCTGTTTTAGAGCCCCCGCTTCCGCTCCGGCCTCGACGATCCCTTCCCGCTCGCGGCCTTTCAGGTTAAGGTAGAGACCGTTGAGCCCCATGGTGTAGGCGCGGGTGCGGGACCAGTCCACGTCTTCGAACCAGTCTCCGCTTTCGCTCTTGCCTGCTTTTAGAGCCAGGTAGCCGTTCTGGTGCAGCCAGGCATTGAGATTCATGCAGCGGGCGAATGACTTGAAGCCGTGGTCGGAGATCACTAGCAGCAGCGTCTGCTCGTCAATCTGCTGCATGACCCGGCCGATCAGGTTGTCCATGCGGTCGTAGAGATCCTGAATGACACGCGGCCTCTGACCTTGCGGCACATCTCTTACCGCGGGGTGATCTTTATCCAGATAGCGCCAGAACATATGCTGCACGCGGTCGGTGGTGTCGAACACGCAGGCGCATAAGCCTTGCGGAGTTTTTTCCAGCGCGTCGAAGAACATGCGCTCGCGGTCTTTATGATTGCCATAACACTGCGTCAGAAATGCTTGGTCGTCGAGAACTTCCTCGTTGAGCGCCCAGGTGTCCTCCGCCAGGCCCAGAGTGGCATAGGGACCGAAAAGTTTGGCCAGATAAATGGAATAGGTGACAGGGTGGGAAATCGGCAGGTCGGGACGTCCGGGATCGATGTTCACCGGGGTGACGTACACTTCGACCTCGGGAGAAATTTCCTTCAGGTAGAAGCGGCAGATGCCGTGTGCCGTGAATCCCATGCCGGCTTTGAACTTCACCGGAATCCATTCGGAATACTCACCGACTTTGAGAGTGAAGGTTTCGGAGTCGATTTCAATGCGGGCCTGATTGCAGCGGGTGTCGGGGTGGATTTTGAAATCGGCACGCAGGTCGCCGCCCGTGCCCAAAGGATTCTCCGGACCGGGAATATGGGAATGAAACCTGGCCCCGTTGCGTTCGACGGGGATGCGCACGCCACCTTCGCGAAATTTGTCGCAGCTCGCGCGTGTGGTACAAAAACAGAACGTGCCTTGGCTTCCTTTTAAGTCGGGAACGCACATGCCCGAAAGCAGTACCCCGGGAAATTTCTCCGGCGGGAAAGTCGCGGGAACCCGGATGACCGAGCAGAAGACTCCCGCCTTGCCCAGCCAATGCCAGAAGGGTGTTCCCTTCCGCAGGCCCTTAATTTCCGCTTTGCCAAGCGGCAACGAGTACTTGCCAATGCGCAGGTGGCGCTTGGGTTCTCTAATCTGTGCCGAGGAAAGATAAGGAAGATAGTTCTTCAGATCGCGGGCCAGGAAATCGTAAATATTATGTTTGCCTGGATTCACGCCGGTTTGAAATGTCGACCACGCGACTGGAGAAATCGCTGGAAATGTCGTCCTCAGCGGGCGAAACGTTCCGTGGTCGCGGAGTTGGGTGAAGTTCGGCAGTTTTCCTTCGTCCATGAACCGGTTGACCAGAACAGGGTCCATGCCGTCGAAGCCCACGATCACGACCCGTTTTACCTGCGCCTTACCGTATGCTTTGCGGCGGCGGAACAGCCGCAAAAGCTGGCGAATGGGCCAGGTGACCAGCGCGTAGAAGGAATAAAGGAAGGCGACGAAGATGGTCCAGAAGGAAGATAAGACTGCAAATCCCGCGCCCGGGCCCGCGTACGCCTCGCTGCGCAAGGGAAACAGCAGCACCAGGCCGATGATCAACACGACAGCGAGCAGCTGTCCGAGCCGTTTCTGGCGGAAGGAAAGCAGCCTCATATCTGGATTCCTAAGACGCTCTTGAAAATGAAGCCGGCAATCAACGACACCACAAAAAACAACACAATCCAGTTCCACTCCATCCAGGCGAAATTGATGACGCGTGGGGGATAGGTGATTGCGATCGACTGGATCGGGCTATTGTCCGCGAGCGCAGGCTCGCCGGAAGTGAACATTCGCTCCCAGAAGTTTCCTCGCAAACGAACCGGCGAAATACGAGCCAACCCCCGCGAAACCAACACTTGTTTCGAAACCGTCTGACCGACAGCAGCAATGTGGATGTCGTATTGTCCTTCACGCTGCGCTACCAGGCGCCACACAACTTCCTTGTCCCCGGGAATATGGACTGCTGGCGCTGAGCTGACTAACTCTGGAGGCAATTGTAGTTCGACTTCGTTCCCGGCCGCTTGGTCCTCGACTCGCGCTTCCACCAGGAAAGTCTGCGCCGGGCGCAGCGGCATCCATCCCAGATAGCGATCCAGCTGGATGATCAGGAAAGTGATGGGCAAGATAGCGATCAGAAACGGCCTGAAGGCAAGCCGCAGATATCTGGCAGTTCCGCGAAGGATTCGTGCGTAGGCGCGCAGCACGACGGGAAGCTGATCCTGGAAGAGGCGGACAGCCAGGAGGTGTGCCTTCAATCGATCCTTGGCCCGGCCGATCGCCTTTTGATCGGACGTGTAGCGAAATACCACGACCATCAACAGCCCAATCACGATCGAAACCGCCAGTACGAGCAGAAGCGGACTAGCCGGAAGCACAGCGGAAGACAACAAGCGGAACGGCATGGAAGAGGGAGTGACCATGGATTCTCTCGGCAGGGACCACCAGGGCATGAACTACTCGATATAGCCGAGCCCCTGCAGGCGTTTCGTCACCTTCTCCTTTGATTCGGAAGTGCCTCCCTGGTCGGGCGCCAGACGCTTTATTTCTTTCTCAATCGTGTGCAGCACGAATTCATCGACCGACGCGTAGCCCGAAGCTTCCGCGCATTGTTTGGCTTTTTCCAGCAATTCACCTTCGATTTTGATTTTCTGCGAGGACATTGCGCTGTCTCCATATCTGCTTGCTTCAGTGGCTTGAGCTGGATTCATAGCTACGCGGCGACGCAAATCATTACCTCAAGGGCTAAAGCCCTCACTTTCCGGCTCTAAGCGGCACCGCTGAAGCCCTGCCCTTCCTGAAACCATTTGTGAACCATCACCATTCTTGAGCGGCCTGGATTAAAAAACCGAATGTCCCATCATACTGCCCGGCTTGGGTATTCCAAATTCCGCAAAGATGGTGGGGGCGATATCGGTAAGCGCCGGATTGGCGGCATCAATCGGCCGGTTGCTTAGCAGCACGCCCGGAACGAGGGTGTAATCCATGCAGTGATCGCCGCTCCAGGGATTGGAGTTGTCCTCGAAAACGTCGGACGGAAAATTGCCCAGAATTGTTTGCCATCCGGCGCGATAGCCGCGATTGTAGCCCACGATCAGATCGGGACCTTGCTGGGCGTACGGGCCCTGGTAAATCTCGCTGGCTCGATCTACGCGGGTAATCGCGGCGACATTATTTTGCGGATCGCGTACGCCGAGCAGCTCGTCCTTAATTTGTTTCAGCGCTTGATCGGCCTGCGGGCCGGGTTCGACAATTCCTTCGCGTTCGCGGCCGCGCAGATTCAGATACAAGCCGTTCAGGCCCAGCCCGTAGGCGCGAGTGCGGCTCCAGTCCACGTTGGCGAACGCCTGATTTGGATCAGGGTTCGGTTCGCTCTTCAACCTGATGTAGCCATGGTTAAGCAGCCATGTATTCAGATTGAAGGAGCGGCTGTAGGGTGCGAAACCGTGGTCCGAGAGCACCAGCACAGTAGTGTGCTCGTCCATGCGTCGCAGGACCGTTCCCAGCACCTGATCAATCTGCTGATAAAACTCCGGTAGCGCCGAACCGTATTCGGCCGCCAGCGAAGCGTCATATTCCGGATGCTGTGGATCGATCAGACGCCACAGCATGTGCGAATTGAGATCGAGGCTGGAAAAATAAAAAAAGAGCAGGCCGGAGTGGAATTTGGGAAACTCAGCGTCGAAAATCCGGCGGTGTTCGGCCAAGACGGTGCGGGACTGCTGCAAATATTCTTTATCGTCGAGAACGCCGGCGGAGCGGGCCTTGGTGTCTTCAGAAATGCCCTGGGTGTAGAACTCGCCTACCTCTTCTGAGAGTTCGCGAGAATAACTCGTGGGAGTGGAAATCGGCAGCGCGGGATCGGCGGGATCGATATTGATGGGCGAGACGTACAACTCAAATCGCGGATGCGCCTGCTTGAAATAGAAACGGCAGATGCCTTTTACTTTTCCAATGAATGGAATCAGTTGAAACTGGATGTGGATCCAGTCGCTCCATTCTCCCTCGCGCAGCACGAATTTCTCATCCTGGACGGTGAATTTAGCGACTGGTTGCTGGGGATCGATGGAAACTGTAAAAGGCTCGACAGCGGGCGGAGATCCCTTGCGAAAAGTGTTGTCAGGCCCGATTAATCTTGCGGTTACCTGGGACTCTTTCACCTCGACCGGGACGATCTGCCCGCCTTCGACGACGCCAGCGGCCGTCATGGGGTCATCGGTATAAAAAGAAAATGTGCCGTAGCTGCCGCGCAAATCTGGTGTGCCCATGCCGGACAGGGTGTGACCCTTCGTATGCACGGGAGGAAAATTCGACGGCATGCGAAATATCAAGTTAGGGACGCCATAGTCGTCCAGCGTTTCCCAGAAACTTTTCCCCTGCCGGAGTTGCTCCGCGCTGCCGCCTCCGAGAGGAATCACCCAATTCCCCATATGAATTCGATGCTTCGGTGGTTCCACTCTCGAGGCAGAAAAATAAGGTCTTAGAGTGTGGGGATCACGATGAATAAAATCAAAGATGCCGTGGCCGCCCGCATTCATCCCCGTGGTCAAGTTTGACCAAGCTACGGGACTCTGTGGCGGAATGCTGGTGGTGAGCAGTCGGAACGAACCCGTCTGGGCCAAGGTCGAAAAATTCGGCATCTTTCCCTCGGCCATGAGCTTTTTCAAGAGTTGAGGGTCCATGCCATCAATGCCGAGAATGATGAGCTTCTGATCGCCATGCCATTTTCGCCGCTGGCAAGAAAACAGCAGTATGGCGGTAGCGCACAGCAGCAGGGAGAGAACAAGTCTCTGGATTCGTCGGAAGTACAAGTAGACCGTGATTCTCGCCCCCCCTGACAGTTGATGTCAAGCGACCGTGTGGCCGCGTGGCCGTGGGCGACTCGCCAACGTTCATCCGCCTTCTGTACCTGTACGGTAGACTAATTCCATGTTCCGGCGGAATTTGCCAGTACTCTTATTGGCTGTCTTTGTCCTTGTCCTTGTCCTTGTGCGGCCGGTTTCAATCCAAGCCGCCGCCAAGCCCAATATCGTCCTCATCACTCTGGAATCGACCCGCGCCGACCGCATGGACTTCCTCGGCTCAAAGGTAAAACTTACCCCAAACTTGGATAACGTTGCACGCGAGAGCATGGTTTTTGAGCGGGCGTATTCCCAAGCACCGCTGACAATAATCTCTCACGCCACCATCCTCTCGGGTACTTATCCGCAGACGCACAGGGCCAGCGAGTTCGGAAGCCGGCTGGCACCTGCTCTTCCATTCGTTCCAGACCTGCTTCGTGCTCGTGGCTATCGCACGGCCGCTTTTGTCGGGTCCATCGAGCTGGATCCGAAGAACGGGTCTGCCCTGGGTTTCGACCGCGGTTTTGATGTGTATGACGCCGGATTTCGTCCGGCGGAGCAAGCACAGGGCCGCTCCAGTGCCGTCGAGCGGCCGGCAGCACAGGTCGTGGCTCGTGCAACCGCTTGGCTCGCTCACAATACGCAGGGACCATTCTTCCTGTGGGTGCATTTGAATGATCCGCAGGCCGCACCCGGCGCTTCCTACAACGCCGCGGTGGCCGCGGCAGATACAGCCGGCGGAAAATTAATAGCGGCGCTTCGAGCCAGCGAGCTGTATGACGATGCGCTGATCGTGATTGCTTCCGACCATGGCCAGAGTCTGGGTGCGCATGGGGAAGACACCCATGGCGTGTTTCTCTACGACGAAACCATCCATGTTCCACTGGTGGCCAAATTGCCGCAGAACCAAAACGCGGCGAAGCGCGTGCGCTCGAGGGCCAGCCTGGTGGATATTGCTCCTACTTTATTGGAAATTGCCGGCGTGGCCATTCCCTCGCAAATGCAGGGACAATCCTTGCTACGGATTGCGAGAGCAGGTTCGAATTCCGATCAGCCTGTCTATTCAGTCAGTGACTTCCCCCAGCGGGGCTTTGGATGGAGCGCGCTAGCGTCGTGGCGCGCGGGCAAGTATTTGTACATCAGGGCGCCCAAGCCGGAGCTGTATGACCTGGTTGCCGATCCGGGCGCGACGTACAATCTGGCGCAGAGTTCCAAGGCCACATTGGAGACGATGGCCGCCCAACTAGATGCGTTCGACCTGCGGTTCAGCGGCGCGGGCAACGCGGGCGGGCCTGAACTGTCTTCGCGTGAAATGCAGAAACTCGCCTCCCTGGGATATGTCGGGCTGCAGAAGTCAGCCTCTCCCGCAAGCACAGCTCCCGCTGGAGTCGATCCGAAGGACGGGATTGCAACCGTCAACAAAGTTTTGTCGGCGCAGCGCTTGCTAAACGAAGGAAAGCCCGAGAAGGCGGTCGCGGCACTGCAACCGGTTATGGCAGGCGCCTCGAAGATGTATCTCGCGCGGTACCTGATGGGGGCAGCGCTGGCCCGGCAAGGACGATATCCGCCGAGCATCGAGCACTTGCGGAGCGCGATTGAGCTGCAGCCGGAGTCAGCTTGGGCGCACTATGAAATGGGGTCTTGCCTGCTGAAAAGCGGCGACTCCAAAACTGCCGTCGTTCACCTGGAGATTGCTTCCAACCGGTTGCCTGATTTCGCGGAGGCCCATTCCCTTCTGGCACAGGCTTACGATCACCTGGGCAGATCGGATGACGCCAAACGCGAACGGTCAGGTTCGAAGAATTAAGTCGTGCCCTACAGCAGTCCACGCAGGGGTGAGTGCCCCCCGCCCGGTCGGGCAAAGCTCGGCAGCTCGCAGCGGAATCTGGCGAGCCTTGCTTGCCCACCCAGACGAGGGCGTCCGAGCCTATGTGTTTCGTGGCGATCCCATCCGTCCGAAAGCAACAATACAACACAATACAATAATGTCTATCATACTACTAGACTAATGCGCGCCGGTTGCGTATACTGGCTGTCCATGGGAATCGGTCTAACTATGTTCACGTGTTGTACGAGCGCGAGCTGTTGCTGCTCCTGTCGTAGTCATCGTGGGCATGAGGATCGAATGTAGCCAGAACACACATTCAAGTTCTCAAACGGCCAACGATGATTGAGATCGTTGGCCGTTTACTTTTTCAGCGGCGCGGCCGGCGATTGGGGGATCGCACAGATGCTATACAAACTGGAAAGGGGAAGACGGTGAAGAAGACGATTGTGGTTCTCGGTCTGCTGTTGATCTTGTCGATCCAAATGTTGTCGATTCAGGGGGGGGCGCAGGCGGGACAAGTTTCCTTGCTGAACGTTTCGTACGATCCGACGCGGGAGCTCTATCAGGATTTCAACCGGGCCTTTGCCAAATACTGGAAGGCGAAGACTGGTCAGACGGTCACCGTCGAGCAGTCTCATGGCGGATCAAGCAAGCAGGCCCGCGCGCTTATCGACGGCTTGCAGGCTGACGTTGTGACCCTTGCTCTCGCCTATGACATTGACGCAATTTCCCAGAACGCCGGTTTGCTTCCCGCGGATTGGCAGAAGCGTTTGCCGCAGAACAGCACTCCTTACACGTCGACAATTGTGCTGCTGGTGCGAAGGGGCAATCCGAAGCATATTAAGGATTGGGACGATCTGGTGAAGCCCGGGATTTCGGTCATCACACCCAATCCCAAGACGTCCGGTGGCGCGCGCTGGAATTACCTCGCGGCCTGGGCCTACGCCCTCAAGCAGTCTGGCGGCAACGAAGAGAAGGCACGGGACTTTGTGAGCCGCCTCTATAAGAATGTTCCGGTGCTGGACTCGGGAGCGCGAGGTTCAACCACGACCTTCGTGCAGCGTGAGATTGGCGATGTGCTGATCGCGTGGGAGAACGAAGCCTTCCTTTCGCTGAAGGAGTTGGGACCGGACAAGGTAGAAATCGTCGTCCCCGCACAGAGCATCCTGGCCGAGCCGCCAGTTGCGATGGTGGACAAAGTGGTGGACAAAAAGGGCACTCGGAATGTTGCTCAGGCCTATCTCGAATATCTTTACACCCCGGAAGGTCAGGAGATTGCGGCCAAGAACTACTACCGCCCGCGGCTTGAATCGGTGGCGAAAAAGTACGCTTCAACTTTTCCCAAGGTAACGCTGGTCACCATTGATGAAGTTTTCGGGGGCTGGCAGAAAGCGCAGAAGACACACTTCGCCGACGGCGGTGTGTTTGACCAGATCTATCAGCCGAGTCAGTAACCATTAAGCGATGGCTTTTACTTTCAAAAAACGCAGCAACCTGCCGGGCTTCGGACTGGCGCTGGGATACACAGTGTTGTACCTCAGCCTGATTGTTCTGATTCCGCTGGCGGCGACTTTTCTGAAAGCATCTTCGCTCTCCTGGCAACAGTTCTGGCATATCGCGGCGTCCCCACGCGCAATAGCTTCCTACCGTCTGACCTTCGGAGCGTCGCTGATCGGCGCTCTGATCAATCTTGTGTTCGGAGTCCTGGTGGCGTGGGTGCTGGTCCGCTACAGTTTTCCCGGCAAACGTTTGTTCGACTCGCTGGTGGATCTTCCATTCGCGCTGCCCACGGCGGTGGCCGGCATTGCATTGACCCAGATTTACGCGCCCAATGGATGGCTCGGACGGCCGCTGGCTTCGATCGGAATCAAGTCCGCCTATTCCCCGCTGGGAGTGGCCATCGCTCTCACGTTTATCGGACTACCCTTCGTTGTGCGAAGCGTGCAGCCTGTGCTGGAAGACATGGACAAAGAACTCGAGGAAGCCGCAGCCAGCCTGGGGGCCAGCCGCGGGCAGACTTTTTCCCGGGTTGTGCTGCCGACCATTCTGCCCGCTGCGCTGGCCGGCTTTGCCATGGCCTTCGCGCGCGCGGTCGGCGAGTACGGCTCGGTGGTGTTCATCTCCGGCAATATGCCGATGCGAACCGAGATCACTCCCCTGCTGATTATCACCAAGCTCGATCAGTACGACTATGCCGGTGCGACCGCCATCGCTGTGGTGATGCTGGTTTTCTCTTTAGTGCTGTTATTGCCCATTAATCTTTTGCAGAAGTGGAGCAGCAGCCGCGAGGAGAAGGCGGCTGAACTGGTTCCGGAGAGGATCGGGCCCGGGGCCGGGGCATAGACGATGGCAACCACCACATTCACTGGGGGAAGGCTGCCGGCAATGCGGCGGGTTGCGACCGCCGCAACCGGCGAGTCGGCGGCTGTCCGCTGGATCCTGATCGGCGTTGCTGTGTTCTTTCTGGGGCTCTTTATTTTTTTGCCTCTGGCGATTGTTTTTTCGGAAGCCTTCGCCAAGGGGTTGGGCGTGTATTGGGCGAGCCTGCGCACGCCGGATGCGCTGTCGGCAATACGCCTGACGCTGCTGGCGGCGGGCATTGCGGTACCGTTGAACCTTGTGTTCGGCGTGGCCGCAGCTTGGGCCATCGGCAAGTTCGAGTTCGCGGGCAAGAGCTTGCTGATCACGCTCATCGATCTGCCATTTTCCGTTTCTCCGGTTGTGTCAGGCCTGATCTATGTCCTGCTCTTCGGCTTGCAAGGCTTGCTGGGGCCGTGGCTGGCTCGGCATGACCTGCAAGTTATCTTCGCGGTGCCTGGAATTGTTTTGGCCACGATCTTCGTGACCTTTCCCTTTGTTGCCCGTGAACTGATCCCATTGCTGCAGGCGCAGGGACAGGAAGAGGAAGAAGCCGCGATCGCCCTTGGCGCCAGCGGCTGGCAGACTTTTTTTCGGGTGAGCCTGCCCAATATAAAATGGGGACTGCTCTATGGCGTGATTCTTTGCAATGCACGCGCTATGGGGGAATTTGGAGCCGTTTCCGTGGTTTCCGGCCATATTCGCGGACGCACGAACACCATGCCCCTGCATGTAGAAATTCTGTATAACGAGTACCAGTTCGCGGCCGCCTTTGCCGTGGCCTCGCTGCTGGCCCTGCTGGCTCTGGCTACGCTGGTGGCCAAGACCGTTGTCGAATGGAGAGCGCGGCGTCAGCTGGCGGAATCCGCGCTATGGAATGGGGAAGCGGTATGAGCTATGAGCATTGAAGCGCAAAACATCACCAAGAAATTCGGACAGTTTACCGCGCTGGACAACGTGAGCCTGGAGATTCCCTCCGGCGAACTGGTGGCCCTGCTGGGCCCGTCGGGCTCCGGGAAAACGACACTGCTGCGCATCATCGCCGGATTGGAATTTGCCGATTCTGGAACCGTGCTTTTCGATGGCGAGGACACCACCGACCAGACGGCACGCGATCGCCGCGTAGGTTTCGTGTTTCAGCACTACGCGCTTTTCCGTCACATGACGGTGTTTGAGAACATCGCCTTTGGCCTCAGAGTCCGTCCGCGCTCGATGCGGCCGTCGAAAGAGAAGATTCGCGCCAAGGTTGACGAGCTGCTCAAGCTGATCCAGTTGAAAAATTTGGCCGGGCGGTATCCTTCCCAGCTTTCGGGAGGCCAGCGGCAGCGGGTTGCGCTGGCGCGGGCGCTGGCGGTCGAACCCAGCGTCCTGCTGCTGGACGAACCTTTTGGCTCGCTGGATGCGAAAGTCCGACTGGAATTACGCCGCTGGCTGCGGCAGTTGCATGACGAGGTTCATATTACCAGCGTGTTCGTCACTCACGATCAGGATGAGGCGCTGGAGGTTTCTGACCGTATCGCGGTGATGAATGAAGGCCGCATCGAGCAAGTGGGGAGCCCAGACGAGGTTTATCATCGTCCGATTACTCCCTTCGTCTACAATTTTTTGGGAAACGTGAACCTGTTCCATGGCCGGATTAATGAAGATGAGGACACTCCGGCCATCCACGACGCGGCGACCGGAGACCTGGTCTATGTGCGTCCCCACTTGCTGGAGATTCATCGCCAGCCTAACGGCGGAGCCAACTTCCGCGCCACCATCAAACACATCAACTCGGCCGGGCCATTGGTGAAGATCGAAGCCCTTACCGAGTGGGGAGCCCCGGTTCACGTCGAGCTATCCCAGGAAAAATTCGGCGAGCTGCAGCTGGCCAAGGATGAAGCGGTGTTCATTATCCCGAAAGAGCTGAAGGTGTTTCACAAGAAGGTCGTTTAACGGGCTGCGGAAATCCAGTTCGCCGGGAGACGCAGCCTGCTACGCCTCCCGCCACGAGCCCAGACGTAGCAAGCTACGTCTCTACGGAAAATTTACCCGGGGTTACGATCTCTACTGTGGCGAGACCACCAGGACATGAAAACTACCCGGCACCACTTTAGGACGCGGATGGGGATTGTCCGCAGTCGCTTCCGGAGTAGCGCCAAGCTGAGCTGCGGACAAGTAGATCTTGCGAGTTTTTGTATCCAGAGTCATAGTTCGGGCACTCCTTTCGGTTGGGACGGTAGCGAGCACGGTGTATTTGTCGGGACTGTCTTGCTTCACAATCGTCAAGGTGCCTTCGCCATTCGAAGAGAAAATCAGCTTGCTGCCAGGATCGTAAGCAGCTGCGTCCGGTCCATTCCCGATCGCGACCGTAGTGATCATCTGGCCGGAGTCCGCATTCACGACCGCCATCTTGTTATTTGAGCACACTGAAAACAGCCGTCTGGCTTCCAGGTCAATGGCCAGGCCTGAAGGTTCCTCACAAGGAGAAAGCGACCAGGTCTTCTTCACCTTCAAGGCCTGGGGGTCGATTTGCACGATCTCGCTTTTGTCCTCAATGTTGGCATAGACGTTCCCTTTTCCGTCACTCACCGGAAACTCCGGCTTGCCACCCAGGGCGATGGTGCCTGCAACCTTGCCGGAGGCGGCGTCGATGGCGGTCACATCATTGCTGCGGCCGTTGAAGACAAACACGCGCTTGCTATACGGATCGAACAAAATACCATCCGGATTTTTGCCTGCCGGCACCTTCTGCAGCACCGCGTGCGACTTCAAGTCGAAAATGACGACGGCATCATCGCCGCCATCGCTGATGTAGCCCCGGTTGAGATCATTGGCAACCGCAATCCCATGGATGCGCTTCATCCCGGTGATTTTACCGGTCGCCTTCTCCGAGGCGAGATCCACCACGTCCACCTCCGTGCCGTGGGACACGTAGAGCTTCCCATTCGCAGAGTCGGCGAACAAGTAATCCCAGCCACCCTCACCCTCGAGCGGAATGCGTCCGCTGATCGTGTACTGCTGCGCTTGTACCGCGAGTGAGCATGTAAACAAAACCAATCCAACCATCAGAAGCAATTTCCGCATAGGGACCTCCCGGGTCCAGCCATCTGAATCTACCGTATCTTTCAGCAATCACGAAGAGTGCTGCTCGTGCGCGCAAATCTTAACCTGATTTTGGACTCCCCGCCTACTCTTCGTGGTCCAGAGAATCTCCCTCGGGCCAACCTGAACTTCAGACCTTTTCCCGTCGCTGATGATCTGTGCCTCATACCCAACAAGCTTCTCGTGTTTGGCTATGGGACTCTACTTTCAGAAGCTTGCCCTTCCCCGCCTCGGCTTGTAGTCCCTCTCTCACCGCGGGCTGGAGCGATTCGATCGCAACCTGTTCCTCCGCTTCCACGATGGCGCCATTGCCATCAACCGAAACATCTTGGCTATGGCCATCGATCATGAACTCCGCTTCGTAATGGCTGCTCCATTTTCCTTTTCTTCAGAAAAGGCTCCCTTGCTCTGAGCTGCAACTGTTTTCTCAACCGCCGCGGGCAGATCGGAACGCTTGATCTTCGTTTCCCGGGCCATCCCCACTGCGCCGGCGGCGAGTGTGAGGACAATAGCAGTGAATATAAAAGCGCGTGGGATGCTCATCATCATTCTCCAGTCAGAATTACGAATTACGTATTCAACAACCTGAACGCAATCACGAAGAGCACCGTCAGGATTTAACCACGGGAAACATGAAGGGAACCTGAAGGATCGGCGGTTTCAGCCGGGCGCGGATAGAGAGTGAGGTTGTACCCGAGCAGCCATTGCAGAATCGGTGCCCCGTCATCGCGTAAAACGTGGGAAGGATGAGGACCATGGCTTCTGTGGTCGAGTGGCAGCCTGTGATGCAATTGTGGTGTTTCTTAGCCAATCGCTGAATTTGCTGAGAATCACGCCCATGATCGCCTAAAGGACCGAGGTGAAAGTGGGGACCCGCCTAAATGGCATGGTTTCCCCTCACTCCGTCCCTGCTGGAGCCGCCTCGCCTCGGGCCAGCTTGTCCTTATCCGGGACGTGGCCGACGACCACGAGATCGATCCTCCGATTGGCCGCGCGCCCCTGTGGACTATCGTTATCTGCCAGGGGGCGGTATTCGGAGTACCCAGCAGCCGAGATCAGCGACGGATCGAACCGGTGTCGCTCGATCAACAAGGACACCACCGTAGTGGAGCGCGCGGCGGAGAGCTCCCAGTTCGACTTGAAGCGGGAATTGTGGACGGGCACGTTGTCGGTATGACCTTCTACCCTGATTTCGAAACCCCGCCCTCCCAGAACGGTGGCAATTCGAGTCAAAGTCGTGTGTCCGTTCTCCAGCAGCTCAGCCTGGCCGCTGCTGAAGAATCCGACTTCACGCAAGCTGACCACGAGTCCCTCGGGAGTAACCCGCATCTGCACTTCGTGCTGGCGGATTTCATCTCCGAGAGCGCTCTCGAGTTGATGCCTTAGTTCATCGACGTCGACGCCAAAACCAGACAAACCGTGATCGTTATCCGAGGAGCTGGCGACTTTGATTAGTCTGACGGGAGCTTCCATGAGGTCGGGGCGCGGTATGCCCGGACTTCCAGGTATACCGACATCGTCGGTCGCCGAGCCGGTAAATACACCCAATTGTTGAAAGGCTCCCTTGATGGAAGCGGATACCTGGGCTGCCTTCTTTTTGTCGGCCTGAGAGGAGGCATAAAGAACTACGAAGAACGCAAAGAGAAGGGTGATGAAATCGGCGTAGGAAACCAGCCAACGCTCGTGGTTGGCGTGGGCCTTTTTCTTGTGTCGACGGCTCACGCGCTGGCCGCTGCTTTCTGCTGCGGCTGCTGCTCGTGCTCCTGCAAGTAGCCCATCAGCATGGTCTCGAGCATACGCGGATTCATGCCCTCGAGGATGGAGATCACACCTTCCAGTTTCATCTCACGCAGCACTTGTTCTTCGCGAAACTTGATCTTCAGCTTTCCCGCCCAGGGAAGAAAAAGAATGTTGGCCGAGCCGACGCCGTAGATGGTCGCGACGAAAGCCACGGCAATGCCTTTGCCAACCTCGGTGATATCCTCCAGATGCTGCATGACCTGAATCAGCCCCAGCACCGCACCGATAATGCCGACGGTCGGAGCGAATCCCCCGGCAGCCTCGAATACCTGCGACAGCCTTTCGCCATACTCTTCCTGATTGTCAAGCTCCAGTTCCATCATCTTGCGCAATTCCTGGGGTTCGGCACCATCAATTGCCAGCATCAAAGCCTTCTTCAAAAAAGGATCCTGGATCGTGGCCAGCTGTGTGTCGAGAGAAACTATGCCCTCTTTGCGGGCGCGATTCGCGTAGCCGACAAGTTCTTTGATCAGCTTGTTGGGTTCCTGTCGGCGATCAAAAAAGACGTGCACCAAACCTTTGGCTGCACCAATCACGATCGGTAGCGGAAACTGGATCATCACTGCCCCAATCGTGCCTCCCAAGACGATCATTGCGGCCGTAGGCTGGAGGATCTGGGCGATCTTTCCGCCTTCGAGAATCAGCCCGGTGAGAATCCCGGCCAGCGCGAGAATGATTCCGCCAATCGTGCTCTTATCCACGACGGAAAGTCTCCGGGGAACGGTTTGGATTGGATTCCTGAGGGTGTATGACTGCCGAGTTGACGTCCGTGCCCCAGGAAGGCAATCCGGCCATTACCGAGCGCCGGAAATCCACAATCCGCTGAATCACATCATTTGAGTTCTCGCGGACGATGACCTTCTCCCCATTGATCAGGGTGATCACGGTATCCGGCGCGTTCTCCACGAACTTGATCAAGTCGGAGTTCAGCGCAATGGGGTTGCCGTTTAGGCGTGTCAGTTGGATCACAAAGGTGCCTTTCCGGGCCCGGATGGAGTTCCGGCCCCACCCTTATCGGCACTCAGACGGTGGACCATTAAGGGAAGCCCCAACACCGTCCTGGTAACTAGCACTAACGTCACTGATACTAACGTCACTGAGCTCAAATGATGGGGCGAAGCGGGAATGCCGATACACAGGCCCGCAGCAAACAGCACCACCTGATCGACCGAAGCGGTGATATTGGCAATCGGTAAGGCCGCAGGGTTCGGTACCAGGCGGAAACCCTAAGCAAAGGAGCTTTGAAATGTCACTAAGTATTTTAAATAACGTTTCGTCCCTTGCGGCGCAGAACCAATTGTCGATGACCCAAGCGTCGCTGCAGAAAACACTCTTACAGCTTTCGTCCGGTTCCCGGCTCAACACCGGTGCGGATGATGCTGCCGGTCTGGCTATTGCAGACGGACTGCATGCCAACATTACCGCCCTCACTCAGTCAGCGCGCAACGCCAGCGATGGCGTCGGCTCCCTGCAGGTGGCGGACGGCGCGTTGGCCCAGGTCACTGCTCTTCTGAACCGCGCTGTGACACTGGCTACCGAGGCCTCCACGGGCACGGTGAGCGACCCTCAGCGCACCACGATTAATGCCGAGTTCACCGCGATCAAGGCTGAAATCGACCGCATCGGAAGCAGCACCAACTACAACGGTGGGCAGGTATTTACCGCCACCGCAACCGCCATCTACCTCAGCGACGGCACGGGCGGTGGCTCGAGCGCCATCACCGTCACGACCGGTGCGCTATCCAGCGCGGCCATCGGCTTCAGCGGCACTCCGGTGGACATCAGCGGAAACGATTTGACGTCTGCAGCCAATGCTCAGACGGCGCTGGGTAACCTTACTACCGCTATCGCCAACGTTGCCGGCGATCGTGGCGCACTCGGTGCGGAAACCAACCGCCTGCAGAGCGCGTCCAGCGTTATCACCAACCAGGTGCAGAACCTGACCAACGCAGAAGATGGCATCCGCGCCGCTGATATTCCTTCAGCTGTCGCGAATATGTCCCGCTTGACCATTCTGCAGCAGACCGGTATGGCCGCACTGCAGCAATCCAACCAGATGCAGCAATCGGTTCTCAAGCTGTTGCAATAACCTCGCGCTAACCTCTGGCGGGGCGCAAAAAGCCCCGCTGGGGCGAGGTAGCGGTAATCCTCCATGCGCATCAATGGTGTCAATCCGGCTCCTCCCGCAGGCTCCGAGCCGGTGGCTCGGGAGGCCAAGCCGATCCGTGCCTCCGAGGCAGCGCCTTCGGTGGTCAAAGATCATGTGGAGATGCAGCAGAGGCCTGAGGTCAACACGACCAACGTTCTGGTTGAAATGCAACCCGGAAATATTGTGGTTTACAAGTTCATTGACGAGGCCAGCGGACGCCTGATCCAGCAGATTCCGTCAGAACAGATGCTCAACCTCTCACAGCCCGTCGAAGCACCGAAAGACAAAAAGAGAACCTGAGATATGGCAACCTCCGACATTTTGAATGCGCTGAGTTCCTCCGGCTTGGGCACAGGCCAGGGAATTGACGTAACAGCGACCGTCAGCCAGTTGATCGCCAACTTGCGTGGGCCCGAACAAGTCTGGCAGACCCAGCAGAAACTGTTACAGGGGCAGAGTTCCGCGCTCACCCAGCTGAATACAGAAGTGACGGCCCTGTCCAATACGGTGGACAGTCTCAACGATCCTGCGGGGGCCTTGACCGCACGAAGCGTCACTTCATCGCAGCCAGCCGTCGCGACCGCTACCGCCTCGAACTCCACGCCTGTTGGAAGCCATACTGTCGTGGTAAACAACCTGGCGACCAGCTCCTCGTACTACTCCGGCGCACTGGCGAATAGCACCACGGCCTTGCCAGCCGGCGCGTTTACGATTCAAGTGGGCAGCGGACAAGCGACCACTATTACCATCGATAACAGCAACAATACCCTCGTCGGATTGGCGGCGGCGATCACCAATGCGAACCTGGGTGTGTCCGCCAGCGTAGTGAATGACGCCAGCGGCGCCCGCCTGGCGATCGTGAGCAACACTTCCGGCGCGGCCAGTGATTTGACCATTACCAATGTGGACAGCAGCTTGAGCTTCACCAAGGGAGCTACGGGCACGAATGCCTCGCTCACCGTGGACGGCGTTCCCATCGGCAGCGCCAGCAACACGGTATCGGACACCGTGGCTGGGCTGACTTTGAACTTGGTGGGAGCGGAACCAAACACGCAGGTCCAGATCGCAGTCAGTCCCGACACCACGAAGGTCACGCAGGCCGTCACGGATTTTGTGACTGCCTATAACACCATCATCCAGGACCTGAGCAGCCAGTTCACATACAACAGCTCGACGAACAGCGCCGGTCCTTTGGCCGGCGATGCCGGGGCTCGCATAGTACAGACCGAGTTGCTGTCCGCGGTTACATATTCAGGGGCCGGAAACGCGTTCAATACTCTGGCCTCGCTAGGTGTTTCCATGAACAATGACGGCACACTCACCATTGACAATGCCAAGCTGAGTGCGGCCGTAAACTCTGATTTTGCCGGCGTGCAGAACTTTTTCCACCCCTCAACCGGAACCGGCTTCGCCTCGTCCCTGCATGCTCAACTCGCTCCGCTAACCGACCCGACGCAAGGCGCATTCTCGATCGAGCTCAAGGGCATGAGCGACGGGCAGAGGAGCTTCCAGGACCAGATTGACAATTACGAAGTGTACATTGCGACCCAGCGAACCCTGCTGACCCAGCAATACACGCAAGTTGACCTGGCGCTGCGCCAGTTGCCGTTACTGCAGCAGCAGATCAATTCTGAACTGGGCGTTACGACGAACTCCAACTCCAATAACGGCCGGACCGGGGGTTAAATCGAGGTCGAACTCAAATAAATGAATGCCAATCGGACCCAACTCGCGTATCAAGAGGCAGGAGTGCGAAACGCCAGCGCTATCGAATTGGTGATCACTCTTTACGACATCCTTGCCCGCGACCTTCACGGTGCCGTCGAGGCGATGGAAACGGGCAATATCGAAGTCCGTACCGCGAAGCTGAAGCACGGCTTCCTGGCGTTGCAGCAGCTCGAAGGAACGCTCAACATGGACGAGGGTAGAGAACTAGCCAGGGTCATGTCCGGCTTCTACTCCATGATGCGCAGCCAGATGATGAAGGCCCAGGTTGGGCAGGATCCTGGGGTTCTTCGGGAGCTCGTCGAGTTGCTGTTCAGCGTGCGCGAAGCGTGGGTAGAGGTGAGCAACCGACTGGTTGCATCGTCCGAAGCAGTCGTGGCGCAGAGCTCCTCGCCTGACCCCAAACCATCCCATGATTCAGAGCCAGTCCAGACCGCAAGCTGGAAGGCGTAGATTTCTCTATTTCTGCAGGGTTCCCCGCTGAGCAGCGATGAACCTCGCGGTGATCCGGGAGAAGGTCTTGCATGCGCAGGTTCTCCTGCGGTCCCGCTTGTCTGGCATACAGCATCGGGGCCCTGGCAGCGAAGCACAATGTATGGCGAAAACTCTGCGCGGGCTCTCCAAGCATGCGACCCGAATTAGAAATAGCGCAGACGGAGCGAACCCCTGGAGGACGTGTTAAGGGTTGAAGCGGAAAAACCTGCCCATGAACCTCGATTGGCCTTGCCCGTTAGGCCCTACTTCAGATAGTCCAACAGACTAGTCGGCAGAATCTTCGCCGCTGCCGCCAACGCGGCGTCGTGTGCCGTTTGCGCGCGGGTTAAGTCTGTTGCGGCTTTGGTGAGGTCTGCACCGACCAGGTTATTTGCCTGCGACTTCAACGTTACCTGTTCCTGCTGCAAGAAGGTCTGCGTAGAGTTGAGCTGGTGGACAGCGTTTCCGTAGAAGATACGTTGGCTGGTCAGGGAGTCGAATGCGGTGCGAAGCTGATTGGTCGCAGTCTCGGCGGCGGCAGCGGTTCCACTTTGCAGAGCTGTAATCAGTTGTTGCAGCGAGCCGAAGATGTCTCCCCCCGAGTTTTGGAACAACTGGTTGCCAGGCATGTTGGTTTGCAGATTCAGGCCGTCTGCAATCTGCACCGTGTTTGTTCCGCTGTTGCCGTTATACGTGACACCGGACGGACTGGCGGAGTCCAGCGTGTAGGGAGGGGCTGTAGTGGCGGTGCCTCCGAACAAATAACTCCCGCCGACGGAGGTGTTGGCCAACTGCACAAGTTGACCCTGAATACCCTGCAGATTTTGCGCGATCTGCTGGCGGTTTGCGGCCGACAGGGTTCCGGTGGAGCCTTGCACGCCCAGGGTAATGGCCTGGGTCACGGCCTGAACCGTGGAGCTTAGTGCCGTATCTGCGGTCTGCAACTGGCTGGTCAAGGTGTCGATGTTTTGAAGGTACTGGTCGGCGCGCTTCGATTGGTCCTGGTTGCCAATCATTTGAGCAGCGGCGAGAGGATCATCCGAGGGCACATTGACACGCTTGCCGGTGGACACTTGTTGCAGAGCAGTGTTTTCCTGGCTCTGAGTCTGCCAAATTGCAGCCAGAACGTCACCAGACATGTTGGGGTTAACGCGCATCTTGCTAGCCTCCCACTCCCATATTCATCAGCGTTTGAAGCATCGAGTTCACGGTGGTAACCACGCGGGCTCCGGCTTCGTAGGCCCGTTGATAGCGGATCATATTGGTGGTTTCTTCGTCGAGCGATACCCCAGAAACCGAAGAACGCTGATCGGTGAGCTGTTGCACGCTCAGATTGCTGGCATTGACGTCGGCCTGCGCGTTGGCGCCAAGATTGCCGACTTGCAGCACCAGATTTGAGTACATGTCCATCGGGTTCGCGCCAGAAGGAAGTTGCTGATTACGCAACGCGATGAGCTGCTCGAGATTTCCGTTGCTGCCGGCGGATCCGTCCGAACTGGCGGCGATCAAGCTGGGGTCGGTGATGGCCACGCCAAAACTGGCGGCGGCGTCCGTTGTCGATGGCAGCGGAGTAAAGAAGGTCTGGCCGGCGTTTCCCGAAGCGTCAAATCCTGCTGCGTGCTGCGTGTTAAAGCTGGTCGCGAACTGGCTGGCCAAATTATTCAGGTGCGTGAGCAACTGTGGGATGACTTGATCGCGAATCTGCAACGCGCCCCCGAGCTGCCCGCCCTGTATCTGACTGGTGATGTCCTGGCCCTGGGTGCTGTACACGTGTTCCAACACGCTGTTGTTCGCGTTGGCTTGCAGAGCATCACTCTGGTTGGCGACGACCAGGGGAACACCGTTGGCAGTGGTTAAAGTCAACCCATGTTCGGTCTGGGTGACAGAAATGTTTACCAGGCTCGAGAGCTGACGAATCAATTCGTCCCGCTGGTCTTGAGTAGTACCGGAGTCCTTTCCCAGGCCCTGCATCTGAGCGACCTGACCATTGAGCTTCGCAATCTGGCTGGTCAGCCGGTTGATCTGGTCGACGGTTTGCGGTACCGACTGGTCCAGTCCTGCTCCAATTGTGTTCAGGCTTGACACCGCCTGATGAAACGAATTGGCAAGATTGTTGGCCGAGGTCAGCACCGCCTGGCGTGCATTTGTGTCGGTTGGGTTGGTTGAGAGCTGGCTCAAGCTGTTGAAGAACGCCGACAGCGCGCCCCCCACACCCTGGCTCGGATCAGAAAAGGTCCCTTCGATCTGGTTCAGCGAGTTGAGCTGAGTCTGAGAATTACTCTGCTGCTGGGTTTCTTCGTAAATTCTCAGTTGCAACAATTCATCGCGAACGCTCTGAAATTGATCGAGCGTCACGCCGCCGCCAAAGGTTATGCCTGATTCCTGGAAGGTGGGAGCCTCGTTCAGCACGGCAACCTGACGGCTGTATCCCGGTGTGTTCACGTTGGCGATGTTGTTGGTGGTGACGCTCAACGCTCCCTGGTTAGCCGACAGGGCCTGGACCGCGATGGAAAGCGAAGTGTCAAGACCGGGCATTAGGTTTAGACCTCGCAGGACCAGCCGGTAGCAGCCACCGGGTCCGACTCGGCGGGAAAATTCTGTCGATAGGTCTGGCACAACGCGGCACGCAGCCGGGTCGTGCGCAAGGCGCGTTGCAGCAACGAGGAATACACCTTGGTCAGGTTGACCAGTTCCCTGAAATCCGAAGGAGAGACTTGGATCGGAGGCTTTTGACCCGACGGTTGTCCGCGGAACCAGTCTTGCAGTTTTTCGACGAGACCGTCCTGGACGGCGGTGGAAGTTTCAAGCCCCGCTACGTCGTCAGAAGCCAAGGCCACAATCGTGCGCTGGAACTGGACACACAATTCCCGAATGTCGGCCACACAGGCAGATGGGTTGAGTTCGCGTTCCTCTTCCTCGGTGCTTTGGATTGCCAAGAAAACTCACCTTATTAGTATTATTAGTATTAGTGTGTTCCGGAAGCGCTTAGCGTTGGTTGTGCTCCAGAATCGCTCGCGCAATCTTGTCCGGTTCCACTTTGTAGTCGCCGTTCTGGACCGACTGGCGCAGCGCCTCGACTTTGTCCTGCCGAATCTGTGGTGTGGTCATTGCCTGGGCTTCAAGCGAGGAGATGCTCAGCGTGTCCACCGAAAGACTGGTCTTGTCCTCTACACTTGGTGCACTTGGTGCACTTGGTGCCTTGCTGCCGGCGTTCCGGGTCTTGTCGTCGCGCTCCGTGGCGTTCAGCAAGATGCTGTTCAGGTCGATTCTCATAAGTCGTCTCCTGCAATTCCGCGCAACTGCTTTATCGGCAGTTCCAGAAAAAACTTTAGTCCAATAGTCATTTTGTCACCTTCGGGGTAACCAAAGGCTTTATCGAAATGGGTACTGCCCGTAAGTCTTTTATAATTCCTGACTTAACGGCGTCCTTACGGGCCGTTTGGGCTTCCAGATGCTTGGCTACCATGGCCGCGATCCCTAGCCCTCCATGACCTCCGGTCAGGGCACTGCCTACCGCTTGCATGGCGATGGCGTGAAACTGGTCCCGGCCAGGATCTGCATCGGAGTCCTGGTCGGACCCAGGAACCGAGGCGAAAGACTGTTCAGCCTGCTCCAGCCAGTGCGAAAGCAGCACCGCTTCAAACTCGCGCGCCGACTTCTGAATCTTGGCCGAGTTGCCGGAGTCCGTATTCTTCAGCTTCTCCGCCACCTGCGCGCTGCGAATTTCAGAGAGGCTAACTGCTGGTGTGACAATGCCGGTTGAACTCACAGGATCTCCAATTCAGCTTGCAGGCCACCAGCAGCTTTAATTGCCTGCAAGATGGCTACGATATCCCGCGCGGTCGCGCCCATGGTTTGCAGCCCGTTAATGAGCTCTTCCACGCTCGCGCCCTCCGCGAGCCGGATCGTCTTGGCCGAGGTCTCTTTCGCCTGCAGGTCCTGCTCAGGCACGACCACGGTTTGCCCGTTCTTGGATAGCGGAGCGGGTTGTGAAACCGTGAACGTAGTTGTCACCTCCACCGACAAGGTGCCATGCAGAACCGACACGGCGGAAAGCTTAACGTCTCCACCCATCACGATGGTACCGGTGCGCTCGTTTATGACAACTTTGGCGGGAGGATGGACGCTGATCGAAAGATTCTGAATCTCGGAAATCAAATCTGGGACTGACGAAGCTCCCGAGTTGCTGATGTTCACATTGATCTGGCGGCTGTCCACCACCGTAGAAATCGATTTGCCGAACTGGCGGTTGATCACGTTCGAGATTTCGCGCGCGGAGGTGAAGTCAGCGTCCCGCAGCACCAAAGAAACCGTGCTCAGGCGATTCAGATCAATCGCCGTGTCCCGTTCTACGGTTCCGCCGTTAGGTATGCGTCCAACCGTCGGATGGTTGACTTGCTTGCTGTTGCCTGAGCCCCCAGCCGAGTAGCCTCCCAGCGTGAGCGGCCCTTGTGCCTCCGCGTAAACCTGGCCATCCGGCCCGTGCAATGGGGCCAGGAGCAGTACCCCGCCTTCGAGACTTTTGGCATCGCCGATAGAGGAAACGGTTACGTCGAGTGCCATGCCTTGTCTGGCAAATGGAGGAAGAGAAGCGGTGACGAAGACGGCTGCAATATTGTTTACGCGAATAGAATTCGCAGGAATGGTCACTCCCATTCGCTGCATGATGTTTGCCAGGGTCTGGGTCGTGAACAGAGTCTGCCGCCGGTCTCCCGTACCATTCAATCCGACCACCAGGCTGTAACCCACCAGCGGATTGTCACGTACGCCTGCGATGGTGGCGATGTCGCGTACCAAAACCATCTTCGCCTCGGTTACGGCACGGGAAGCTTGTGCCGCAACAAAGACGCAGACAAACAACGCGAATTTTAGAAACCGATGACCCATAGCAGTGCTCGAACCAGAGGATTGGGAGAACGGATCGCATCGGACACGACTCCCTTACCTTTCAGTTCCACTTCCAGACTCGAAAGCGCCGTCGAAAGCGCGGAATTGTCTGGCCCTATGTCCCCTGGCCGCAACACGCCGCGCACGAGCATAGTCTCCTTCTGACTGTTAATCGCGACCACGCGCTCAGCTTCAACCACCAGGTTCCCGTTGGGGAGAACCGCAATCACCTGACCGGCGAGGTTGGTATTCATAGTCGTGCTCGCATCGGTCGAGCCAGCGCCTTTTAGCTTGGTGGATGACTGCGCGGTCAGCAGGTTGGTCAATCCGCTAGTACTAATATGGCCTGCCAACCCCGAAATGCCGGACGTTGTGTTGAAATCGCGTTGTGTCCCGACGTTCCCCGTAGCGTGCGCGGTCGTTCGCTGCACCACTACGATAGTGATCAAATCATTCAACCGGCTGGCTTTGTAGTCCGCTTGCAAGTTGGTCATTGCGCCGTTCGAGGTCCAGAGGCTTCCTAGAGGCAAATCGGCAGGTGGGGACAAGGTCTGCTGCTGCATGCGGGCCACATAATCGGCGCGAGCTTTCTGCGGATCGTGGCTGATCTTGACCTTGGAAAATACGCTGCCTGATAAACCAAAATGCGACAAGACCGTGATTGCGAGCGCCAGCCGCACGGCTCGAGTTGTAAGAGTCGTCCTCATAAGGGTTGCGTTAATCCGACAGCACAGAGGTCACCACGCCCGGCCCGGTTACCCGCGCCAGGTAAGTCCTCTTTGTCTCCCGGTTGACCACTCTCACTCGTTGCCCTCGGCCTCCGCTTTGCAGGCAGAGCACGGGCAACGTCATGCGTATAAATTCCCCCTCAAATACGAGGACCGCAGCCTTGCCGCTGCGGACCCATACGTCCGCCGGCCGCAGACCGGGCCGCGTGAGCTTTCCATGCTGCCGCCCGGATAGAGCAGATTGTTCGTCTCCCGGCTGTCCCCAATGCAGCAGCACATAGAAGGGCAGACAAGTATTCGGATGTTCGCATCGCAGACGCACCTTATCGGACTCTCCATTCAGCACCTCGACGCTGAGTACCTTCAATCGCGGATTGGGTACTGCGGCGGTAACGCTGGACAGTTGTTCCAATTGGCCCGGCGCGATCTGGATCCCAGAAGAATCAATAGCGCCCAGGATCCATTCGCGGCTGATCGGCGTTCGTGGATTGTCATCAGCGCGAAGCAGCACTACCGCCCCTGTCGGCAGCAGCGTGGCTAAAATGGCGAATACTTTAAGCAGTCTTGAAGTCATTCCTCGTCCTTACCGCGTGAGGCTGTTCAGATCCTGAAACATTTCGTCCGCGGCTTTCACCACTCGCGAGTTCGACTCGTACGACCGTTGCGAAAGAATCATGTCGACGAATTCCTGTACGACGTCGACGTTCGACTGTTCCACAAAACCCTGTTGCAGGCTGCCGATTCCCTCTGCCCCGCCTGGTGTGCCAACGATGGGATCTCCTGAAGCGGTGGTGGCAAGCATCAAATTGTTGCCGACGCTGTTTAACCCACCGGGATTGGGGAACATAGCAAGCTGAATACTGCCGACTTGAGTCGCCTGGGTTTGACTAGGCTGCGTAACCGAAACCGTACCGTCAGCCCCGATGGTGACTGAGAGAGCGTCGGCCGGTAATGTGATCGCAGGCTCAAGAGGATTGCCGTCTGCCGTCACAATGTTCCCCTGCGCGTCCAGATGGAACGTCCCGGAGCGGGTATAGGCAATCTGGCCGTCCGGCATCTGCACCTGAAAGAATCCCTGGCCTTGAATCGCCAGATCGAGTGGGTTGCCAGTCTGGCTGAAGTCTCCCTGAAGCTGAAGAACTTCAGAAGCGCCCGGCTTGGTACCCAAACCAACTTGCAAACCAGCGGCATTGGTAGTCTGCTGCGTGGACGCCGACCCTGGCATGATCATGTTCTGGTATAGCAGATCGGTGAACTGCAGGCGCCGCCTTCGGAATCCTGCCGTGCTCGTGTTGGCCAGGTTATTGGCCACGTTATCGAGATTCATTTGCTGCGCGTTCATGCCGCTTGCAGCGGTATACAGTGCGCGGAACATAGAGCTCCTTTACGGGTTGACCTTCGGTAAGTCTTCGGTTGCAATGCGATTGAATTCCGAGTGAAACATCGAGAGCGCCCGCTGCATCATCTCCGCATAGCGTTGCACGGCGACGAGTTCTACCGCTCCTGCTACCGGGTTTACATTCGAACTTTCCAGCGAGCCCTGCGCTATCGTGGACTGTTTTGCCGGCGCCCCGCTCCGCGCGGGCGCGCTGTAATAAGTCTTGCCGACACTCTCGAGCGCCGTGCCAGAAGGAAATTCCACCAGCTTGACTTTTCCAGCGACCGCGCCGCTGACTGAGATCGTGCCATCAGGACTTACCGTTACCGGGCCTCCCACAATGCGGATCGCGCCTTTTTCGCCCATGACGGGATCGCCCTGTGCGGTTGTCAACTGTCCTTGGGCGGAGACTTGAAAATTTCCGTTGCGCGTGAAAGCTGGCCCACTGGCGGCCTTTACTTCAAAAAATCCCGGCCCCTGCACCGCGAAATCCAGGTCGTTCCCGGTGTGCTCCAGATTCCCCTGGGTCAGGTCCATCTGGCTGCCGCCCGAGATTCCGAAATCGTTGACCGCCTGGTTCAGACTCGAACCCGGATGCCCCGACGCTGTCGCCAGAAATGACCGAAAGATGTTTTGCTGCGCGCGATATCCGGGTGTGCTGGTATTCGCAAGGTTGTTGGCGACGAGGTCAAGCGCCTGGCTTCGCGCCATCAAGGCCGCGCAGGCCGCGTAGAATCCGCTGTCCATAGGAGGTCTCGATACCTATGAAGCACGGCGACTGCCATTGGGTTCCAGGATGCCTGGCCGGTAACTCGTTGAAAGTTGGCTGGGCTTGGCGACTAAATGAGAAGCAGATGAGTGGCCTGAGAGGCTCACTTCAAATAGGGCTTCGCCAGCGGCGATGGGTTCTAACCCGTTACTATTCTACCGGCACTCAGTTCGCTTTCAACCGAAACCGGGTTTGCCTTAGCGATTCGCGGAGTCGCTCAATCCCGATTTCAACAATGCACTCGTCCACGCTAACCTCGGTCCCATCGGTAGGGGCGGTATCGTGTGCAAGCTGAAGAACATGGGTCTTCAAGCCGCCGTCCTGGTTGACAATATCCGAAATAGCGCTGAGGGTTACGACGCGCTCACCGAGCAGCAGTTCCAAGCGGAGCAGGGCTTCCGCGCTAACAGTAGCAGGTCTGAGGACTTGAATAGAGATCATAGCTTTGGCCAAACCATACATCGGCCAAAGCAGGCACGAACTTTACTTCGGCTTAGACCACTTCGGTGATCCGCAGGCCATAGTTACCGTCCACAACCACCACTTCTCCCCGGGCCACGACCCGGTCTCCCAGCATGAGCTCGGCCGGGTCCTGAACGTATTTGTCTAACTCGATTACCGATCCGGAGCGCAATTCGCCAATTTCGCGCAACGGAAGCCGCCGTTCGCCGAACTGGAGCGTGACATCAATCTCCACATTTTCGAGCAGGGAGACGTCGATGCCTGTTCCTGTTTGCGACGACGGAGTGGGCCCAGCCCCAGCGCTGGTCGGACCCTGCGGCCAGTCCGCGGTGAAAAGCAATTGAAATTGGACGCTTCTTGAGGCCCCGTCACTTCCCCTCAGCGAGAACTGTTTGGCCGGAATCCAACTTACGGCCTTCACGAGCTCTAAGTTGACCTGTGTTCCTGCGAGAGCCCGCGCAGCTTTTTCGCACGCCTCCGCCAATACCGCCCGCACCGCTTGCGCGTGCTCTGGCTGGAACTGGGTGGGAGCGGTCGCCGTGCCACCCAGCGCAGTCGCCAGTGAGAGTGTGCTCTCCATGCTGATTTGAATGGCCGCCTCCGCCTTCGAAGGCTCCGCCACCAGGAGCATGGTCAGCAGCTGCGTGCCGGTAGGAAATGGCTTCGGCTTTTCGTCCACGGTGACGGTCCAGGCCGCGGACGCTTTCTCAGAAAGAGCCTGTCCGGCGGCGGTTGGCAGTGCTTCAATAAACAGTTCGATTGCAGTGTGGCTCATGTTGTGGTCCTCGTTTCTGGCTGACTCTGTGGAAGGCGATCGAGTAGTTGGGCTCCGCGATGATATCCACTGCGAACGGGTACCGCCTGGAATGAGTCCTGGCCTTCGATTTTTAGCATCGCCGGCGTTCGCACTGAAACTCCCAGTTGGAGTATCTTGCCGACGCTCAGATTCAACAGGTCGATTGCCGGCACCTTGCCCCCGAGAAGAGTGAGCTCGATCCCGAAAGTGGTGCCGAGCAATTTGTCGGAAAGCCTAACGCTCATTGTGCCTTTCCGGGAGAGCTCCGGCCCGGATATCGTGTTTGTACCCAAAAAAGCCCCCAAGCTAGCCACTGGCAACATCAACTGGAAGTCCCCGCCTGAGGACGGCATATTGACTGAAAAGCTGAACACCAACCCATTGTCATTGGCTGAAAATAACTTGTGTAGTTGAGCTGGCCGCGGCCGTCCTCCCATCGAAACTGAGATGCTGAAGGTTTGCCATGCGACTTGTAATTCCTGACAAATCAATCGCACAAACTCTTTGGCGATCTGATCTTCGATTTCGGTGACTTCGCGCGACAGGTCACTCGGACCGCCACTGCCTCCAAGCAACCGATCCACCACCGGGAACAGAAGCATGGAATCAATCTGCAACAATGCAATATCGCCCTGGGTGCCGAGTTGCAACAACACCAGATACGAGCTGCCGGTCTTCTCAAGAAAAGTCCGGCAAGGTATTTGCTCCGAAGATCGCAGCGCGGTCTCACAAGTCAATCCCAGCCTGCTGTTGAGCGTTTGGGAGAACCCACGCGTAAAGGCTTCGCTGGCGGTGACCAGCGGAGCCAGCCGCACTTTATCGATCCCGCCGATTGTGCGCAAATCGCAGGGCTGGACCTGGTCCGGCGCAATGTCGCCGCTCGCCAGGACCGCACGTCGTGCCTGTGTGGATAGTGTCTGGGTCAGAGTCTCCATTTGGGTTACCGGAAAGTGTCCTCTTCGAGCTGCATCTCCTGGATTGCCGCGCGAAGTTTCGTGATGGCGAGCGAGTGAATCTGCGATACGCGCGATTCCGCCAGGTCCATGACCTCCGCCACCTCCCGCATGGTCAGCTCTTCGCGATAGTAGAGTGAAATGACCATCTGCTCTTTTTCTGAAAGCGTCTCGATCGCCTGAACCAGGTAGTCGCTTCTTTCAGAACGCAGGCAGATTTCGAAGGGGTTTTCGTTCTCGTCGGCCGGGGCGCTTTCGATGAGATCCTGGGTTTCGGAGTCATCGAATCGCGACCCAACCATCTGGCCAACGATGTGCAGACCATCCAATCGGCGCAGTAACTTGTGGAGTTCAGAAACCTCCAGATCAAGGTCTGCGGCTACTTCGTCTTCCGTGGGTTGGCGCCCCAGTTTATTGGCCAGCCTGGCGATACTCTCCGCTACGTTGCGGCCTTTTTTGCGCAAGGGCCGAGATCCCCAGTCCAGCGCGCGTAGGCTATCGAGAATCGCTCCACGAATGCGGAACGACGCAAACGACTTCAGAGAAGCATTCTTGTTCGGGTTGTATTTGCGCACTGCCTCGATCAGCCCCAGCACACCCGCGTGCACCAGATCCTCAAGGGGAACGTGTTGCGGCAAGCGCTCGTGAATCCGTCGCGCCAAATAGTACACCTGCGATAGCTCCGACAAAATGAGCTCGTTGCGCGCTTCATTCTCTGATAAAACGTCATAACCGGCTTGTGGCAGTGTCATTGCGTCCTCAGTTCAACTCGTTACCGCACCGAACCCACCGACTGCACTGGTACCAGCGGTGGAATCTCCGTCGGCGCCAGCACGACGATCTTGGGCAAAAATGGCTCTAGCAATCTGCGTAAATAGAAACGGCCTGGCGACGCGCACAGCAACACGGGAGGAGCGCTCAATACCTGTTCTCCAAACAGGGTGCGCAAACCCTCCAGAACTCGACGAGCAGTCGAGGGCTGCAGAGCGGCACTGGCTATGCTGACTGACTGCGCGACCACTGCACGGTTGCACTCCTCTTCGATTGCACGATCGAGGGTGACCACCTTGAGCTCTCCATTCTCGTCCAGCAGCGGCCGGACAAGCGCCCGCCCAAGCGAGTGCCGTATGGCTTCGTTGAGTAATACGGGATTCTTGTTGACACCCGCGGTTTCGATCATCGTTTCCAGAATCGTGCCCAAGTCGCGAATTGAAACTTGTTCACGCAGCAGTTGCTGCAAAACTTTCTGAACCTCGCCCAGTGTCATGAGCTTGGGTACGAGTTCCTCCACCAACTTGGGATGCGACTCGCTCAGCCGGTCAATCAAGCGCTTGGTTTCCTGGCGAGTGAGCAACTCGTGCGCATTCTGGCGAATGATCTCTCCGAGATGCGTGGCCAACGCCGCGGTCTGGTCTACGACCGCGTAACCGGCAGCGAGCGCCTGAGCCTGCTGGTCTTTCGTGATCCACTTTGCGGGCGCACCGAAGGCAGGATCGCGAGTGTCCTGTCCGGGTAAAGGAGGCGGTGTCGGCTGCGAACTGATGGCTAACAAGCAGTCACGGCGCATCTCCCAACGCGTGATTTCCACGCCGCGGAGGTACACAACATATTCCAGATCTTTGATGGTTAGGTTGTCAGTGATGTGAATCGACGGAACCAGGAACCCGAGTTGCGTGGCCAGATGTTTGCGTAGCGCCCGGACCTTGGTTAACAACTGCCCGCCCTTGCTGGCGTCTACCAGCGGGACAAGGCCAACACCCACTTCGAGCATCAGATCATCCAGCTTCAAGGCTGCATCCAGCGGGTCAAGTGCTGCAACTGGAGCGCCCTGGGACTTGCCTGCCACGGTGCTGATCGTCGGTTTGTCCTCGTCGGGCTCTGCCTTCGCGCGCCGCGCAAGCGCCGCCATGATGACGGCCATAAGAATGAAAGAGAGTTTCGGCAGTCCCGGAATCAGAGCGAGGCCAGTCATCACCGCTGCGGCAATCCACAACGGTCGGCTGCTACTGAACAACTGCTTGCCCAAATCCATCGATAGTGTGCTGTCAGAGGAAGCTCGCGTGACCACCATGCCGCCGGCAACCGAGACCAGCAACGAAGGAATCATCGTGACCAGGCCATCGCCGACCGTCAGCACCGTGTAGGTCTTCAGCGCTTCCTGGAACGGAACTCCCTGCTGGATGACGCCGATCAGAAAGCCTGCGATGATGTTGATGGCAGTGATTAGAATCGTAGCCAGCGCGTCGCGCTGATTAAACCGCGCCGCGCCGTCCATCGCGCCATAAAATTCCGCTTCGTGCGCGATCTGTTCGCGGCGCGCACGGGCCTGTACTTCATCAATCAGCCCGGCGTTTAGGTCGGCGTCAATCGCCATCTGCTTGCCAGGCATGGCATCAAGAGTGAAGCGTGCCGTGACCTCCGCAGTTCGCACCGCGCCGTGGCTGACCACGATGTACTGGATGGCGATCAAGGCGAGAAACAAAACGAAGCCCACAACGTAGTTGCCGCCCACGACGAACTGGCCGAAGGCTTCAATCACTCGCCCTGCGGCCGAAGCACCTTCCGCCCCGTGCAGAAGGATGCGCCGGCTGCTCGCCAGATTAAGTGACAGGCGGAACAGAGTCATTAGCAAGAGCAGGCTGGGAAAGACAGAGAATTGCGCTGGACGAAGAATCTGGACCGCCGTCAGGAATACGAGAACCGATGCGGTCATGCTGCACGCCAGCATGATGTCGAGCAGAAAACTGGGCATCGGCACCAGCATCACAAACACCATGCTGACGGCCGCGGCCGGCACGATCCAATCAACCGTGGATCGCATCCCGTGCTTCGGTTTAGTGATCGTGGCCATTATTGCGTTTCAACCTCTCCCTGTCGTCTCATTTGTGCCTGTGCCCGGTACACAAACGCCAGGACTTCGGCGACCGCGGTGTAGAGTTTGGCTGGAATGCTTTGTCCAACGTCTACCGTTTTGTATAGTGCCTGCGCCAGCGGAGGATTCTCCAACACCGGAATTTCTTTCCAACGCGCAATCTGTTTCATCTTTTGCGCCAACAGATTCCGCCCCTTCGCCATCACGACAGGGGCGCCCATGTCCATCTCATACAGAATCGCCACTGCAAAGTGCGTCGGGTTGGTGACCACAACGGTCGCCTTTTCCGTTTCCCGCAACATCAACTGCCGCCGCATCTGTCGCTGCAAGCGCCGAATGCGCATCTTGATCTGAGGGTTCCCGTCGGAATCTTTGGTTTCTTGCCGCATCTCCTCCCGCGACATCCGCAAATCGCTCTCTGACTTCCGCCAGGTAAGGAAGTAATCAACCAGCGCCCAAGCGAGCAGCACCAATGCTGATTTGCACGTAACCTCGAAGATGACTGTGAGCAAAAAGCGGCTGAACGTCCAAAGGCTTGTATTGGAAGCGATCACGATCGCGATCCAGTGCTCCCGGATGGCGGCGAAGCCAACGTAACCAATCGCTGCGAACGGCAGCAGTGACTTTAAGAGGCCGCTCACCCCGGTGAGGGAGAACATTTGTCCCAGCTTCTGGGCGGGGCTAAGCCGCTCTACCTTCGGAAGCAGAGCCTCGGGCGCGAACACAATTCCACCTTGTGCCAGACCTCCAAGCAACGACAGCGTCCAGGCCGTTGCCATCGCCGGCACAACACACTTTGCCAGCGTCCACCCGGTCCACACAAACAAAGGAGCAGCGGGCGAGAGCGTTTCTCGGCTCGAAAACTCAAATGTGTGCCGCAACAGGTTCTGCCACGCCTCGATTCCCGCATAGCCCTGCCATGCGATGAGGCCGAACGCACCGGACACCGCCAAAATGCCGGACAGATCACGCGACCGGGCAACCTGGCCTTTCTCTCGCGCTTTTTGCCGCCGTCGCGGTGTTGGTTTCTCTGTCTTGTTGTCGCTCATGACCGCGCCGCCAGATGCAGAAGACGCTCGGTGAATCCCACAGATTCCCTGAAGTAATGCTCAAACAGCGCCGGCCAGTAATGGATGACCGTAATCAGCAGTCCCACGCCCAACATGCTCTTGAGCGCGGGGCCCAGCAACATCAAAGGCATTTGGGGCGAAGCCTTGCCCAGAAATCCCAGAATTACATCCGCCACCAGTGTTGCTGCCAGTACTGGCGCCGCGATCTGCAGTCCGGTCCCCAGTACCCCCGCCACCCCATGCAGCAGTTCGGTAGTGAGACCACGACTGAGATTGACCGCACCGGGCGAAAGATATTCAAAGCTGCGAGCGATACCGCGAAGGATCCAGTGGTGTACGTCCAGCTGCAGAAACAGCAGAAACGCTACCGACTGGTGAAACATGGCGACCACGGTCGTGTCCACCTGAGTTTGCGGATCGAGAATGTTGACCAGCGAATATCCCATCTGCACACCCAACACCGCTCCGGCCATCTGCGCCGCTTCAAACACAAAATTCGTAGCTAACCCGATGGCGACGCCGAGCACAAACTCCCGCGCCACTACTCCGGGCCACTGCATGAGCGTGACTATGCCCACCTGTGCGGAATACACCGGGTACAGCACTGCCGTGATGAGAATGACCAGGATCACCTTGGTACGTGGAGGAATCGCCCCGTTCCCAAAGAATGGAGCAAACAACATCAGGCCCGAAATTCGGATCGCGATAACCAGCGGCCCAGTCAACAATTCAGTCAGCGAGAGTTCCATTGGCCTATCTCACGTACGGATGAAAGTCGGAAAGCAGTTTCACGGTGTACTGACCAATCTGCCGCCACATCCACGGCATCATGAAGAATGCTCCCGCCGCCACCGCCATGAGCCGCGGCACGGCGGAGAGCGTGGCTTCCTGAAGCGAAGTCAAAACTTGAGCGACGTTCACCAGCAAACTCACCGCAACCGCAAGCGCCAGAATCGGCGTCGCCAGCAACAGCACTTCGAGCAATGTGTGACGGCAAATATCCACAACCTGCGCATCCGGCATTAGCTGAAACTCCTCATCAACGAACTAATCAACAAACCCCATCCGTCCACCATCACAAATAGCAGCAGCTTGAGTGGAGTTGAGATAACCACCGGCGGCAACTGCAGCATGCCCACCGAAGTGGTAATCGAAGCCACCACCATGTCAATCACCATGAAGGGAAGAAAGAGAATGGCTCCAATCTGGAATCCCGCTTTAAGTTCGGAGAGAATATAAGCAGGTGCCAGCACGCGCATCGAAAGATCATTGGGATCGTGCGGGCGCTGCTCCTTGGCAAGGTCCACAAAGAGCGCCACGTCCTTTTCCCGAACGTAGTGCACCATGAACTGATGGATAGGACCTGCCCCACGCTGCACAGCGTCCATCGCACTGATCTGTCCTTCCTGTAGTGGTTGCACTGCCTGGCTATAGATTGAAGCTCCCACCGGTTGCATAAGGAAAAAAGTCAGTACCAGCGCCAAGCCGATCAGCGTCTGATTGCTCGGGGTAGACTGCAGGCCGAGTGCTTGCCGCAGAAAATGAAAGACAATCAACAGGCGCGCGAATGGCGTCATGCACAGCAGCAGGGACGGGATCAATGTAAGAAACGTCAGCAGGGCTACGATGGTCCAGGTCGAGGAGGTGGATCCGGCCGCGCCGGGCATCGTGATACGAATCTCGTTGGGTGCCGGAGTTGCTGTGCCTGCCGGTGTCGCTTTGGTCGAAGCCGAGGCAGAAACAGAGCCCAACACGAGAACGATCAGAAACACTCGGATGAGCCGGGTGCAGGAGGTCATGAAATCTTCCCTGCCTCCCGGTCAAGAGCTGCAGCAAACGCTTTCGTTTCTTGCAAGCGGGTCAGCATTGATACCGAACTTGAAGATCCGCCGATCAGGAACCTTTCCTCATCCACCTGAACGACTGCGACAAATCGTTTGTCGCCCAGCGAGACACTTTCGCATACTCGCAAATTCTTGCGCGCTTGCTGTGCCTTGGCGCGCTGCGCAATCCACTTGAGAGCGCTCCATGTCCTGATCAGCAGGACCTGGCTCCGATCTCCGACGCTCACGTGGGACTGTGCCTTATCCGCGACCGGGTGCAGCTGTTCGACTTGCGAGGCTGTATTCATGCCAGCTCCGTGATCCGCACTGCCAGCCGGTCATCCGCCACTTCGAAGCGCCCCCAACCCAGCAGAATTTTGTTGACCCGCAAAGGAATGTCATGGGCAACGTGTGTCGCAGTCTGCACCACACTTCCATTGCGAAGATTGAGCAAATCGCCAACCGTGAACTTTGGCACCGGAACCTCCGCGGTTGCCTTGCAGCGAAGCCAGTGGTAAGCCTCGATCGGACTGTTCGCGCTGTCGGGAGCCGGCACAATCTCCGGCCGTACTGGCGCAACTTGAGCTGTGGCCATTCTGGTTGTCTCGCTCCTATTGATTGGAGCAACGCGAAGTTAGACCTTCGCGAAGCAATGGAAGTGCAATCACTCTGCCAGTGGTGAACTAATCAGGAAGGGTGAAAAAATGCTTCTACTTTAACGCGAAAACGATAGAGAAAGCGAGGCTTACGGCCCTGCGATCGTGAGTGCGGGCCCCAGTAGATAGATCGTTTTCAATTAGAGTGAGAGTAGAGGGAACGGTTTTCCGGTGCGGCGGGGAACCGCGCCGGATTCGCTCTAATCCTCGCCTAACTTTTCTACAACTGTTTCATGTTGATTGTGTCTTGCGTGAGCTGATCGAATGTAGTTACAACTCGTGCATTCGCCTGGTAACCGCGCTGGGTCACAATCATGTTCGAGAACTCGGTCGCAATGTCCACGTTCGATTGTTCCAGCGAACCACCCGTGATCGTTCCACGGCCACCGCTGCCCGCCACTCCGATCGCAGGAGCTCCTGAAGACAGTGTTGTCTGGAAGCTGTTCTCGCCCAATCGCAGCAAGCCCTGTGGATTGGCAAAATTCGCCAGCACTATTTGGCCTAAGGCTAGGGTCTGGTTGTTGGTAAACGAACCCTCGATGGTTCCGTCGGAAGTGATATTGAAGTCCGACAGGGTTCCACTGCCGTAGCCGTTCTGGAAGGTGTTCGCAGTCGCGCTAGGCGCCGACGACTGGGTGATTAAGGAGTTTCCAGTCGAATCCTGCAGATTCCAGGTCATGTTTATGTCAGCAGCGCCATCCGCCAGCCCGGCGATTGCGATGCCAGTCACCGGCGCGGCTGGAGTGGCCAGCGTGCCGTCTGGGTTAAACGTCAGGTTGCCGGTGTTAATCACCGTGGGTGCGCCCGTGCCCCCGGTATCCGCGGCAGGTAAGGTGATGTTGTAACTCCACGCGTTGGATGCGGTCTTGGTGAACTGATAGGTCAGCACATGAGATGTGCCCAGCGAATCGAACACAGTAATGGGTGTAGAAAAACTCGTGCCCACAGCCGAGCTTGCGTCTAGATTGGTCTGGGTCTGGATCGTTGTGGTCGGGTTTCCCGGGATGAGTTGGCCCTGATCGATTACGAGCGGTGCCAAGGTCTGTGACGGGCTGATAACGCCATTTACTGCTGGATATCCCATCACCAGTTGGCCGTTCTGCGTGGTTAGCTGCCCCTGCGAATCGACCGTGAAGTTGCCCGCCCGGGTGTACTGCATTACGCCATTTTGCTCGGTCACAAAAAGGCCGTTGCCGGTGATAGCCGCATCCGTGGGCACCCCGGTACCCTCGAGATTGCCGCCGGTGAAGGTAGGCGTCACTGAGCCGAGGGCTACGCCTTCGCCCACCTGGATGGGGTCGTTAGCTCCGTTGGTTCCGAACGCTTGATAGAAGAGATCGCGAAACGAGGCCCGGCTCTCCTTGAATCCTACCGTGTTGAGGTTGGCCAGATTGTTGGAAATGACCGCCAGCGCTTGCGATGCGGCTGTCAATCCGGAAAGTGGAATCGAAAAATTAGGCATTGTACTAGGCTCCTGTCGGTGACGTGGTCGGTTGTGAGGGCGTCGTGGTTGTTGGTGTGGTGGTGCCCTGCATCAATTGGCGGATTTGAATAAGCTCATTGAGCTGATTCATAGACAACATCTGTCCAACCATTTGTGTGGGATCCATGGGCGAAGTCGGATCTTGGGTTTTGAGTTGTGCCACCAGAAGCTGCAAAAATAGATCGCTGGAGCTGTTGGCCAGCGTGTCTGAGGTCGAGCTGGTGGAGTTGGTCGAGCTGGTTTGCGCAGCGCTCGCCTGGTGGGCGAAGGCCAGCGCGGATGCTGCGATGGGATTGATGGTCATAGTTGTTTCTCCTTCACACTCTTTACTGACTGCGATTGATAGCGGCTAAATGCGAATGTCCAACCTGCCCCCAGAGTCGAGCCCTTCCGTCATCACCGGAAGGACAGGTTCGGCGTTTGATTTTGCGGCGCTGTAACCCTGTGGTCGCCAGGTCTGCCGCTGCGCATCCTGTGCCAGGCCTGACGACGTCGCCAGACTCTGCCCATGAATCACGATGTTTGCGACCGGAACCTGCTGATCGGCGAGCCTGTGGTAAAGGGCTGGCAAATCCGCTGTCATCGATTTGGCCACATCGCTGTGCTCCACAGAAATCTGGGCGCTGAACATGTGCCGCGCGACCGAGGTCCGAATATCAATGCTGCCGAACTCCTGGCTCTGCATCCCTATGCGAAATTCGGAGTGACTCATGCCCTGGACAAGCTTCGCCGCGGTTACCGGTGAAGACGTGGACGTTGGAAGAGATTCATCTGGGGCGTCCGTTTCTGCCAGGGCCATTGAAGAAGATGGCGTACCGGCGGATGTCTTCAAAGGCGCTGCCTTTCCGTTACCTGCCGAATGGGTCGGCAAGGCCAGTCCGGGGACATCCTTGCTGCTTGTGGCAGTGGATTTTGTCAGCCCTTCCGCGATGTTGCCGGCCTGGGCGTGCACCAGTTTCCCACTCAGAGCTGCTGCTATACGTGTGTCTTTGTTACCTCGGTCTTTGATTTTGGGCACCGCGTTCTCTGGAGTGCGGCCGGATACTCTCTTGGGGTCTGCTGTCAAGCCAGGCTTGACTGACCCGGATTGCGGCACAGCCTTTGCCCCCATCGAGCCGTCGGGAATTTCCCCTGTGGAGGCGACTGAAGTCTGTTCGAGCGTCGAAGCTAAAGGTACTGAATCGCTCGCAGGAAGTGGCTGTTCACTTGGCCTTGCGGCAACACCCACATCCCTGGGCAAGGTCGGCTCATTAGTGTTCGTTGTCTGCGTCGAAACCTGTCTCGCTGATTCGGTAACGGCCGGTTCAGTAACGCCCGGTTTCTGGTACCGATCGGCGGCGGACTTCGCCAGTGTGCCAGTTGTCGGCACCGGAGCAATTCGCGCCGCTGTTTGTTTTCCTTGCTTCACCCTATCCTCGATTGCCGGCGGCTGGATCAAAGGCGCGCTGTCGCCGGGAGCGGATGGCAGTTCTTTCCCACGATCGCCGTCAATGGCAGCTGGTCCTTTGATGTCCGGTTCCTTGAATAAGGACAGCGGGGTGACTGTCCATGGTGTTTCCGATAAAGCCGGACGTTGGTGCGATACAGCGTCCGCTGCCAGATTGTCACCGCTCTTGGTCTGCGTTAAGCCAGCGAACAAGGCCGAACCTTCCAGCTGAGTGCTGACGTCCGGCAGGCCAAGCGTGCCAGTCTTTGCTTCGGACTTGGACGCAGCCTCGACCAACGGTTCGGGAACATTGAGCAGCGGGACGGTTAACTCGGGTTGTGCCGCGACTGAGGCAGGATCAGAGATCTGTTTGTCCTTACGAGCTTCGGGCTTGTCTTGAGGCAAGCCAGCCACCGGTTTTTTCCCAGCAATTGACCCGTTTGCCGGCGACGGACTCGGGCTCGTGATTGAAGCCTCGACGCTAGACAATTTCGCAGCGATCGTCCTGAAGTCCTGGCCCGCATCCGCCGGCGAGCCCGCCAACAGAAAATTGGCCAGCGATGAATCCGCCGGCAACGCGTGCGCAGCGCTCTGCGGGCTTCCTGTTCCGGAGATTGGCGGCGTGGCATTCACAAGGCAGTCTCGATCACAAGACAATTAAGCACGCGGGAGACCAAAGTTTCCGGGTTTGGGAATCGTCCCAAGGCAAGAAACGTTGTTGTGGACTAAAGACTTGGGAAGAATGTGCCGATAAGGCAGGTAGAGAAAGCGCCGCAGAAGTGTGTACTAGGCAAGGCTTGCCTATTATCACTAGGCAAGGTGTGCCTAGTCGCTCTGTTTCCACCGCGCCAGAAACAAATCATCCAACGTCTTTTGTTCCTGCCGCCTTTGATCTAATCCATAGGTGTGCCGCTGTTGCTCGCGGAGTTGGCTGAGAACCTCACGGTCCTGATGCGCTGCCTGATAGACGGCCAGCTGCTTGAGCCGCTGGGCTTCAAGTTGCCACAATCGGGAGCGCAGCCCTTCAGCTACCTTCTTAAGTTCCAACTCCCGTTCTGCGACTTCAACAAGATGAACCGCCGGTAGCGTTTGCGCCAGGTCCCGTTCCCTTTGCTCTCTAAGGCGATCCTGCATTATGGCGACCTGTTGCAGCTCCAGTTCAACCTCCGCGATCTCCCGCACAATGCGATACAAGGCGGCCTCTTCGGATTGCTCCACGCTTTCCCGAAAGCGCAGAACCATGTCTAGCCTGAAGCGGAATGTCATATCTAGGCGGGTAACGCGAGCAGCCGCCGAAAGGTTTCAGCTGGCAGCGGAATTTCAGTTGGGTTTTGTTGCAAGAATGCGTTTATCGCGGGCAAGGCAGCGATGGCTTTGTCGAGCAATGCATCCGTGCCCGGTTTGTACGCGCCGATACGGATCAGGTCTTCGGCCCTGGCATACGCGGCTAGCAACATGCGCACGGTGCCAGCCCTTTCGATCTGCAGTGGGCTGCAAATCGCAGGCATTAACCGGCTCAGACTATCGAGCACCGAAATTGCCGGATAGTGATTGCGCAGCGCGAGGCTACGGTTCAGCACCACATGTCCATCGAGGAGGGAGCGCGCCGTATCCACCAGTGGATCCTGCTGATCGTCGCCTTCCATCAATACCGTGTAAAAGCCTGTGATGCTTCCCGTAGAAAACCGCCCGGCCCGCTCAATGAGCCGTGCCATCATGGCAAGAACCGACGGAGTGTAGCCTTTCGCCGTCGGAGGTTCACCAGCAGCCAGTCCAATTTCACGCTGCGCCATCGCGAATCGAGTAAGCGAATCAAGCACCAGCAGAACGTGTTTTCCGCGGGCGGAGAAATACTCGGCGACGGCGGTCGCAGCCAGAGCCGCGCGGATGCGCAGCAAAGGTGACTGATCGGACGTTGAAGCCACCACCACGGATCGCCGGCGGCCTTCTTCGCCCAGCGCCTTGAGAAAATCGCCAACTTCCCGTCCGCGCTCTCCGACGAGTGCGAGTACCGTGAGATCGGCCGCCGTCGCGCGAGTCATCATGCCGACCAAGGTTGTCTTGCCTACACCGCTGCCGCCAAATATCCCCACACGCTGCCCACGCCCGCAAGCCACAAACCCATCGATGGCGCGAACGCCACAGGTCAGGGGCTCACTGATGGGAACGCGGCTCAGAGGAAGTGGCACGGTGCCGTCTATAGGAACGGTTCTGGTCGCTCGATACTCGCCCAGAGAATCCAGTGGATTGCCCCGCGCGTCGATTACGCGTCCTAACAGCTCCGGCCCAACTCGCAGCGAAGGGCGCGCCCCCCAAGTCACGATGTGATCGCCGAAGCGGATGCCCTGGGGTTTGTCCAACGGCATGGAGAGTACCGTCGAGTCGCGAAAACCGACCACCTCCCCAGGGAACAGATTCCCATTTGAATCTTCCATCTCGCAGGATTCGCCAACCGAACAGAACGGCCCCACGGACTCAACCAGATTGCCGACGACATGCGTGACCCGCCCCTTCCATCGCAGAGTTGAAGAGTGGTGTAGCCACTGGGAATAGGCGTCGAGAATTCCCTCGCTCATTTGTTGTCAGGCCTCTGTGCCAGCAAATCGAAAAATCCTTGCTCAATCTCCTTCAATTGCGCGTCCAGCCCAAGCTCTGTGGTACCTAAATCCGTTTCCAGAATGCAGCTATGAGCTTCGACCAGAGGATCAGGCTTAACCTCTACCCGAACCTCTCCGCCGGTATCGCCTTCGAAGTACCGGTTCCAGTCGGCAACTTCTTCCGGCCGCACCCGGACTGCAGCCGTGGTTCCGTGCTGAAGCTTTTCCATCGCTACCTTTACCAAAGCCGCCACCAGCATGCGGTCCACATGGGCTTCACGGTGCAAAATCTTGGCCGCAATTGCGAGGGACAAATGCACCAATTCGATTTCCACTCGCGAATAGTATTCGTTGGTCTGTTGTGCAAAAGCGCGGACAGCCTCCGCAACCTTCGCACGTTCGTTTGTCAGTTCCCTTTCGAACGATTGTTGCGCTTGCTGTAGTCCCTCACCGATCCCGTCGGCGCGCGCGGCGGCTAGTCTTAACTCCAGATCTTCCGAAGTATCTCGACCCAGGGGGCGAGTCATGGCAAGACCCTCAGCCACAGCTGCTCCGGCCGCAGCGGCCGCAAACGTCCCAGGCTCCTGGTACTCGAACGCCTCGACTCCCGCCCACTCAGGCGACGAACTCATCATCCGCCTCCGCTCTCAAAACGATTTTTCCTTCCGCTTCGAGTTGACGTGCAGTGGCGATGGCCTCCTGCTGTGCCTTGCCGACATCCTTAGCGCGTACCCGGCCGAGCACGTCCATGTCTTCCTTCAGCATCTCGACAGCGCGCGACGACATCGCCTTGAAAATATGCTCCTTCACTGGCTCGCTCGCTCCCTTGAGCGCCAGTGCCAGAGTCTTCTTGTCCACTGCCGCCAGCAGATCCCGCAGCGCAGTCTCCGGCACTCCAATCAAATCCTCGAAGGTGAACATCAGGTTTCGAATGTTGTTGGCCAGCTCGGCATTCTCTTTCTCGAGCGCTTCCAGGATCGCTTTGGCAGCGGCCGGTTCCAGGTGGTTCATCAGCCCTGGCAAGCTGTCCAACTGCGATGACGCCTGCTTTTTCTCCGCCCCGCTCTGCTTAAGCTTCTGGTTGAGGACATTACTGATGGTCTCCGCCGCTTGGGGTGAAAATTGCTGCAGCTGAGCGATGCGCTTCACCACGTCAATCTGGAGCTCACTCGGCAGTTTTGCAAGAATAAACGATGCGTGCTGCGGCTCCAGGTGGGCCATAATCAACGCGATCGTCTGCGGATGTTCTTTTTCCAGGAGCGCCGCCAACTGCTGTGGATCGGCATTTCGCAACCAGCTGAGCTTGCCCGCGCCGCTGTGCTGTATTTGGGTGACTTTTTGCGCCAGGTCTTTTCCGTTGTCCTCACCGAACGCCTTCTTCAGCAGCCGAGCCGCATAGTCGGCTCCGCCTTGGATCACAAACCGGTGCGCAGCGGCCTGCTGCTGATAGTCCTCGAGGACCTGCCGCGCTAAGTCGGACGGAATAGTGTCGAGCGATGCAACCTCAGCCGCTATCTGCTGCACATCGGATGAAGAAAGTTGGCGACAGATGAGGGCCGCCGCTTCTTCGCCCAGCACGGTAAGCAGAATCGCAGCCTTGCGAGCACCGCTTAGGGCAGATTTCGCACGCGCCCCGCTCACTGTGCTCCCTCACGCAGCCAGGCTTGGACTAGACGTCCGGTTACCGCGGGTTCGCTTTTGGCCCTCTCAGCAAGTTGTTTCTGGAGTCCCAGGGAGCGTCGTTCAGCATCAGATAACATCACCACCTCCGAGGAGCCCGAAACCTCGCCTGCGGCGATTTCCGCTTTCAACTGCGCCGCCGACCGGTCGGACAACTGGCTGAAAGCAGAAAGCGCTTGCTTCTTGATCGGACGCAAGAGAAGCAGGTACGTCAGCAGGAACAACAGGAAGATGCCGGCATATCGAATGAGCGACGACCAGTCATTCACAATGACGCGGATCCGCTCTACTGGGCTGGGCGGAGGTGCAGCCTGCTGCGGCAATTGCTGGAAGGAAAGGTTCTGAACTGCCAGGGTATCGCCGCGTTTTTCATCAAGCCCGATCGCCGCCGCAGCCAGGACTTCGATTTGCTTCAATTCCTCCGCAGTTCGCTTTCGCCGGGTCTCCGAGCTCTTTCCATTTACCTGTTGAATCTCGATCGCGTCGTCGACCAGCAGGGCAGCCGAAATCCGCCGGATTCTACCCACCGGTTGTAAGGTGTGCCGGACTACTTTGTCCACCGCGTAGGTAGCGTTCTGGGTCTTCGAAGATTGAACCGTGTCGTCAGCTTCCTCTTCTGACTTTGCGGGACTGTTTGCGCTGGGGACGTTGCTCGCTGTTCCCGGCACTCCACCAATGGTTTCCCCGCCGGACGTTTTTTCTTCCGACGTCTGCATGGTAACCGCAACTGCACTCTTGGGATCGTAGGTCTCCTGGTTTTCTTCGCTGCTGCTGGTGTCGTACTCGACACTTACGCTGGCGCGTATGCGTTGTGTTCCCACGACCGGTTCCAAAGTGCTGACCAAGCGCCGGGAAAGCTGCTCCTCCAGTTCAGCATCGGACGGCGATCCCGGCTGGTGCGAAACGAAGGGCTGGTTGGTATCTGCATCCGTAATGGTTACGTTTTGTGGCCTCAGTTTGTCGACGGCGCCCGAAACCAGGCTGGCAATGGCCCGGTGTGTATCTTCTGAGAGCTGCCGTGAACGCAGCCGTAAAATCACGGAGGCCTTGGCCTCCCGCTCACGATCGAGAAAGACCGACTCCGTCGGCATTACCAGGTGCACGCGTGCGCTCTCGACATCGCGCAGCGTCTGAATCGTCCGCTCGAGCTCGCCTTCAAGGGCCCGCTGGTAGTTCACTTTCTCGTCAAATTCGGTCTGACCCCAATTCAGCTTGTCAAACAGTTCAAAACCCAACCGCCCGCTGTGCGGCATGCCCTCGGTAGCAACTTCCAGCCGGCTGGAGTCCAGGTTATCGCCAGGAACGCTTACCGTCTTTCCGTCCGGGCTGATCTGGTAGGCGATGTTCTTGGCCGCCAGCCGGCTCGCCAACGCCTGCGCGTCCGCGGGTTCCATCCCGGTCATGAGCGGCTTGTAATCGGGGGTGACGATCAAACGCCCAAAGAAAATAATCACCCCGACGAGAAATGCAGCGCCGCCCATCAACACAATGAGCTGTTTAGTGTCGAAAGCCGCGATGGCGTTCTTACCCTGGTTCGCAATCTGATTAAACGAGGCCATGGTTTATAGACTGATCGACGGTGTTAAAACTGCATGCGCGAGACTTCTTGATACGCACTGACAATCTTGTTCCGCACCTGCATCATCAGTTGAAACGCGATATCCGCCTTTTCCACCGCGATCATGACGTTGTGCACATCGCTGCGGTCGCCCTTCAGTAAATCTGTGACCTGCTGTTCCGCACTTCCGTGGAGCGCTTCCACTTGGTTGATGGCGTTTTTCAAAACTGAACCGAAGTTGCCCTCGCCTTCGTCCGCGCCCGAAGCAGGTGTAGACCCTAGCTGATCGAGATTGGGAAATGCCGGGAGATTTGAGATCAAGTTGTTCATCGCGTTTCCTATTTAAGGATGTCCATCGCTCCCTGGATCATCTGTTTGGTGGCATTCACCGCCGCGGCGTTGAGTTGATACGCCCGTGCGGCGCCCATGAGATCAACCATTTCCTCGATGGGATTGATCGCCGGATATGCCACGTAACCGGATTTGTCGGCATCGGGATGGCCGGGCTCATAGCGCATAACCGGAGGCGAAGGATCGTTCACTACCTTGGATATATGGACTGCCGACCGTCCTGTGAGACGACGGAAGCCCGCGAGCAAAAGCTGAAATGGCGAATTGCTCGCGCTGGAAAAGACTACTTCTTTGCGGCGATAGGGCCCGCCCGAGGGCGTGCGCGTGGTTTCGGCATTGGCCATGTTGGTGGCGACAACTTCGGCTCGCTGGCGTTCCGCTCCCATGGCCGAGCCGCTGATTTCAAGCGCTGAAAACATGCTCATGAGTCTTTTCCCTCGTTAATCGCCTGTACCAGACGGTGAAACTCGCTGCGAATGAACTGAATGCCAATGCGAAACTGCATCTGCGTTTCTGCCAGCAGGAGGCCTTCGCGGTCCAGACTCACGTCGTTTCCATCTGGACGCTGCAACAGTCCCGCTACCTTGTGGGCCACCGGACCCATGGTCGCTTGCTCTGCAGATCCGACCGCCCGCTCCAACTCCGCGCGAAAATCAATATCTCGCGTCCGGTATCCTGGAGTGTCGATGTTCGCCATGTTATTGACCACCAGCGACTGGCGGTCTGACGTGACATTCAGGAAGCGCTCAAGGAACTGAATGATCGGCGTCGAGCTCATCAGGCATACCTCCTCGGCGGCAGCCCGAATTCCCGAATCTTGTTGCGTATTGTCCGCAGACTTATTCCCAGCATCTCAGCCGCGTGTGTGCGGTTACCACCTGTGAGCTGCAAAGTTGTCTCCAGAAGTTGGCGCTCGAGTTCGCGTATGGGCGTTCCCGCCTGCCATACCCCGTTGGCGGGAAACGCTTTCACAACAGGCGGCCTTGAAAACTCCGAGGCCAGATGCTCAGCTCCTATGTTGCTATCGTTGCTCATGGTAACCACCCGACGCATAAAATTGGATAGCTCTCGGGCGTTTCCCGGCCAGGCGTGCTGCTGCAGCCCACTCAAAAAGTCAGGATGCAAGTTGGGCGCAGGACGTCCGGCCTGTTTCGCAAACTTAGCCGCGAAGTACTCGCCAAGTACCGGAATGTCGTCGAGCCGCTCACGAAGCGGAGGAAGAGTCAGCGGAATCACGTTGAGCCGGTAGTACAAATCAGCACGGAACCGACCCTGTTCCACCATTCCCTGAAGTGACACGTTCGTCGTCGCGATAATCCTTATATTCACGGGGATTGTACGTGTGTCGCCCAACCGTTCCACTTCGCGCTCCTGCAAGACTCGCAAAAGTTTTGGCTGCAACTCCAGAGGCATTTCGCCGATCTCGTCCAGTAACAGCGTTCCCTCATTTGCTAACTCAAATTTGCCGGACTTGGGCGCTGTGGCCCCGGTGAAAGCTCCCCGCACATGGCCAAACAACTCGCTCTCCAGCAGCTGTTCCGGTACCGCCGCGCAATTGACTGCGATAAAGGGTTTTTTGCGGCGATGACTGGCCTCGTGGATAAAGCGAGCCAGCAATTCCTTCCCCGTGCCGCTTTCAGCTTCCACCAGAATGTCGGCATCGGTTTGTGCCGCAAGGCGCGCGCGATCCAATACCCGCATCAGGGCCGGCGAATGGCCCACGATTTCTGTCTGGGTCGGCTTGGAAACATGGCCCCCGGTCCGCATCACCCGCTCCACTGTCGACTGCAATTGCTCGAAAGAGAACGGCTTGGTCAGGTAATCGCACGCGCCGTTTTGCATAGCCTGGACGGCTTGCGCTACCGTGCCGAACGCCGTCAGCACGATCACCGCGGTAGAAGCGTCTGCGGCTCTCACCCTGCGCATCAGTTCTAGCCCGTCGCCATCTGGCATGCGAACGTCGGTCACCACCAGAGGGAAGCGGATCTGTGCACACTTGCGTACAGCCTCCGACGCGCCGGCCGCTGTTTCCACTTGCCAGCCATCGCGCTCGAAGTTGGCCTTCAAGGCCATGCGCATGCCCGGCTCGTCATCGACCACAAGTACCGATCGTGGCCGCGGGTTCATAAGACGGGAAACTCCAGGGAAAACCTCGTGCCTTTGCATGCGCGGCCTTGCACACGGATCGTGCTCCGGTGTTGCTCCATGATTCGCTGACAGATGGTGAGCCCGAGCCCTGGTCTTTGGTTGCTTCCGCTGAAACCAGGATCAAAGATTTTCGTGAAGTCTTGCTCCGCAATCCCTTCGCCGGTGTCCGCAAAGTCGACGGTGGCGATTTTGCCGTGCTGGCGGGCGGAAACAGTTAAGGAACCGCCCGTCGGGGTATGCCGGAAGGCGTTGATGGCAAGGTTCAGAATGACTTGTTGCAAACCGTTGGGATCACCCTCGATTTCCACGTTATCGATTTCTACGTTGAGCGCGAGCTTGACTCCTGCCTGCTCGGCCAGGGGACGAATGAACGTAATTCCGTTCTGTAAAACCGTTTTCAGCTGTAGCCGGACCTGACTAGCTGATCCGTGACCATGGAACTGCAAAACGTTGTTGACGGTCGCGGAGAGGGAACGGATTCCGGCCTGAAGGTGCTCAACACAATACTTTCCCTCCTCGCCAAGCGTGCTCTGCTTGTCCAAAACACTGGTCCAGAGTTCCATGCTGCCCAGAGGATTGCGGATTTCGTGTGCCAGTACAGCTGCCATCTCGCCCAGGGCGAGCATGTTCCGCGATGTCTCGCGCTCCTGTTCGGCTTTTTTACGTGCGGTTACATCGCGCAGGATCAGGATGAATTGATCGGGCCCGAACGCGTCGTCTTGAGATGACTCGATGTGCAATGCAGTCCTCCGGATGGAGAGCCAGCGTTCAGCCTTTTCTGCATCGAGTGTGACTTCATGCTCGTCGTCGCGCGAGATTGCACCTTTGAGCAGCGGTTGGATATGAGCAGGAAACTGCTTTAACAGTGAAGCCGAATCGGTTGGGGTGCCCAGTAGCCGGCACGCCTCGGGGTTCACAAGAACAATACCGTCGTTTGCGTCAATGACAACCACGCCGCACGGCAGGGCATCAAGGATGCGCTTGAGCGCTGTCCGAATGTTCTTGTTTTCCTCCAGGCTCGAAATAAGGGCTGCGTTGCGTTCTTCGAGTTCGCGTCGTAAGCGCGCGACTTCACCTTGAAGCTGACTGTAGGAAGCTTCCATCCGGTCAGCCGTCGCCATGAATGCCTTGAAAGCCTCCGCCAGCGGGCCTTTGACAGGACCGGGTGGCGGAATCATTGGAGCGTGATGAGAAGTAGGCAACATCTGCCTACTTGCAGTGCAAGGTGGATGCCAAAGGGTTCTAATTCGGAAGATACAGTGCCGGAGGTAACCGGAGACCAGCAGCCTTGAGTTGGGACCGACGCCTGAAGACCGACGACTAGATCACAACATGCTTCGCCAACAACTGTCGCTCATCCTGCGCGAGGATGGTAGCCCGTTCTATCACGTTCCGCAACTCACGCACATTGCCGGGCCAACCGTGTTGCAGCAGTTGGAAAGAAGCTTCCGAACTCAACGACAACCGGTGCGAACTGAAGCGGTGGAGAAAACTAGTCGCCAAGGCCGGTAAATCTTCCATGCGATCCTTAAGCAGCGGCAACTCGATCGGAAAAATCGCAAGGCGATAGTAGAGATCCTCACGGAATTGTTTCTCCTGGACCAATTTACGCAGGTTCCCGTTGGTTGCCGCCAGCACCCGCACGTCCACCTTGAAACTGTCTGTGCTGCCCAATCTCTGCACCTCACCCTGTTCTAGAAATCGCAGCAACTTGGACTGCAGGCCCAGCGGCAAGTCTCCAATTTCATCGAGGAACAGAGTTCCCCCCTGCGCTGCGTGAATTCGCCCAATACGAGACTGTACGGCCCCGGTGAATGCCCCCTTGGTGTAGCCGAACAATTCAGCCTCGAGCAGAGCTTCGGGAATGGCCGCGCAGTTGATCACCACAAAAGGGCTTGACCGGCGGGGACTAAGATTGTGAATGGCCTGCGCCACCAGGTCTTTCCCCGTTCCGCTATTTCCCAAGATCAACACCGTGGTGTCGCGGCGCGCAACCAGGTGGGTCATATGGTAAACACGCTGCATCGCCGCGGAGCTGCCAATCATTCCGGGCAGCGGGCTGACTGCCTTGTTCAGCGGTTCGTGGCAGATGATCTCCGGCGTGCCCGTGACCACGACATCACTTCCCAATAATTCGGCAAGCTCATCGCCCAGCGGGGCCCGAGCGGAAGATGGCAGCGGCAATCCAGTTTGGCGATCAAGGGGGAGGATCTGCAGATGGGGAAATTGGCTCCGTACCAGCTTCTGAAACTCATTGGAATTGAGATCCGGCAGTGAGGGGTCGAGCAAAAGTAGCTGGAAGTCCTCAGACTCGAGTTGGCCGAGTGCGTGGGCTCCGCTGACCGCTTCCATCAAGCGCCAGCGCTCCGACTTCACCCGCGACATTAACGCACGGCGCAACTCACTATTTGGACTGACGATCAAGACTCCGGAAACCGGGTGACACACTGGCATGGGCGCTATGCTCATAGGGTATTGGAAAACATCCTCGTTTCAGTAGGGCGACGGCATCCGGGCTCGTCCCCGAGTTAAGACATCTTGAATAATCGATGCGAACTCACAGCCAACTGCGAACTGGCAAGATCGGACAGCTTGTTTTTGGCGATCGCGCCGGCTCTGCTCTCGCGCTTCACTGGGAAATCAGCGACGATCAGGAAGGGATAAGTGGTAACGCTGAACTCTCCTCCCGCACCGCTCACAATGGCCTCCGCCAAAGCGAGAGCCCTGTCCCCCATGCCCTCATGGGGCGGCTTGGCACAATCGACCTGGTCGTTTTTAAGCTGAGAGTGCTGAATCCGCAATAAAAGATGACCCACGGGCGCCTGGATTTCGATGTGCACGAGATCTCCCGGTTGCGAGCAATCCTGCAAGGCTTGCAGCACGTATAAAAGCATCTGCCGCAAACGAGTAGGTGAAATACGTATCAGCTGTTCGTGCTCAGAACGGAAGAACAGAAGCTGGAGTTGGGCCGTGTCCAGTGTGCGTTGCAGATCTGAGATGACCTCCTCCAAAGCGGTGCTCAGCAATACATCCCGCACATCCCCTGCAGGCTGCTGAAACCGTGCCAGCCGCGCGGCGAACTGCATGGATTCCACCGCACCCTGCAAGTGCCGCAAGACATCTTGCGCGAGCTCTTGATATTGTTCGGCCGTGGTTGGACTCAGTAGCGCGAGCTCCAATGACGCCTGGATGGTCGAAAGCGGCTGTGCCATCTGGTGCATACTCGCCGTGAGCGTGCGGAGAAACTTCTCTTGCGATGGAAAACGATTTGGAAGACTATGTGGATGGGCGCGCATTGCTGTTCCTCAGTTGTCCGAAAACACGTACCCCACGCCTCGTACTGTACGGATCAGCTGCGTGGAAAACTCGGAGTTATCCACCTTGTCGCGTACGTACTTGACGTACACATCAACCAGATTGGTGGAGTTATCGAACGGCATGTTCCAGACGTGCTCCATAATCATGGCTCGCGTCACGGTTTGCCGTGCATTTCGCATCAGGTATTCGAGCAGAGCAAATTCCTTGCCCGACAGATTGATTCGTTTGCCCGCCCGTTCCACGCGAAACGCGCGGTTGTCGAGAATCAAGTCCCCGACCTGCAGCGGATTCCCCGGCAAATATGGATTCCGACGCAGCAGTGCCCTTACCCTGGCCATAAGCTCAGAAAACGAGAACGGCTTGAGCAGGCAATCGTCAGCACCACTGTCGAGCGAGAGAATGCGGTCTTCCACCTGAGTCCGGGCCGTTAAGACCAGGATTGGCAGTTGCGGCTGTTTGGGACGGACGAGGTTTAGCACCGCGACTCCGTCCATTTTCGGTAGATTCAGATCCAGGATCAGGAGATGATAGTTGTCGCGATTCACGACTTCTGACGCCGCCTCGCCATCCTGCACCAGGTCCACGTTGTAGGATTCTGACTCCAACTGACGCCGAAGAAACTTGCCCAGCGGCACATCATCTTCCGCTATTAGCACATGAGGGTTTGGGTTGTTCTGACGCTGTACTTCCGTGTTCACAGGGTCCTTTCCTAGTTCTACTTCGGGTTCTCAGCTTCCAGACGCTGGAAAACCCAGTTCAGCAAGAAAGCTAGTTGCCAGAAGTCAGCAACTAAACTCCTGAAGAATTCCTACTGATGTGCCGATATCATTCCCGAAAGGCTTCAGGACCCGGGAACTTTGAGTTCGCAGTGCTGCCCCAAAACAACTGCGTCCCTGGAAGAGGAGCAGTTCTAGCCAGTGCAATTGTTCTGCCAAAATGATTTAGCTTAATTTTGCGCTAATTCTGCTCTTTACCGTTGTTGGCGGCGTACAATTTTTGGACAATGTGTCTAATTCACGGACAAGACTTGGGACAGATATTGACTCGAACGAGGGGAGCTCTAATCTGTTTCAATGAAAACCGATGAAAACTTCGGCTCCGTACGGCGGTTTGGCTTTCGCGCCCCCCGCGTCTCGATCAATTTCAGTTTCTTGTTGGAAGTGATCGCCACGGGTGAACGCCATGAAGCAGTATGCACCGACATCAGCGAAGACGGACTTGCCGCTGAGCTACTCGAGCCCCTGGCTCCCAAGACCCAAGTAACAATGAGGATGCTCCTCCCTGGTGGCACCATGCCTTTACAGATCCAGGGCAGCGTTGAATATAGCCAAGACCGCCGCTGTGGCCTGAACTTCCTCTACTCGTCCCCAGAAGAGCGGAAGCAGGTCCAGCTGTTCATCCAATCCATCTCGTAGTTGGTGAACAGAGTTCGGGGAACAAAGTTCACGGAAAACAACCGAGGTCCCGCCCTTCCCTGGTACCAGCAAGTCGTCTTAATGTTGACTATCGCGATTCTCCGGAGCCTTCCCATCCGACTCGGCATTCGGAATGTGTACCGGCTCTTCTTCCTCGTCGTCCTTGACCAGGTATTGCACAATCAACGAAATCCGCCGGTTCGAAGGTTCCAAGGGGTTGTTGGGTACGCGTAGCTTTTGGTCGGCATAGCCCCGCACTTGCGAAATCTGGTCCGCGCGCGATCCCGAGCTCTGCAACAGCCTCCGTGCTGAGTTCGCACGGTCAGCGGAGAGCTCCCAGTTTCCGTAATCGCGGCTCACAGTGTAAGGCTTCGCATCCGTGTGGCCCTCGATTGAGATGTGGTTGGGAAGCCTCCCCAGTTGCTTCGCCAGTGCTACAAGCAACTCCCGGCCATCGGCGTTCAAGCCTGGCTTGCCGCTCTCAAAAAAAGTCCCTGAGGACGACTCCAGCAGCTCAATGCGCAATCCCTCGGAAGTCACCGTCATCTCGATCTGGTTCTTGAGTTTGTCGAAATTGGTGATTTCCCGCACCACTTTCTGGAGCTGTTCCTTGAGCTTGGGCATGTTGTCCTTGGTCAGGGTGAAGTTCTCACCCGACCCCGACTGGTTGCTGCCCACTTTTCTGGAAGTTCCGGTCGGATCTTTAAAGTAGCCGCCCACCGCCACCTGAATCTGCTTGCTGCTGTTCAACAGCCAGAGCACAATGAACAATGCCATCATGGCCGTCACGAAGTCGGCATAGGCGACTTTCCATGCGCCGCCGTGATGCCCGCCGTGTGCAGCTTTTTTCTTGATGACAATGATGGGGCGTTGGGTTGCGGTAGGGCTCGGCATGTCTTATCCTCCTGCTTTAGCCGTTGCCGCCGCCGGGTCGCTGGTGCGACACGTCTTTTCTACTTCCTTGAAGCCCGGCCGCACGTGCCCGGGAATGGCGCGCCGGGCCACCTCTACCGCCATGATCGGAGGCGCTCCCTTCATGAAGGACGCAATCAGCACGCGCAGCACGTAGTAGTAGGCGTGCTCATCTTCGGCCAATTTCGCCATGTTGGCAGAGACCGGTCCCACCAATCCGTAGCAAAGAAGGATTCCCAGGAATGTTCCGACCAGCGCAGCTGCGACTTTGTGTCCAATCTCCTCCGGAGGCCCCCCGAGGGCGCCCATCGTGATCACCACACCCAGCACTGCCGCGACGATACCGAGTCCGGGAAGAGAGTCGGCCATGGTGCTCAGCGCCTGCACCGGCTGGCTGGAATCGTGATGATGTACATCCATATCCAGTTCCATCATTTGGTCGAGATCAAAGGGTTCCACCCCGCCGCTCACCGCCATGCGCATGGTGTCGCAGACAAAATCACGAACGTGATGGTCTTTGAGAAAAGCCGGATACTTTGACAAAACCGGGCTCTTGGTCGGATCTTCGACATCAGCTTCGAGCGCCACCAGCCCATCCTTACGCGCCTTGTTTAACAGGTCATACATCATCTTCAGCGTTTCCAGATATCTTTGCTTGGTGAACTTGCTTCCGCCGAACACTCCTCCGAATCCAGCCGCGATCTTTTTCAGAATATGCAGCGGATTTGCCACCAAAACGGTCCCAATCGCCGCCCCGCCAATGATGACGAGCTCAGCCGGCTGCATCAGCACTTTGAGGTTGCCGTGCTCCATCAGGTATCCGGCGGCTACGGCGCCGAACACGATCAGAATTCCAATAATCGCAAACATGACGGCTCGCTTTTAGTCCAAGTTCATGAGAATCTCACACGTGTGAGTCTCGCTTGCGTCGGGTACCAACTCGCGCTTTAGATAACAGAACTCTCCGCGATACGCGAACGTAACACGCCCTCTCCACAAGACATGGGTTTCCGCCAGCAGCTCATCAATCAGCCGGCGGTCGCGCTCGCTGTGATATTCCACATACAATACCTTCACCTCAGGTAAGTACTTACTCAAGGATCGCAGAATTGGCACTTCGCAGCCTTCGGTATCAATCTTCAGGATGTCTACGCTTTCGATGCTGTGCTCGCGGAGAAATTGCGATGCACACACCAAGCGCACCTGCTCTCCCTGGCAAGCAGTGCGCGTGGTGGCGCACACGGACGACTCGACACTGTCATGGTTGCCCTGAAATAGGGACAGGGTTTTTTCCCTCGAGTAGAGACCGAAAGGAAACACGCTTACATTGCGCAATGGCGCCACATTCTGTTGCAACAGCGACAACGGAGCGCTCCCCGGTTCGAAGGCACACACCTCCGCGCCGGGATAGCCCATCGCAAAATAGACTGACGCGGCGCCCACATTGGCCCCGATGTCAAAAATGGTTTTGACGCCAGCCACAAACGGAACATTCGGGTACGTGACTCCAGCGAAAATATCGTTCGCCACCTGGAAGCACACGTCGGTTTTGAACAGCTGGAACGGAAGCGTTCCTTGCGGTCCCTGAAGCGTGGCCTGAGCAACATCGGGCCGATTTAGTCTTTCCTGGCTCATTCCGTGTTCAATCTCCTGCACCCTGCGCCGCTTGCGTGACAGGCCGCTCCGCAGCCAACTGCCGCAAGCCCAACTCCCGAATCATGGCTTCAAGCATGGCCTCAAACAGGTAAAACCAGTGAATCAACGGCACCGTTTGCCGGAAGAGGCTGAGCACCATCGACGCCGTTTCCGCATGGTTTGCTAAGAAGGGCTCAAAGTCGACTGAGTCCCAGCGCTCCAGCGCTGCGACGGCCTGCTCAACTTCGTGACGGTGTTCCTCCACATAGCCGAGAATGCGAATCGCATTTTCCTCATCCATCCCCGTCAGATTCACCGGCATGGCCCATTCCCTCATCACCCGCGGATGCCGGCCAAACATGTAGAAATAGTCCGCGCCGTACACGCGCGCACGTCGGATGAGATTGCGTGCCGGGTACGGAAGGTGATCATGGAAGGCATGAGCGTCCGGATGGTAGAGCACCCTGTATCCCAGCTCGAATAGCCGGAGGCCGAGTTCCGTGTCTTCGCTGAGCTTGTAAATCGGATCGAAAGACCCAGCTTCCAGCACCGAGTCCCTGCGGACGCTTAGATTGCAAGTGATGAAATGCGAGTAGCCATAGGGGCACCCTTCCTCCATGCTTACCTGTGGAAACATGAAGGGTTCGACGCAGAAATATCGGGTGAGGGCCCGCTGCCGCGCCGCTGCCGGATATTCAAAGTTGCCTAGCACCGCCCATCGCTGTGAGGCGTATGCTCTTTGAACCAGCAGGTGCTGCTCCAGCAAGTCGCGGGCGCAGATGGTGTCATCATTCATCAGCAGCAAGTACTCGCCGCTGGCGTGTGCGACGCCATTGCGCCTCGCCGCGCCCGTGCCAGAGTTTGTCTGGCGTAAATACTGGAAGCGGAAGGGCGGGCGATATTGAGTCAGCAGTTCCTCCGTTCCATCGGAGGAACCGTCGTCAATCAGAATTACCTCGAAATCGGTGAATGGAAGCGATTGGTGTTCCAGCGCGCCAAGACACTTTCTAAGGATTGGCAACCGGTTGTAGGTGGGGACGATGACCGAGAATAACGGCCCATCCGACTGCTTTGGTTTGCCCCTCCTAACCGCTGGTGTTTGCACGGTTATGCAACGCCGGGCTTCGGCGCCGCAGCGCTCTGCCGTCTCCACATCCCCCAACTTGCGGTAACAGCGCTTCAGAAGAATAAAAACCTGTGAAGCGAAGTATCCCGCTCGCACTAGTCCCGCCGACCGTCCGAAAATGTGCCGCAGTTGTTCGCGGGCCTTTTCCGGTTCACCCTCGCAAAGCCACCGCTCGGCGAGACGCAGGTAGCACTCAAGTTGCCCCAAAACCCGATACTCACCAGTTCTTGGTGACAACCACTCTCGAAATAAGGTCTCCACTAACATCACCGAACAGTTTTCTTCGGCGTGAGCCCTTGGAGTGATGGAGAGAATCCGTTGCCACAGGCTCGCTAGGACTGCGGTCTTGAGGTCGTGCGGAAGAATTTCAACTTGCAGATTTCGTCCACTTTTGCGCAACGTGACTGCATCATCTTCCTCGGGAACGACCACAACATCAGCCCGCTCAAACGTCTCCCATTGCCGACTCGCCCAGTCTTCTGCTTTTTCAAAATCGACGAGTGTGGCTCGATCACTCCCGCGAGACGCGACCTGCAGTTCCTCGGTAAACACTGCGATCCGCGTTGCTGCCGAGTACCGCCTCAGATCGTCAAGGTATTGCTCCGGAACCGAAATGCCACGACTGAAACTTGGTACAAGGATTGCGACGTCGAATTGGGTCTGCTCAACCAGACTGCGGAAGGACCAGGACGGCGCGTCGCCTTCACGTCCCAAACAGAGCAAGCGTTCCGAATCGTTTCCATAGGTATGAATTCCCGCCTGATGGAGCAGAGGTTCACATTGCTTAGCATTCACTGCTTCGCGTGCGATGAACGTCACCTCGTCACCCTGCTCGCGCAAGGCGCGAAGAATTTGCATCATTCGCAGATCGCGACCGTCGCCTTCGGGATCTGGGAAGGTGTCACTGATCACCAGAACACGAAGTGCTCGTTCTTCGGAAAGCGCCTTATCGTGAGGAGAAGGTTTTCCGGCTGCCTGGCCCGCCAACAAGGCACTGACAATTGTCTGTTGCTCCGCGGGCAACGCTGGCAACGCTCGCATCAGCAAGGGAACTGCCCGAGCCGAGTCGCTCCGGCCGAGAAGCAACAATCCCAAATTGGCGGTGGCATCGGTGTTTTGCGGATCTAGCTCCAGAGCCCTGGCAAACCCGGCTTCCGCCTTGCTGATATGCCCTGCGCCAAGTTGCACCGCCGCCCAATCATTCCAAAGTTCAGATGTTTCCTTCGCCGCCAACAGTTCTTCCAGCAAACCCAAGGCCTCCGCTGCGCGGCCTTCTTGGAAAGCAAGGATTGCCTCGTTGTGCTTGCTCATGGGTCCCAGAAGACACAGCAATTCGCTCTCCTCATTCGTTCTTAATCAGAACGGCAGTTCTCCGGCCGGTATCCGTCCATCAGCAATCGTGTACCACAGGGCTTTGGGTGCCGATTTCTAGGGCGAGGAATAGGGGGCAGCCTCGCAGTTCCCGGGAGACCCGGCTCAGTCAGCTTGGCAAAAGACTTGCTCTTATGTCACCGCACGAGTCTGTGGATTAGCGCTTGATGAGGAAAGCATGCCTACTGTCGGCCTCTCGATGATCGTGAAGAATGAGGCGCAGACGCTGGGCCCGTGTCTCCAGAGCGTGTCCGGGATCGTTAGCCAGATCGTGGTTGCCGACACCGGTTCAACGGACAATACCGCTGACATCGCCCGCGAATCTGGAGCGACTGTAGTTTCTGTCCCCTGGGGGAACCACTTCGCCAACGCACGCAACGCCGCCCTCCAACTCATGCGGACAGATTGGGTCCTGGTTTTGGACGCAGACGAGGAATTAGATGGCGCGACCAAGAGTCAAATTCCGAACCTGTTAAGAACATCGAACGCCGGCGGATACCTCGTTCCCATTCACAACTACATCCCGACCGTCACCGGCCGAGGCTGGGACCGTATGGCCGAGCCGAACCAAAGCTCGCATCCTCGCGCCCAGCGCGCCCCCGCATATTTCGTTCACGAGAACTGCCGTCTGTTTCGCCGTGATCCCGAAATCTACTTCATCGGACGCGTGCATGAGCTTGTCGAACCCCGAATCAATGCATTGCGGCGGCCATTGCCCATGGCGACGTTCTGCATTCATCACTTCGGCCACTTAGTACACGAAGAAGCGAGAAACAAGAAGGCTGCTGCCTATCGCGACCTGTTACGCATGAAGGTACACGAGCTACCCAACGAGCCGATGGCTTGGATTCAGCTCGGCCTCCAGGAATACGAGTGCTCCCGGGAGCCATCGGAGCCGTTGCGCTGTTTTGAGCGTGCCTTGATTCTGGAGCCAAAAGCCACTCCGGCTGCTCTGTTCAAGGGAATGGTTCATCTCGATCTTGGCAACTATGACCAAGCCCTGGACGCGTTAGATGCCGCGTGCGGCGATAAGCGCAGCCGGGCGCTCCGCGAACACCTCCGCGGAGACGCGCTCCACAACCTCGGCCGTCTGCTGGAAGCCCGCTCGGCTTACAGCGATGCAGTCAGGTTCACCGGAAACGATCCCGTCTTGAGCAGCAAATTGGGATACACGGAAGTGAGGCTCGGCCGGACTAAGGATGGAATTACCAGGCTCAGGGCGGCCGCGGAGAAAGCCCCTGAGGTGATGGAAATTCACGAGCGGCTAATGAAGGCCTTTGTGGCCGTCAATACTCTCTCCGACGCGGCCGAGCAGGCGGAAATACTGGCAAGTCTCGAAGGCACGGCCAAAGCCTATCTTCGCGCTGCCAGCCTTCGAGTGCATGCGAATCAAAGTCAGCAGGCGAGGGAGGTCCTCAATCGAGGAATCGCGTGCTTTCCCGATTCCGCAGAACTTCGCCGAGCCTTCGCTGAACTCTGCGACGAGGCGGAAGCCCACAGACAGTAACTATGTCCCTGGCCCCCGTGCCCATGACAGGCCGCCGGACAGAACCGGTCTGATCCTGCGTCAGCTTACGGCAAGCTCCCTGCCATCGGAGCCCGATCAGATTCGGACGTTTTCGCAGGCGCGATAAACTCGACGATGAGGTAAAGAAAAACAGCCCTGGGTTAGCCGGCGCTGCTGGTTTTTGTCGGTGCGAGCAATTGGTAAATGGTGGCCCGGGATATTCCCAAGATCTCGGCGGCGTGAGATTTGTTACCGCCAACGCGTTCCAAAACACGTAACGCGTGTCGTTTCTGCAACTCTTCGAGTGAGATCAGAGTGTCGTCTTGCGCAGCGACGTATCTTGACTGCCCCTGTATTGGGTCGGGTAGATCGTCGACGTCAATGACTGTTCCGTCCACCATCATGCAAGCATTGCCGATAACATTCTCAAGTTCACGGACATTTCCGGGCCAGGAGTACATCGCCATGCGGGCTTGTGCCCGGAGTGTGATACCCGCTATGGGCTTTTTGTATTCCGTTGCGAACTTTCGCAAGAAATACCTCTCCAACAGCGGCAAGTCCTCTCGTCTCTCCACCAAGCGAGGCAGCTTGATCTCGACCATGGCCAACCGATAATACAAGTCTTCCCGAAAACTGCCATCGCTCACCATTGATCGCAAATCTCGATTCGTAGCAGCAATCACGCGGACTTCAACCGCTCGGGGAACTGGCGAGCCGACACGCTGTATCTCATGGTTTTGTACAACCCGGAGCAGCTTGCTCTGGGCCGTCAGCGGCATCTCTCCGATTTCATCCAGAAAAACCGTTCCATGATTCGCATACTCAAACACACCGAGCTTGTCTTGAGTAGCACCGGTAAAAGCACCCTTCACGTGACCGAACAGCTCACTCTCGAGCAACGATTCGACGATAGCCGAGCAGTTGCAGACCACGAAGGGACTGGAAGCGGCAGGGCTGAGACGATGCAGGGCGCCGGCCACCAGCTCTTTTCCAGAGCCGGTAGCTCCGGTTATAAGAACGGTTCGGAAATGCGGTGCCACTCGCCGAATTTTGGCGAACATATCCAACATGACCGGGCTACGCGCAACAATTCCTTCGAATTGACAAGCGTTGAGCAGTTCGTGATCGAGGCGGTAAGTCTTGTGCCGGTCCTCAGCCTCCGACAGTAGCTGAGAGATTCGGCGGCGGAGCTTTTCCACGCTGAGGGGCTTGTTGAGATAATCGCGTGCTCCCTTCTGAATCGCCTCGACCGCCGATTCAGTGGAGTAGTGAGCGGTCATCAATATCACTTCCGTACCCGGGTCTACGCCCAGAATTGACGCCAGCATCTCCAGTCCGCGAACTCCTGGCATCATCAGATCAAGGAGCACTATTCGCGGTCGAGCTCGCTTGAATATCTTCAGGCCTTCTTGGGCCCCGCTTGCAGTAAGAATTTCCAACCCGCTATCGAAGAGCGCGTCCTTGATCAACTCGAGACTTTGCGGTTCGTCGTCAATTGCCAGGAGCTTGGGAATATTGTCTTCATCCATAGGGGCCGGAGTAGCGATTTACGTTCGCCAGCGTACCAAAATTGAGCACGGGAAACGAAGCTGGAGAGCGAAACGTCGGAATTCCGACATCACGCTAAAGTCCATACACTCGCGCACTTGTGACGCTATATTGACGTCAGCCTCGCCGAGAATGGAGAATCTTAGCGGTCTCAGCACGAGCGGAAGACGAAGTAACGTCGTGGCGTCGCGGCAATCAGACCGTGCTCGCCCACGGGTTTTGCTGCTTGAGGACAATAAAGCTGACGCCAAACTTTCTCTGGCCGAGCTGGCGCGGTCGGGGTTTGAGATTGACTGCGAAATAATCAGTTCTTCGAAAGAATTCACTGAACGTCTCCGGACACAACTCTACGACCTGATACTTGCCGACTACCACCTCCCAGGCTGGGACGGCTTGCAAGCCTGGCGATGGTTACGGAATTCCGGCTGCGACACCCCATTCATTCTGGTCACTGGCCCACTGGGAGACGACCTTGCGGTCGAGTGTCTCAAGGCAGGAATCACCGACTATATCCTTAAGGACAAACTGGATCGCCTGCCGCACGCCTGCCGTCGCGCGATGGAAGAATCTAGGTTGCGCACAGAGCCCGATCGAGCTCAAAAGGAGCTGCGCGACTCGAATGCGCAGTACCGCCTCCTGTTCGATGCCAATCCCCTACCCATGTGGGTTTTTGACCGGGAGACTCTGGCCTTCCTAGCCGTGAATGAGGCGACCGTTCGCCACTATGGTTTTTCACGCCAAGAGTTTCTTGCCATGACGGTCCTTGACATAAGGCCGAAAGAGAATATTCCAGCCCTCCTCAAGGCTTTCTCGCATCCTCATGAAGGTCTCGGCTGGGCCGAGGTTTGGAGACACTGCAAGAAAGACGGAACCGTTATTGCTGTTGAAATTACGACTCATACGCTGATCTTCGGCGGACGACAGGCTGAACTCGTCCTGGCACACGATATTACTGAGCAGAAGAACGACCAGGAGCGACTGAAACAATCGGATGAGAGATTCGCGAAAGTCTTTCGATCCAGCCCTCTCGGAGTCACGATAAGCACCGGTGCGGAAGGGCGATATCTGGATGTCAACAACGCATTCTTGCAGATGATGGGATACACCCGCAAGGAAGTGGTCGGCCGCACCGCGAATGAATTGAACGTCTGGCTGGAATCCGAAGACCGGGTCGCGATCATCCAGCAGTTAGCTGGGTCCGGCAGAGTCACAGCGTTTCAGACGAAATTCAGAACACATTCTGGCGATATCAGACTTGTTGAGGTTTCAGCTGAGCTGATCGAGTTAGATGGGCAAACGTGTGTACTGGCAATTACTCACGATGTAACCGAAGCAAAACGCCAAGAAGAGCAGTTTCTACAAGCTCAAAAAATGGAGGCTATCAGGAGACTCGCCGGCGCCGTAGCTCATGACTTTAACAACATGCTCGGCGTCATCATTGGCTACAGCGAACTCTTGCAGGAACGCTTCGAAACAGGGCCCGCGCGTAAGGGAGTTGACGAAATAAAGAAGGCGGCAGAACGCGCTACCGGGTTGACGCGCCGGCTCCTGGCGTTCAGCCGACAGCGAGTCCTGTTGCCTAGAGTTCTTGACCTTAACGCTGTCGTGGGCAACTTGGGTAAGATGCTACTCCGCATGATCGGTGAAGACATCGAACTAGCAATCGTACCGGGATCCTCCATGGGCAGCATAAGGGCTCATCCCAGTCAGGTCGAGCAAATCATTATGAACCTGGCGGCGAATGCCCGTGATGCCATGCCGCAAGGCGGCAAGCTCATCATCACCACCAGCAACGCAGAGTTGGACGAAGCATACGCCTCACATCATCCGTCGGTCCGACCGGGTCCTTACGTGTTACTCACCGTGAGCGATACAGGATGCGGAATGAACACGGAAATCCTTCCTCACATTTTCGAGCCTTTTTTCACGACGAAACAACCGGGGCAGGAAACCGGGCTTGGATTGTCGGTGGTATACGGCATCGTAAACCAGAGTGGTGGGTACATCTCTGTCGACAGCGAACTCGGAGCGGGCACCACATTCAACATCTACCTGCCCCGAGTTGACGAAACCGCAACCACCGAGCATCGCAAGACGGACGCCCCACCCGTCCTAGAGGTTCTGAAACCTCCCCCGTACGCACGCTGATCTACCGGAACTACATCGAATAGTTCATTCCACCAGTCTCCGGTCTGACATCCTCTCTAAGACATGCACTATTCCCCCCCGCTGTTGCTTTTGATGGCAGCCCCGCAAATATCAACCTCAATCGAACACACACTGCTCGTCCTTTCCACGCATGCCTTGCCGCGGATTGAGAAGAAGATCAACTCGCCATCAGTCCAGTTGTTTGCAGAAACTTCTGACCTGAGCACGGCAGCGAAAACTTCGATCTCATCGTTCTTCTTGGCTTGGTAGTCGTCTGCGACGGCGATGTTTGCGGGGAGCATCACGATCACCGTTGTAGTCTTGAGTTTGTCTATCATTTAGCTTCCGCCGAGCCCACCTTTTGCGCGAGTTGCCTCAGATATGGCATCGGAATCACAACTGACGCTTGCGTAAAGATCACCCTGCCGAGTTTTTCCGTAAGCTGCTAGACAAAGCAGCGCGACGCCGCAGCAGAGTCGCTAATGCGGACGGCAGTCTAAGACTCGTACTCCACCACTGATCCGCCACCTAAGCCACGGCAACATTAAAGAATCCCAATCAATGTACCGATATAGGCCCCGCAAAGTTCGAACAGGGAGCATTTGGCCTTCGTTGGAGGCGAAACTTATGCGCACTACATCGATACTGCTGATTGTTGTGTTGGGCCTCTTGGGCACGCAGGCATTTGCCCAGAATGAAGTCTTCCCCTCACAAACCTTAGTCGTCGCTCGGCCCCCCGACATCTCGGTCAGCATCGCTCCGAACAAAGTGGAGAGACCGCGGATCGTGGACCGCAAGTTTCTTCTCCTGGCGGGACTAGCGGCTACAGCCACAGCTTTAGACGTGATTACGACCTCTCGTTGCATGTCCACGTACGCAAGTTGTCAGGAGGGAAACCCGCTGGTCGGTTCGTCTCCCTCACAAGCAAAGCTCTACGCGGTCAGTTTCTCCGTGCTGGCTGGTCAGCTGTTGGCCAGCGCCTGGCTGCGTCGACGGATGCCTCACAGAAAACTGTGGATGATCCCGCCGATTGCGGCAACCGCAGGACATGGAATCGCAGCAGCTCTCAACGAGCGCACGATGCACCAACTCGGGGAGTCCGCCTCGCAATAGAGTGCGATGGAGGCGCCATTCGCAGCCAGCGCGGTAACTGCAGCTCTGGACTTCGCGATGATGTACCGCTTCTGAGTTAGACCATCACAGCAGGACCGGCGAATTAGCTCGTCTCTTTGCAGCTTCTCCACCTTGCTAGTGACGCGAGGTCGGTTCCAACGACCGCCCCGCAGCAGCACCGGCATCATGGCAAACCAAAGTAACGCCGCTGGTTGCGATTGGTGATATGCCCTGAGGAGAAGTGCCGATGAACAGTCCATCCTGCCCATCGCAGCAGAAGCATCGTCGTAGTTCGCGAGAAACTGTTGTGTACCGATCATGATGAACCGAATCGAGACTCCGTTTGCAGACGAACGCTCAAGACTGAGCACCAACCAGAAGGCGCTCAAGATCAACCTCGACCCACTGCGTTACGGCACATTCGCTGAAATCGGCGCTGGACAGGAGGTTGCTCGCTGGTTTTTCAAAGTGGGCGCCGCCGCCGGCACAATTTCCAAGTCGATGTCAGCGTATGACATGGCCGTTAGCGATGCAATTTACGGGCGCTGTAAACGGTACGTTTCCCGGGAACGCTTGCAGAGCATGCTCGATCACGAGCATCGATTGAACATGGAGAGGCTGCAATCATCGCGTGGCAGCAGCACCGCTTTCTTCGCATTCGCCGACACCGTAGCGGCCCGCAACTATCAAGGCACCAACGAATGCCACGGCTGGATGGGGGTGAAGTTTCAAACCCACCCACGGGATGAAGACAGCCAGGTCATTATCCATGTCCGGATGCTTGATCATGAGAACGGCCTGCAGCAGGAGGCCTTGGGAGTTGTCGGAGTCAATCTGCTTTACGCCGCCTTTTTCCTGCATCATAAGCCGCACTTGATGCTTGAATCGCTGTTGGACAACCTTACGACGGTGCGCCTTGAAATCGATATGGTTGAGTTTTCTGGCATCGAGTTTCGCCACGTCGATAACCGCGTGATGAGCCTCAAGCTGGTGCAACTCGGTCTGAGTGGGGCCGCAATCTTTGGGCCGACGGGTGAGGTGCTACAGCCTTCGGAGTTGCTGCGCAAACGCGCGATCCTGGTGGAGCGAGGCAGCTTCCGCCCCGTGACTAAGGTCAACATGGACATGGTCCGTTGCGCGTACGATCGCTTTGCTGGCGAGTCGGAGGTCAGAGAGAAACAGGTCGTACAGCTAATGGAGATCACCATGCGAAATCTTCTCGCAGCGGGTGAGATCGATCTCAGTGACTTTCTGGCACGGGCTGATGCACTGGGCGCCGTGGGTAAGACGGTGCTGATCTCGGACTACTTCGAATACTATCGCCTGGCAGCGTACTTGACGAGATACACAGCAGAACCCATTGCGGTGACCATGGGCGTGGCCAACCTCCTCGACCTATTTAACGAGAAGTACTACACGGAGCTTGAGGGCGGCATCCTGGAGGCCTTCGGAAAGCTGTTCACCAAAGACTTGCGGCTCTACGTGTATCCACTGCGGGACCACGCCACAGGCACCCTCAAGCTAGTAGAGAACGCGGAAATACCTGCGGCCCAACACAATCTATTCCGGCACCTGGTGGAACGGGGCAGAATCAAGCAACTCGACAACTTCGATGAAAGCCTGCTGCACATCTTCTCTCGCGATGTACTGAGACGAATCAAGGAGAACGACGCCTCGTGGGAGGGCATGGTGCCTGCGGAGGTTGCGGAAATGGTGAAACACCGTCAACTTTTTGGCTACCGCGACCCGGAAGTTCGAGATGATGCTTCGTTCGCTGCGACGAATCGATCAGGCGCATAGGTGCGCGCCTTCCGGAGAAGGCTTCGTGCCGGGAGTCGAGGCAACAACGGCCCACAGCGTACGAACTGCGGATGGGCCGCCAAGTCTCTGAAGTTACCCAGAAGGGAAATATGACCAGCGGACTCCGCGTCCCCGACGTTAGATTGTGGTCGCTCTGTCCGCCATCGAACACCGTACGCCAGCGTGCCGACCGAACGCCAATGGCAGATCTACAGTACGGATTATGGTTTGGCCCAACGTACGAGGACGCCACGCTTGAGCCTTCGGTTCCTATTCCTCAAGGTTGCACTCGCTGCTACGGCCTTGATCCTTGTCCTGTCGTGCCTCACCCATCCCTCTACTGTGCGGTTGATCTTTGGGGTGACGCTTGGGCTTATCACGAGCTGCCTTCCCGAGTCTCTGGGTCCTCTATCCAGATTTCTTGCTGCGCTAGTGGGCCGACCGGATCAAGTCACGCCCAAAGGTACGGATCAAAGTGGCCAAGAGAACGCTAGGCGAGTGACAACCTTAGATCCCGCAGCCGACTCTTCCAACAGTTCTTTGCCCTCAACCCAAACACGCGCTTAGTTAGGCGTGCGATAGCGTACAGAAAAACAAATGACTTGAAAGTGTTAGCGTCTCCGATCTATAAGGACGCGCATGAGCGATACTATTCGTGACGACGCTCATGAGTGGCGACAACTTTGCCAAGCTGCCTTCTTGGAACTTGACCCGGTAAGCTTGCTGCAACGGATTGCGGCGGCGCGCAGCGCCGTTTTTGACCGAATTGAAGACCGCCTTTCAAGACCACCAGATAGCGAAGAATGTGCGCTGCGCAATGCTTTAGAGACGCTGAGCACGCTGCGCGAGCTTGCGGAGCGGGACCTTGGCCAACAGAAAAAGACCGCCCAAATACAGCATTTAGCTGCAGGCTATGCTCGTAATCCTAAGCGTGAGTCGTCTGCATAACGATGGAGTTGCGATTCGAGTGGCCAAGCCTCAACTCGACTCGAATCCCGTGCGGGAATACCCGTCTGAAAAAGCGGCACGAGCAGTCCTGTCGGGTTTCGAAATTAGCCAAGAAGAAATGGATTGTCACTTGAAGCTACTTCCTCAAGTCGGCGAAAACGAGCAGTTGATTTTCCCTCCGATGGATGTCCCACAGGATGAACTCCTATCACGCGGATTTCGACTGTAGCAGGGGCGATTGAGTCTGGGGGCCACGCTGGTGAATCGTGGTCGCGGCTTCGATTGAGTCGGCAGAGCCGTATCAGCTGACAATCGCGATAGTGCTTTCGGGTTGCCTAGACCGTCGGCTGAATACTTAGATTTTTCACTGCCTGGAGGCGTGGATCAAGCAACCACTTCAGCGGCCAAAGCGTCTGAGATATGGCGACTCGGGGGAGAAGCCAGCAACGAATGCGCCTCATGACTTAACCGGGTCTGGGGCGTTTTCGTGTTCTGAGAGACTCGAACTTTACGAGGATTACAGTTTTTTCTGTGTGGGGTGATTTTGAGAAGACGTTCGGCTGCAGCGCGGTTGCCCGCAGGTTCGAATGGACCGAAATGTACAGCACGGTGAATACGCATTTTTCCTGATTGCAGTCATCCGCGCAGTGCCCCACAATGTCCATCATGCGGGATGTGATATTTTACCGCGAAGCATCAAATCCTCCCAGATCAGGAACGAGCTAGCCCGACTGGATAACGAGCAGACGGATTTTTATAGAAATAATGATCGGGCGAAGCACACACAAACCGAGATCGCGGGACGAAAGAAGTGGCGTCAGCTTATTCGAGTATTGTTTGACGAACTGGACGAATTGAGAAGGGCAGCATAACCCGCTACATTCAACCTCAATACCGTGAATCCATTCTGTCAGATCGAGATGTCGGAACGCCGTGCGGAAAGCCTGCGGTATTCTGTGAGCACGCGGTGATTATTACTTGAGGAATGTATGCGTGGGGAGATCTGTTCGAAATGAGCAACACTCATTTCGCCTAACCTGGGTCTTCGCCTGGCAAGGCCGTTTAGCGCGGAGCATCGCGACCGTTTGTGTTTCTTAGCTCCTGCTGTAGTGTCCAAACTGCATTCACATCTGGCGGGTTAACCTCGGGCACCGGTGTTGGGGTACTCCGAACAGTTCCATCAATTCCGTTTGGTCCATAGATTCCTGCGTGGCCCGAAACAATACACGCCGAACACAGAAGGGGCGAGGTGTCTAAGGTAACCACCTTGGAGAATTCAGGTAATCGCCGGATGGCATGACCGGCAAAGCGGGCCCTAAAGTGTCCTCATGCTTATTGGATGTCGGGGACGGCATCCCTACCACGAGATCCCATCACACTCATTGGTGCCGTCCCTTCAATTTTTACGAGTCCAAGGCTTCCGTCACAAGCGTGTCCAGCCGGCCCTGTCGCCCTTTCACCCACTGAGCGTGCTTTTCCGTCGTCTTAATGCTTTCGCGGGCTAACAGCTTTCAGACCTCTTCCAATGGGACGCCTTTCTGCAAGAGGTCCAAGGCGAAGGTATCCCGTAGCCGGTGGCTCATCACGTGCCCGGTCTTCTTGATTCCCGCGTCCGCAAACAGCTTCGCAACTCCCGGAGCCGGGCTAGCTCGCGGGTGTATTTGCCGATCACTTTAATCTGCAAACCGCGGTTGAGCCAGGTGGCCCTCAGAACGCTGCCGCTGCATTTACACTTGGCAACTGATAGAAACCTAAGACCCATTCGCTGTTTTATACGGCTGCTTTTATTCTTGACAGCGTAGTCTTATCCGAGTAAGACTGAAATAGTCTTACCTGAGTAAGACTCGAACGAATTCTCCTTGTTCTACGTCCTCCATTCTCGGGATGGCGTAAGGAAACAAGAGGAGATCATCGATGGCGGATGCAGGTTCAAGCCTTGCTGTTCCGTTTTTCTATTACGGCTCACATGCACTGGACCTCTTCGCCAGACCTGCCCTCACCACCGATTGATGGGATAAGCTTATGCGTCGTCTTCTCCATTGGGGTGTCCTTCTCGCTTTCCCGTGGAATTGGGCTGGGGGGCAGACCTTGACTCGCCGGCCAGAACAACCGGCACCCGCAAGCAGCAGCGCAATTCCCTCCCAACCAGCACCGAGTCTAATTCCCTTGACGGTGCCGACCGGCACACCCTTGAAGGTCGCCCTCGATCAGGAAGTGCGTGTACAAAAAGTCGGACAAACAGTGCACGGAAAAATAGTGGAGCCAGTGTATGGATTCGACAAGCTGGTCGTTCCAGCTGGGACTGAAGTCGTCGGCAAGATCTCAGCCATTGATCGCGTGCCAAAGAAAGGGCGCATCGTGGCCGCCATGAATGGCGAGTTCTCGCCTTCCCGGCAAGTGCAGGTCGACTTCAGTGAACTCGTGCTGGCCGATGGCCGGCATGTGCCGCTACAGACCGACGTTAGCTTAGGATCCGGCGGAGTTTTGCAGTTCGTGCCTGCCCGCGAAAAGGAAAAACAAGAGGGTAAGAAAGACGAAGCCAGGAACGCCGTTTCTCGAAAGATCGGCGAGGCCAAGAAGGAAGTGAAGCGCCAGTGGGATGCCGCCAAAAAGCAGTTTCACGAGCCCGGGAAGATGCACCGGATGGAGCGGTTCGCGGTCGCACAACTCCCGTACCATCCGCAGTTCATGGATCCCGGGGCCAGCTTTAACGCGGACCTGCGACGCCCGCTCGATTTCGGAGCAGAGCCGCCTACGCCCGCTGTACTGGAGCACATCGGGACCCCGCCACCTTCGGGGAGTATGGTGCATGCGGTACTCGTCACGCCACTCGGTTCCGCGCAAAGCAAGAAAGGGGATGCGGTGGAAGCGGTCATCATCCAGCCGCTTCGTGGTCTCCGATCACTTGTTTCTTCCCGAGGGAAGCCGGCTGAAGGGTTCTGTACTGCAAGTGCGTCCCGCGCGTAGGTTCAGCCGAAATGGACAGCTCCGCATCGTGTTTCACCAGGTGGTTCCTCCGACCGGGATTCAGCAAACTGTAGAGGCCAGCCTGGAAGGTGTCGCTGTGGAGAAAGGAGAACATCTGAGCCTTGACTCTGAAGGTGGGGCGCAAGTTACCACTCTCAAAACACGGTATCTGACGACGGCGATTTCCGTCCTGTTGGCCAGTTCCTCCATCGGGGATGGTCACGGCCGAGATAATGATGGGGATCTGCGTGGCGGAAGGGGCAATGTGGGCAGTGGCGCCGCGAATGGAGCATCTGGATTCAGGTTTCTAGGCACGATCGTGGGAGCGTTCGCGCACTCCCGGGTCGTGGCTTCGGGATTTGGCCTCTATGGAGCGGCCATGTCAGTGTATTCCCACTTCCTCGCCCGAGGCCGTGATGTGGTTTATCCGAAGGACATGTCGATGATGATCGGGATGGGGACGAAGGAGAAGCAGCCGCGGGCGGCGGGAGCGGAACCGACTACAAATCCGAGCGGGGGAAACATAAGGCCACGCTAGAGCGGCTTCACAACTCCACGCACGTCGTGTAGCAACGCCTGAGGAGGGACAAGTTGCATCGTATTTGTCAACAGCTCACGGGATCGATCTCGCCCAAGGGAACAGATCAAGTTACCTAGACGCGCTGCCAGGCAAAAGCACCGAGGTTTTTTCGTGGGTGGGGATGGCTCCCTTCTGTATTGAGGGATTCAGACGAGATGCTCCTTCTCCATGTGATGACGATGGAGGAATCGGGACGTATCAACGAACGGCTTTCAGGTTCTCTTCACCTTGAACGGCATATTGTCTGTCGAAGGAGAAACCCATGAGCTTTTTACGAATGACTGGACTAGCGGTTGTCGCCACTATTTGTTTCACTTTTCCACTCTTGACACAGGAAAGGAAAATCAAACGTTCAGACTTGCCAGCAGCGGTCGAAAAGACTGTTGCCGCGGAGGGTCAAAGAGGTACAATCCGCGGCTTTTCCAAAGAAAGAGAGAATGGGCAAACCTTCTACGAAGCTGAGTTGATAGTCGATGGACACAGCAAAGACATTTTGATCGATGCCAGCGGCGCAATCGTGGAAGTGGAAGAGCAAGTCGCAATGAATTGGCTATCTCCCGCGGTAAGGGACGGACTTCAGGCCAAGGCCGGCAACGGAAAACTGGTCAAGGTTGAGTCCCTGACTAAAAAAGACAAGCTTGTGGCATACGAAGCACAGGTCGTGACTAACGGAAAAAGGTCGGAAGTACAGGTCGGCCCCGATGGAAAGCCTCTGGATCACGATGAATGATCTCGATCCGCGTAAAAGTGCCATCCCACCAAGGCGCAGCAACGTTGGGTGGGCGGCGGGTTCGGAGAATGTCATTTCACGTCCGGCGCGGTAGAGGTCCAGTGTTTCGGCGGAGAAGCGTTGCGCAGGTGCCGCGGCCATCGGAGACTTGCATGGGAAGCTTGAGAGGCCGAGCGTACATGTTCAACCTCTAAGAGTGAGTTTTGCCACGTCAACTATGGTGCTACCGTCAGCAGCAGAGTTGCGCCTACTCGATATCTTATGGCGCTTAGGGGAAGGCACGATCGAGGATGTTTTGCAAGCTTCATGCGAATATCCGCCACGAAATTACAAGACGGTGCAAACCGTCCTGCGCCTCATGGAAACCAAAAAGTTGGTATGCCATCGCTTGTCGGGCCGAGCCTTTGTTTATCAGCCGCGAGTCATGCGTGACAAGGTGAATCGGCTCGCCCTACAAACACTGGTCAAGCGGCAGTTTGGCGGTTCGCGCACGGAACTTCTATTGAATATGCTTGAAGATCAAGAGTTAGAGGTGGCCGAGTTGGAGGAGCTTGAAACTCTGATCCGTCGCTATCGTAAGTCAAAGCAGAGCCCTGACCGGCGGGCTGATCGTAACAGGTGAGGTTATAAAGGACATGTTCGTCGATACCAATCTATCGGCTGTCAGTACATGGATGACTTATTTTGTGCAGATTGCGCTGGGTTATCTCACTACTCGGGGGCTTTGCGCGCTGATCGACAGTCCTCGCATTCGCTTGAGGCTGTGGGGGTGTTTTTTGTTTCTGACCATTGCCGGCTGGACGATTTTCGGTGTTCACGTCTCAGCAGGCAGCTCCGCCCCCTTGACGACCGGTTCCCTTCACGTGGTAGGCAATCGCGGGCAATGGGGTTTCTGGCCGGTAAGCGGGTCGTGGGCTGGACATCTGGCCTGGGTTGGACCATGGACTTGGCGCCTCTACCTCTCCATAGCCATCATCTTCATGCTTCAACTACTTTGGAAGTCGCTGCGACTCAGGAGTTTTCTACGGACTGGCCAAGCTCCTTCCGAGGAGGTAGGTCTGCTCTTTCAAAAACTCTGTCGGGAGATGAAGGTTTCACGGTGCGATTTAATCCTGCTCCCTGAGTTGCGTTCTCCTGCAACTGCTTGCTGGTGGCGGCCGCATGTCCTCCTGCCCACTGAGTTGGTTCCTTTCCTGGACAGTGGCCAGCTTGCTGACGTTCTGCGACACGAGCTCGTCCACGTTAGGTGTCGCCACTATTTGTGGGATCGTCTGGCAGCTCTCGGATGCCGACTCGTTTTCTTCCACCCGGCGGTTTGGTTTGCCCACCGGCGCATGCGCCAGGAACGGGAATTGGCCTGCGACCTGGCAGTGGTGCAAGACGGTGTGGATCGTCGGTTGCACTACGCCGAATGTCTTGTCAAGCTTGCCCGTTGGTGGTTTCTAGCCCGAAGGAACTCGCCAGATGCCATTGGTTTTTCCTCGTCTGAATCTCTGCTGTCCGCGAGAGTGCGGGCTTTGTTGCGCGAGACCTCTCCTTGTTCCGGGTTTCAACAGGCAGCACGGCATGGGGTTGTCGCCGTTGTGGCGACCACCGCCGTATGCTTCTTGCCAAATATTGGACTCACCCTTTATGAGTCGCGACCGTGGGCTTCGGTGGTCGCTCCAGTGCAGCACCACAGTGCCAGTCCTCGTAGACAAGTCGTCGGCACAGGCAGAGAATCTAAGATGCCGACCCGGAAAGCACCCTACTCCGAAGTTTCACTGGAGGCACGGCTAGCGCCCGTGCAAAATGGCGCGATGAGTCAACCCTCGGCCCTCTTGGAGCATTTGAGCTCACCCGCGCTGCCGGTTTTGTTGAATCCGTCGACAGGTACGCCTCAAGCTCCTGGAGCAAATTCAACACCGGCACTCACTGGGAATGATCGAAGCGGATCTGTTGCGTTGCACCCCGTCTGGGACGAGTCGCCGATGCCTCGACCTCCAACCACGGCGCCGAATTGGCAGAAAGCTACGATAGACGCAATTAACACCGGGATAAATCTCGCGACGGGTGGAGGGGAATCAGGAGACGGCCAAGTTGAGCAACAAGGAAAACATTGATGACAACATCTCCTCCGAGGCCGTATGCCCTCTGCTGGGTGAGTGCTGCTAGCGATCCGAGTACGATACGCACTGGCATTGCTGTTTTCGCTCGCTCTGCTTACCGGAAATTCAGGAGTGTGGGAGGCGGAGCTTACACGCTGCGGGCTGGGGGCGAAGGTTTTCGAGGCTCAGCCATGTCCGTCGTTGTTTCCCATCAACCCCTCAGTGGCAAGGTCAAACTGAAGATTGCCATAAAAGAAAACGTGACCGTAAGCGCAGCTGGGTCGGAGCCCGTCGCCTCAGATTCAAATGCAAACGCCATAAGGCTGACCGACAATTTTCTTCGTGCGCTCCCAACCGAGGGTCCGGACCTGCAACCGGTACTGAGTAAGTTTATTTCTCCCGCGGCTGCGGGGACCGCAGGAATTTCCCTGGTGTTGGACGGTCTAGAAGCCGATCAACTGGATGACATTCCGAGTTCCTCCATAAAGCGAATCACAATCGACAAGAATCCCTATGCTGCGGAATTTCGCCGACCCGGGGAAGCTCGCGTGGAAATTACGACGAAGTCGGGCTCGCCGACATTGTTTCACGGTGGCATTGCCTTATTTGCGCGCAGCAGCCCAGGCTTCCGGTGGGCGGGAGTCTTGGGCGAGAGCAGCGCGGCCCGGAACGCCTCTCCAAAGGAACGGTGTTCTGACAATTCCCTCACGACGTTCCCCAATGCGTACACTGCCTCGCCCCATCTGAAGAAAACTTGAAATCTTTGCTGGGGAGGAATATTGCAGCAGCCCGTAAAACGACCGCCTACTGATCGTCCCCGTTGTTCTCTGAAGCACTTTTGTCCGCTGGTGTGAAGAAGCCAAAAAGTCCGTGCGCCTCGCCGCCGATACCGGCAGTAAAGAACAACCAATTGCTCGGTCCGGCACCTTTGCCGTTGCCAAAGCGCAGCGCCCACAGGCGATCGTTTTGCAGCCCATGTCCATTTGCATCGCGGAGGAGGCCATCGAAGTGGCCGCTCTTAGCGTCGTAGACCGCAATCTGTCCGCTGCCTGCGTTTCCGATCAGCAAGTGGTTGCTGAAGAACCCGAAGTTCGCAGGCGCAATCGCGACCCCCCACGGCGCATTGAGCCATGGCCCCTTTTCTAATCTCTGTAGCAGCTTGCCTGTAGGAGAGAATTTGTCCACAAATCCGAGGCCCGGGAAGTCGAAGTCGTCGTGCTTGTTAGCATTCTGTTTCGCGTACGTGACATACGGACTTCCATTAACCTCTTGCACGTTGAACGGAGCAAAGCCGTCCGGAATTTCGTGATCCATGAACGCTTGATCATCGCGATCACTATCACCGTCGCCATTAAGGTTCACGGGCTTGAACGTGGTGTCGTAAACCTCGATGCGACCTGAGCGAAAATTCGTGACGTAAAGAAAAAATGGTCCACCAGCCGACATCTGCGCGATTGTCGCGCCTTTGTAGACTGCACCCGTGGCGGCAGTTGGATTGGTGGATTTTATCTACTACCACGAATGCGTCGTGGGGAAGGTCATTGGAATTGATAGCAGGACCCCAAGCCACAATCGTGCCATCTTCGGTGACAAATGTGAAAACTGACGCGGCTTGTTTGCCGTTCACGTGAAACATGAAACCCGATCCTCCGCTGAACACTACACCGGTCGGAGTTCCTTTTCCGTTTCCCTTCGCGTCGAGAGGCGGAATGTTCACCACCAAGGGGACAATCGCTCCCGTGCCGTCGTACAGAGTCGAGACACCACCATTGTTGTCCGACACCCACCGAAGCTGCCCGAACCCGGTATCGGATTCCCTCCAAGGCGTCGCGGGGGCGCCGATCTAAGGTCTCCCCATATGGCGGCACTTCACCGGGTAACCGACCCACACCCGAACCGACTTTGCAGCATGTCCGAACGGTACGCGTACAGAAAACGCACAGCGTGCCGGGACCGTCGCATTGCTGCCCCGCGCATCGCGCAGCCGCCGGAACTGATTCAGCCAAGCGAAGCTCCGCTCGACCACCCAGCGCCATCGACCGCACGCCGTGTACTGCGTACCCGTGTTGCTGATGCATGTGCCGAAGCTCGTGCGCGAGGATGTAGACCGGCGCCTCAGTCTGGCGCCCAGCAACAGCGTCCCACCCTTGTGCTGTCGGTATGCGGTACAACCGGGGAAGCCGTCTCTTGTCGATGCCTGCGGGGAATCCTCGGACGAGACTCGCGCATTGCTTGACCACCCACATCATCGACATTTGCACGTGGCGCACTGACGACGTGGTGTCTCAAGTGCGCTCGGTGCCCGTGAAACTGATCCCGAAAATAGATGATCTCCCTCAGCTTCTACAAAGCATCAAAATGGAGGTGGAATGACTTGATCCAAATGCTGAATCGCTCCTTCATCCGGTCCCTTGGGACTCTCTTTGCATCGGCCGCGTGGCTTATTTCGCCGACACCCGGCTGTGCGGATCAGCCTGCGGACGAACACGTGATGCTGGAGTTGGTTTCAGAACAGGATGCGCTTGTGCCAGGGAAAGACCTTTGGTTAGGCTTCCGATTTGACTTGCAGGACGAGTGGCACACTTACTGGATCAATCCTGGTGACTCCGGTGAGGCGCCACGTATCGAGTGGCAATTACCGACGGGATTTCAAGCAGGTGCGATTCAGTGGCCGTACCCTGAGCGTCTTTCCACCCCTCCCTTTGCAGACTACGGATATGAACATCAGGTATTGCTCATGGCCCCGGTTCGGCCGCCGGCACAATTAAGGGAAGGAGAAACGCGGAAAATTGCCGCCAGAGTGCGCTATCTTGTATGCCGCGACGTCTGTATTCCCGGACAGACGCAGCTTGAGTTGTCGCTGAGGGTGAAGAGCGTTGCTGCGGCTTCGCCGGCGGGTGAACTATTTCGCGCCGCCCGGGCTAAGCTGCCGAGAGCCGCACCACCCAGCTGGAAGATCTCAGCCGCCTCTATCGGAGACGAGTTCGTTTTGGATCTGAAAACCGGAAAATCGGCCAAAGCGCCCCAATTCTTTCCACTGCATGCGGAGCAAATCGAAAATGCCGCCCCGCGGGATGTAACCGCGTTTCCTGGCAGCATTCGTCTGCATCTTAAGAAATCGAAGCACTTGTTGAAATCCATCCCTCGCCTGGAGGGGATCATTGTTCTTGCTTCCGGAAAGGCATACCTGGTGGATGTTCCCGTGTCCCAATCACGCAGGAGCGGTCACCCGCAATGAACGGACTAATGGAGGAGACTATGAAGCGGAATCTGTGCTGCGGCCTGGTCATCACACTCTTGTCGATTTCGTCGGCTTATGGCGTGAAGGTGGGCGAATCCGCGCCGGAGTTCCAAGCCACTGATAGCAATGGCCACGTACGCAAGCTCTCCGAGTATCGGGGGAAATTCGTGGTACTTGAATGGCACAACAACGGCTGTCCGTATACGGAGAAACATTACGAGAGTCGCAACATGCAGCGTCTACAGAAGGAATGGACGAGTAAAGGTGTTGCTTGGTTCACAGTGATCTCCTCTGCACCGGGCCAACAGGGATATGTCACAGCCCCACAGGAAAATGAATACCTGAAACAGATGAACGCTTCACCCACGGCTGCGCTCCTGGATCCGCAAGGAGATGTAGGGCGACTTTACTCAGCGAAGACGACTCCGCACATGTTTGTTGTCAATCCCGTCGGTGTGTTGATCTACGACGGAGCCATCGACAGTAAAGCGACCACAGACCAAGCCGACATCCCAAGCGCAAAAAACTATGTCTCGCAGGCGCTGCAGGAAGCGATCGCGGGCAAGCCAGTGAGCACGCCGACCAGCCGTCCGTACGGCTGTTCAGTCAAGTATGCCCACTGAGAGTCTCGCGCGTGATTTACAGCAGTCCAAAGAGCCTCTCGGATGGAGAGTATGAACAGTCTGCTGGCAATCGTCGCCCTGGCCGGGAGCGCCGCCGCGCGGTTGGGTACCTGAATCTCCAACCACCTTTTGTCCGTCTGATTAATCCTAGCCCGGCAGCACAATTAGTGAATAGAACGAAACAAAGACCAAACTGACCCCACCACCACTCCGCGATTGCTGGTGTGAACGCCTGTGGCTGTTGAAAAACTCACTCCGAGAAATTTGCAGAAAATAAATCGCGTTAGTATGCCCTACGAACGATTTTCTCTGCACGCTTAGACATCTTCTATCCCCGAAATTCTCTCTAGTTTCTGAAATATCGAGTTTTTCATCAGCCACAGGCGATTGCACTCATAGCAGGTTGGTGTCTGGCGCCAAGGCCATACCGTTAGTATTGGAGACGCGCTGCACGGTCGGCGTAAGCAATTCCCCATTGCTGTAGGCGCTGGACAAGTTCGGCCGGCACACCGGCATCACGGAATTGCTTCGCCGCCTCCCATACCTTCCCGCCACTGATACCCCCGTAGGCGCGGGGTTGAGTGTAAGAGCGCCTGGGCAACCCGATCGGCAAGTGCTTTGCAATCGGGTATTGCAGGTTCTTGTCCATCCATGCGGCAAGTAGCGAGATGGTTAGAGCCTGATGTACCTCGACCGGCAGTGGTTTAAAGATTGGCGCCCAAACGGGACTGATCATGATGCGGGGATCGATGTTCTCGTCCGGCCGCCAACCCTCCTTGAGGTCGTCGGGGCCCAAGTGGGGATCGGTAGATTGCAGCGCTTTGATTACGGCCACAAGGAGTCGCGCCGGTTCCGGTTGGTGTGTCTGCGCATGAAGGTCGAGGAACCCGCCAATCAGATATACCCAATCCACTGGGCCGCGGTCTCGGTGTCGATGATTGCCGCTATTCAGGACGACCTGCAACTCGTACCAGGCCGTTGTGAAATATTCGTTGGTCAACGTGCTACCGCCAACTCCGGCCGCTCCATTGGGGATGTGGGCAGCCGATGGAGCAGACTCTGCCGGAATGGTGTTGCACCACGTGCGGGAATCTGCGGTCAACCCAAAGAAGTCGCGCCCGCGCCCTTCAAGCCCAAACTCCTGCGTCATTTCCCACGTCTTCACCAGTTGCCACAGCTGGGTCGAGTAAATCTTATTGGTCAACTCTGGCGACCAGGCCGCTTCTGCTTTGCCAACGCGTCTGAGGAAGGAGTGTCGAGCTTCAGACCACTGTTCGAAGGCGGCAACGACCGGGCGAATGTCGTGATCCGTAGTCTGAGCTGCCGCCAGGAGTGGGCGCAGCGCCGGCTTGTTTCCAATCTGGCGTTTGCTTTCCGGAGTCGTCTCCCCGCCGTACAAGGCCGCGAACGCGCTCTGTGTAAAGGCTGGTCCCCATGCGTCCTTGGGATGTACGCGGGGCAGCCATTGGCTCCAATCCGGGAGTTGCAAGGCGATGGGAATCTGACGAGCATTGAGGTTGCCGTCGGGGCGAAAGATGTCCGGAGTAATCCGCTCCACGAGTTCACGGAGGTTGGGAGCGTTTCCCGCTCGATTTGATGCCGCTGTGTTCATCCCTTCGCCGTGTTGGCGAACCAGATATGGCAAGGCGTCCGTGTCCTGGTCGAGGACCCATGCGAGTCCGGCACCTGCCGCCCAGCTCGATATCGGTTGCTCGTCCAGTCCGGGTCCAGGTTGGTACGGAGGGTTCCAAGGGCGTCCAGGATTGGGCGTTGGCATGCTGCGAATGTAGCTTGCGATCTGCTCGCTCTGCAGCGCGGACAGGCCATGAAAGCGTGCCCGGGCGATAATGCTGGCGTTGGAGAAGTTGAAGTATTTCAGGTCGCGCCCATCCTGCGCATGACAATCGGCACAGTGAGCCTCAATCCTTGGGCCATTTGGGAGGCTATTTGCCGCTAATGGAGCGCTCTGCCAAAGTTCCCGCCCTGCCAGAATAGAAGCCGCGTCGGGCAAGGGTGGTGTCCAGGTTTCGGGTGCATCCTCCACAAAATTGTTTGGCGCCAGGATCTTCTTGCCCTCGACGGTTAGAAAGTTCCATGCAAGGACTCGATAGCTGCTGACGACCCCGTCGGTCTGATTGAACCGGAAACGGATTGTGTTATCACCACCCACCACTGTGCCGTTGGGGAGGGGGAGAGTCATCACCAGGGTGGAGAAGCCTCCGCCAATTCCACCGTAACTCCTACCGGGCTCGGCGATGGTGACCGTATTGTTGTTGAGGGGTATCCAGGCGCTCGTATTGATCTGGATGCTGGCTTGATCCGCATACCGCACCCCATGGATCTGCAGCCAGAGAAATCGTATCGACCCTGCCTGTCCCGCCTGAAGGGTGACGGTCCTACTCACCGTCGTGCCGTTTGCACCCAAGACCTCGATCGGTAATAAGATCCGGTCCGTGGTGGTATCCGCAAATCCGAGGGAAATCGTTATGGCAGCCAGCAATAGAACCACCAGCGACTGCCATCCCGCCACGTGCCGGATACGACAGAGCCACTCGCTAACCAATTGCGCACAGTCAACGGATCTTCCCCCAGATGCCTTTTTCCGCGGCACAACATTGCTCGGGTGTTCGGTATCGCGCGGAATTGGCCTAGTGTCGCCTGACATGCTCCCGCCTCTCTAATGATAGAGCCGCGGCCCGGAATTCATTTAGTCACAATGGAATGAGGGGTCCCGATGCGCGATGCGTGGGTTACGCTGTTAGCGATGTAACTAAAACGCAGAGCCACAAGCGGAAAGGAACCGGTCTATGAAGAAGGTACGATTTTTGGGATTAGATGTCCACGCCGATACGATTGCAGTCGCTGTCGCCGAACCAGATGGAGAGGTTCGGTCGTTGGGGATGATTGCGAACCGGGAAGAGTCGGTGCGCAAACTGGTGAAGAAGCTGGGGCCGGAGGAGCAACTGCAAGCCTGTTATGAAGCCGGTCCCACGGGCTATGTTCTCTACCGACAACTAGCCAGTCAGGGAGTGAAATGTGAAGTAGTGGCACCAGCCTGGTGCCGGTCAAGCCTGGGGACCGGGTCAAGACCGATCGACGCGATGCCCGCAAGCTGGCGCAGAGCTACCGCGGGAGACTTAACCACGGTATGGGTGCCGTGGCGATCCCGCCGCGAACCTCGCAACCGTTGCCATCTGGTCCTCTTTTCGTCGATGATGCCCTTAGGCAATCGTGCGGTCGCACAAGTCTGAGCTTACGAACTCGACTGCCGAGCGCGTTCCGGCGGAACTACGAGCGCCATGCGGCACCGCAACAGCGCCCAGCAGCAGCGCGGCGCCGAACGCCGTGAACACTGAATAACTCAGAGGCGCGGTGATCCCGAGGGCAGTGCTCATGGTCAGGGCAAACGACATCAGTAACACAGCGCTGCTCCAGGCGACTACGCGTTGATAGATTCCCAACAACAGCGCGATGCCTAACCCAAGCTCGATGATTGTTTCCAAGACAGCGAGTCCAGGAATCAGGCTTTTCGGAACAAACGAGTTAAGCACGGCGACGTATTGCACGAAGTGGGTCCAATCGCCCCACGACACATTCTTGCTGCCGTAGGAACCCAGCCAGCCGAAGCGGTCACCGATCGCAACGAGAAAGGTGATGCCTAGGGCCAGGCGCAAAAACACTCTAGCGATTTGCAAAACACGTTCATTGTTCATAACAGTTTTGTTATTTCCTTTCCCTTTTCAGCGAATACCAATGCTAGGATTCTGGCTGGCTCGTTTATGCTGGCGCTGCCGGAAGGAAGATGGATACTGCCGGGCGCGTCATAGAACAGATCACCAGTCGACAGTACTTTCTCCTGTTCACCTTCCAGTTGAAAGCGGTATTCCCCTTCAAGGATGTAGCCAAGAATGAAACCCGGATGCGCATGTTTGGGCGAAGTTGAGCCAGGTGGGAGGGTCAACTCAAGAACGGTCACCTGCCAGCCATTGAGGCGAACTGGCGGAAGTTCGCGCTCGTATATGGCCATTATGCCGGATGCGGCGGGCGCTTCAGAACGATCCAGTACAACCAGAGCCAGGCTCGCCAAACCAGCCTGAAGAAATTGTCGACGATGTTTCATGAACCCAGAATAGATTGTGTATTGGTATGATTAATAGATCCATATTGCGTAAAGTCTTTATACCAATCGGCGAGGTCTGAAATCGATGCCTAAAGATGTCAGCTCTCTGCAACTCGCCCTCCATGAAAGGGCGCCCGACACTACGCTGACCCGCTGGCTCTACCAAGAACTGCGACGCGCCATTCTCGATCGCCGGCTGCTGCCCGGAACGCGCCTGCCAGCGACCAGGGACTTTGCGCTTCAATACGGCGTCTCACGGGGAACGGTGGTGACCGTGTTTGAGCAGTTGCAGGCTGAAGGGTATTTGATTGGAAGGGTCGGGGCCGGCACAAGAATCAATGAGCGGCTGTCGCAAGATGTGTTCAGGAAACCGGCGCCACAACCGCGAATAAGGAAGCTGCCGGCACCGATTCGAGGGTTGTCTACTTCACGGCCCGCGCATCCGTTTCGACCTTACGAGCCTGCGCTGACCGAGTTCCCAGTGCAGATTTGGGCGCGCGTTGCTGGCCGCCGATTGCGCCGGGCCTCTTCCTCGCTGCTGGCCGGTGGGGACCCGCGAGGGTATGCGCCATTACGCGAAGCCATTGCTGTGTACCTAGGTTCGTCGCGTGGGGTGAATTGCTCAGCCGACTCCGTGGTGATTGTTTCCGGGGTTCAGCAGGGCCTGGACCTGATCGCTCGTCTGCTGATCAAGCCCGGAGAAGCTGTCTGGGTGGAGGACCCAGGCTACTTCGGCGCCATCGCCGCCTTTCACCAGGCTGGCGCGAGGATTATTCCCGTGCCGGTGGACGAAGATGGGCTTTCGGTATCGCAAGGAGAAAAGTTGTGCAGGCCGGCAAAAGCGGCCTATTTGACGCCGGCACATCAGTTTCCGTTGGGCATGGCAATGCCCGTTGAACGTCGGATAGCGGTTCTGAAGTGGGCCCGGGAGACGGGAGCTTTCCTTATGGAAGATGACTACGACAGCGAGTATCGCTTCGACGGTCGGCCAATGCCCGCGCTCCAGGGTTTGGACAAGACTGGCTCCGTTATCTTTCTGGGAAGCTTCAACAAGGTACTTTTTCCGTCATTGCGGTTGGGCTATCTCGTTTTGCCACCAGCGCTGCTTGATCCACTGTTGGCGCTGCGGCTGGGCGTCGACCTCCATCCTCCAAGCCTCGATCAAGCGATTCTCTGCGACTTCATGACGGAGGGCCATCTGGGGCGACACATTCGGAGGATGCGCGACATGTACGCAAGTAGATTGGCTGCTTTGCAGCACGAGGCGAGGAGATATCTGGCAGGGCTACTCGACGTTTCGCCTATAAAGGCGGGTCTGAACACGGCGGGGTTGCTCCGCAATGGCATGATTTCGCAGCAAGCCGAGGCGGTTGCGGCAAACCATGGGATTGAGGCGCTAGGGCTTGATCGCTTCACTCTGAAACGCAGGAACGTGGAGGGTTTGCTGCTTGGCTTCGCCGCTTTCGGCGAGCGTGAGATCCGTCGCGGCATCGTCACCCTGGCGGGTGCATTGGAGCAGGGCGCTAGTTTATCCAAAGTAAGATCCGTTGTTCCGCTGGCCATTATCGCCACTTCCCGCAAAAACCGAGGTTAGGGAACATAGGCATCAATCAAAAGAAGGGAGTTCCGCGCGACGCTGGTGTCGGGGGTATAAAGAACAGCGGGTACGCTATGGAGGCGATGTGGCTAGCGTATCAGAACTGCAAGCCGCTGCCGCTCTCACCTCGAATCCCGGCAACAATCCTTACTGCCCCACTTCTCCTCTGGTCAAGGGATTGATCGCCAGACCAATATCGATACTCGGAAGGTCCGCTGACGCCCTGGAGATTCGCTTGTGGGAGTTGTAAGGTCCATTGGCTCGTTCCGCCGATTGCGGGTGGTTGACGGCCAACTATTCCATAGCGGAGAGGTATGCAGACCGGCGAGGGTTCTATCACGGGTCGAGCGAAGCGAGCTGAAGGGAAGCCTTGACGGGTTCCTTGCCCGTCTGCAGCATTCGTAGAGAAACGAAGGCAAGATAGGGCCGAGGCCGGCCGTTTCCTTGAGGCTAATGAAAACGCAGAATTAACGAACGGAACCGAGGCACGTCTAAGTTTGTGAGGAAACTTTCATTTCAATGGGAGGGCACTGAGGAACGGCGAGGCGACTTCATCTCCATGATGGCATGTGAAATGTAGGCACATTACGGGCGAGGTGAATCGGTGAACCTTGGGCCTTCAAAAGTCAGGTGAAGGAAAGAATGACAGTGATCCTTGCTGTATCGCTGATCCCGTGTTTCCGCCATCTCCCTTTTTCGCCCGGAAAACTATCACGCTAGCCCTGTTCCATGTCTAACGGGATCAGAGGTGCGCTCCCGCCGACAAGATCACCGCCGACTGCCGCGGTGCGGTTCGGATGAAATTGTTTCACATCTTCGGCGAAAAGCATGGGTGTATGATCAGTGTCGTTTTTGAGCCAAAAAAGAGATTCCGGTCTACCTGAAGCGCGTGCAAATGCGAGAGTAGTGCCATGTATTTCCGCCTGGACAAGTTGAAACAATCTCTGGAGTCGGCGGTGGAAGGCATGTCCAGTGAGCAATTGAGCTGGCATCCCCCGGGCAAGTGGTGCGCAGTGGAGGTGTTGGAACATCTGTATCTCACCTACGCCGGAACGATCCAGGGATTCGAGAGAGTAATGAGAAAAGGAAAACCGCTGGCCTCGCGTGCCTCCGTGGCGCAGCGGGTACTGACCTTGGTCGTCGTGGGGTTGGGCCACATGCCCGCTGGACGCAAAGCACCTGCGATGGCGCTGCCGAAAGGCTTGCCGGCGGAGAAGGTGCGAAACGAGATCGGGGCAAAGATTGTGGCGATGGATGCAATCATGGCACAGTGCGAAGCGCGCTTCGGGCGCCGGGTCCAGCTGCTCGACCATCCGATTCTGGGCCCGTTGAGTGCGACGCAGTGGAGAAAGCTTCATCTGGTGCATGGCCAACATCACCTGAAACAGCTTCTCCGGCTTCGCGAAAGCTCGACGAGGCAAATGGGCTTAACGCGGACAAGCGAGGTCTTTTCTTCTAAATAGGACGCCAGTTAATGGCCGATCTATCTGGAATGGGGGTTCCATGAAGCCGACTTCTCTTGTCGCCATCCTGGTTTTTCTCGTTGCCTACTTTTTGGGATCACTCCGCGCCCAAACCCACGATAAGAAGGATGAAATTCCGATCGAACGCTGCGATCGCCTGCCGGTTGTCACCATGAAGGTTGCGGGAGAAAACCGGCGGTTTCCTACTCGATACAGCAGCCACCACGATCCTCAATCTGAAGTCTTTCACATCGGGTGAGTCCAAGCAGGTCCACATCTATTCGTGGAGCGAAAGCGCAGCCACCAGCGCCCGCGAAGTTTTCTTGCCGCAAGTAGAGCTGGGCACGCACAAGCGGCGCGATCTGAAGTTCCGGCGATTGACCTGAGTCCCATCGGCAAGGCACTAAGTTACCCCTGACGGGAATGGGAAACCTCAAAGGCTGGAGCGATAAATTAAGGAGCAACCTGAAATGTTCACTAAACCTTGGGTTCTACTGCGTGTTGAGGGGGCGGCTGGATTCGCGGTCGCTTTGTATCTTTACCGCTACATCGGCGCGGGCTGGGGATGTTTCCTGCTGCTGTTCCTGTGGCCCGACATTTTCATGCTCGGTTATCTCGCCAATGTGCGACTGGGGACCGCGCTCTACAACCTCGTCCATATCGTTGCATTCCCCGTTCTATTGGCGGGAGGCTCTTACGCCCTGCGCCGGAACGAACTCTTACCGTTTGTGCTGATCTGGCTAGCGCACATTGAATGCGACCGTGCGCTCGGCTTTGGGCTGAAGTATCCAACCTTCTTCAAGGACACGCACCTGCAGCGGCTGAATCAAACAGCAGAGGCAGTGGTTTGATGATTGTAGAGATGAAGGCACACACCTTTCAGCCTGTGGTCGTCTTTCCGGTTGCTCCCGAATGCCGGCAAACGGATCGGGCCAAGTTGACATCGAGAGTGGGAACTAACCCAATTTTCAATTCAACGCGCCCGGAAGTTTCGGGCGAACGTCCAGTTAATGGTTGGTCCGAGTGCCGCTAACGCGTTCCGACCTTCGTTCTGGAGGCAACGGAAAACACGCCATGCGGCGATCGCAGAGCGCGACCTGCTTCCGCAACAAGCGCCTCACCCACACGGTTAGCGGACCGTTAGACAGGTGACCTTCGTAATTTCTCGCCCGGAGTCTCGTTTGGTAATTTGTACCAGACCTATGCGGAGCAATATGGCCATTGATTCACCTTCTCATAGGTGAGACTGCGGATTTCATTGCCTTAGAACGGAGACAAAACGCATGAGATTTTCAATTCTGAAGCCATTTCTGTGCCTATCCCTTTTGGCTTCCTTGGCACACGCACAACAGCCAGAAGCCACCGCAACCCAAGTGGAGAAAACTTCTGCAGTTCAGGACAACGAGCCCCAAGCCACGGTGTACATCTATCGTTACAAGCAATTTGTAGGAAGCGCCCTCTCGCCCTCCGTGTACTGTGACGAAAATGAGCTTGCGCGTATGGACAATGGCAAGTTTTTTGTGGCAAAACTTGCTCCTGGCAAACATGTTTTCCGCTCGAATGACAAGCAAGCTGGCATCGACACCGATCTCAAGCCCGGACAGGACTACTACATCCGCGTAGAATTGGCGACCGGATTCATGAAGGGGCATGGCCGCCTCGTTTCGGTTGCGCCAGAGCAAGGCAGTTACGAGATCAAGAACCTTAAAGCGCTTGGGGCAGATAAGGTAAAAGATGGCGCGCACGTCGTACCTGTCAGTCTCGAAGGAAAATAGCTACGAACCGAAGGAGGGGTGTATCGGGCGAAACTGAACTGACCCCCTCCGGCTTTGTGCTGCTTCCCCCTTCCACGAACGAGCTTGGCACGCCTCTCGCGTCGGTGTTTCCTTAGGGTGAACATCATCGCCCTAAGAATTCGACAATTCTTTTCGGCCGAGTGGGATTTAAACCCAACATTCGTCTGCCTGCGCGACGCTTGCTACGAATCGGAGTCCAGGTGCTGCTGTTCACCTTCGCGGGAGAGCATCAGTTGGTAGATGCGAGGTTCAAGTCGAATGCCGGCACATCGACGAGTGGGCATTGTCGACGAATTGCGTCAGTGCTCTCCCGGACCGCGAGATGGAGATCGTCATTACTTCGACGCTGAAACAAAGGGAGTGATTGCAAACTGATTGCAGCGCTTGCAAGTTGTTGAAAAATATGGCGGAGAGAGTGGGATTCGAAGCCGATTGCAAGTGTCAAACAAAGGACCTAATGCTTCACGGATAGCATTCTAAGCGCATGTAAGTCTATGGAAAACCAGCCCAGTGATTTTAAGTGATTTGCGGCGGAAAACTGGGTCCCCGAACAGTGACTCCATTTCCGGATCAGCGGTCGCACGTCCACGATGAGTTTAGAATTTGTTAGTGCCGCTTACCACTCCGACCAATGACCGTTCGGCTGCTCCCAAACACTTGCCTGGGGCTGGCCTGCGAATGCATCGCCCAAGCCCCCCATGTGAGTGGGGTCGGCGTAGTGTTCGGTCATCCCGCCAAAATCACTCCATAGGTCGAGTCCAAGCAACTCCAGGCGCTGACGACTCTCCCGGCGCATTGAGCTTGACGAACAGCTCGTGCGAGATCACCTCTACGCACCGAAGGCGCACCCTGACCGTTACGTTGGATCGTTCGGGGCCCAGTCATCTCACCCGAGCATGCGCGCTGGCTTCCCGCAACTGCAATCCACCGGCGAACCCGCCTCATCGGAAAGGTCGGCATTGAGACCCTGCTCAATGGCTCGCGCCGCCAGCCCCAGGGTTCGCTGGCGAAGAGCCACCTCCAGAGCCTCGAAATCCAACTCCGCCACCGCCTGGCGACCTAAGAGGGCTTCAACCTCTTGGACCACTTCGGCTTCGAGGGCGGTTTGGAGCCCTTTTTTTTGGCGGCCTCGGAAGCCGCCGCCGGTGCTTCCAGTTGGGCATTGGCCCATTGCTCGCAGGCCTCCCAGAAGGCCTCCACCTGGCGCCGGAAATGTTGGCCGGCCTCGACCTGACGGCGTACCAGTTCCGCCTGCGCCGCCGGGATAAGACGGGAGTGGGTGCGGCCGCGCACCCCTCGTGTGAGACTAAAGTAGGGGCCGTGGCGTGCCTTCGGGTCGCTGGCGCAGGGACAGCCGGGTTTACTGCACTTGACGTAGCGTTGAGAGAAAGAACCTCGGCGCATGGCCTTGGGTTGAACCAGCTGCGCGGCAAGATCGCGAATGCGAGCCGGGACTTCGTGAGCATCGGGCATAGTCTCTCCTTACGGCTATACTGGCCGTAAGAACACTGCTCTACAACTCTATTTTCACTCATCCTCACTTCTATGTCGTGCACCCGTTCTGCGTCCGCAACTTTCGCTCCCCCTCCATTGGCGGTATAGGTGTTTTAACGCTTTTGGGATGAGAAATGGTGGTCGGACCTTCCTTTCCAACATGTCTGTCGACACCTTCAAGGACGCAGACTTAGCCGATTCAGACTGATACTCTTCTTTTGCGGAGAGAGGAACCTTCGCTCATCTCAAGAACATCGAAGGGCAATTCATTCCTGACTCGGCTGTCGAACACAATCGAAGTCTCGATCCCCACCACCACCGGTTGGCTTGTAAACCGATCGAATGCCAAGTTGCGAAGGTGTTCGATGTCTTTCACCGCAACATGGACTATCAGGTCGTAACGTCCGCTCACCAGGAACGCCCGGCGAACCTCTGGGATGGATTCCGTCTCGTTCAGGAACCGGTCCACCACCGCCCTTTCATGCTTCGCAAGCTCAATAAAGAAAAGTGCCTCCAAAGTTAGGCCCACCGCTCGCAAATCAACGTCGGCATGGGCCCCGCGGAGGATTCCCGAAGATTGGAGAATCTTGATCCGTTCGTGACACGTTGACGGTGCCAGCTGCACCTCTGACGCAATTTGCTTGTTAGATAGCCGAGCGTTCTTCTGGAGAAGGTGGAGAATTTCGAAGTCTGTTCGGTCTAGGGTGCGAAAGTTCATTGTAACTTCGAATTGTATTCGATTGCGCCGTTCATGCGTTGCTGGTATTTCTAGTTTGCTACGAAGCAAATGCAGCTCATATTCGCAACTAGGCAAACTGATGAACCCAAAAGAATTTCGCGAAGTTGGACACCGAGTCGTGGATCTCCTGGCTGAATACTTGGAGCACATCGAGGAAAGGCCCGTTTTCCCAAACGTCGATCCAGGCACATTAACCAAACTTTTTGCAGAGTCTCTGCCAGAAGATCCCAGCCCCGCCGAGGAAGTCTTGGCAGAACTTGAAGAGAAGCTTCTTCCCTATTGCACCCATGTCGGGCATCCGGGCTACATGGGGCTGATCACTCCGTCGCCCAATCCCATTGGCGTCATCGCAGATTTCATCTGCTCGGCGCTCAATCAAAACATCGGAGCCTATACGATTGGCCCATCCGGAGTGGCCATGGAGCGGCGCACAGTCCGCTGGCTGACCGAGTTGGTCGGCTACGGAGAGAAAGCAGGGGGCAACCTCACCAGCGGCGGCATGATGGCGAACTTTATCGGACTAAAGCTGGCGCGGGATTTCGTTTCGGGCGACCGAATACAGCACGAGGGAGTTCAAGGGCACTGGGCCGTGTACGCCTCGGAAGAACGGCACGTTTCAGTCGATAAGGCGGTCGATGCCGTGGGTCTCGGGCGGACGGCATTGCGTGCGCTACCCACAGATGCTCAGTTCCGCGTGCGCCTGGATGCACTCGAAACCGCAATTGCCGAGGATCGCAAACGTGGCGTCCGGCCGATGTGCGTAGTAGGTATCTTTGGGACTACGAACACGGGCGCGATCGATCCAGTGCGCGAGTTACGGAGAATTGCAGATCGGGAGGGCATGTGGCTTCACATTGACGCGGCGTATGGCGGCGGGATGCTGCTCTCGCGGGCATTTCCTGTGCCGGATCACGGACTGGGACAAGCAGACTCAATCACTATTGATCCACACAAGTGGTTCTACGCGCCGCTCGACGCCGGGGCCCTGCTGGTGAAAGACGAGCTGCGCTTGACTGCTTCGTTTGGAATCAAGCCTTCATACCTAACGGACGAACTGGATCGCGAGAATGAACGATATCAATACTACCTTCACGGATTCGAACAATCGCGGCGCTTTCGTGGCCTGAAAGTCTGGATGAGCTTCAAGCGTTATGGAACGCGCCAGATCGGGGAGTGGGTTGACGGCAACGTGCGCCATGCGCGACATCTTTTCTCGTTGGTGGCAAAACATACGGAGTTTGAGGCGGCTAGCGAGCCGCCGATGTCGGCGATCTGCATTCGCTATCGCGGCGCCGATTTGGACCAAACACAATCGAAGGAATTGCACGCCGAGGTGGCGCGACGAATTGAGCAGAGTGGGAAATTTTGGCTCTCAACTACGGAACTGAAAGGAAAGACCTGGTTCCGCATCAATCCCGTGAACTTTCGCACACGCATCGAGCATATGGATCAACTCTTGGCTCTCATCGAAAAAGAATGCCGTTCAGTGATTCGCAGCAGAGGCCAAATACTTGGAGACGCCCTGGCGCAATAAGATGTTGTCATGCAATCCGAAAAGGCCATTTTGAAGGATGAGAGCACAAAGTCGGTTCGGGAGAGCTATGACCGCATAGCGGATGAATACATGCGCCGAATCTTCGGCGAGCTTGAGCACAAGCCCTTCGATCGGGAACTACTCAACCGGTTCGCGGCGCAAGTCGGAGATCGAGGGGAGGTATGTGACATGGGCTGTGGTCCCGGCCATGTGGCCCGCTATCTGCATGCGGCGGGCACACGAGTTTTCGGCCTTGACCTCTCGCCTCGCATGATAGAGAACGCTCGAAAATTGAATCCTGATCTGACCTTCCGTGTAGGCAATATCATGGATCTTGATCTGGAAGACGCGACCCTTGCGGGGATCGCTGCTTTTTACTCCATTGTGAATATTCCCAAAGAATCCCTGCCCTTGGCGTTTCGAGAAATGGCGAGAGTCTTGCAGCCGGACGGACAGTTGTTCCTCGCATTCCACATGGGCGATGGAGTGACCGGAGAAAACGAATTGTGGGGTCACCCGATCTCAATGGAGTTTTTCTTTTTTCGACCAGCGGAAGTCCAGCGTGACCTTGAGCTAGCAGGATTTGCAATTGAAGACATCATCGAGCGCGAGCCTTACCCGGATGTGGAATACCAGAGCCGGAGGGCCTACATTTTCGCGCGAAAGGCATCATCGACGTAGCTGCACTCATTAACGATGACACAGCCGTGAACTCTGCCATGTGCCGTCTGCCGTCCAACCGCCGTCCACGGCGATAGCCTGGCCGTTAATGAAAGCGCTCTGTTCTGGGTCGGCAAGAAACGCCACGGCGTTCGCTATGTCCTCGGGTGCTGCGAATCGTCCCATTAGGGACGCGGTCCGTGATGTCTTCGTCGGTATAGCTGCCGCCTGCTTGGTCTGCAGCGTCCATCTCGGTCTTGACCCAGCCAGGACATATGGCATTGCAACGAACACCGCGCCCACTCCACTCCGCAGCCAGTGTTCGCGTCATGCCGATCACGCCATGTTTCGAAGCATTGTAGGCAACCCGGTCAGCAATGCCCACGATTCCGGCAATCGAAGCGATATTCACGATACTGCCTGAGCGCTGGGCAAGCATGATTGTCCCGAAGGCTTTTGTCAGAAGAAAAGAGCCGAGTAGGTTCACTTCGAGCACGCGGCGGAACTGGCTCCCTGAAGTCTGTTCTGCGGGCACGATACAACTGATGCCGGCATTGTTCACAAGCAAATCAACCCGCGACCATTTTGCCTGGACCAGCTCAGCAAAAGCAGTGACACAGTTTTCATCCGAAATATCGCCGACGAGCTCGATAGCCGCGGCTCCCGAGTGCTGGACCATCGCGAGCGTTTCGGAGGGCGAACGCATATCATTCAGCGCCAGATCGTAGCCACGCCCTGCTAGAGTCTGGGCCACACGGCGACCAACCCCCTGCGCCGCCCCGATCTCTCCAAGGACGCGACTTACTACTATGGAACTACAACCATCGACATCAAGAATCTTGCCGCAACGGCCGTGAGTTTCGACGAGATCGAATCGCTGTTAGGCGATATTGCACCCCGTCGCAAATTATTGCTGTTGGACACTTGCGAATCAGGTGAAATGGACGAGACTACGCGAGCCGAATTGACGGCAAAAATCCGGGATGCAGGATTGGCCGCTCGCACCAGTCCGGTTTTCCAGCAGGCGCACTCCGGTGAACCTAAAAGGGTGTTTCTCTATGAGCGGGATCGTTACATCTACAACGACCTTGCAAGGCGCACCGGTTCGATCATCTTTTCAGCGTCGCACGCAGGCGAAATGTCCTTCGAGTCGCCGAAGATTCAGAATGGTTTCTTACGCACGAGATACTCGAAGGGCTCGGTTCAAGCGAGGCCGACACTAACCGGGATGGGAAGGTTTCCATTGATGAGCTCGAGGCTTTTGTTTCCCTCAAGGTGGCACTCATGACCGGGGGGTTACAGCGGCCCACAGTAGACCGCGACAACATCAATCAACGCTTCAGCTTCCCACTGCCGCATTGAGCCCGCGGATTGAGGATAGATCAGCCCGGTGCACGACAGCGAACGAAGAGTGAGATACGTCTCGCGCGATGGTCTCGACCCCGCCGTAAAAAACCAGCTGACGTGCGCGAGCCATCACTCTAAAAGCGTCGGCTGTCCGTAGTCTGTGTCTGAGTCAGGAAGAGTGTGAAGCCGCCTGGGCCCTGGCTCTTTCGCGTGAGCTGAAACTTAGTCGTACGGCATACTTTTGTGGGTGGCAGGGCAGTAGATGCCGGATGGCGCACCGGGATCAGGATTGGTGGCAGTTATTGTTCCGTCACCTTTTTCACGTCTTTCCCGACAGAATATCGGAGAAGAACGAGCAAGATCGGAAGCACACTCTCAACCACAATTGGTATCATCCCGGCAGTTCCGGGATCGCCGTACGTAATGCGCGCGTAAATCCTGGCGGCTGCGCCAACTGCCACAGCGCAAGCCAGAATATTAATGACGAGCCCGAGTTCTTCTGGTTTCACAATCGCCCAGAAAAAGATGGCGCCGACCCCGAGGATCATTGCGCCGAAGAAACGGAGGTCAGCATCTAGCAGCAAGGTAGCTGTTGCCGCCGGGGCTAGCCAGCGATTGCCAAAGGGGCCCGGCCCGGTAGCGCCGAAAATCAAAGCCGGTCCGCCGAATCGGAACAACATCAATAGACCACTTATCCCCAACAAGATCTGCAAAAATATCCGCTTCATCTCGTCCTCCGCACATGAACGCTATATCCCATTAACCGCCGCATGGCCGAGCGCGGCATAAGGCGTCCAATCAAAGGCAGAAAGTGATTTAAGCCTCCAACAACCTTGACTACGCTCCCCTCGTCCAGCGCTCGCAGTCCAGTTTGCACAACTTGGTCGGCGGTAAGACTTGGCAGTTTCCCAAGAAGCCCCTCGTTGCGGGCAAACACGTCGATCTCTGTTCTAACCGCGCCGGGACAGAGCGCCAGTAGGCGCACGCCTGTTCCTCTGAGCTCCTCGGCGACAGCTTCCGTGAATGAAATGACAAACGCCTTTGTGGCCGCGTACACCGCGAAATGGGGGAAAGGCTGGAATCCGACAACTGATGCCAGGTTGATCACGGTACCGCGCCGGCGGTGAACCATCCCTGGAAGAACCGCGTGCGTCAGCGTCGCGACGGCCTCAACATTCAGCCGTATCTGAGCAAGTTCTTCTTCAATCGTCGCCCCGAGAAAGTCGCCGGCGGTCGCAACGCCAGCATTGTTGATCAGCAAGTCGATTTGGTCCAACTCCTGGACGCGCCCGACTAGGGACCCTAGCCCGCCATCGGTCGTGAGGTCTGCGGTCAGTGGCTCGATTGGCGATCCGCGCTCGATCGCCTCCTTGGCTAGCGCCTCGAGCCGTTCGCCGCGCCGAGCCACCGCCAGCACCGGATACCCGCGACGAGAAAGCTCTCGGGCGAACGCCAAGCCTACGCCGGAAGATGCGCCTGTTACGATCGCCCATCCACTCCTCATCTGGCCGGTCCTTTCTGCGGAGCTGACGAGGCTCCAGTGAGCGTTCGGGCGGCACCGCGTGGTAGCAGGTAGGCAAAGATCCACACATGAACAACCACCATGGCCGGCACGTTGAGGACAGCGAGGTAGTAAGAAACGCCGAGAGAGGTTGGATCGACGTGATCCTTGAATGTCGAGATAGTCGCGTAAATCAAATCGAGAAGCCCGATGACGTTGAACACCCAGACCATCGGCATAGCCAGCGCCTTGCCCGTGCGAATCGGCCAAAGCGCGAATAGGGCAAGGGCGGTCGCCGTTAGATCACCATACGCGGTCGGCACGGCGAAGGCTCTTGGAAGCTCTGTCGAGACAAGGCCTGGCATTAGGAACATCAAGCCTTTGACGCGCAAACAGGCGTAGAGGAGCAGGGGCGTAAGCGCGGGCTTTGGCTCTCGATCCCTGATGGCGGGCCATAGGTACCATTTCCCGATGAGCCCAAAGGCGATGAAAGCCACGGCATAGCTGATAAAGAAGTGCAGCTGGTTGCCCGACACGGCCACAGGGACCTCCAAAGGACGCCTTTGTAATCTCGTCGCGCCGCAACTGCTCGTTGATCAGGCGCTCACACGCGCCCTGAGGCTCGCCATCTCTTCTCGGTTAGGCCCGTATACCCCGGGAGCGGTACCACCTGCAAGGCGGCATAGGATGGAGAGCTGCCCACGATGATGGATCAGATGAAACAGCACGGCTCCCCACAAGAGCTCGCGGATCGTCCGCTCGTCACCGGTGAAGTGTCGCAGGGAGCGGTCGAAGTCGGCCGGGGTTAGGTTACGGACCCGCTCGACTGCCTCAGCATGGATCCGTTCGTAGCCGGGGGCCAGTTCTTCGACTGACTTCGGCCGTTCAACACCCGGCGGCTTGGTGCCGAGTTTGAATGTTCCCTGCTCGATGCCATAGGTCGTGTAGGCGTCGACCTCGGCCAGATGCCAGGCCAGCTCTCCCAAAGACCGGCCGGCCGGATCTGGTCGGAAGTTGTACTGGTCAAACGGCAACGCGCGCATCATCGCGATGGTTTGCTTCGCCTCTGCGTTCCAGATGTTCAGAAATCTTTGCAGTTCGTCCTTCATAGAACGTCTCCTTATTCTGTAACCGCGCTCGTCACGTCGTTGGTCAGTTTCATGAGTTGATCCCACTGGCGCCCGCCGAGTTGCTGCCGCAATCGAGCCTGTACTTTCTCCCAGTGAGGAAGCGCAGCCTCTAGTTGGGCCTTTCCCGTGTGTGAGAACCGGACCCGCCATTCACGGCGATCCTCGCCACTGCGTCGTGCGATCCACTTGTGTCGGCTCATGATCTCGAGGGTTCGGGTCAGGGTCGTGCTGTCCATGGCGAGCATCCGCCCCAGTTCTCCCTGGGTCATTTCGCCCGCGAGCGAAAGCACCTGCAGGATCGTGAATTGCGACGACCGCAATCCCAATGGCCGCAACGCTTCCTCATAAAGGTGGGTGAGTGATCGTGTTGTCCTTCGAAGGCTGGCGCACAGGCACGGCACAACTGGTCGTGACGCTGCCTTCATGTTTACACTAGATGCATATACATATAGCATCGGATGCACAAATTCTTAGCACGGGAAGTCCGCTCAGACGGCCTGAGCCTCGTCATTTGGTGAACGCTCGCGGCTATTCGAAAAGGGCGGGCTGCGCAGACGTGTCCTCAGCCTCCCGAAAGTTACTGAAGCCAATCCCAACGAGCCGATAACGTTGCTGTGCGTCCAGTCCCGCTCGTTGTGTAGGTATCACCGCCTTGCAACCGCTAGATTACAAAGGTAATGGCGGAGAGAGTGGGATTCGAAGCGATTGCAAGCGTCAATTATAGGACTTAATGTGACACGGACAGGATTCTAAGCGCACGTAAGTCCATGGAAAACGAGGCCACTGATTTTAAGTGATTTGTGTAGGAGAACTGGATCGGTGAATGGTGACTGCGGCCGGAGAGGGTTTCGTGGCGAAAGCGATCCACAGGGCGCAAATTATGATTACAGCAACCGTGAACGGCAGTCGGAAAGAATGGTAGTCAGCAGGGATGAAGCCATCGATTGTCTATATACCGTCAACACCTCTACGGGAATCCATTTTACTATTGCGGACAGCAATGAATCCTCGCTTGTCGCGGCCACCGCAATCCCGGGTCCCGGCTTGTCCTGACGGGTGACTCGAGGTCTGAGCAGAAGCATCAATCCCCCTTTTTGACGGTTATGCTATAAAAAATGTCGGCTGACGTGATCGGGTTTGCGGAGCTGTAATTCACCGGCTTTGTTGTCCCGTCTTTCTCGCCTCTTGGATCCAAACCAACTCGCTGGCCGAGTTCGCCAGACACGAAGTCTGGTATTCCTAGCTCAGCACCCTTGACAAGGCAGCAATCGCGGACCGCCAACAGGAATCCCTTGATCGCCTCAGGAGCACCGGGCGCCAAGTCTGCCTCAGTTAGGAACTTCCGCCAGCCTTGCTCGTTTTCAGCCAGATCCTCCATAACTTTCAAAGCCGCCAGGTACTCAGCTAACGGGTCCAGAGTGAAGCGAATGCGATCTCGCCCGGCACCAACTGTCTGTACAAGCCGCAAGCTGCCCTCCAGAAACTTAAGTTGGTCTTCGACGGTTACAGTTTGGCCATCCAACCGCAGTACGACCTTGTCAATTCTCGCGGGCATGGGACGGCAGGTGTCTCTTAGACACTCCCAGGCAACAGTTTTTGCAGCTCGATGAACGGCCCTGTCGTCGAGTTTCTTCTGCTTCACATTCCGATTTAGCTCATTCAGGTACTCCAGCATCAAGTCTGGAATGTTCTCTGGAAGCTCCCTAGTGGTAGCTTCCTTCGCGGCGATCATCTGTTCCGCATACAATTTTGCGAGCAGGACCGTGATGTCTCTTTCCCGGACCATCTTGGAGAGATTGCCGAGGTCATCGAAATACTCGGCATCGCTAAACAGGACTTTCTTTTTTCGCTGAACCAGATACGCGTCCATGAAGGTGGACAAGTGATCGCCCTGTACGCGCATCGGTTTGATGACGGTCAAATCTACGCCGGCTGGCTTCTCCTCTAGGCGCGAGGTCATGACCAGAGCATGGGCGGGGAATCTTGCGTTGCCAGGTTGGAGTTTTCTGCGGTTGACTTCGCTCATCTCAGAGAAGCCATCGACAACAACCAGAACGCGCCGGCTTTCCAAGAGTTTCTCAACCAGCTCCTCCGAAGGAGGATCCGCTGGATCTATCAGATACCATAACTGGTTTCGGACAGCTTCGATGAAAATATCTTTGCCAGTCCTGGCCTCAAAATCCTCCAGTTCGAGCAAAACAGCGATCATGGGATGCCTAGTGAGGCGCCTCTCAGCGTCTTCAAGCATGGCCCACTTGCAGATCTGGCAGGCGAGGCTTGTTTTCCCCGCTCCGCCTTCGCCCCATATGAGCACACAGTTGCGCTTTCTCGCAAAGCAAGACCGCAGATCGCATCCACCTACGGAGGGGATAGCCCTGCCATCGAGAAACGCCGGTAGCTCGACGTGAACCTCCCGCTGTTCTACGGTCAGCTTTTTCTGGAATTTCTCGCGGGCACCCTCGACGTATTCGGCTACCCAGGCATCGAGTACACGGGGTCGGTAGTGAAAAAACCCTCCCAGAATCAGATAGGACAAAGGTATCTCACCCAGGAACTTGGGAAATTTATATCTGACGTATGGTTTCAATGCCTCGTTGATTCGGAACACTAAGCGTGGATACTTCCAATAAAGAAAAAACCAGAAAAGGACGTAGGCGCAAATCACAAAAACGGGTGCACGGTATCGCTGAATCCAGGACAGAAGACCTTTCATGCGATTGAACCAAAGCAAACTGCGAAGCGTGCGGGTGTCGATTCTGACTTGAGCGGCGTATACGCGATATCCGTCTTCCTGCAGCCCCTTTGCGACCTCCTCCAATTGTTCAATAACGGCTGTGTTTCCGTTTATCTGGAGCGAATCGGCAATCTTGGCCAACGCTTCGGCAGAGGCGAGCCGCGCATCCCTGTCTTGTTTCCTTTCCTTTTCCGGATTCTCTTTTGGTTTGTGTGAAACACTAACAAGGTTGGGGATCGCTGTTTGTGCCTCCACACCAATCTGCCCAAGCGCAACGGCTGTAAGCCTTCGAACCGAGGGATCGTTATCCTTCAGCGCAGCGCAAAGGGCCTGCACCCTTGTTTGCTCCTCCCGCCCGAGCGGACCGATCAGGCCGAGAGCCAAGGCCGCCTCGGTTCGGACCCTCGGGTCTTCATCATCCTGGAGCGCAGTGGCAAGGGGAGAGAGCGCTTTCTTGGGGTCTGGACTGACCTGGCCGATAGCCCAGGCAGCATTTCGCCGGATATCGGGATCCATATCGCTGAGGGCATCGGTGAGGGCCGAAATATCCGGGAACCTGGCATTGTCGGATTTCACTTCCGGACCCATGCGCCCAAGGGCCCAGGCAGCGTTTGATCGGACATTTGGGTCGTTGTCCTTGTTCCTAAGAGCATCAGCGAGCGCCGACACAGTATCTCGGAAGTTTGAGGTCCCAGCCTTCGCGTCCCGGCCAATCTTCCCAATAGCCCACGCGGCGGCACCCCGAACATTTGGATCCTCCTCGTTTTGTTTCAGCAAGCGAGTGAGGGAGGGGACGGCATCCTTCGCATCTTTACCCATCTCGCCCAGTATCCACGCGACATTCCATCGAAAGCTTGGGTCGTCGTCGCCAGTGAGCTGGCGAGTAAGTTCAGGGACCGCTGTCTTATACATCTTTACGAGAGATTGGGCAGCGGTTTGACCGACGTTTAGTTGCGTGAGTTTAACTGCGCGGATCAGCGCCTTGACACTCTCGTCAGCTTCCGGCATGGTTCCACTGATCTGCCCGAGGGCCCAGGCGGCGTTCGCTCGAACCATGGGATCTGGGTCGGGTTTTGTAAGCGCCTCAACCAGGACCGCGATCGCTGGTCCAGTTGCCCCCGCTTGGCCAGTTTGAAAAATCTTTCCGACAGCCCGGGCAGCTGCGGCTCGAACTGAAACCGGAGCGAAGCGCCGGTCAGCGAGTGTCTTGATGAGGACGGCAATGGCTTGGTCCGATTCGCCGGGCTGCCGGCCGATGGCACCTAGTGCATCTGCCGCGGCTCGCCGAATCTGTCCCTCTTCACTTCTATCCTGGAGAGCTTCGCTTAGAGCCTTGACCGCTGCGTCGGTGGGTGGGCTAACACGTCCGAGGGCACGGGCAGCGCTTACGCGGATCTCGGGAGCTTCGCTCTTATCGCTCAGTTTCTTGATTTCGGGACTGAGAGGAGAGTCGGTGGCCTGTTGCGCCCATACGCTAAGCGTCGGTATTAAAAGGCATGTCAACATCCACAAGGAGAACGCCAGCGTAAGGCTAGGTTCTCTCTTAGTAGGATCGAGAAAACTCCGTCCGCGCATCGTTCATACCCCCGTCGGCACCTGTCTGTAGTGATTCGTAAGTGGCCGACCGCTGTGGGGATGGATAAGCTACTTCCCGCGCTGGCGAAGAGGTCTCCTATCGAAAAGAGCAAGAATCGGACCCTTCGTCAGTGATGGTTGCCGCAACAGATCTAAAACCAATGGGTTTCCCGATAAATCGGGACGGGTCGCCTCAGGGGTTTGCATTTCCTCCCCCCTCGGCGGGAACTGCTCTTCGGAGAGGCGACTCGCGCACATTGTGCTCTTCGAAATGGCAGGAGTCAAGAGGGAGTCTTTTCCAGAGGGAGAGAGAGGGCGGGGGGAAAGTGTCGTTAGCAGATGTGGCGATGAACGTACAGGAAGTGATCTTACGGGCGATTTGAGGGTTTGAGCTGGGATGGTCAAGAACACTCCGGCATTGGCGATGACCACATCCAACGGTTCCCCTTTCGCCAGCAACCGGTCGGCGCAGGCAAGCACGCTTTTCAGGTTGGCAAGATCGAGTTCAACCAGTTCGAAGCTTCCGCCATTGGCCGCGGCGTCCTTTCGCACCTGCTCGGTTGCAGCTTCGGCCTTGTTCAAATCCCGCGCCGCGCCTACAACCTGAGCCCCGTGCGCAGCCAGGGACCGCGCCGTTTCCATACCGATTCCGGCTGAAATACCCGTTACGAGGATCCGTTTGCCCTTCAGATTCACGCCGGACAAAACGTCATCTGTGGTCGAAGTTGCCCCAAATGAAGTTGCCTCAAGTATGTTCGTCATTCCCCACCTCCTTGTACTGACACGTTCGATGTGAGGGTTTATGGATCCGGTCGCGCGCTAGCCGTGCAAAGGGACGGCGTCCGCAGTGTGTTCGAAATAGTGCTCCGCGTTCAGATCGGCAATGAGCCCAGGCTGAACCGGTCGCCATCCCCCAGCCGTTCCTGCGTTTGCGCGCTGGAAGCCGGGCCATCCATACCAAAGAAGAGAGCGATCCAGCCAAAATGATCGGCTGCTTCCTCGCGAGACTTGCTGACGACCGGTACGTTCAAATGCCGGCCGATGACCTCAGCGATCTCTCGAGTCGGTACACCCTCGTCGGCCACGCCGTGATACCGTGCTCCACGGAACTTTTCTCGAGCACGAGCCTGTAGAGATGAGCAGCATCCAGCTGGTGCACCGCGGGCCAGCGATTGAGCCCCTCGCCTATAAATGCGGAAGCGCCCTTTTCACGTGCGATGCTAATCAGGCGTGGCACAAAGCCGTGATCACCGTTGCCGTGGACCGATGGGGGAAGCCGCAGCACAGATGCGCGGACTCCGCGTGCCGCCAGCGCAAGCGCCGCCGCCTCCGACTTGCGGGGGAAGCTGGGATTGGGCGCATCCTCTTCTGTTGCGAGCGAGCCTCGGCGTTGGGCGAGCAAGGTCCCGGAAGTGACGATCAACGGGCGATCAGAGCCCGCGAGCGCGCCTCCGAGAGTCTCGATCGCACGCCCGTCCGCCTCGGCGGCAGGCCCATAGTTTGAGAAATCATGGATAAAAGCGGTGTGGATCACTCCGTCGGCAGCCGCTGCGCCGCTGCGAAAGCTTTCGAGATCTTCGAGCGAACCGCTATGCACGTCGGCTCCCGCCGCGACAAGGGACTTGGCTGCCGCATCCGAGCGAGCGAGGCCGAGCACCTGACGACCAGCGTCGATCAGTTCTGGCAGATTATCGTTGCTTTAAGTGCGGATTCTAGACGAAGCATATGCCAACCCTTATGTGCCACACCACACTACTATGACAAGGGCGATCGTACCGAAGAAAGCTTGCGAAATAGTCTCTTTTGTCAACGTCGCAAAGCCAAAGACGCCAGCCACAATACCCCCCGTCAATAGCGCGATTTCAGTACGGAGCCCGCCTGCACCCCCAGAAGCTGCCGCAAACAGCCCGGCCGCCACAATTCCGTTGTAGATTCCCGCGTTGTGAACCACCATGGAAACGAAATGTCTATCGTCGAGTGAAAGATCAAGTTGCCGGGGCCATTTCCGTAGTACCAGAGACATAATCAACGGGCAGTTCCACGGAAGTAATTCGCCAACCATGAACAACACATGAAGAAAACCGATTGAGCAAACCGCGATCTGCGGGGCCTTCCAAGGCATTTCACGACCTCCGGAAATCACTAATCGTGTAGAAGCCAAGTAACTCTGGGTCAGCTGGCACGTTTTCCACTCTGCAGGGTTTCGGGAGTCGGCTCGATATTCGGGACGCGATTCTCTCGATGCCGGAAGTCAGAAAGTGCCACGTAAGTTGCCTTCCGCATGCGATTCAGGCTGCCCAATGGCCGATGATCGTCGAGTGCCTGCCATGGACTGAAAGATATGTTTTCGCAGAACTCCATTTGCTCCGGGCTGTCGAACGACTGGCAGGGGATGTGGATTGTCGCCACTTTTTGCGGTGAGCTTCGCCACAACCGGGTGGCATCTTCAATCGGTTGCTCGGTTGCATCGACTCGAGGCTGAACGCAAAAATCAAAGTACGCGTCCCGGGTTTGCAGATGAGTTTTCATGGCCGTCCGCAGCTGATCCCCCGACTGAATCGTGGCGACCGGAGGACCATCAGCACGGGGCATCGTCATATATTTGACCGCGCCTTTACCGAGCTTGTACGGAGTGACGCTCCAATATTTCGTGCCCAGCGGATCGGAACACTGGTTTTTTTCGATCTGACGCAAGATCCAAAATTCGCGTGGATGTCTCAGAAAATACCAGAGGACCGACAATTTGCCCCACTGCGACACCTTGGACTTCAGCAGGGCTTGATCGAACTCTGCAAACTCAACTGCGTTTTTGATGAAGAACACGGGATTATCCAGCAGCAGAAAATCCTGACTTTGATCGTGCTGTTCTCCCGCCCGTCCTCTGTCCCCTGCTACTTGCATCAGCTTGATGGCCATGCCGTGGCCGCCTGTTTCTCGATCGTCCAGCTTGCGGGCGTTGCTGAAACGAATCCAGGAGGGGAACACCTTTCCGGGCTCGCGAAAAACGCCGTAACGGAAATCAATCGGGATATCGTCGGCGATGACGAAGTCCGCCCGCACACAACCGTGATGTTTCGGATGTTGTGCACGGGGCACGGGCCGGTCTGGACTGCCCAAATGGTCCTGAGCGACCCTCCTTTGAAGAAGCCGCAGTTCAATGTCGATAATTTTTTGGATGGCTTCTGCTTCTCCCTCAGGAATCTGTTCCACTTCGCTAGGGTGAATAATTTGCACGTTGCCTCCAATGTCCGCTGCCTTTTTTTTCTCCTAAGGCGGACTTTCGATATCCACGCTAAAGGGGCGTCTACCTTGTGGCCCCGTGTCCCCAACAAAATTCGCGGGCAGTGCTCAGGCTGCCGCGACTCCTACGCACATTCCGCCACCATCTCCTCGCGCCAGTTCCTTGTAAGTCACGCGTTGGGTTCCGCCCGTCAAATTGTGGAAAGTCACCTGGATGTTGAACGGGAGTTGCGCCACGCCGTCATCATCGTAGTAGCCTCCCAGGGTTTCGACGCTGATATCGACGCTCGAGAGCACATCCACCGTGCCGTCGGCTGAAACGTTGAAGTTGCCGATATACTGGCCGTTGTATTGCCAGCTGATGTAAATCGTAAAATCGGCCAGCTCACTCTTGAAGATGGCCGAGAGCTGCTCATATTTCTCGAAGATGGTGATGGGGTCTACCCAGTTGGAGAAATCCGCCATGGTTGTGCCCTTGGGCAGCAAGTTCACAACCTTGCCGGAGGTTGTTAACTTCCCTCCATCCTTGATCAGTTCCAGAACAGTATTCACGACTTCCAGTTCAGGATTGTCTCCCATAGATTTTCCTTTCCTTGGTTCGCAGATAATTAATCGGTTAGTGCTCAGTCCGCAGCGTTGACGGCGCTAGCCGCCTCGGAAAGTTCCGCGGCCACAAATGCCGATGACAGGCCCCAATTCTCCAAGACATAGCTGTGGCCATGCACAACACCACTTCCCTTCGCGATGGTGAGTTTGCGCTGCCGCACATCCTCCCGCCATTTGGCATTGGCGGAGTCGGCCACGGCATTGGCGATTGACACTCGGATGTCCGCTTCGGAAGCTCCGGCAAGGGCCTGCTGCGAGATGCTTTTCATACTGGCGGTTTTGATACCGCCGTTCTGAACATGGACGTCGAAGCAAAGCGCGAGCGCAAGTTCGCTCGACATCCCCAGCCGCTTCGCCGTGTTCAACGCGGGATTCATATAATCCGCCCGCACGCGCTTCATCTGTTCAGCCTGGACTTCGGGACACTCGCCGAAATTCGCAAACATCGTGCGCCACGGATCGACCAGTGAACCGTTTGAGCCGGTACGGTCATTTGCCCACGCCGTCTGTTCAGGCTTCGGGGCCTGCATGATTCTCAGAAGCTCGGCCGTGCTATCCCCGAAAGACTGCTGCAGACGGTCCGGGGCGCTGGCATTTACGGCCAGAATGATGCCTGGCACTTCACCGGACGCCATGGTGAACCCAATGATGCCCCAGGTGAGCAAGGCGTCATCAAAATTGCCGACCGCAAGCCCGAAACCGTGGCCTTCAAATGTCGCCGTCAACTGTAAACACCGGTCGGGTACCGAAGGGATGGGCGCGTTCATCAATAACTGCCATGTCCCCGCGTCGATTACTCCCGAGGAGTCCAGGGACTTCGATTGTTGAAAGGCGCGGACTGCGTCGAAGGTAGCCTTCCCGAACCATCCATCGGTCCCTTGGGTGTCGCACCCAGCTGCGGTAAGTGCGGTTTGGAGGTTCTTTACCAGTTGTCCGATCGCGCCTTGAGCCAATACCGTGCGCATTCTGACCTCCCTACAAGTTCCTTTCTGTTCGCCCCATCATGCGGGCGCCGACTGTGGCGGAAGCAAAGGCATAGGCTGAACGATCCAGGCGATGATCTGCATGCCTGGACTCGACAACGTGTTGCTCTGAAATGTGCTGCCGACTAACGAAAAAGGGGGAAGCGCAAGAGAACCTTGGGCGGCGGCCGTGTCTTCCTGGGTCCAATTCGCCGCTATGGAAAGATCTTTGATCAGAAGAAAGGCCAGGGGCACGTTTGCGAAAAGGCCGCTGTTCCCTTCTTCTGGGCCACTGGAAAACGCTCCCTGCGGGTAGCCGGGAACATACCATGATTTGCAATCGAGAAAGGGCTGGAATAGCCACGGACGCTGCAACCGCACGATGCAGTAGCTGAACGAGAGTGAGAACTGATCGGAGTTGACCGGCTTCTCAGGCGCGACAGCAACCAGATCTCGCAGCAACACCGCTCGCATCGGCAGCGCCACGGTAGGCGCGAAAGCCTTGATCGCTGGAGCCGTTTCCACCGCGGGCTCGACTGCGGCAGCGCTCACTGCCGGTGTAGCAATTCTCGTGGCGGCAAGTCCACCCATCGGGGTCAACGTCATATGCGTCAGCATCGTGCGCTTCACCGCATCTACACGCATTGCTTGGGGAGCAACTGCTATTGCCGGGGTAGAGATCAGCGAGCGTCTTGCCAGCACGCTGGTTATCTGGGCAGGCGGAGGCTCAAGCTTCCATGCCAGATTGAATCGAACCGGGTGCGCCGGCGGGGTGGGAGTGGCTGCCGGCGGTTCCGCCTTCTTGGTGAAATTGGGCCAACTGGCCGCCTTCGCTGGATCGTACCAGTCGACCGGCGTGGGATCGCAGGGGTGATAGCTACTCATTCCCAGCAGCGACTCAAGACTTTGGTTCGCCATGCGCTTGTTGGCCTCGGCCTTTAAGTTGGAACAGAAGGTGATCTCATCCGGGGTGCCGTTTGGCATGGCTCCGATCAGCAGCATCGAATAGGTGTCGTCTACGAGTCGGTCGGTCGGCGTGGCAAAGTTGTCAAAAACCTGAGGGACCGAGTTTCCCAATTGAGATGTGCGCTCCCGAGCTATTCCAGGAGAAAAGTCTCCGTCAACTGGGTTTAGCTTGAAATCGGATGGCAACACCGGATGACCGATTTTTTCAAAAGCAAGAAAAGCTCCTGACTGGTCATCGGTGCCGCCAGCCTGGTACATCTGTAAAAAAAAATCATAGACCGACTGCATCAGAGCGCGGAGATCGGCAGCCATAGGACATCATCCTTTTAGAATAGCGGCGGAGCAAATAGATCGTCCCGCCGCACGCCAAACGAGACAGCAATTTCTTGGCGATGGTTACGCCACGGCAGGCTTCGCCAAAAAGTCGGCTGAATCCACGCCAGGTGCAGCCGGATTGATAGTCGAGACATACCCAACTAACTGAATGCCGGGTACAGACAGGCTCTCGCCGTCAATATCAGCTGTAAAGTCCCGTTTCTCGCTGTGGTGGCTATAGGAGCCGTTGACCGCAAATGGCCCAAAACCCACCGAGACAGACGCAGAATTGGTCTCCTGCTGAGCTGCCCAATCTTCCTTGATCGTTCCCCAGTGAATGCGCAAGTCCTTAATCAGGATCATGCTGGTCACCAGCGAGGGAAGGAATGTGGGCTCCATCTTGGGGTCCGGCAACTGCTGGGCGAAAGCCCCGGTCGAAATGCAGTTCTTCTTGTAGTCCCCCATCAGGAACCAGTTTTTTAGGTTCAGGAGAGACGTGTCGAGCCATGGCCGTTTGACGTCCACGGCGCAGTACTTGAAAGTGATCTCGAGATCTTTGGTCTGGATATCAAGAGAGCTCTGGCTTTCGGCATGGTTAAAACTAGCGCTGGCTGACCAGAATCCGATGTTGAAACCTCCGCCGCCTCCATAGGACGTCGAGGAAGCCTGATAGTGGGTCTCAGCATGGAAGTCATTTTTGCTGTATTCATACCAGCCGTCGTCGTTGTCCTTGTCATACCAGGAATTGGGCAGCATCAACGTGTAGGGGAGTTCACCAATCCCCATGAACTCGTTCAGGCTGTTAATGAACCTCTTCTTGGCGCGAGAAATGAGGGCGATGGCTGGGTCAGTGCCCTGGGCCGCGAGGGTGGCTGTGGCATTCTCAATCTCCTGCTTGAAGCCGAAGCCAACCCAGTGGTCCATGGCCTCGTCGGCATCGTCGTGATACAAGACCCCGTCTCTCGGCCAGTTCTGGAATTTCATCGGATCAGCAAAAGCATTGGCATAAGCGCGATTCCACGCCTTGACCTTGTCCTTGTACTTCTCTTCGTATTCCATATACGCCTGGTAATGCGGAGTTGGATTTCCGTCCTTGTCCATTAACTTGGCCTGAGCATCCGCGAAGGCCTTCTTCATGGCATCGCTCAGCACTGACTGCGTCGGAATCCCATTGGCCCCGGTAATAATCGCGTACCAGGAGTCGCTCACCTTGCTTGACCCCGGCATAACCGAGTACTGGTTGTTCATCTGCAACTTGTCATCCACGAGCAAGAAGCCATTCAGGTAGCTCTGCTGTGACTTGCCTATGTTGGCGGCGAATATCTTGTCTTCGTTCATCTGGGCGCTACCTGTTTTGGGGGCGTCCTTCGGGTCTGTCGGGTTGCTCGGCGGAATGTCTTTTACGAGGTTTACGCCCAGAGGGCTATACGGATTGTCAAAGTCTTCTTTGTGAATGGGGAGTCCGACTGTGCGGAATGCGGTGAAGTAGCCTTCCTGCATTTTTTGGGTCTTTTCATCGAGACCGACAATTCTGAGTTCCAAATCTTTGAGAATTTTATAAACGTCTTCAGCCATGGTCGTGATCTCCTTGTGATCGTTAATTGTGAGGGTCTAAGGGGCCTCTCCCCGATTCTTGATTCCCGCCGCGGTCGGCGAATGAGTTCGCATCTCTCCAGCACTGGCGGTCCGGCCACAATTGCACGTTCGCAGTCATCATCCTGGGGTTGTAGCCGCGTACTCGTGAGAATCGCCCAGCACAGCCGGGAGCGGTAAGCCGCTAGCCGTGCAAATATCTTTGTAAAGGGGCCGCCTTAATTTGTCCGGAGGATCCGGAGTTAGTCGCCTCCAGAGGTGCGCTTCCTGTCGCTCGGATGGGAACTGCTCGCTTCGCAGAGGCGATGTCGCGGGATTGTGATCTTAGACAGATCAGAAGTCAAGAACAAAGTTGTGCCGCTATTCCGACTAACTTGAGCAGATGTTTGTCGGATTTCCGACATAAAAGAGTAGCTCAGCGGCATCGTCACGGTGAAGGCTACCGGCGTGCCTTCGAGGATTTCGTCGTGCTCACTTACCGCTGTAATCCTTTGCGGTCAATTCCTTGTGGCCCACGGACGGGCGTGTTTGACCATTCGGTCGAATCCTACTCCTGCATACCTTTCGCGTTCAAGCTCGCGGTGTTTTGAGCGGCAGGCTATCTGCAATGCTCTTTCTGGTCTGAATGTGTTACGCAGTGAGCAGCAGCACGCGGTTCGAGAACTGCTTAAATCACCGTCCACCTGCAAACGGATCCAAATCGATACAGTACTTACAGTAGGCAAGTGGGCGTGGAACAGCCTCTTTGCCCAGACTTCTTGGGTTTGCACGAGTCGTCCTATTACAATCGAAATCCATTCGACAGCAATTCATGCCGCGGGACATCCATAGGCGGGAATTTCAGCTGCTCGTTTGCACCCATCTGGGCCAGCAATTTCAAATAGAAATCTATTGCTTCTTGGCTGATCCCAAAACCTAGTAGGACTGCGCGGGCCTCTTTTTCGGACGGGTAGTCCCGTACGGGATTCGCGTGGTGTTGAGGCCTCGCGACTCGAATCTCAATTCGGTCGTCTTCTCGACGACTCATGCCTACTATTACGAGCACATACCCCGCGTTTACGTCCCCGTCTTCCTCTGTTCGCCCTGTTCTCTAGCTTGGCGCTCCGCAATCGTGCGGAGGACAGCCAGCGTTTGCCAAGAAATCAAACAGTGCTAATTGTTCGCCGTGGGATGGTTTTGAAGGGGTGTCTTCTATGCGGTCGACAACGGCGCTGCTTGCCTCAGCAATCCGTTGGAGTAATTTTGCCGGGTCAAGCTCTAGCACAGCAGCTTCGCACAGTTGCCGCCACTGTTGAGCATCGTGAGCGGCGTGATGAGAAATAATTTCGCTCATGTAGCGCTATTGAGCGGCGCGGCTGTGCAACCCAACTGCTTTGTCTTCTGAGCGCCAGCCGACAAGTGAGCGTACGTGACCGCACTGAGTCGATTCTAAGTTTATGCATCTCCGTGTGAACGCAGACAGCCGCAGACAAGGAAACTAGAGTATGTTTTGGGCAGTACCCAAAGGCGACCCCATGAGCGAAGCCAAAATGGCACGCAGGCAGCCCTTCCGTTCCCAAGTTTTTTGCATGGAACGGGGCGGGACAGCTCGGACACAGTCTTCCGGATCCCTCCGAGACCCTGAGACGGCTTGCAATGCTCTTGTTGGCCTGCACTCAACGACGACGGAATCCGATCCAAGTTAAAAAGGTCCCTGCCAAGATGCCGGCCGCAAAAACTGTGCCCATTGCCTGTAATGGCCTCTGCTTGACCGTGTGTTTCGCTTCCTCGATTGCGTCTTCGGCAGCATAGCGACCATGCCTGATCGCTTGGCTTGCCGACCGGACACCATCTTCCACCGCATCAGTGACCCTAGACCTAATCTTGGAGACCTCGCGAAGAGGATTCTCAA